>Ga0209829_10001106_pt1 | contig 22708 bp, 24 predicted proteins | sample C_140205_EF_Meta_FD_187311 | JGI IMG/M metagenome (GOLD analysis project Ga0209829, IMG submission 187311) | Freshwater microbial communities from Lake Croche, Canada to study carbon cycling - C_140205_EF_MetaG (SPAdes) (version 2) | ecosystem: Environmental > Aquatic > Freshwater > Lake...
CCAGAACATGGACGGTGTTAGCGTGCATGGCTGTGGAAGCTCATTTGGTAGAGCGCCGGGAATGATAAATCCGGAGGTTGTCGGTTCGACTCCGATTCACAGCCCTTTTCCGGCGTCGGAAATAGGTAGCAACGAGGAAAATTGGGTAGCAAATTGAGAGAAACACAATGCTTGATCCGAAAGTAGCCGAAGAAGCCCGCCAAGCGTGGGATAAATTCATGCAGCAGGTGAACCGGATGGAGTGCCGGATGCTCACTGCGATGGCCGATCAGATCGACAAGCAGTGGGCCGAGATGGTCGCACCTGTCAGCGTTCCCGAGAACGAGCCTTTTTGCTGGGCCGCTGGGGTCAAGGAAAATTTCTTTTTTGCATGTCACCGCACGAAGCGAGATGCGGATGACGCAGCAGTTGAAGCAGCGATGGGCATCGGGTGCCAAGAATGGGACGTGTGGCCGCTTTACGCCGCGCCTGTTGCCGTTTTTGACGAGCCAAGAACGCCCTTTTTTCCGTCTGAGTTTGCCGCCTTGCAAGCTGTTGCAATAGCACAGGAACAGCGACACGTTGACCAATCGTGTTGCGCGGAGCGACAAGAGCCAGACGTTGGCGAGGGGTGGCGGTGGGTGAAGCCCGGCGAAATCCTGCGAGACGGAGATGAGTTCCTGCCTTATTGGAGTCGAGACGACGAGAACCCGTGGCGGGAAATTAACTGCACCGGGATGTCTGTAGGAGCCAACGAGCCGAGAACCTACCGCCGCCGTGTGGAGCCAGACGAGCAGCCAATCGAGATAACACCCGCTGCTGTGTCGGCGATGCGCGAACGAAATGCACGCGATGCACTGCTAAAAAAGATTGAATTGCTCAAAGAAGAAAACCACGAGCAGCAGGAAAAAATCTTGCAAGCATGTCTTGAAAATGAGAGGCTCCGCAGCGAGGTGGAACGGTTTGTGCCAGAGGCACCGCAGTCACGACCAGCGGAGACGCGGGCGAGTAGGAGCGCGTGGGCCACGCCAGAAGAAGAACTGGCGTGGTTTAAAAAGCGAGTAAAGTGGCTCGATGGCGAGGTGGAGCGGCTGCGGCTGACGGGGCGAGAAGTGCGTGCAATCAGAGCAGCGTTGTACAACACCGGCGTTCAAGACAACGACGTTGTTGCGATTGAATCAATACTCAAGCGGCTGGGAGGTGACTCATGAGATCAGCAGACATCGCCACCCGCTGCCGCGAGATCGCTCTTCGCGTCGAGATCAGCGGAGAGTGGGGCGAGTTGGCCGAGACGCTGAGAGAAGCAGCGGAAGAGGTGGAGCGGTTGCGGCTGGAGCCAAGCGTGCAGGAGGAAATCGTTGCGTGGTCGGTCGATCTGCACGACGCGCGAGAGAAGATCAAACGACTGGAGGCAGAGGTGGATCGGCTGCGGAAATTGAGCGCCGCGTTAAGAAAATATGGGTCGTCGCGGGACAGAGCGGCGCGCGGCTACCGAATCGATTGCGAAAAACTCACGGCAGAGGTGGAGCGGCTGCGCAAAAGCGAAGCGGCCCTGTTGCGGGAATTGAAAATTGAAAGTGGCCAAGTTTCGGCCGATCAAGACAGGATCAAGAGTCTGGAGGCAGAGGTGGAGCGGCTGCGGCTGGTTGGCAGCGATTCGCAGATTCTTAAACGCGCCGCCCAGTTGATGTGCGATCACGAACCGCATTTTCTTGTTCAACATCAACTCAATGCTTGGCGTTGCCGACAAACTCGACGGCAAGAGCGTTGCTATTGACGTTGAACGGCTGGGAGGTGGGGAGTGAGCGCTATGCGACGATGCGTTGCCGCAGTCCTTTATGCCATGTCTTGGTGTTGTTGGGTAATTATGGTGCCAATAGCCACCATTAGCTGTGGAATCATGCTCTTGGCCGAGTGTCTCTACGACGCGGCCTACAAGCTGGAGTGTGGGGAGTGAGATCATCTGACATCGCCGCCCGCTGCCGCGAGATCGCCCTGCGTGTTGACGCCAGCGGCGAGTGGGGGGAACTGGCTGAGACGCTGCGCGAGGCGGCGGCTGAGATAGAGCGGTTGCGTCGCGCAGTCAAGTCATGGGAGCGGGAGTCGCAGGCACATGCCGAAGAGGCGGAGCGGCTGCGGATGCGGCCGGAGGAGCGGGACGCTGTGAAAAAAGCTATTTGGGAGTTTGACGACGCCGGCGGACAAGTTTGCCAACAGACTGCCGACACTCTTCAGGACATGCTCAAGCGGCTGGGAGGTGTGATTTGAACGCATGGTCTTTTGCCGTAATTGTTTGCAGTAGCGTTTTGCTGGTTTTGTTCGTGGCACAAATTCGCAGCCTTGAGCGCATGGATAAATTGCTTGTTGAAGCGCACGAAAAAACAACAGATTTGCACTGCGGACTGATACTTGAAGTGCAGAGGCTGCGGGATCGAATTGAACGCCTTGACCGGCATGGAGGTGGGAAGTGAGTGGGCTACGATCACGCAACAAGGGCAAGGCCGGCGAGCGTGAAGCCGCGGCCGAGCTGGGTGAGCTGCTCGGCGTCAACGCCAGGCGAGGAGTGCAGTATCACGGCGGGCCGGGCTCGCCTGACGTCGTGCTCGAGGGCGTGGCGCTGCACGTGGAGGCCAAGCGCACCGAAAGCCTCTCGCTGTACACCGCGATGGCACAGGCCGTGAGCGATGCACCAGCGGCCTCTGTGCCGATCGTCTGGCATCGCCGATCGCGGAAGGAATCCTTGCTCATCGTGCGAACGGCCGATGCTCTCGCGATGGCCCGCGAGATGGTGAGGGTGGCCGATCTACCCCCCAAAGGGAGCAGCGAGCGATCCGATGCAGGAATATAGGGCGATCCGTTCGCAGCGTGCGAATATGCCTATAAAACAAGGTCAAAACGATCATGCCAAAATGGCTGTATCGTCATGCAACACCCCCCCCTACCCCCCCTCCCCAGCGGGGTAGGTTCTCCCCAGAAAACGGCCGCGAAACGACACCGACGAGCCACTACTTTTACACACTGAATTGGTTGAGGGGCGGCTTGTGAAGAAGGGCGATCCGGGGTATCAGCGGCACAAGGAAGCGGAGAACGCCCGCGGGCGTTCGGCGTCCAAATCCGCACGCGAGATCGGCGATCTACCCGCCGTCGTGAATCCGGCTCGCCGCGATGAGTGCCGCGAGAACTTCCGCCTCTACTGCGAAACGTATTTGCCGGAATCGTTCCCCCTAGCGTGGAGCGAAGATCACCTCCGAGCAATCGCGAAGATCGAGGGCGCCGTGCTCCACGGCGAGCTCATCGCATTCGCGATGCCAAGAGGCTCAGGCAAAACTACAATGGCTGAGGCCGCGTGTGTCTGGTGCCTGTCCTATGGCCACCAGCAATTCCTGTTGCTGGTGGGAGCCGATCAAGGCATCGCCGGCCAGATGCTCGACTCCGTGAAAGGCACCATCGAAAATAACGATCTGCTCCTCGAGGACTTCCCCGAAGTCTGCGCCCCGGTGCGGGCTTTGGAGCGGATTTCCCAGCGAGCCAAAGGCCAGACATATCAGGGCAATCCGACTCACATCGAATGGACTGCCGACACCGTTACCCTCCCGTGGATCCCCGGTGCTCAATCCGCCGGCGCCGCCGTCCGCGTAGCCGGCATCACCGGCCGCATTCGCGGCCTCAAGCACACGCGGCCGGACGGCACGAGCATCCGCCCATCGCTGGTGCTCATTGACGATCCGCAGACTGACGAATCGGCCGCCAGCCCATCGCAGGTGGCCACCCGCGAGAAGATCCTCTCCGGAGCCATCCTCGGCCTCGCGGGGCCGGGGAAAAAAATTGCGGGCCTCTGCACCATCACCGTGATCCGCACCGACGATCTCGCCGATCGGCTCCTCGATCGTGCTCGGCATCCCGCGTGGCAAGGCGAGCGGACGAAGCTGATCTACGAGTGGCCGACGGAGGATGCTCTCTGGAGCCAGTACGCCGAGCTGCGCCGCGAAGGCCAGCGGACGGGCCAAGGCACCGCCGCGGCGGACGAGTTCTATCGCGTTCGCCAGGGCGAGATGGATAAGGGCTCCCGCGTGGCGTGGCCGCAGCGGCACAACGAGGATGAGATCTCGGCGCTTCAGCACGCGTGGAATCTCCGCATCGATCGCGGCGAGAGCTCATTCAACGCTGAATACCAGAACGAGCCGATGGTGGACGATATCGCGTCCGATCGGCTCGACAAGCGAGGGCTCGCCTCGCGGGTGGTGCCGACGAAACGCGGGATCGTTCCCCTCGGGCACAACACGCTCACCTGCTTCGTGGACGTGCAGGAGAAGCTCCTGTTTTGGAGCGTCTCATCATGGAACGATGCCTTCGGCGGCCACATCGTGGCCTACGGCTGCTACCCGGATCAGGTGAGCAGTTTCTTTGAAGCAAAACATGCCAAGACAACGCTCGCGATGAAGGCCAAAGGCGCCGGCTTTGAGGGAGCTTTGGCCGCGGGCCTTGAGAAGGTGGCCGCCGATATCATGGGCCGCGAGTGGAAACGGGAGGACGGCGTCGCGCTCCGCGTCTCGCAGCTGCTCATTGATGCCAACTGGGGCCAGAGTACGCAGGTGGTGCGGACGTTCGCGAGGCGATCGCACTTCGCAGCGAACATTCTGCCGAGCCACGGCCGCGGCATCGGTGCCTCTTCGCAGGCTCTTACGGAAAAAACAAAAGGCCGCGGCGACAAGATCGGGCTCAATTGGAAGCTCGGGCAGGTGAGCGAAGGCCAGCGATCGGTGCTCTACGATACAAATTTCTGGAAGACGTTCGTGGCCGCCCGGCTCCGCCTGGCTCTCGGCGATCCGGAGGCCATGTCGATTCACGCCGGCGATCACGATCTCCTCTTCGAGCACCTCACCAGCGAATACCCGGTGCGAACAGAGGCACGCGGCCGCGTGGTGGACGAGTGGAAAATGGCCGGCCGTGATAATCACTGGCTTGATTGTCTTGTCGGCTCCGCTGTGGCCGCATCGATCCAAGGTGTGCAGCCGTCATCGACGGAGGCCGGTGGCCGCAAGCGGCGCAAGGTAGAGCTTCCCAAGGGTGCCCGCGGGAAAATTGTCATCAAGCCGATGGCACGATAACACCACACCCCCTCTCTCTCTCAGGTTGGTGAGCGGTAACGTCGGTGCATGGCATCAGACGATCGCACCAACGCTATCGATTCCTCGGCTCAGGGGCCGAAGCGCGTCCGCACCGACGCGGGCGAGGCTGAGGCTCACAATCTTGAGCAGCAGATCGCAGCGGACAAGTACCTCGCCGCGAAAGCCGCGGCCAAGCGTGGCGGGAATCGCGGCCTCCGGTTCAACCAGTTGATCCCTCCGGGAACGATCTGAATGGGCCTGCTCGACTTCTTCAAGGCGGCGCCGAAGCCTCAGCCAATTTCCCCTCCGGGGAAGTCGGTGCGGGCGCGGATCGACATTGCCGAGCAGGGCGATGACTATAAGCATTGGGCCAACGCCGATTGGTTCTCAATGGACGGCGAGCTCACCGCCGTCCGGCGCCGCACCGTCCGCAACCGAGCCCGCTACGAGCGGCTCAATAACAGCTACCTCGCCGGCATCGCCGACACGCTCGCGAACGATCTTATTGGCACCGGGCCGCGGGTGCAGATCGACACCGGCGACTCTGCCGCCGACAACGCAATCGAAAAGGCTTTCGGCCGCTGGTGCAACGCGATCTATCTGCCTTGCAAGCTGCGCACAATGCGGCAGTCGAAGCTCATCGACGGCGAGGCCTTCGCTCAATTTGTAACGAATCCGCGGCTCGACGGTGTGCAGCTTGATATTCGCCTGATCGAGGCGGAGATGATCGCCACGCCGATCGGCCTGTTGATTCCAAACACGACGCCGGAAGGCTCAATCGTGGACGGGCTCGAATTCGACGAGTACGGGAATGTTACGAATTACAAGCGGCTGAAATACCATCCCGGCTCAAATTTCCGCATCAGCAACTTTGAATTTGATCGGATCGACGCCAAGTACATCATTCATTGGTTCAAGCAAATCCGCCCGGCAATGCACCGCGGCATGAGCGAGATTGCACCGGCTCTGCGCCTCTTTGGGGACATGCGGCGTTACACCTCAGCTGTGGTGGCCGCGGCCGAGACGGCCGCTGACTTTGCGGCGTTCCTCAAAACAAATTCTCCGGCCGCTGAGGTGGATGAAGTTGAGGCCTTCGCTTCGATGGAGATCCAGAAGCGGATGATTACCACCCTCCCCGACGGCTGGAACATTGAGCAGCTCAAGGCCGAGCAGCCGACGAACACATACGCGATGTTCAAAAAGGAAATGTTGAACGAGCTCGGCCGCTCAATCGGCCTGCCGTACAACATGACGGCGCTCGATTCCAGCGGATACAACTACGCCTCCGGGCGGATGGATCACCAATTGTATCAGCAGACGATCCGCACCGAGCGTGACGAGCTGCAACACGTGGCGCTTGATCGCATCCTTGTCGCCTGGCTTGATGAGGCGGTGCCTCTCGGGCTTATCCCACGCGGCCTGCCTCCAATCGCGGAGTGGAACTGGGCGTGGACGTGGGACGGCCGCGAGCACGTGGATCCGGGCAAAGAGGCCAACGCAGCCGAAACGCGGCTCCGCACGCACACCACCACCCTGGCTCACGAATATTCCAAGCAGGGCAAGGATTGGCAGGTAGAGCTCCAGCAGCGGGCCAAAGAGGTGGCGCAGATGCGAGCCCTCGGCCTGCTGGTCGATCTGGAGCCGAGCACCAACTACACCGGGCCGAGCGCCGGCGAAGAAGAAGGAGGCGAGCAGTGAAAGTAAGCACCGCACAACAGATGGCCACCGTGGCCGCCGCGAAGAAAAACCATCTGGCCATCCAGGCGGAATTTAGCGTGGCCGCTGCGATGGACGCGGCCGGCCAGCCAACGGCGCCGACGTTTTCGCTGGTGGGATACACCGGCGCAGCCATCCGGCAATTTTGGAGCCGGAATCCGCTGGTGGTGGATCTCGCCGGAATGGATACCGGATCGGGCGTGCTCCCGATCCTCTACGGCCATGACGCCAGCCTCGACAGCGTGCTTGGGCAGTCGTCTACGACGATCAACGACGGCCGGCAACTGGTGCTTTCTGGCGATCTGTTTGGAGCAAGCCAGACGAGCGATCAGGTGCTCATGCTCGCGAAGCGCGGGATGAAGTTCCAGGCCTCCATCGGCGCCGATATCAACCGCATTGAAAACATCTCGGCCGGCGAAAAGGTGAGCGTCAACGGACGCGAATTCGCCGGGCCGATCTCCGTCGTGCGCGGCTCCAAGCTGCGCGAAGTTTCAATTGTTCTGATGGGTGCCGACCCCGCAACGTCGGCCGCGATCGCTGCGGAAGCGAGTGAGGATTCCTCTATGGCGGACAACGCCACTTTGCCGGCCGACAAGGTCGAAGCCGCGGCGAGCGTCGCCACGGAACCCACTCCCGCTGTCGTGGCGGCTGCCACCGATGGCACTGCCGAGAAGATCAGCGGCCTCGAAACGAAGCTGAACGCAGCACTCGAAAAGCTCGAGGCCATCGCGAAGGTTGAGGCGGCACGCAGTGCTCGCCCGGCCGGCCCTGCCATTCACACCGTGGAGGCCTCTGTGGACAATCCAGAAGTCGTTCTTGCCGCGCTCTGCTCGCAAGCCGGCCTGCCCCGAATGGAGGCCGCTTTCGACGCAAAGACGTTGGAGGCCTCCGACAAGATCCGGCGGGAGGTGGGCCTGCAAACCATCATCCTCGCGGCCGCCAACGCCAACGGCTACACCGGCAGCCAGCGGCTCAACTCTGGCAATCTGCCAGCCGTGATCCAGGCATCGTTCGCTTCGCATCAGCTCGCTGACATGCTGTCGAATCTGGCGAACAAGTTCCTCTTGAACGGCTTCAATGCCGTTGAGCGGACTTGGGAAAGGATGTCGGCGATCCGCAGCGTGAACGACTTCAAGGTTATGAACCTGCTGCGGCTCAACGGCGATCTGAAGTTCCAGAAGCTCGGCAACGCCGGTGAACTGAAGGTGGCCAAGGTTTCGGACTACAAGCGTACGCTTGCGGCTGATACCTACGGCATCTCGACGCAGATCACGCGACAAGACATGTACAACGATGATCTGTCGGCTCTCTCGCTGATTCCTCAGCGAATGGGCCGCGGTGCGGCGTTGGCCATGAACGAAGCGATCTGGGCTGAGTTCCTGACCAACAACAGCAGCTATTACCAGACGATCACGCCGGCTGCTGGCAATGCTCTGTCTTACACGAGCCTGTCGTCCGCTACCGTGGCGTACAACAAGTTGAACGATCCGGACGGCAACCCCTTGTCGATCCCGGCTCGCCTGCTCCTCGTGCCTCCGACGCTGTACCTGACGAGCAAGCAGCTGATGACGAGCAATCTGTTGCTCGCCTCCAGCCTGGGCAGCACCAGCAGCAAGAGCTTCGATCCCGCGAGCAACGTGCTCATGGGCGAATACGAAGTTGTGAAGAGCAACTACCTCGAGACGGTAAAGGATTCGAGCGGCAACTCGCTCGGTTCTGCGTCCACGTGGTGGCTGGCTGCGGACGGTGCGGATCTGCCGGCGATCGACATTGCTTTCCTCAACGGACAGCAGCAGCCGATCATCGAACAGGTGCTCCCCGATTCCGACAAGCTCGGAATCGTGCTCCGCGGCTACTTCGATTTCGGCGTTACCAAGGGCGAGCCCTTGGCCGTGCTCCGCGTCGCGACGTCCTGATCGGCTCCGTAATCGCAGCCGGGAGGGCGAGCAACCAGCCGCCCTCCCGGCATGACGAGCTTTCAATTCACATTTCACAATGAGGTGCCTAAATGGCTTCGACTGGCCCAGGTTATTTTCAGAATGGTGATCTGCTCGACTACGTGGCTCCGGCCGACGTCGGCGCAGGTCAAGTGGTGGTTCTCGGCTCGATGGTGAGCGTGGCCGTGAGGCCGATCTCCTCCGGCAAGATCGGTGGCGTGGCGGTGGAGGGCGTATTCGCTCTGCCGTGTGCCACGGGTGCCACCGGCGCCCAGGGCTCGGTGGTGTACTACTCGACGGCCTCGGGCGTCGCCAATGACACCACCGGCACCTACGCCGGCAAGTTGGCCTACGATCGGGCCGCTGCGGATAGCACCGTGAAGGTGCTCCTCAACGTCGGCCGCTGATTCTGGTTCGCATCATCCGCCGGCGGCGTGCATCTGCCGCCGCCGGCGGACTTCTTTTCCGGAGGTGGCCGTGGATCTTCTCCGCAGCGGAACCAGCTGGCTCGCCGACACGCTCAACGCGTCGGCCGGCTACGCCGTGACGTACCGCCGGGGGAACAATTCCGCGAGCGTGATCGCTACCATCGGCAAGAGTCTGTTTGAGGCCGGCTCGCAATCAGGCGTGATCGAATCGTTTGAGAGCCGCGATTACCTGCTCCGGACTGAGGATCTGCCGTTTGGCGTGCCGCAACGCGGCGATCTGATCCTCGAATCCACCGGCGGGATCGTCACCACATACGAGGTTTCCACGCCGCGAGGCGTGCCGCTTTTCAGATATGCGGACGCGTTCCGCACGATGGTACGGGTGCATACCACGATGAATGCAAACTCCGGCACGATCCCGGCCACGCTCCTTGCTCGGGCAGTCGGCGCCAGCAGCTCGGCCGCCGCCACCGACGCCGAGATCCTCGCTCTGCATGTCGATCTCGCCGCCTCGTCTGCTCTCTTGCGGACGGTGACGGCCAGCTCGGCCTACCTCTACGTGGTGCTCCCAAATTCGTTCGGAACGCCGACGCTCAAAGTGAACGGCATCGTATCCTCCGCCTGGAGCACCTCCACGCGTAGCATCACGTTCACCGGGCAGGCATCAACGCCCTACACGATCTGGCGGAGCACCTACGCGATCACCGGCACCGCTCTTGTGGAGGCATCCTGATGCCTACGGGGATCGTCGGCCAAAACGTGATCGCTCCGGTGGTGCCGTTTTCAACGGCCGACGTCTACCCGTCGCATCTGGCGATCTACGGTCAGGGCGGCCTCCGCTCGGTGGCGAATGTTACGGAGCGTGACGCGATCCCGCCGCTAAGGCGCGAGGCCGGGATGCTCGTGTGGGTGGCCTCGCTCTCCGTCTACCAGCAGCTCGGCACAGATCTGGCCACGTGGACGGCAATCGGTGTGCAAGGGCCGACAGGCCCGGCCGGGGCCGCCTACACGCTCCCGGCGGCGACCAGCACGATCCTTGGAGGGGTCAAGGTCGGCAGCAACCTTTCTGTGACTATCGACGGCACGCTCTCCAGCACTGCCAGCAGCGGCGCGTGGAACGACATCACCGGTAAACCCACTACGTTTGCTCCCTCGGCTCACGCGACCAGCCACGGGGCTCTGGGAGGCGATCCGATCACGCTGGCTGTGTCGCAGGTCACCGGGCTCCAAGCGGCTCTGGACGGCAAGCAGGCGGTCGGCAGCTATGCCCCGCTCACCCACACCCACACAGCCTCTGCGATCACAGACTTCTCTTCGGCGGTCGCAGCGGCGATCCCGGCCTCTGTTGTGGTGACGACCGACAACAGGCTCACCAACTCGCGCAGCCCAACAAGCCACGCTGCCAGCCACGCTGCCGGCGGGACGGATGCGGTCACGCTGACGATCGCCCAGACCACGGGGCTCCAGGCGGCGATTGATCTCAAGGCCCCGCTGGCCTCGCCAACATTCACAGGGACGGTCTCGGGCGTGACGAAGGGCATGGTGGGCCTCGGAAACGTCGAAAACACAGCAGACGCCAGCAAGCCCGTCTCGACCGCCCAGGCTGCGGCAGATGCTGCCGTGCAGGCCTACGCGATCCAGCGGGCAATGCACACAGGGACGCAGGCTGCCAGCACGGTTACAGGGCTGGCTGCCGTAGCGACCTCTGGCAGCTATCTCGACCTCGGCAGCCGGCCAACCCTCGGCACGGCGGCCCAGCTCGATGTGCCGGCCGCCGGCAACGCCAGCAGCACCCAGGTCGTCAAAGGCAGCGACTCCCGTCTCTCCGACTCAAGGACGCCTAGCAGCACGCTGTCGCACGCCAGCACGCACGCAGCTGCTGGTAGCGACCCCGTAACGCTCACGATTGCCCAGACGACGGGCCTACAGACCGCCCTCGACGCCAAGGCCCCGCTGGCAAGCCCGGCATTCACGGGGACCGTCACAGGCATCACCAAGAGCATGGTGGGCCTCGGCTCGGTGGACAACGTGGCGGACGACTCAAAGCCGGTCAGCACCGCCCAAGCTGCGGCTAATACTGCGGTGCAGGCATACGCTATCCAGCGTGCCAACCACACCGGCACGCAAGCCTCCACGACGATCACGGGGTTAGGCACGCTGGCGACGCAGTCGGGCACATTCTCGGGCACCTCCAGCGGGACGAATACCGGCGATCAAACGATCACGCTCACGGGCGACGTCACCGGCAGCGGCACGGGCTCGTTCTCCGCAACGCTCTCAGACAGCGGGGCGACGGCGGGCACCTACACCTCGGTGACTGTCGACACTAAGGGCCGCGTGACGTCCGGCACAAACCCGTCTGGGTACAGCCTGCCAACGGCGACAGCGTCGGTGCTCGGCGGCATCAAGATTGGCTCGGGACTGTCCATTGACGCGTCTGGCGTGGTCAGTTCATCCGGCAGCTACACGCTGCCAGATGCCACCACGCTGGTCAAAGGTGGCGTGATAGTCGGCACTGGCCTGGGCGTGAGCAGCGGCACGCTGTCGGCCAACGTGACGAGCGTAGCCGGCCGCACTGGAGCTGTCACGATCGCATCTAGCGACGTGAGCGGGCTGGCAACGGTCGCCAGCAGCGGGCTGGCATCTGACCTTACGGGAACGCTGGCGGATGCGCGACTGACTGGCAACATCATTACCGCAAATGGGTTGGCGGCGATGGTTGGTTCCTATGACGGCACGAATTACTACGTTGATACGGGGCCAAGATTTCTCGCAAACGGCAACAACACTCAGGGAGCGGGCGGCATAAACTTTGTTTACTTTTCTCCCGGTCGAACAGTCACGGTGACGGGAATTACTTTCGTTTCAGGAAGCACAGCCGCATCGGGACTGACGCTGTGTCGGTTTGGCCTCTACACCTTTGATGGCACCACGGCAACGCTTGTCGCATCGACAACGAGCGACACTACTATTTTTGCAGCAGCGAACACGCCTTACCGTCGTCTGTTTTCCGCATCGGCTAGCTACACGCTACAGGCCGGTGCGCGTTACCTTGTTGCCTGCCTGCAAGTTGGGACAACGCCAGCCAATTTGCTGTCTATTACCTGCGCAAATTTCAACGGGCTGGGGCCGCGATTTGCAACATACGTTTCCGGGGGACTGACCGATTTGCCATCGTCACGCAACACAAGCGGTGACAGCGGCACGACACAAATGAATTTTGCGAGGTTGGCATAATGCGAACCGAATACGCTGGGCTTATTGACGGGTGCAAAACCTGGAACGTTTTTGACGACGCAGGAAATCTTGTAGGGACAAACGGATCGCCTCCTGAACCTCCGGCTGTGCCAGAGTGCATTACTGCTGTACAGATTCGGAAGTGGTTGGTGGCTCATGGGATCGCGCTTGAGGATGTGACCTCAGCCATTGAAGCCCTGCCGGATGATGTGAGGGTCAACACAAAGATTGAATGGGAGTACGAACCAATGATCCAACGATCCAGTAGCATGTTGGCCCAGATGGCGGCCGCGTTTGGCATGGACTCCGCTGCGATTGATGCGGCGTTCACGGAGGCGGCGGGCCTGTGACGCTCCTCTCCGACATCGCCGCTCCGACGTTCCGCAGGCTTGACATTGAGCCGGCCGCCCCCGGATGGACGTGTTTTAATCCCACGCTCCTGGCCACGCGGGCCGGCCTCGTCGGCATCGTCCGCAGCAGCAATTATCGAATCGTGGACGGCCGCTACGTGATCCCGCCGGAGGACGGCGAGGATATCCGCACCGCGAATATCCTGCTCTTCTTTGACAATGATCTCACGGTGCTGGAAGCGAAAACGCTGAAGGTCGATCCGTATCAAGGCTCAGGCTTTCCGGTACACGGCCTTGAGGACTGCCGCCTCCGGCATACCGGAAACGGCATCGGCGTATCCGCCACTGTCCGAAACGTGGCCGGATTCGATGGCCGCTGCCGGATCGCCACGGCCGAGCTCGACGTTGACGCCGGCCGGCTGCACTCGCTCCGCGTGATCGAATCCAACAGCAGCCAAGAGCATGAAAAGAACTGGATGCCGATCGCCGGCAAGGCCGCCTGGCTCTATTGTGCCAACGTCGGCGGCTACACGCTCACGGTTGAGGCCGCCGGAGTGCCAGGCGAATACCGGATGCTGCGCCGGGAGCCCTCCCCCGCCCTCGCAGCGGAGTTCCGCGGCGGATCGCAGCTGGTGCCGTTTCGCGGCGGCTGGCTCTGCGTGATCCACGAGGTGCGGGCCGGTGCCAACGGCCAGAGGGTATACGAGCACCGGCTCTGCTGGTTTACAAACGCTCTGCGGCTGGAGCGAGTCTCGGAGCGGTTCGCGTTTCGCGAATCGGAGGCGATCGAATTTGCGGCCGGCTTGGCAAAGCACGCCGGCACGGTGGTGATCTCATTCGGCGTCCGCGACGCGGAGGCCTGGCTGGCAACTCTCACGGAGGATGACGCGTGGAATCTCTTGCACCCGATCTCGCGGAACCAGCAGTAATCGCACCGGCGCCCCCGGCGGCTCCGCCGCCGGTGATCGTCACCGGCTTTGTGGACTGCGGCAACGGCCATCGGCCGGTGGATGCCTACGTGGCTCTCGGCGAGCAGCTACTCGGGCTCGGCCTGCCCACAATCTGCTGGATGGATGAAGGCGTGGCGGTGACGGCGCCGGCCTCCACTACGCTACTTCCTGCCACGTTTGAAGACTGCTGGCTCGCCGGCAAAGTCTCGGAGGATGTGCAGCTTCCGTCGGGAGCGAATCCCGAAAAGGATTCGCTCGCCTATCTGGTGTGCCAGCACGAAAAAAGCCGGTGGATCGCCGACAGCTTTCAGAACACGGATGCCGATCTCGCCGCGTGGGTGGATTTTGGCGTGCTCCACGTTCGCGGCGTCGGGCCTCGCGAGATTAAAGAATTCTACGATCGGCTGCCCAACGCTCGCCGCGATGTGATCACCGTGGCCAGCATCTGGGGGCCGCCTGCTCCGGATGTGCCGATCCCGGTGAATCTCCCGGCGTGGCACTGTGCCGGCGGTGTGCTGATCGTGCCGCGGGCTCTGGCCGATCGATTCGCTCTGCTGGTGGAGCAGGCCGCGGCTCGGCAAATTGAGAACGGCCACCTCGCGTGGGAAGTCAACACGTGGGCGATCGTCTGGCAGCAGAACCCGGAGCTATTCACGAGTTATCACTGCGATCACTCCGCCGGACTCTTTGAAGGATTCCAGCCTTGAGAATCGGCATCTACGCTCTCGCGAAAAACGAGGCCAAGCACGCGGCCGCCTGGGCGGCATCGTGCGAGGAAGCCGACGTCCGCGTTGTCACCGACACCGGCTCTGAGGACGGCACGCAGGCGATCCTCGCGGCCGCTGGCGTGACGGTTGCCACCGGCGCCGTCATCCCGTGGCGGTGGGACGATGCACACAATCTGAGCCTCTCGCATCTGCCGCCGGATCTGGATATCGCGATCCGGCTTGATCTTGATGAGCGGCTCCAGCCGGGCTGGCGGCAGGCAGTGGAGGCCGCGTGGCAGGAGGGAATCAACTGCCTGCACTATCGCTACGTGTGGGGCTTCCGGGCCGACGGCACGCCAGGGCAGACGTTCAATGGTGACAGGGTGCATTGCCGGGCAGGCTTTCGCTGGGCTCAGGCCACGCATGAGGGCTTGCTGTGTTGGACGGGCGAGAAGATCGCCGGCTTCGCGCCGGGCTTGGAAATCCATCACCATCGCGACGCTGGAAAATCTCATTCCTCCGATCTGCACCTGCTTCGCGTGGCGGTGGCGGAGGCGCCGCTGGACGCTCGAGCTCGCTGGTATCTGGCTCGGCAGCTTGACTACGAAGGCAATCCGGAGGCGATCTCGCAATTCACACGCTACCTCTCAATGCGAGGCGGCTGGTACTCCGAGCGGGCCTACGCTCGCCGGCAGCTCTGGCATCTTACCGGCGATCCCATCCACCTTGAGGCGATCACCCGCGAGGCTCCAGACGAGCCGGACGGCCACGAGCTGCTGGCTCTCCGGGCCTACCACCTCCAGGCGTGGGCCGAGTGCCTGGAGCACGCTCTCCACGGCATCGCGGCCACCGGCCAGCAGACACACGCCACCAATCCAGACAGCCTCGCTAAGTGCCACGATCTGGCCAGCGTGGCGCTGTGGAATCTACAGCGGCAGCCAGAGGCTCTCTCGCACGCGAGGGAAGCTATGGCACGATTACCGGAAGACACACGGATTGCGGCCAACGTGGCTGCGATGGAGCGTGTTGTGGCCGGGGAGGCGGTTCCGGTATGAGTGCATTTCTCCAATCGCTTGCCGATGCGGTGGCAACCGGCCTCGCGGCCAAGAGCTGGGCCATCGCTGGCACCACCGTGGAGCGTGCCAACTGGATCAGCAAAGGCCCGGAGCAGCTGGTGGTGCCGGCCATCGTCGTGACGGCTGGCAACCGGGAGACGGTGCGGATCGCTCGGCCGAGCCAGCGGCAGAACGATTACACCGTGCAAGTCTATGTGGCGCAAAAAGTTGATACCGATGCCGAAGTAACGGCCATCAGCAATCAGGCGGAGGCGGTGCTAGACGCTCTGATGGATCATTCTTATCCGGGTGTGACGTTTCCCACAGGCACGGTATCGCCGCTGACGGTGACGATCGAAACGAATCCCGACGATGCTCTCAATGAGCGGAACGTGTGGCGGGCCAGCATCGTGGCCACGTATCGATTCTTTGCGTGAGGTGATCGATGATCAGCTCGCTCCCGATGCCGACGTTCACGGTTCAAGATCCGATGAACGTGTGGCGTCGCATCGCGATGCCGCCGCATGTCGCCCAGGACGTCTTTAACGTCACGGTAAAGACGCGGTTCAAATGGGATACGCGCCGCCTCACCAAGCAATTCGACGCGGCCACCAGGCGGAGCCTAATGCTCGCCGGGAAGGACGTCCGCGGCGGGATCCGCGGCGTGATGAGCAGCCGGAGGCCGCTGGAAAAGGAGCGGCTCTGGAATCTCGGAAATCACAACGGACAAAACCTGATCGCTCTGGTGCGGAGAGTGCCAAAGGGAAACGGTATTGTGACGTCGTGGAAAACAAAGAGCTTCCCCGAAGGCTTCCTCAAAAAGTCAATCCTGAGTGATTGGGACTTCGCGTCGAAGAGCGTTGTGGCCGGGCCATCGAAAGGCCATCGCGTTGCCGATCTCCAGAACATGGGCGGCAGCTCCACCTTCTCGTTTGTGCCTGCCGTCAAATCGCAACAGCGGAAGAGCATCGGCAAACACAAGACGGTCTACGGCCGCATCGTCACTGGCCGCCGAGACACCTCTCTATGGACGTTCCGCCGCAAGTTGGACGATCTCCGGTTCGTAGAAAAGGGCCGCGATAAGGCGGTGGCAAAGAAGGCTACGGCCAAGCATTTTGCCGATCAAATGCACGGCCCCTGAGCCACACCCCCTCTCTAATTTCCGGCTGGCTCAATACGTTGGAAGCACACCCACACGGAGGCTTTCATGGCCGGCATTAGCCTTGGAAAAGACGTCACAGTTACAGGCATCTCAAACGTCACCGATGTGACGATTGATGAGTTGGCCGCGGAGTACGCCGTGCATAAGCGCGGTGACACCTACACGAAGATCGTAAAGGGTTGGATTGATCAGACGGTTGAGGTGTCTTGCAACGATACTCCCGGCTGCGTCAAGGGCGGAACCGTCACGCTCACCCACGCCTCCAGCGGCGGATTCCCGCTCACGGGCGTGAAGTATCTCGTAACGAAGGTGGCCAAAACTGAGCCGCTTGACGGCATTGTCACATTCAGCGTTTCGCTCACCCGCGCCCGCCAATCCTAATTTTCTGGAGCAATCATGCCTTCACTCGGCTATCAGCAGACCGGGCCTACGGGAGCCGTGGGCGCAACGGGAATTATCTCCGTCACGTGGACTGAGGAAGTCTCTCCGGTGGACGTTACGCACCGCGGCGATCGCGCCGCCAGCGGCGCCAGCTACAAGGTTTCCACCGGCGGCTGGGAAACGAACACGGCGGAGATCGAGTGCTACGACGCCTCGGCAGTGATCGCCGATCTGCGATCCGCCGGATCCACCTTCACCGCCACGAAGGTGAGCGAGAATTCGCCGCTTGATGGTGCCGTTACGTTTACTGTCACAGTCAAGCAAATGTGAGGTCGGCCAGATGGCGATCTCACTCGGAAGAAACTGCTCTCTCGCGTTCGGCGGCACCGCTGTGCCTGGCGTTCGCGATGTCACGATCGACACGCAGGCCAGCACGATCGAAGTCGATCAATTCGGCAGCCGCGTGAATTCCGTGTACCAAACGGGGTACAGCTTCACGATGACGGTAGAGACAATCGATGACACGGTGGCCGACGATGCGCACACGGCACAGTATACCGGTGCGATCTCTGCCGTCACCGCCACAGGCCTCCCGTCGGGCCTGTATTTCGTCGTGGCCGGCGTGAGCGACGCACAGCCGTTGGACGGTGTGCGTGTGTTCTCGATCGAGCTCAAACAATCACTCTACGGATTAAGGCAAGAGGGCGCATGAAAAGTTTCAAGGACAATCTTGGCCGTGAATGGAATCTGGCTCTCACCACCACCGCGGTGATGCGGATCAGAGATTCCGTCACATATTCCGAGATTGGCGAGGACGGCAAGGCCACGGAGCGGCCGCTGGATCTCGGAGATGTGCAGACGGCCAACCAGGCTCTCACGCTCTTCAGGAACCACTACACGAAGCTTGTGGAGGTGCTCCGCGTCGCGCTGGTGAAGCAGATCGAAGAGCGGCATCTCACCGGCGACGAATTCGCCGACGGCCTTTCCGGCGATGCCTTTGAATCAGCACGCGAGGCCTTTGAGGGGGAGCTCATCTCTTTTTTCCCGAGGCGCCGCCGCGAGCTGCTCGAGCTCGTCACGAAAGAGATGGACAAGGCGGAGATGGCGGCGATGGGGAACGCGATGGAAACGCTCGCGAAAGCATCTGGCCTGCCGTCTGGGAAGCCGCCGGAATCGTCGGCGTCCATCCCGGTGAATGGACTTTCCGACAGCTCTTCCTCGCCCGCGACGGACGCACAGACGCCGAGTGGTGGCACACCGCTCACCTGATCGCACTGATCGAAAACAAGACGCTAAACAAAGGCGATAGGCCGGTGAAGGTGCATGAGAGGCACCCCAACGGCGCGAAGTATCGTCCGAAGCCACGCAAAGCAACACCCGCTGATCTGGAGAGGCTCTTCGGCCGAAAAGCATGAGCGCATCCGCAATCAGAATGGGCCGGGCCTATGTTGAAATCGGGGCCGACTCGCGCAAATTCTTTGGCGCGTTGTCGAAGGTCAACGGCGCCGTGAAGGCGATGGGGGCCTCGATCGCCTCCGCCGGCGCGAAGCTCGGCGCCGCAGGACTCTCGGCGGCGGCACCGTTCGCCGCGAGCATCCGCTCCGGGGCCGCCTATCAGGATCAGTTGCTCGGCATCAAGGCGAGCACAGGTGCCACGGCGGAGCAGCTGCAGGCGGTGGATGAAGCCGCGATGAAGCTCTCGGCCGATATGGGGATCGGGCCGGCCGCGATCGCCGCATCATTTCAAGAGCTGCTGAAGGCTGGTATGCCGCTGCAACAAGTTCTGGACGGAGCCGGCCAATCGGCCACCGAATTCGCGAAGGTGGGCGGGCTGGAGATGGCGCAGGCGGCGGTGGTAATGTCGGATGCGATGAATATCTTTGGCGTCACGGCCAAGACTGCCGTCGATACGCTCTCCGCTGCGGCCGACTCAAGCTCCACCAATATCGCGGAGGTGGTGGAGGCCTTCTCAAACGTCGGAGCGATCGCCGCCTCGGCCAATCAATCGATCACGACGGTATCAGCCGCCCTGGCGATCCTCGGCAACAATGCCGTGAAGGGTGGCGAGGCCGGCACGGCGCTGAAATCCATGATGCTTCCGATCGTGAGCGGATCGGACGGAGCAGCAGCTGCACTCGCGAAGGTCGGCCTCACGCTCTCTGATTTCCGCGACGCCAGCGGCACAATGCTGCCGCTCGGGCAGGCGATGGACGTCGTGAAGAACGCGATCGGCGGCCTCGGCAAGGAAGCTCAGGACGCGGCTCTGCTCGACATTTTTGGCTCTTATGGAATGAAGGCCGCCACCATCCTGATGAAGGAAGGCGCAGCCGGATTCCAGCGGATGGAGCAGACGATGGGGAGCGCCTCTTCCGTCGGCAATAAATTCGGCGATATCATGTCGGGCCTCTCAGGCTCCGGATCAAAGCTGATGGCCGCAATCGAGCGGCTGGCAATCGCCGTGAGCAACGCTCTCGCACCGTCGCTCACGGAAGCGGCCACCAGCATCTCCGATGTGATTGAGCGTGCCACCGAATTCGTGAAGGCCAATCAAGGAGCCGTGCTCGTTGCCGCCAAGCTGGCCGCCGGTGCCGCCGCCATCGGCGGAGCGATGATCGCCCTCGGCACCGCGATGATGCTCGGCTCCTCCGCTGTCGCCTTGTTCCTCAAGCCGCTTGGGTTGATCTCCGGCGTCGGCTTGGGCGCCACCGGCGCCGTGCTCTCCCTCACCCGCTCCGTCGTGATGATGGCCGCCACCGGCGTCGCATCGGCCGCCACGTTCGCGGCGTCGATGGCCGGCACGGCTCTGTCTGGCGTGGTGACGTTTGCTCGCAGCGGCATCACCGCACTGGCCTCCTATGCGGCTCGCTCCGCGGCTCTGCTCGCGTTGTCGGCCGTCGCTCCGCTGGAGATGGCCGCCTCATACGTGGCCTCAACGGCATCGGTCATCGCGGCCAGCGTCTCACAGGGTGCAGCGGCAACAGCCAGAGCCGCTGCCACTGGCATAACTGCTCTCGCTGGAATGGCGTCAACGGCTGTTGCCAGCGTTGCCTCCGCTGCATCGGTCATCGCGGCCAGCGTGGCGCAGGGTGCAGCGGCAACAGCCAGAGCCGCTGCCACTGGCATAACTGCTCTCGCTGGAATGGCGTCAACGGCTGTTGCCAGCGTTGCACGGTCGGCACAGATCATCGCGGCCAGTATGGCTCAAGCGGCCGCTGCGGCGGCCTCCTCTCTCGTAGGAATGGCGTCAACGGCTGTTGCCAGCGTTGCACGGTCGGCACAGATCATCGCGGCCAGTATGGCTCAAGCGGCCTCTGCGGCGGCCTCCTCTCTCGTAGGAATGGCCGCCTCCGCCGTCAGCAGTGCAGCCACCGCGGCCGCTGCGATGGTATCGAGTGCAGCGACGTCCTCGGCCGCGTGGGTGGCTGCCAACGCCACAGCGGTGGTTTCATTTGTGCAGGTGCGGGCCGCGGCGGTGTACGCCGCTCTCCAGTCGGCCGCCTCATTCTCTTGGCTCTCCACCTCCGCCATCTCTTCCGCCGCCGCATCATCGGCTGCGTGGGTGGCGAATATGGGCCGCGTGGCGGCCTCGGCCGTGGCCAGCGGTGCCGTGAGCATGGCGGCTTTCGCCAAGACGGCCGCCGCAGCGATCGCCGCTGGTGCCGTGACAACGGCCTCCCTGCTGGCTCCGTTCCTGCTGGTTGGTGCCGCGATCGCCGCGGGTGTTGCGATCGTCTACACGTTTCGGGACAGCCTCTTCTCTGCGTTCTCTGGCACGGTTGAAATGGCGCAGGCCACCGGCAACGCGGTGCTCGCGACGTCGGCCTCATTCGCGGCTCCGTTCCTTGAATGGATCGGCGGCCAGAAGATGGTGCTCGATGCGGTGGAGCCGTGGATCGCGTTCGTGCAAAACGTGATCACCGCGGCCGGTACGAATATCGCGATCGGCTGGGAGCACATGTGGTTCGGAATGTCACAAACGGTGCGGACAATCGGCGCCGTGATGATGGGCACGATCGACAACTTTGTGACGCCAATTCTCAATCTCTTTGACGAGATCAAGCTGGCCGTATCTGCGGTGGCCTACGAGATCGATCAGGCCACCACCTTGAGCGAAGGGACGCACGCGAAGCAGAAGCTTGAGCGTGAGGCCTACGTCGCTGAGGTGCGCGGCGGCATGGACAAGCGGGTGAAGAGCTCTGGTATCAACGCTCGCCTAGAAGAGGCTGGCAAGGAAAAGGAAATCGCCCGGAACGAGATGAACGCCCGCACCGGTGCGATGCAGGATGCGGCCGATAAAACGATGGCGGATCGACTCCAAGGCGTGGAGGATCGCCGCAAGGAACGTGAGGCCGCAGCTGCGGAAACGGCAAAGCCGAAAGAATTGCCGAGTACGCTGGCCACGCCAATCACGCCGCCACCATCTCTGCCGCCAGAGCTCGCCGCCGCCTCCGGCGGCATCGCCGCCGCGGTGGATCTCAAGAATGAGAGCATGGGATCCTTCTCCGCTCTGAGTGCAGGCGGCCAAGGGATCGGCTCCACGGCCATTCTGAATAAGCAATACGAGGTGCAGCAGAAGATGCTCACCGCTCTTGAAGCTATGGGGCCATTCGTCGCATGAGCTACACGCCTACCCTCACGTGGATCGAAGACAAGGAGAGCCGGAAGGCCACGATTGTGCGCCTTGGCCGCAAGGCTCCATCAAGCTTTTTGCTGAGCTTCAAGGTCTTTGGCACCAGCGACGATCAGATTTTGCACGCTGACTGCAACCAACATATCACGACAAATTTGCAGTATTGGTCGTACCCAGTAATCGGAATTGCTCCGGCTTTTAAGCTGCGAGCCGAAAGCTATTCCACCGATTACATCGGCGACAAGTGCTACAAAGTCACGATCCAATACGAAAAGGCCGGGGCGGACGATCCATCGGACAACAATCCGCAGCCGCTGCGGCGGACGCGGCAATTCGACACCTCGGGCAGAACGGCTCACATCACGCAGGCCAAGAGCGAGACGGCCTACGCTCTCACGGGAGCCACCGCCACCGCTCGCAAGTCGGCGATTAACGTAAACGGCGATCGCGTGGACGGCGTGGATATCGTGGAGCCGGCTCTCTCATGGACGGAGACATACGATGTGCCGTCGGCCTACGTCACAAGCGCCTATATCAAAACGGCTGCCTCGCTCACCGGCACCGTTAACAATGCGGCCTTCCGAACTTTTGACGCTGGCGAGGTGCTCTTCCTCGGCCTATCAGGCAGTCAAGAAGCCGACGCTCAAAAGGGAAATGGGCCGTGGAGCTTGAGCTACAAATTCGTGGCCTCGCCGAATGCCGGAGCCTCCGGCACGATCCCGGCGATCACCGTTGGCGATATCACCGGCATCGAAAAGATGGGCCACGATTACATGTGGGTCAACTACCAGCAGGAAGCCAACAGCACCACAAGCCAGCTCTACGCCAAGCCCATTGAGGTTTATGTCAACAAGGTCTACCGCGACAGCAACTTCTCGTCGCTCGGCATCGGCACCACGGGAGTTACTTGATGCCACGGAATGACGGCAAGCTCGAGCCGGGCCAGAAGCTCAACAAGGCGATCACGGCTCGCTCGTGGAATCGGATGGTGGACGCCACCGAGATCGTGCTCGGTGCTCCGCAAGATTTTGGCGCCGACGGCGTCCAAGGGCCGGCCGCACCAAACCA
>Ga0209829_10001107_pt1 | contig 22690 bp, 16 predicted proteins | sample C_140205_EF_Meta_FD_187311 | JGI IMG/M metagenome (GOLD analysis project Ga0209829, IMG submission 187311) | Freshwater microbial communities from Lake Croche, Canada to study carbon cycling - C_140205_EF_MetaG (SPAdes) (version 2) | ecosystem: Environmental > Aquatic > Freshwater > Lake...
TGACGGAACTGGAGGTCTACAAGGCTGTTGGACTGCCGTGGATTCCCCCAGAACTCCGCGAGGGTAGGGACGAGATTGAGCGTGCGGCCCGCGGTGAACTGCCGTTGCTGGTGGAGCTTGCCGATCTGCGTGGCGATCTGCACATGCACACCACGGCCACAGATGGAGAGAATACGCTGGAAGAGATGATCCACGCTGCGATCGAGTGCGGCCTTGAATACATCGCGATCACCGACCACGGCCAGCGGGTAACGATGGCCCGTGGGCTCGACCGCCGCCGTCTGTTGAAGCAATGGGACGAAATCGATCGTCTCAATGAATCTCTTGCGGAGGATGGAAAGCCGCCGATCGTCGTGCTCAAGGGCATCGAGGTCGACATGCTGGAGAAGGGCGGGCTCGACCTGCCCGATGACGTGCTGGAGCAGGCAGATTGGGTGGTTGCCAGTCTGCATTACGGGCAGAACCAGCCGCGTGATCGGATCACCGCCCGCATCATCGAGGCGGTCGAAAATCCGAACGTAAGAGTCATTGGCCATCCCACCGGACGTCTCATCAACCGGCGTCCGTCCTATGATGTCGACATGGACGCGGTGATCGCTGCGGCGGTGCGCACGGGCACGTTTCTGGAGATCAATGCCAATCCTTGGCGGCTTGATCTCGACGACCACCACGCGGCCGCCGCCAAGCAGGCGGGCGTGAAGATCGTGATTTCGACGGATGCCCATTCAACGCGCGGACTCGGCGTGATGCGCTGTGGCGTGCTGCAGGCCCGTCGTGCCGGCCTCGAGGCCGGTGATATCGCGAACACGAGATCCCTGGCAGACCTCAAGAAGCTGAGGAAGCGATGATCTCCGCCGCGAGACTCGAGCGCTTCCCAACGCGAAAGTGCCATGGCGGAAGGCACTACGGCGACTTCACGCACCGGAAGCCGATGTGGCTGCAGCCACTGGAGGGCTCCCCCTTGCCACGCGTGCCCACGATGTAGCGGGCGCAGTATTGGTCGGAGCAGAGAAACGAGCCGCCGCGAAGAACTCGCTTGTTCTGTCCAGGCTCCTGTGGATCAAAACTATCGGCCGGTCCTGTTGGATTTCGCACCGCAATCGCCTTTGCGGTGGAAAGAGCGGTGGCATAGGTGTCGGGCCGATACCAATCGGCACACCATTCCCAGACGTTTCCAGACATGTCATGGAGGCCGTAGTCATTGGCGGGAAACGTTCCGACGGGGGCGACGCCGGCGGAGCCATCGGCAGCGGTGTTCTGCGACGGGAAGGAGCCCTGCCACGTGTTGGCCATGAAACGACCTGCCGGCCGAAACTCGTTGCCCCATGGATAAAGCTGGCCGGCACGTCCGCCGCGGGCGGCGAATTCCCATTCGGCTTCGGTTGGAAGTCGCTTGCCGGCCCAGGCGGCGTAGGCTGCGGCGTCTTCGTGCGCGATCTGAACGACCGGATCGTCGTCGTGGCCCTCGACGGTGCTGTCCGGCCCGGCGGGGTGCCTCCAGTCGGCCCCAGGCACGTAGGCCCACCACACGTAGTGGTTGGTCAGCGGCACGGGGCCCTGCGGAGGCGTAAACACAAGGCTGCCTGGCACGAGGTTTTCCGGCGGCGCGCCCGGAAAATCCTCCGGCTTGGGCGGCCTCTCAGCCACGCTCACGTAGGAAGTTGCGGCGACAAACTCTGCAAATCGGGCGTTGGTCACCTCGGTGCGATCCATCCAGCAGCCTGCAATTGTGACCCGATGGATCGGCCTCGCGTCACGCATGGGATCGGGGCCCCCGAACGGTTGTTCGCGGGGGTCGGCGCAGCCCATGGAGAACTCGCCGCCGGGAATCCAAGCCATGCCCTCGGGCGCAGCCCCCGGGGCCGATGGCGTTTCGGCGTTGGTGGACTGGAAGCCCCCGGTGACCGTTCGCGGCGCTGTGGTGGAACGATGAAGGACGAACACGCAGGCCGCCCACACGCCCGCGGCAGCCGCGAGCCCCAGCCCGCCCTGGAGCAACGTCTGCCAGAGCCGTCGCGAGACCGGTGGAACGTCGGCTGGTGTGCGGGGTTGTTTCTTCATGCGGAATGCCGCCGGAGCGTGCGCTCAAAGCGTCTCCTCAGGGATCGCCTGCGGGACGGGTTCCACCACGTTGAAAACATCCTGCGAGACACATCGGCCAGCGTGTTCTCGTCGCGACAGAGTTCGATGAGCAGTTCTCGATGTGATCCTGCATTGGCGCTGTGGGCCCAACGGGCAAAGCGATCGGCTGCCGAGGCGTGGTCCGTGAAATCTCCCAGCGTCTTCTGCAGTTGCTCAAGCGACTCCTGGCAGTGGGCTCGGATTCGGGGCGGGAAGACGGTCGCAAAGATTTCCAAAGCGTAACGGAGTTTCTTGCCCTCAATCCGTAGTTCATGAATTTCGTCCGCATCGCGGAGTTTGCGGTCAGCCTTTTCGAAAAATGACCTGATCATGGGTTTGAAGCGGCGGCGGGCAAATGTTTCGAAATCGGATTGACTCCGTCGGCCGTGAAGACGCTCAAGCAGGCGGTTCACTCGGCCCTGCCAATCCGCATCCAGAAGCTGCTCGTGCTGCTCGCGAATGGGATTTCGAGACTTGGTCCGCTGTTTGGAGAGCATTGCCACGAGTTGGCGTCGCGCCCGCGACTCGCCGGTTTGTGTCAGCCGGATCGTGAGCACGTCGAGGTCTCGCGCTTCTCCGGCTGCTCGCCGTAGCCGACGGAGCCGCTTCTCAAACCACATCCGCTGTTTCGAGGGCAGGACGGCTCGAAAGGCCTTCAAGGCCGCGAGAGTGCGTCGGGTAGCCACCCGCAACTGATGGACGTGCTCTCGCGACTCGCACGGCTCGCAGGCTTGGCGAAGTTCAGACCACACCGCGTCGAGCCGCACTCGCAGTGTTTTTGCGGCGACGCGACCCACCTTGGCGGTGCCGTCTTCGCTCACAAACCATCTCTTGAGGGCAGTCATTCAGATTGATCCGCCCGGGAAGGCACAGCAACGCGGTTCCAATACCGGGCCGGTTCCGTGCACGAGGAACCCGCCACTCACACTCTAACCAGGGGTCTGAGTGTGATTCCAGCGGTCACAGAATAGGGACGGCGAAGGCCCGAATTCCTTCCAGAACCCTGCGATGAATGCAGCCGGATACCTGAGCCGGCTGTCGATCAACAGCTGGCTGGTTCCGACACATGGGTCGGCTGTAGATAAAAAAGCCTCCGGGGCCGCACGGCGCGGTTCCGGATGCGTAGCACCCTCAAACAAGGAGGTTTTCAAGCGGCACTACGTCCATGCCAGGTCGTGGCAGGAAAAACTTTTTCAAGAACTTCTAGAGATCATTCGTTGCGTCGCTTGCCAGCGTGGCCACTGAACTGCTGCCCTCGCCGGAGAGCGCGCCATCAGCACTGGCTGGGGCTGCTTCCAGCAGCGGAAACTGCCTGGTGAGCACGTTGTCACGGTCGATGCGGAGGGCGTCGAGGGCCTCGGGTCGCACGCGGACTTCTGCAGATTGGTACGTGTTGAAGCCGGTGCCTGCTGGGATGAGGTGACCGAGGATGACGTTTTCCTTGAGTCCCACGAGGTTGTCCACCTTGCCGGCCAAGGCAGCCTCGGTGAGGACTTTCGTGGTTTCTTGAAAGCTTGCTGCAGATATGAAGCTGGAGCTCTGCACGCTCGCCTTGGTGATGCCGAGCAATTGCGTGCTGGCGCTGGCGGGCTTGGGCCTCACTCCCTTTGCAGGGGTGCCGCCCAAGACCTCGATCTGTGCATTGGCCTGGGACAGCACGTCCTTGGGCACAACGCTGCCGACGGCGAATTCGCTATCCCCCTTGTCGGAGATCCGCAGGCCGGATGTGACCTTTTCGTTGGCCTGACGGAATTCAAATTTGTCCATCACGCTCCCGGGAAGAAGATCGGTATCTCCAACCGTCTCGATCTTCACCTTCCGCAGCATCTGCGACACGATGATCTCAATGTGCTTGTCGTCGATGTCCACGCGTTGGCTTCGGTAGACGTTTTGGATTTCGCGGACGAGGTACCGCTGTACCTCTTCTTCGCCGGAAATCCTGAGGATGTCGTGAGGAACCAGCGGACCGTCAACCAGCGCCTCGCCGGCCTTCACGAGGTCGCCGGCATGCACGCGGAGATGCTTTCCGTGGGTGACGAGGTGCTCGCGTTCGATGCCGCTCTCGTTCTTGACGATGATGGTTCGCTTGCCGCGGCGTTTCTCGCCGAGCAGTTCAACCTTGCCGCTGATCTCCGCCATGATGGCGGGATCCTTCGGCTTGCGTGCCTCGAAGATTTCCGTGACACGAGGCAGACCACCAGTGATGTCTTGGGTGCCAGATACCTCGCGGGGAGTCTTGGCGAGCACGTGACCGGCCGCCACCTGTTCGCCTGGCGAAGCCTCGATGTAAGCCTTTTCAGGCAGATAATAGAAGTCGAGAATCTTGCCCGACTCGTCCTCGAGGACAATCTGCGGGTGGTAGACGCCCTTGTGCTCCATCACCATTCGTCGCAAGTGACCGCTGGGATCCTTTTCCACACGCAGTGTCTCGCCTTCGATGACGTCCTCGTAACGCACTTTTCCAGCGACTTCCGAAAGGATGGGGATCGAGTGAGGATCCCACTGCACCAGCACGGTGCCAGCCTTCACCTCTTCATCGTCCGCAACTTTCAGAATCGCACCAGCTGGGATCTCGAACTTCTCGAGTTCCCGCCCCTTGGGGTCGATGATGGCCATCTCGCCATTTCTGGCAAGCACGATTACCTGACCCTGCTCGTCCTTCACCGTGCGTAGGCGAGTGAACTTCACTGTGCCTCCGCGCTTGGCGCGGCTCTCGCTCTCCTCGATGGCACGCTGTCCCACGCCGCCGATGTGGAAGGTACGCATCGTCAACTGCGTTCCCGGTTCGCCGATGCTCTGTGCGGCAATGATGCCGACGGCCATTCCTTCCTCCACCATTGAATGGGTGGAGAGGTCCATGCCGTAGCACAGCCGGCAGACACCCAGCGGTGCTTCGCAGGTCAGCGGGCTGCGGACCTGGATCTTCTCGAGACCCAGTTCCTCAATCTGTGCCGCCACCGTCGGAGTGATCAAATCATCCTCACGGGCGATGACATCGTCGGTGATCGGGTTCACGATGTTGGTCCGGCTCACACGGCCGCGGATGGTGTCGGCGAGGCTTACTTCCACCTTTTCGCCGCGATAGATGACGGTTTTCTCAATGCCCTGCGTGGTGCCGCAATCGTGCATGGTGACGACCACATTTTGGGCTACGTCAGCCAGCTTGCGGGTGAGGTATCCGGAGTCGGCAGTCTTGAGGGCCGTATCGGCCAAGCCCTTCCGGGCACCGTGCGTCGAGCTGAAATATTCCAGCACGGTGAGGCCTTCTCGAAAGTTCGCCTTGATCGGCGTCTCGATGATCTTTCCTGACGGCTTGGCCATCAGGCCACGCATGCCGGCGAGCTGACGAATCTGTTCGACACCACCGCGGGCACCGGAGTGGGCCATCAGGAAGATCGGGTTCACGTATCCGGCTTTTCGCGTGTCGCGGGCGTCGGTGTCCTGCTCGAGTTCCGCCATCATCTCCTTGGTGATCTGCTCGCGTGCGTGCGTCCAGGCGTCGAGCACCTGGTTGTATCGCTCGCCGTCAGTGATCACGCCACGCTGGTAGAGCTTCATGATCTTCAACACTTCTTTGTCGGCAACGTTGATGATCTTCGTCTTGCTGGCGGGGGTGATCAGATCGTCGGTGGCGAAGGAAAGGCCACTGCGCGTGCTCCAGCTGAAGCCGACGCGATTCATGTCGTCGAGGAGGTCGATCGTCTTGCGGCGGCCCAGCGCCTGGTAGCAGTCCGAGATCACGCGAGCCAGTTCGCTCGACCGCATCGGGATGTTGTAGAAGAGCATTCCCTCAGGCAGGATCGAATTAAAAAGCACGCGGCCCACGGCCGTCTCGATCAAGGCACCGGGCTTGGAAAGAGCCTCGACATCCGTCTTCAGGCGGCGCTTCGGAGGCAGCTTGACCTTCACCTTGGCATGCGTGTCGACCTTGCCCAGCGAGTGGGCCAGTTCCACCTCCTCGAAGTTCTTGAAGACCATGCCCTCCCCTTTGCGGCCGGGAATCTGCATGGTGAGGTAGTAACAACCCATCACCACGTCCTGGGAAGGGCTGATGATTGGCGCGCCGTTGGCGGGGCTGAAGATGTTGTTGGTCGACAGCATCAGCGTGTGGGCTTCGACCTGGGCCTCGATGGAAAGCGGCAGATGGACGGCCATCTGATCGCCGTCAAAGTCGGCGTTGAATCCCTTGCAGACCAGCGGATGCAACTTGATCGCGTTGCCCTCGACCAGGAGCGGCTCAAAAGCTTGGATTCCCATGCGGTGGAGAGTGGGCGCACGATTCAGCAGGACGGGATGATTGCGGATCACCTCCTCAAGGATGTCCCAGACCTCGGCGTCCTTCCGCTCGAGCATCTTCTTGGCACTCTTGATGGTATCGGCATGTCCGAGTTCCTTGAGCCTCCGGATGATGAACGGCTGGTAGAGTTCGAGAGCAATTTTCTTGGGGAGTCCGCACTGGTGGAGCCGGAGATGCGGTCCCACCACGATCACGCTCCGAGCCGAGTAATCAACACGCTTGCCGAGCAGATTCTCTCGGAATCGGCCCTGCTTGCCCTTGATCATGTCGGTCAGACTCTTGAGCGGACGGTTGCTGGACGCCAGAACCGGCCGCTTGCAACGGTTGTTGTCGAACAGCGCGTCGACCGACTGCTGGAGCATCCGCTTCTCGTTGCGGATGATCACCTCGGGCGCATTGAGGTCGACGAGTTTCTTGAGCCGGTTGTTGCGATTGATGATGCGGCGATAGAGATCGTTCAGGTCGCTCGTGGCAAAGTTGCCCGAGTCGAGCATGACGAGCGGACGAAGATCGGGCGGAATCACAGGGATCACATCGAGAACCATCCACTCGGGCTTGTTCTCGCTGTCGCGAATCGCTTCGACGATCTTCAGTCGGTTGACGAGATCCTTCTTCTTCTGCTTGGAATTGGTCGTGGCGAGATCGATGCGCAGTTCCTTGGAGAGCGTCACGAGGTCGAGTGAGAGGAGCAGTTTTCGGACCGCCTCCGCCCCCATCTCGGCATCGAAACTGCCGTCGCCGTGCGTGGCCCGCGCCTCGCGAAACTCCTCTTCGGTAAGCAATTGCTGCTTCTTCAGCGGAGTGTTTTTAGGATCAACGACCACGTAGTCCTGGAAATAAATTACCTTTTCCAGGCTGGATGTCTTCATGTCGAGCAAAGCACCCAAGCGGCTCGGCATCGCCTTGAAAAACCAGATATGCACCACGGGTGCGGCCAATTCGATGTGGCCCATGCGCTTTCGGCGGACGCGGCTGTGGGTGACCTTCACGCCGCAGCGATCGCAAATCATGCCTTTGTATTTCATGCCGCGGTATTTGCCGCAGGAGCATTCCCAGTCCTTCTCTGGTCCGAAAATCTTCTCGCACATCAGGCCGTCCTTCTCGGGACGGTAGGTGCGGTAGTTGATTGTTTCAGGCTTCTTGACCTCGCCGAACGACCAACTGCGAATGTCGTGCGGGCGGGCCAGGCTGATTTTCACGGCCGAGTAGTCGTTGACGCGATCGTAAGTGGATTCACCGATGCTCACGTGTCATCTCCTAGGGAAAACGCAGTCTGTTCGATTAGTCTGTCAGGAATCGGGGTAGCTCAGGATCGACTGAATCTCGAGGAGCAAGAGGTCGCCGCAGCTTTCGCGACGAGCCTTCTGCCGCCCCGAGCGGGGCACTGCCATTGCCGGTCTACACCCGCCGTTTTTCCAGTTGCATATTCAGGGCCAAGCCCCGGATCTCGTTGGTGAGCACGTCGAAGCTGGCGGGAGTGCCGGCTTCCAGCGTGTTCTCGCCCTTGACCATGCTTTCGTAAATCTTGGTTCGACCCTCCACGTCGTCGCTCTTTACGGTGAGCAACTCCTGGAGGATGTATGCCGCGCCGTACGCCTCCAACGCCCACACTTCCATCTCACCGAACCGCTGGCCGCCAAAGCGGGCCTTGCCGCCCAATGGCTGCTGGGTGATGAGCGAGTAGGGCCCCGTGGAACGAGCATGGACCTTGTCATCGACGAGGTGATGGAGTTTCAGCATGTAGATGTAGCCAACGGTCGTCTCCTGCTCGAGCGGTTCGCCTGTGCGCCCGTCAAACAGTTGCGCCTTGCCGTGACGCGGGAGGCCGGCATCGACCAGCACTGCGTTGATGTCCTCCTCGCTCGCACCGTCGAAGACAGGCGTGATGGCTTGGAATCCGAGCAGTTTTCCAGCCCAACCCAAGTGGGTTTCGAGGATCTGGCCCACGTTCATACGGCTGGGCACGCCCAGCGGATTGAGCAGGATCTGCACGGGCGTTCCATCCGCAAGGAACGGCATGTCTTCCTTGGGAAGTATTTTCGCGATGACGCCCTTGTTGCCATGGCGGCCGGCCATTTTGTCGCCGACTGAAATCACCCGGCGGGCTGCGACGTAGACCTTTACCATCTGCAGCACACCCGGCCGCAGTTCATCACCGCGCTTCATGCTGTTGAGCCGACGATCGCGGGCATCGATCGCATTGTCCACGGCAGGCCACATCGTCTTATGGAGCTTCTCGATGTCGGTCTTGCGCTGTGGCGAGCGGATGTCGAGATCGTCCAGCCTGAAGGCGGCGGCACGATCGGCCACGGCCTTGTGATCCTGGTTCCGCACGAGCGGGCTACCGTCTGGCGCAGTGAGCGGCTTCTGCAGAACCTTTTCGATCTCCGCGACCATGGCGGCAAATACTTCCGCAACGTGCGCATTGCCGACGTTCTCAGCTTCCTTGAGCTGTTTTTCAAACTCGCGACGCTCTTCCTCGGAGAGGCTCATCCGTCGGGAGAACTTCTCGGCCGCAATCACGATGCCTTCGACACCGGACGGCACTTCCAGCGAGTCGTTCTTCACGTCTTCGCCGGCACGGCCGAAGATGGCGTGCAGGAGTTTCTCTTCCGGAGTCAGTTCGGTCTTGCTCTTGGGCGAGACCTTTCCAACGAGAATGTCGCCCGACCGCACGTAGGTGCCGATTCGGACGATACCGGTCTCATCCAGGCTGTGGAGGGCCCGCTCGCCAACGTTGGGAATATCGCGGGTGAACTCCTCGCGGCCCAGCTTGGTGTCACGGATCTCGATGTCGTACTCCTCGATGTGAATCGAGGTGTAGACGTCGTCCTCTACGAGTTCTTCGCTGATGATGATGGCATCCTCGAAGTTGAAGCCGTCCCATGCGATGAATCCGACGAGCACGTTGCGGCCAAGGGCCAATTCGCCCTTGTACGTAGCGGCGCCATCGGCCAACACTTCGCCCTTCTCGACCTTTTGGCCGAGCTGAACGATCGGCTTCTGATTTTGGCAGGTTCGCTCGTTCAGGCCCACGTACTTGCGGAGCTTGTAGGTGTCGGCACCCGCAGATCCGGACGACGGGCTGACTTCGATCGACTCGGCATCGACGTAGGTGACGACGCCTTTCTTTGCGGCTCGCACGAGCAGGCCGGAATTCACTGCCACGTCGCGTTCCATGCCCGTGGCCACGATCGGTGGCTCGGTCACCAACAGAGGCACGGCCTGCCGCTGCATGTTGGAGCCCATCAACGCGCGATTCGCGTCGTCATGCTCAAGGAAGGGAATCAGCCCGGCCGACACGCCCACCATCTGACTGGGGGCAACGTCGATGTATTCGATTTTTTCAGCCGCCACGAGCACGAAGTCGCCACGGTACCGGGCGATGATGGTGTCGCCCTCGAGCTTACCAGCCACCACCGTTGCGTCGGCCGGTGCCAAGTGAGCGTCGTGCTCCTCGTCCGCCCGCAGCCAGACGACATCGTCAGTCAGCTTGCACTTAGACACCTTGCGATACGGCGTGACGAGAAACCCGTAGGAATCAACGCCCGAGTAGATCGCGAGGCTGGAAATAAGGCCGATGTTGGTGCCTTCGGGCGTCTCGATCGGGCAGATCCGGCCGTAGTGGGAAATGTGCACGTCACGCACTTCGAAGCCAGCACGCTTGCGGTTAAGACCACCAGGGCCCAGTGCCGAGAGCCGGCGCTCGTGCGTGAGCATCGAGAGCGGATTGGTCTGATCGACCACTTGCGATAGCTCGCCGCGGCCAAAGAAATACTCGATGGCGGCGGAAATGCTCTTGGGATTGATGAGTGTGCGAGGAGACATCTCCGTCACATCTTTCAGGCTCATCCGCTCCTGAACAGTCCGACGCAGCTTGAGGAACCCCTTGCGGAGTTCGTCGCTTGCCAGTTCGTCAATCGTGCGCAGCCGGCGGTTTCCGAGGTGGTCAATGTCGTCGACTGCGACATCCCCCTCCCCCTCGCTCAACTGAAGCATGTAGCGGATGGCCGCGATCAGGTCATCGGCCCGCAGGGTCATCTCGGTTTCGGGCACCGTGAGGCCGAGCTTCCGATTGATACGGAAGCGGCCCACGCGGCCGAGTCGGTAGCGGTTGGTGTCCTTGAACTTCTCGTCAAAGAGCGCCCGCGCCTTGTCGAGAGCCGGGGGATTGCCCGGACGAAGCCGCTGGTAGATCCGCACCAAGGCGTCTTCGTGGCTGGGCGCCACGCTCGTTCGACGCCGCGACTCGTCGGCATCTTCCTTCATGCTGTTCATGATGAGGGGCACTTTCTGCTCCTGCATCACCTCGACGGCCAACAGACCGGAGGTACAGATCAGCTCAGCCATGTCGTGCGAGATCTTGATGCCCGCATCAACGATGATCTCGCCGGCACGCTCGCTGCCCTTTGGATAGACGATGTCATCAACAGCAATCTTGCCCTCGAGCTTCGGCACGCTCCGCGCGCCGGCAACCTTCTCGACCGTTGTCTTGTAGAAAAGCTTCAAGATCTCGCAGTCGCGGCTGAATTTTGGATCCATCGCCCGCAACAGCGTGAGTGCGGAAAACTTTCCGCTCTGATCGATACGAACCTGCATCGTGTCTTTTTTGGAGACATTGAGCTCAATCCAGCTGCCTCGTTCCGGAATGATTCGGCAGTTGTATGTTTTGCGATCGCTGGACTCCGTGTCGGACACGAAATCGATCCCGGGCGAACGGTGCAGCTGGCTCACAACGACGCGCTCGGCACCATTGATGATGAACTCGCCGCCACCGAGCATGATCGGGATGTCGCCGAGGTAGACTTCCTCCTCGACGGGCTGTTCGCGAGTGAGCCTCAGCAAAACTCGCAGCGGTCTGCCGTAGGTCAGGCGGAGCTGACGGCACTCGTCCGGATCGTATCGGGGCTTGCCGAGCTCATACCGCAGATACTCGATCTTGACGGTCTTGTCGTAGCTCTCGATCGGAAAAATTTCGCGAAGAACGCCCTCGATGCCGTGGTCCTTCCGCTTGTTGGAAGGTACATCGTATTGCAGAAAGGCATCGTAGAATCGCGTCTGAATTTCAGTCAGGTCTGGTATTGGATGGCTCACGCGGCGGCTGCCGAAGTGCCGGATCTCGGTGGGCTGGAGGCGACGGACAGCGCGAGTTGCCATTGGCGAAAGGCTCCTGAAAAGGTCTGCTGGGATCGGTCCGAACGGCAGGCCGTTCGGCGCAAAAAGCCGGATCGGGTGGGCCGCTCCCGATCAAGGGCCGGTCAAGGCAGGGAGGAGGGTCGAGAGGCGCGGAGACGAGAGAGAGGCGGGGGCCGTCGACCCAGAAAGGTCGTGCAGCAAAAACTATACCAATTGGCAGGCGGAGGTCAAAGCCCCCCGCCTGCCAATGGCTTGTTTTGCTAGTACTACTTGATGGAAACCTTGGCGCCGGAGTCCTCAAGCTCTTTCTTAAACTTTTCTGCGTCGGCCTTCGAAAGGCCTTCCTTGACCTTCGTGGGAGCAGATTCAACCAGATCCTTAGCCTCTTTCAGGCCCAGGCCCGTTGCGGCACGGACAACCTTGATGACCCCGATCTTGTTCTCGCCAAACGCGTCGAGCACAACATCGAACTCGGTCTTCTCGGCAACCGGTTCTGCACCGCCAGCACCAGCGCCCGGAGCAGCCATCATCATGGCGCCAGCTGCAGCCGGCTTGATGCCGTGCACTTCGTCGAGGTAGTCAGAAAGCTCCTTCGCCGCCTTCAGGGAAAGCGTGACGATCTTGTCGCCGAGATCCTTGGTGTCCTTCGTGAATTCACGCGTTGCTTCAGCCGTTGCCATTGCTCGAGATCCTTTCCCTGGGGAAATTACGACCGTTTTCTGCGGAGTCGGTCTTGTGTATGAAAAGCGGGGGTATGTGCGGGGTTTACAAATTAAACAAAAACGTGCGGAGAATCAAATGTCATACCATGAACTTTACAGGAGTGAAGTCCGCTGAAAAATTCGCGATAAAAACTCAGGCAGCGGGAGCCTCCTCGACGGCGGCTACCTCGACGGTGGCCACCTCGCTGGCAGCCTTCTCCAGATCGTCCACCCGGGAGGAGATTTGGCTTGCGAGATTTGCCCCGACCGAGAGAATCTGGCCGGAAAGCTTTGCTCCCAAGGAAGAAATCTGTCCCGAAAGAATCGAGAGTTGCTCGCTTCGCGTTGGCCATTTTGCGACTTGCTTGACATCGGCCGCGTTGAGGCGGGCGCCATCCAAGGCACCACCGCGGCACTCCAGCCCGACGAAATCCTTGACGGCGCTCAGGCGGTCGAGTTCTTTGGCCAGATCGACCACGTCCTCGCCGCCCCAGGCGATCGCCAACATGCCCTCGGTCTGTTCGAAAGCAGGGGCGAGCGGTGTGTCGAGGGTTGCGCGACGGGCTAGGCTGTTCTTCACAAGTTGCAGCTGTATTTTTTTCTTGCGAAGCACCTGCCTCAGCTGAGTGGTTTTCTGGGCATTCAGCCTGCCAAGGCTGACGACGACCAGATCGCCCACCTGGTCGAGCCGCTTTTTCAGGTCGTCCACCAGCATGTTCTTGACGAGTTTGCTCATGTCGGAATCACTCTTGCTATGGGTCTAAATCGTGATTGGTTCGTCTGGAATCAGAAATCGCCACCGGCGCAAACGGTCACTCAAGGACGGCACGACGGTCAGGCGGCGACCAGGATTCCAGGGGTCATGGTTGCGGAGATCGAAACGCTTCGTACGAACTGTCCACGCACACTGGAGGGTTGCATGGCTTGGATGTGATCGACGAACGCCTTGATGTTATCGATGAGCTGGGCTGAATCGAAGCTTGCCTTGCCCACGACGGCATGGACGATACCAGTCGGATCGTTGCGGAATTCGACCTTGCCCGCCTTGTATTCGCTCACGGTCTTGCGGATGTCGGCCGTCACGGTGCCGGCCCGTGGACTTGGCATGAGACCTCGCGGTCCCAGGACCTTTCCAAGAGGACCGACAAGACCCATCATGTCAGGAGCTGCGATGCAGACGTCAAAATCAGTCCACCCCTCCTTGATCCGCTTGGCAAGATCATCGGCCCCGACGACCTCAGCGCCCGCCGTCTTGGCATCCTCTGCGAGGTTGCCACGCGCAAAGACCACCACTCGCTTCGACTTTCCGATCCCGTGCGGCAGTACAAGAGAGCCGCGGATGATCTGATCGGCCTGCTTGGGGTCGATCCCGAGCCGCATGTGGATTTCGACCGTCTGATCGAACTTGGTCGGCGGAAAGCTCTTGAGAACTCCCACCGCCTCGGCGAGCGGAATCGGGTCTTCGGACTTCGGTTTCTTGGCGAGCATTGCCCGCATGCGCTTGGTGAGTGACACGACGAAAATCCTGGAAAGAACGTGGGCTGTGAATGATGCAGAAAACGTAGAAAAAGCGGTCAGCTGAAAGTACTTTGAATACACCGAAATGTCAGCGTGGAACTCAGTCCTCGACGGTGATCCCCATGCTGCGGGCCGTGCCCTCAATCATCCGGCGAGCACGCTCGCCATCGCGGGCGTTGAGGTCGGGCGATTTCAGCCGCACGATCTCGTCGAGTTGGGCCTTGGTGACCTTGCCAACCTTATCCTTATTGGGCACGCCCGACCCCTTGGCAAGCCCCGCCGCCTTTTTCAGCAGCGCCGCTGCGGGCGGGCTCTTGGTGTAAAACTCAAAGGAGCGGTCGTTGTAGATGGTGACGACGACAGGAATCGGCATTCCGGCCGCTTCGCGGGTGCGGTCGTTGAACTGCGAAACGAACTGCCCAAGGTTGATACCGAACCGCCCGAGCGAGGTGCCTACTGGCGGCGCAGGAGTGGCTTGTCCACCCGGCACTTGAAACTTCGCCTGACCAACCATCTGCTTCGCCATCTTCCTGCCCTTTCGTCACCGCTTTCGCGGCAATCCTGTGCCTATTCTCAAAACTTGTTCGTGGTCGGAGAAACGCCCGACGCTCGTCACACCGACTCGATCTGCCAATACTCAATGTCCACCGGCGTGGAGCGACCGAAGATACTCAGCATCACGGTGACGCGTCCGTTCGCCTCGTCGATCTCCTCGACTTCGCCCTCAAAGTTCTCAAAGGTCCCGTCGTTGATTTTCACGCGATCGCCCTTCTTAAAGGCGATTTTCAGCCGTGGGGCCTCGTCGGCCTTCTCCACGGTCTTGTTGAGAAGTTTGGCGACGTCCTGGGGAAGCATTGGGCTAGGACGCCCAGCCGAGCCAGTGAAGTCGCCGATGCCCCCCGTTTCGCGGACGAGGTACCAGGTGTCATCGTTGAGGAGCATGTTGACCAGGATGTAGCCTGGGTAGAGCTTCCGCCAGACGACCCGCTTCTTGCCCCCCTTAAACTCCGTGACCTGCTCCTTGGGCACGACGACATCGCCGAAATACTTGTCGAGCCCCTGCATCTGGATGCGACGCAGGAGGGTTTCCCGGATCGAGTCCTCACGATTGCTCTGGACCTTGAGGATGTACCAGTGCCTGTCACCAGCCGGCACCGCTTCGTCCGTGTCATCGCCGAAAGAAGACACCGGCTTCGCGTCTTCGCTTCCGGAAAATGGGTCGGCCAGTTCCGCCGGCGTGCCGTCGTCGTCTTCGTCGACGGCCGAGGCGTCGTCATGCGTTCCGGCGACAGCGTGTTCGGCGGGCGGGTGCTTTGAATCTACTTCCTGGTGAGGCGCGGCCGTGCCATGCCGCTGTTCGGCGGCGGTTTCAGCGGGTTCGTCGGGGGAATGGTTCTGGACGTTCATGGGCTTTGGCCTACCTGCGGGATTCAACGCGGGCCCTGGATGGAGCGGAGGACAAACCACCAAAAGAGATCGTACGCGGCCAGAATCGCCGCCAAGGCAAAAATCAGGAAGATGACCACGATCGAACTGCGGATGACCTCGTCGACCGACGGCCATGCAACCTTGGTCATCTCTGTCTCAACGGCGATCAGGAAGTCTGCGAATCGAGGCAGATTCACAAGCCGAAAGACCATCCACAGGCCGGCGGCAAGGAGGAGTCCTGGCACGAGAAACCGCAAGACACCGATGTCGGAGGCGGCCGGCATGCCGGAACCAGACGGCATCATGGACGGCAGTCCGCTGTCGCCCACGCCCGCAAACCACAGCGGCAACAACTGGGACAGCCGCCAGACTCCGATGGTCACGGTGAGCGCGAGCACTGCGAACGTCACCTGGCGCGCAATCTTCCCCTGATTCCGTTTGTACACGGAAAAGCTGAGGAGATCCCTCCAGAGTCCGGCGCCAGCGGATTGATTTCCGCTGGATGAATGATTGTGGTGAATTCCGGCCATGGTTCCTGACGTCCGTGAAGGTGTACCGAAGCGGAGGCGATCCATCGCGGCCGCGATCCAAAACCAACACCGCGATGACGTCCATCGCGGGGCATCAACAATCAACTCTCGAGCCTCAGTCTGACTTTCTGCATCCATCAACCGGCCCAGCTGCAAGAAGCCTTCAGCAGGGGCGGCGGGAATCGAACTCGCAACCTCTGGTTTTGGAGACCAGCGCTCTGCCAGTTGAGCTACGCCCCTGTGGCAGGTGTGGCCCCGATTGGCCGGGGCCACGCTTCCAGAGGATCTTGTTCGAACGACCGATGGTACGGATAATCAGGCTTTGAAAAGGCTCCTTGCCTAGCTTCTTACGTGCTGCACGAGTCAGTCAAGAATCTTGGTCACAACACCAGAGCCCACCGTCTTGCCGCCCTCGCGAATGGCAAACCGGACGCCGTCGTCAATCGCAATCGGCACCATCAACTCTACTTCCATCTCGACGTTGTCGCCGGGCGACACCATCTCGACTCCGCTCATGAGCTTCGTCGAGCCGGTCACGTCGGTCGTGCGGAAGTAAAACTGCGGACGATAGCCTGCGAAAAACGGCGTGTGGCGGCCGCCTTCTTCCTTCGACAGAATGTAGACTTTGCACTCAAACTTTTTGTGCGGCTTGATGGAGCCGGGCTTGGCAAGCACCTGTCCGCGTTCGATGCCCTCGCGAGTGATACCGCGAAGCAGGCAGCCGACGTTGTCGCCGGCCTGTCCGCTGTCGAGCACCTTCTTGAACATCTCGACGCCCGTGCACGTCGTCTTCTCGGCCTTTTCCTTGAGGCCGATGATCTCGACTTCGTCACCCACCTTCACCATGCCTCGCTCGATACGGCCCGTGGCCACCGTGCCACGGCCTTCGATCGAGAACACGTCTTCGATGGCCATCAGGAATGGCTTGTCGAGTTCGCGAGTCGGCTCGGGGATGTAGCTATCGACGGCATCGAGAAGGTCGGCGATGCACTTGTTCTTTTCAGGGTCAGCAGGGAAGTCATACGCGGGCTTGCCGGCACCACGGATGATTGGCACATCGTCTCCAGGAAAGCCGTACTTCGTGAGAAGTTCGCGGATTTCCATCTCGACGAGGTCAAGCAGCTCCGGGTCGTCGACGAGGTCGACTTTGTTGAGGAACACAACCAGCGCAGGCACGCCGATCTGCTTGGCAAGCAGAATGTGCTCACGAGTCTGGGGCATAGGGCCGTCCGCAGCACTCACTACGAGGATGGCACCGTCCATCTGGGCGGCACCCGTGATCATGTTCTTGATGAAGTCGGCATGTCCCGGGCAGTCGATATGGGCGTAGTGACGCTTGGCCGTCTCGTACTCCACGTGACTGACCGCAATGGTCACGGTCTTGGTTTCATCGCGGACCGTACCGCCCTTGGCGATTTCGGCGTAGCTCTTGGCTACGGCCATTTTTTTCACGGCCTGTACGGCCACGAGCGCGCCAGTCAGCGTGGTCTTGCCGTGGTCGATGTGCCCGATCGTGCCGACGTTGACGTGCGGCTTGCTCCGGTTGAATGCGTCCTTAGCCATGCTTTAATCCCTCGGTCTTCCTCTCTGGTGGCGGCAGGCTCCGCGGCCTGCGTCGAATGTGAGTCTCAAAAACGGCTGGTTGTCAGAACCGACTGCGCCCGGTCGGAAATGGCCCGAACAGGCTTGTGTTGGATGTGCAGAACTGTGCTCGTGGGACGGATGTCACGCGCAGATTTACCCGTTGATCGCAGGGAAAGCTGAATTGACTTTTGTACGAAATAGCAGGGCGTTTGTCTTGGGCCAAGGAACGGAGCCGGGAAAACAGGGGCCGGCTGTATGAACTGCATGAACTCCATGAACTCCATGAAGCTACTGATGGGATTCGAACCCATGACCTCGTCCTTACCAAGGACGCGCTCTACCAACTGAGCTACAGCAGCAGGAATACGGACGAGGCGGTCCATCGACATATCGGAGAGTTGAGCGTGAGTGGGGTGAAAGAAGGTGTGCGTGGTGAGGGTGGTGGGGACTGGACGCAGTCGAGAGGCGGGGCGAAGGCATTTGTCCTGGCAAAAGCGGGTAGAGGGAATCGAACCCTCGTCTTCAGCTTGGAAGGCTATTGCTCTACCATTGAGCTACACCCGCATTCGGATCCAACGGCACCATTGCATCCCAGTTGCCCTTCCAGGCCCTGGCCTGGATCGTCAGGCATCAAACAACCTCTCTCGGGCAAATGGCTCGAACGAGTCTTGTGGCGGAATCATCCGAGCAGACGTGCGTTCGAGCACGCGTAAAGTGGGGAGTGCAGGATTCGAACCTGCGAAGGCGTAAGCCATCAGATTTACAGTCTGACCCCTTTGACCGCTCGGGAAACTCCCCTCTTGCTGCCGTCGCTCTGCACCGTAAGGCAGATGCTTCGCGCGAGGATGCGTTGCTGGTGTGCGTGGTGTTGGATGCCTGCTGGTGATGTTCGCTGGCTGGTAGTGTCCTCGCGATCTGGAAGGTGGCGGAAGGTGGTGGAGCGGATTCTCGTCAAATGCTGCGGCTGCTTGTGGCAGGGCATGCTGAGCTAGCGGCGGGAGTTGAACCCGCAACCTGCTGATTACAAATCAGCTGCTCTGCCAATTGAGCTACGCTAGCGGCTTGATCCAAACCGCGGGGAATCCCGTAGTGTACGGATTCGAATAGTCCGTGCAAGACGGCCGGATTTCTCACCCCACGGCCGCTGGTCTGGCGGTGTTTTGAGCTGGAAAAGCATTAGGAAAACGCCAATTCCACCATGGAAAAGTCGTCGGCGAAGTCGTCGCGGCCCGAGAGGTCGCGAATGTGGGAAATCAGGGCATCGAGCCGTGCGGAGCCCCCTGTGGTGGGGGATGTGAGCGTCGATACGAACTCCTGAAACGACCACATCGACCCGTCGGCCCGGCTGACTTCGAATGCCCCGTCGCTGTAGATAAAGAGTCGGCCGCCCAGGGGCACGTCGGCCTCGCTGGAGGTGAATTCCAGCCCCTCGACCGCGCCGATGAGGGGGCCGTCTGACTCGAGCAGCATCGGCTGCCCAGCGCAGTCAGGGCCCGTGAGCAGCGCCGCGGGGTGGCCGCCCCCGGCCCAGCGAAGCTTCCGCGAGGGGATGTGATAGACGCCATACCAGATCGTGAAAAACATGTCGTTCTGGCGTTCCATCGGAAACGCCTTGTTGAGCGCGGCGAGCACGGCACCAGGATCGTGGAAGTCGGTCTGTGGCAGGGCTTCGCTGCGGATTGAATTGAGCGCCGACACGCTCAAGAGCGCCGCCCCCACCCCGTGGCCGCAGACATCCAGCAGGTAGACGGCAATGTGGTCATCATCCAGAGCGTGGTAACCGAAGGCGTCGCCGCCCAGTTCCGCGGAGGGAATGAACCGCCAGTCGGCGGCGATCGGCCCGATGTGCTGCGGCGGCGGGAGCAGCGACCGCACATAGTGCGCCGCGGTGGCCAGGTCGTTGGCGAGCATCTGCCGGCTTGCCTGGAGCGCGAGAAAGGCCTCGTTGCGCTCGAGGAGCGCCACGTAGCCGCGAGAGTGGTATCGCAGCCTCGCGATCAGTTCCAGCCGATCAGGCAGTTTCACGATGTAGTCGTTGGCGCCGAGCGAAAAGGCCTCAGACTTCACCGCAGCCTCTTCCTTGGTGGAGAGCACGATGATGGGCACGTCGCGAAACCGCTCGTCGGCGCGGAACCGTCTGACGAGTTCCAGGCCGTCGATCTCGGGCATCACCAGATCCTGCAGGATCACGGTCGGTGCGATTCGGGCCGCTGTTTCGAGGGCTTCAGGTGCGCTTTTGCAGAAGTGGAAGGCAATGCCCTCCTCGCCCGCCAGCATGCGTCGGACCGCCTCGCCGATGATCGGCTGGTCGTCGATCAGCAGCACGGTTGCACCGCGATGGCACGTTTTTTCGGTGGTGGACACGTGGGCGAGTGATCCCGGCGGGACAGTGTGGAATTGCACGAATGCTACCACACGCTCGCGGGGCCTACTGTCCGCCGCCAACGGCTGCCATCAAGCCTTTTTCTTGGGGCGGCAGGCAGGCGGTTCGGCAAGCGAGAAGACCAGGATCTCCTCGCCTGTGACCGTGGATATGTCGTGGTGCACGCTGACGAGTTTCACGCCCACGGCCTTTTCCACGATCGACTCCAGCCGCGAGCGGCCGGTTGCCACCATGTGCGCCCGCACCTGCTTGAGCAGAGCCCGCCCATTGCCGTTGTCGGTTTCGTGGCCGTTCCGATTGACGGCGCCTGCCATCCGCTCGCCACCGTCCAGGCCGTTGGGGAGGGGCGGTTCGTGCCGTGGTGCGATCAGCTGCCGTTCGGCCAGCGTGAGCGCACCCTGCAGCTGCACGACCAGCAGCGATCCGACCAGATGGGCATGGATGTCCCGCGGACCGCGACCCATGAACTCCTGCTGGAACGCCGAGATACCGTCGCACACGGCGGCCTCGATTTCACCCTGGGATTTCAGAGGACACCTCGCATTGAAAGAACCGCATCGCACCTCCCGGAAATGGAGGCGGATGCCCGGATAGGAAACCCGATGGCCGCGGTTGAAGCCGCAGCCGTGCGACCTTCCTTGCGTGCCCTGCTCTTGGTCGGCTTGGGAGCAGATCTGCTCCCAAGCCGCCGCTGTCGCTGCATTCCGCTGACGGAGGGGCAGTCCTACCTGCCCGTGGAAAAAGTCATTCATGCCTGCCGATCATGAGGCGAGTTTCCACTTGAAAACCTATGGTTTCTGTGGGTGCTGCGCACACGGGGCCGCATCGTGCGGTCCAGCAGGCTCTGTATCCAACAGCCTGCTTACCGATGCGGGCCGGCCTCGCCGTCGCCGTTGCCGTCGTCCGACGCCGAGCGTGTGCGTGAGGCTGCGACGGCAACGTCATTGCTCTTCCCGTCTGGCTCTGCACCACCGGTGCAGATCCTGTTCCAGACCTCGCGGCGGTGGATCGGCATGCGGCTGTCGGCCTCGAAGCCGAGTCGCACGCGTCCTCCTTCGATCTCGAGGACGGTGATTTCAAGCATCACCTGCATATTCTCGGACCGTCCAATCACCACGCTTTCGCGAGTCTTCCTCGTCAGCACTAACATGGTTCACCTTCTTTAGGGTTGAGGATCCATCCGAAAAATCTCAATTGCGGACGGCTTTTTTGCCGCTCGCTCCATCGGCATGGAGATGGTCATTCACCGGCACGCCAAGTGCCGGTAGTCCCTGGCCGAGCAGAAACAGTTCCACGCCCTGGTTGGTCGTGAATGTCTTGAGCACGCTTCCCGTCGTCGTGTCGATGTGGGCGATCGCGCCGCAGAGTTCCACGCCCGTGCTGCGACGGATATGGCTACGGAGCGAATCAAGCGAGTTGTCAAACAGGTATCGGTGGAAGTCCTTCACCCTGCTCGCCCCCTCCGCATCGGCGGCCAGTCGCCGTTCCACCGGAGAAAAAGACTCGTGTAGGCTGACGACCATCCAGCCCCCGTCGGCCACTACGGTCACGCTGCGGGGGGTGCGGCCAAGGAGTAGGTGCTCGAACGAGCCAGCCGCCTGGGCTACCTGGCGGGCCAAGCGTTCATGAGACGGTTTTCGCATGGAGATTCTCTCGCTGTTTTTTCTAGGGGTCAGAGGGGAGAGCAGCGTTTTTCGAAGAAAAAGTTCCGTGCAGAAACAAAAAAAGCCGGCGAGAGAGAATGCCCGAAGGAGTTCTCTCTCGCCGGCTTACGCTGCGACGAACCTTCCGGGCTTATGCCGGACTGTTCCTCGACTCGTCTTCCGAAATGGTTTTTGCCGTACAAAAGCAGCGACTTGTGATCGCCGACGGATGTGTCGACACGCAGATTATATTGCGTAATCTGGGAAACGCAAGCAGTCTGCGAAGGCTTGGCAAGGATGTCCGTTTTTGCGGGTTCTGATTATTTTTCCGCCGTTCGAACGCTTCCCATCGGCTGCAGTGCTCGCTCGCTCGTGTGCGATCAGGCAGCGAAAAAATCATAAAACCGGCTACCGATTCCGGATGTTCTCACCCCAACGCTGCCGGCCCGCGTGATTGCATTGTCGTGGAGGTCAACGAGCAATCGTCCGTCGAGTGAGAGTGTCAGCCGGTTTCCGACGACATTGAACTGCATCAACCCGCTGCCCCGCTGCGCAGGCCGCATGCCGAGCAGTCGCCACTGGCCGTCCACGTTGCTCCAAATCTGTGCGAAATATCCGCTGGGAAGTCTGGCCAGCTGTCCGAGATACATGGTGGCATCGCCCGGCCCCCCATACCGTGCGACCAGTCCTACGGCTTGCCCTGCGACCGCCCGCACGCTCGCCCGCACCCGCAGATGCGAGTCGGCCACCGAGACACCATTGAGCACCAGCAGCGACCGGCCCACAGTGGCCGAGATGGCGGTATTGGCCGAGATGGCGATGCGGCCGATCGGCTGGAGCCAGGCCGGCGCAGTGATGGGGCCGGTCGGCTGGTGAAAGGAATCGCCGAACGGCAGTGTCACCGACACCGACGGGATCGCAGTCACTGGCGGCACTGGCGGCTGCGGGGCGGGCTGCGGGGGTGAAGCACCGAGGGAAGCGAGCGCGGCCCAGGCATCGAGCCGGCCGCCCGTCACGGTTTTGCCGGCGAGGCCGGCCTCGGGGGTGGTGGAACTCAGAATGGCCATCCGCACCTCGGCCACAGAGATGCCAGGCTTGGCGGCGGCCAGCAGTGCCACGACCCCGGTCACGTGCGGTGCGGCCATCGATGTGCCGGAGAGAAACCCATAGGTGCCGCCGGGAAGCGTCGATTGAATCAGCGAGCCTGGGGCCGCCAGATCGACCGTCTTCGAGCCGTAGTTCGACATGGCCGAGAGCGTGTTGCTTGGGGTGATCGCGGCCACAGTGATGACGTTCGGCAGTCGGTAGTTGCCCGGGTATCGCGGGAGGGCATCGTTGTTTGAGGCGTT
>Ga0209829_10001108_pt1 | contig 22682 bp, 18 predicted proteins | sample C_140205_EF_Meta_FD_187311 | JGI IMG/M metagenome (GOLD analysis project Ga0209829, IMG submission 187311) | Freshwater microbial communities from Lake Croche, Canada to study carbon cycling - C_140205_EF_MetaG (SPAdes) (version 2) | ecosystem: Environmental > Aquatic > Freshwater > Lake...
CATAAGGGTCTTGGCAAGGCCGGGAACGCCAACTAAAAGGCAATGGCCTTTGGTAAAAATTGCGGCCAAGATTTGATCTATTACATCCGTTTGCCCGATGATAACCCGGCCCAACTGCTCCACCATTTGTTTTCGAGCGTGGTTGAACTGGTTTAGATATTCGCCTATTTTATCCGTTGACACCGTTAGATACTCCTCAAATCTAGCCCGACATCGAGAATTAGATTTGATTATTCTAATAAAGAAACCCTAGCTATAACAGCAATAATTATTAATTGCCCAAATCAATTAAAATATCATGCACCATTACCCAGCCAAATCGCCCAGTCGCAGTGCTAACCAAAAACCAATCCCCCTGATGATCCAAAATATTAATTGCGGTACCAGGCTTCAGAGAAGGCCCAGAATGATTAGGATAGTAAGGGTCGTTACCTACTTTTAGAAAAAGCGGTTTCTCTGCTACAATCGCTTTAAATGCTGCGCTTTGCATACCGTCGGATGATTCAATAACTGCACCAGCGCCAAGCATGCAAACACAAACGAGAAAAAGGCCTAGTTTCCGCAATCGACCCTTAACAAGAAAAACAGTAACCCAACCAATTAAATTAAGCACACCCAAAAAAGCAATAAGATTGCGCGACCCTAAAACTTTAAACGAAGCTGGAACACCTTCCGGATCAAGTGCCAATTCTTGTTTGAGCCAATGGCTTATTTTTAAGAGTTGGAAATCGCAAGGATACAAGCGCAATCCTTGATTCGAAACCATCAACGCATGGGCAGGATTAGCTGCTAACAATTCTGCGGCAGCCCATTCACGAAAAAAAGTAGGTGTTTCAGACAAATGGCCCGCACATTTCCTAAAGGCCTCGGATGATAGTTTAAAAAAAGGTGCAGCTTGAACCTCATCATTCTTCAAAGCCAAACCTTGATTATAAAAATCTCGGGCTTGATCAAAATCTTCCTGCGCATGCTGGTAAGGAAAGGCTAAACAAATGCAAACTAGCATCCCAAGGTTCATCGCCTGACCTCCAAAATTCGAATCCAAGCAATGGCTTGATCAATGAGGTCGCATTCATTTTTCGAGAGATCGGGATTAAATTTAAGGGTTTCAATATCACCTAAAAAATTTGAAAATTGCTGGGTTTCATTGTGATTCAAGAACTTACCAAATCGCCCGTTTATAATTTCAGCACTGGTCACCACCCCCGACATTCCAAAGGAATAATGAAAATATTCCTGCATCAATTTAAATACGCCCTCTGCCTGAAGTAGTTCAGTTTTATGCTTTAGACTTGTCAGGTTTTCAAGTACCCAAAAAGCTCGCCCCCTTGCATTAAGCAATTCCATACTGGCGCGGTATTTTGCAACGCTCCAAATAATGATTCCCACAAATGGTGGAGTCAAAAACATCCAGACAAATTCTGTTAAACCAACCCCTTTTACAGAGTTTATCCAAGGTAATTTCCGCAACCCATCAACATCAAAAACAACATCGGGCCCGCGTAAACTTAAAGCAAAAACCTTCCTCTGCAAAACCTCCACTTTAATTGAATCAGAAAAATCCAGCATCAATTGTTTATTAGGCCAAGGGATATCCGGGTTGATGTAAGCAAAGGGAATTTCAGGGATTTCTAATTTACCTTCTTCCAATGGCCAAAGCCTGCAAAAATAGCGCCATCGCTTCAAACCTGATTGAGTTAGCCCAGGCAAAACTTCAACCTTAAAAGAAGCATTGCCCGCAAACATCGATTCAAAATCAAATTCACCCGGGGGCAACAAAACCCTTCCTGTCGACTGAATATCAACTTCAAAATCAAATGTGGAACCTGGGCTGATAATCGCATCTTTAACCAAGGCACTAATACGAAACCGGGATCCTACCGCACCACTAAATTGCATACCATCAGGCAGATTTCTTGGAATCCAAGGTGCCAAAGAATCAACGGCATCTACACCCTGCGAAAAAGCGCAAAAGCATAAAAAAAGAGATAGAGCAAAAATATTTTTCATCGCCTGCATTAAGGTAGATCCTCGCCCGCAGCTTGCCTTACCTTTTTTGCAGCATCGCGGATTAATTTCGCAGCATCTTCTTTGCTTAGCTCCTGCAAACTCGCCCGATAAGGGACCAGATCAAGATTCCCCGCGCCCGCCTGAACTTTATCCGTCAAGCCTTCTGCTTTCTTATCCGTTTTTTTCCCTTTAGAGTTATCTGGCTCTTTATCAGAAACACCACCCTTGTTTTTATCCTCTGCAGATTTCGTCTGCGAATTTTTATTTCCCTGATTCTTGCCACCTTCGTTTGATTTTGATTGGGAAGATTGATCCGCAGAATTCTCAAATTGCGCAATCAGAAACAAGTTATAACTAATTCTTTTGTTGATATTCATTAAATCAACATTTGAAACTTCTTGAGTTTCGCGAGCTTTTTTGAGCAGCTCATTGGCTTTCAGAAGGTAGGGCAATTTCTGAATACGGGAGGTTTGCAACACACAATCATTAAAACCAATAGCTGCAGCCACCTCATAAATCGAAGCAGAACCTGCAAGATTTTCTAGCAACCCCGAGGCTATCTCAAGAAGCGCCTCTTTCTCTATTACATTTACTTTTTTAGAGATCGCAATATTAGATAATGATAAGTACCAAGATGCTTGGGCAACATCACGGGCCCTAGGTATGCTGTTAGATAAACATCTCTGAGCGTTTTTAAAATCCCCCTTTTCAAAGAACGCAATGCCCCGCACAACCTCTTGGTCTTCCTGCCCTTGAAAAAAAACTCCTGCAATCACTAAGGTAATAATAATGGTGTTCATTTATCCCCCCGGTTGGCTAATTGGTGAGCTAATGCCGAAACATTAGGAGGAAACATAAAAGCCAATAAAAGACAAAGTAAACCGGGAAGGGCAAACCAAGCAGGCGCAGCGGCATAAACTAATTTAGAATCTTGGAAAAACCCATCGCGATAATCTCCTTTTTTCAGAACATCCATAATACGACCCTCCGGTATAACTTTCGAACCCAGCGCCAGAGCTTGGGCCTTTTGCCTTTCACAATATGTACTAAATATTTCGGGCACTTTTAATGACTCAGGAAACACTAATGTCAATCCAATATCTGCGGGAATATTTGCATGAATTAAAGCATCCCGAATTGATTCTTCCTTGCCTGAGTTTTCAAATAAAACAATAACCATCTGCTTAGAGTTTAAAGTTTGATTTTGCATTGTCTCCAAAGCGCTTTTTAGTGCTTCGCCCAACGAAACACCTCCATCTAAAATATCAGATTTTGGACTTTCTCTAGAAACCCTTTTCAATGATGATGCCACATAATCATAAAACTCCGGATCCAAAGTTAGTGGGCAAAAAATATCACTTTCCCAGCCATAAGGCATCAATCCTATTCTGCCACCTTCCCTTAGGAAATGTTCTTTTTGTATTTGGGAAAGTAATCTAGATTGCAAATTAATCGAAGCTTGTGTGGATTTTTCATTCGCCTTTAATGCGATGACAACCATCCCATGCCTTGTTTCAAATACGCTGGTTTTCTGATTAAATAGCAACGGGCCAGCAGCAGCTAAAACCAAGAGTACCATGCCCCCCATCAAAAAAAGATTCTGCCTGATAAACCAAATCAAAGACATGGGCCTAATATTTTTAGGAGGAACCCACAAGGCCAGGCTTACAGCAAGTTTTTGTTGGGTTCGGTACAAGGCGATCACAACTACAATTAAAGGAAACAAGCACAATAACAACCAAGGGTGCTCAAAGATATTGTTCATGGGTCACCCAATCCTTTGCCAGCGACTGCCAGCTAAAAAGATGCCCAAGCCACAAAAAAACAAACTTGCGAAAAAGCACCAGGGGTAAAAATCCTGTACTGGTTTGGAATACAAGGAAAGACGCGACTGCTGCTCCATTTGCCCGATTTTCTGAAATGCCTCTGCCATGCTTTTTTCGTCTGAAGCATTCAATATCAATCCATTGGTTATTTGGGCAAGTTGCTTTAAGCCCTCCTGCGCCTGCCTTCGCTTTTCTTTTTCTTCAGAAGAAGCCATTTCTTCAAATAGCTTATCACCCGTGGGATAACCAACATCAAGAGTATAAATTGCGATATTTAGTTTTGCAGCAAGGGTTGCAAGATCGATTGGATTCAAACCTGAAAAGGGGGCCACCACATTCTGTTCGCCATCAGTTAAAAGAAGAATCAATTTTCGTTGTTCTGGAAGGGATTGTAATTTATCGATAGCTAAAGTGAGCGCATCAGCGATGTTGGTTTCAGAAGAGCCTGGGACTTTTTTAGGTTCTAGTTTGTCTAGCACCGATAAAAAAGCGGAGTGATCCAGAGTTAAGGGAACAATCATCCGTGCGCGAGATGCAAAAGCCACTAGGCCAATAAAATCGCCCGCCCGACCTTCATGATTCTGCTTAAAAGAATTAGAGGAAAAATTTTGGCTTTTACCTTTCAAAAAGTAGTGGATGTTTTCCTTGGCTAGATTTAACCTTGAGATGGGCTCCCCATGCTCCAAAATCAAGTTTTCAGCCATGCTGCCACTGATATCCAGAACGAACTCAACAGCCAAACCTTCTATTTTAACAGAACTGTTTTTGATAATTTTTGAGGGTTGCGCCAAGCCAAGAATGAGAAACAAAAGGCAAGCACTAAAGACAATTTTACTCAGGCGACCCATCTTGTTTATTTTAGCAAATGAATCTTGAAATAGATAACAGCCTGGAAAAGGGAACGTCTTGGCATTTTTATTAAAATCAATCCACGGCATTGCCAAAACAGGCAATAATAGAAGGAAAGCAGGATTATGAAGAAACCATGAAGACATTGGGTTGCCAAAAAGCGAAGTCAAACAAGCTGTTCGCTAACAACTTCTTCAATGAAATCTTACCGCTTTTAGCAGAAATAGCTTTAATAAATCAGATTTTAAATAGCCATCATTTAAAAACACTCACTGCTTATCTTTAATTATTATCCAAATCTGTACCCTAATTAAGAGTATTTATTGAAAAATGGGTGAAATTCAGTAATATTAGAAAGCTAGAGTGGCATATGTGCCATACAATATTTATAATTAGAATGCTCTGTGTCTTTAACTTTCAGAAGTGTTTATTTAAATATCGCTGCTATGGATAGCAAAGCCCCTTGATGAGGATGCATGGATATTTTGGAAGAAAAAAAAACCTGCCCACCAAAACGAGATTTAGAACAGCTATTGCAGGGCAATCTGTCGCAGTGGACTTCCCTTGGCTTGCGTCAGCATGTTGAGTCTTGCATTTATTGCCAAAGAGCAATGGCCAAACTCAGGCTCCGCACTTCGCCAGACGACAGTATCAATCTTCCCTCTGAGTTGACCAATACAGAAAGCAACACTGTCACCAGAAATACCGATTCCATGCCAAAGCTGGAACTCGAAACAGATCACCTATTCCTAGGTACCCAAGGTCAAGCAACAACTGCATATAATAGTGATGGCAGTTCGGTGCCAGATTTTAAAATATCCCCCGAAGGTACCAAAGTATCATTAAGCTTTTTATCTCCCCCGCAAGGCCCCGACGAATTAGGCAGGCTGGGAAGTTACAAAATCATCAAGCTATTGGGTTCGGGCGGTATGGGGCTAGTTTTTGAAGCAGAAGATACACTCCTACGCAGGCAAGTTGCACTTAAAGTGATGAAGCCTGAAATTGCAATCAAAGCCAACCACCACCGGCGGTTTTTGCAAGAAGCAAGATCCGGCGCAGCAATTCCGCACGATAACATCGCAACCGTTTTTCAAGTTGGTACCGCTAATAATGTGCCCTACCTTGCAATGCAATTTTTACAAGGTGAATCTTTGGGTGAACGGTTAATTAGGGAAGGGAAAATCCCTGTCGAAGAAGCCTTTCGGATCATTCGGGAAGTTGCTTTGGGCATTGCTGCAGCCCACGAAAGCAACTTAATTCACAGGGATATCAAGCCCGACAACATCTGGCTCGAATCGGATGGCCAAGGCAGACCTTGGAAAAGGGTAAAAGTTCTCGACTTCGGTTTGGCCACCTCGGAGAGTAATACGGAAAAAGGAAGTAATGAATCCGGCATGATCATGGGAACGCCCCATTACATGGCACCCGAGCAAGCCCGCGGATTGCCGCTCGATAATCGCTGTGATCTTTTCAGCATAGGCTGTGTGCTTTATCAAATGATAAGCGGAGAACTCGCTTTTAAAGGTGATAACGCCTTAAAAGTTATGAATGCTCTTGCACTGCATGAACCCAAACCACTTAATTTAATTGACTCTACTGTTCCTTACCAAGTTGCAGAACTAGTTCAAAAATTGATGGCAAAAAAGCCATCTGAACGCATTTCTTCTGCCAACGACTTGATCAAACTAATTGATGATATCGACAAAGTAGACCATCAAAGTCCTAATATAACCAATTCCGCATCGTTCGCTTTGCCCACGCCAAACCTGCCCGGCCAAGGCTACCAAGCTAGCCTTACTCCCTGGTATTTAAACTGGAAAACAGGCCTGGTTGCATTGGCCGCGGTTATCAACATTGGATTACTAGCTTTTAACTACGGCACTTTTGGAACCCAATCAAATGCTATTACCGGCCTTTCATTTGGTGACCCCATCAGAGTCGGTGTGCTTCATAGCACCACAGGTTACATGCGAACCACAGGTAAAAATGTTAAAGATCTAACGATGATGGCCATAGCAGAATTAAACGAAAGCGGAGGTCTTCTGGAATACTCTGACAAAGGGATTCCGATTTCACGCCGTAGAATTTCTGCTTTTGAATCCGATGGTCAGTCCAACCCTGAAGTTTTTGCAACCCAATCCGAAAAACTAATCACCCAAGAAAAAGTAAAAGCGATCTTTGGTTGCTGGAACTCTACCGACCGAAAAGAATGCCTCAATGTTTTCAATCGAAATAATAACATCCTTTTTTACCCTACCTCCTACGAAGGGTTGGAACAAAACCCCAATGTGGTTTACTTGGGGGCTGCACCCAATCAGCAACTTGAGTTCGCCTTTGGCCACATGATAAAAAAGCTAGGCAAACAAAAGCTATTCCATGTTGGCGTGAATAGCGTTTATTCCAAGGCCGCTTCGGAAATTCTTTCCCAGCAATTAAAAGAAATCAAAGAGGATGATAAATCCATCCAAGCTGTTCTTGCAGGTGAAAAACTTCTGAATCAGGGCAGTTTCAAATTCGATGAAGTCGTCAAAGCCATCGCCGAGGCAAAACCCGACCTGATCATTAACACGCTTAGTGGCGATGCCAACCGAGATTTCTTCCGCGCTCTCAGAGCCCAAGGCATCAAAGGTTCTACCATCCCAACTTTGTCTTTCCACATCAGCGCCGAGATCCTGCAAGAACTTGATGTTGAAAGTTGCACGGGCGATTTTGTAGGCTGGAATTATCTCCCTTCCATTGATACCGAACAAAACAAAGCATTCCTAGAAAAAGTTAAAGCCAAGCTTGGCAGCGACACCATTGTGAATGACAGCATGGAGGCAGGCTACTACGGTGTTTACTTATGGGCCCAGGCAGTACGAGAAGCAAAGTCGTTTGATTCAGATAAAGTGCTTCAAGCAATTCGAGGCAGAACTTTTAGTGCGCCTGGTGGGCCCGTAGAAATCGACAAAGACACGCTACATACTTATATGGTTCCAAGGTTTGGCAAAATCATTGGGGCGGGTAAATTCGAAATCATCCAAGGAAACGACGGCAAGCCCCTCAGGCCTATCCCCTACCCGCGGTACCGCTCCCCAGAAAACTGGGATAAATATCTAAGCAACCTCCATGCTAATTGGGACAACAATTGGTTTGGTACCAACTAATCCCTTTGTTATTGGTTAAACCATTTCTTTAGCAATTTGTAGAACCGGGAAAATTATCCTGATAATAGCCTTTTGCTTAAAATTTTTCATTGTTTCATCGATTGAAAAAGTTATATTCAAAATGCTTTCTGTTATAATGTTACTTTAATTAAGGAACCTGAATGTGGGTCACAAGCAAACTGATAAACACCGCTTTGGCAAATCTTCCTATCATCAAATCGGCTTAGTCCGCGGACAATTCGGAAATGTCCCTTTTCCTGAATGGGTAAAATTCATCCAAGAATCCGGCTTTGACGGCTGGGAAGAAGCAAGCTGGGAACTTGATCTCGCCCGTTGTTCCACCGATGCTGGGGCAGAAGCCTATGCAAAGGAAAGAGTCGATTTAGCCAAGAAACATAACTTGGAAATTTTCACCATTGCATCACACCTTCAAGGCCAAGCCCTAGGCGATGAACCCTCTGCAAAAACCTTGCAATTTGTTGGCGGTGAAGCTGTGGAAGCTTATAAATCTTGGCGTGGCAAGGGCAACAACCCACCCCGCACTGATCCTTACTATGTTCCCCCCGAAGTCGCAAAACTAGTTCAGGATCAATCCCGCGCCGATTTGATCAACATCGTAAGGCTGGCTCATTACCTCGGAAAATTGCAAAACAGAAAAGTTGCAGTTCCAGGATTCGTAGGGTCACCCGCTGGTTGCTGGAGCCATTGGTTCTTGTTCCCACCTCTTCCAAGTAGCATCGGGGGCTATAATATCCCTGATGTACGAGACACCAGCTTGGAACTTCTGGTTGAAAGATTTGCACCAGTATTGGACGCTTGCAAGAATTATGGCGTAACTTTCGACCTCGAGTGCCACCCAAGCGAACGCGCAATGGGCGACCTTGAATCCGCAAACGATTACCTCAAGGCCATGGATAAAGCCGGCTATCAAAGCGTGGTTGGATTCAACCTCGATGGATCGCACATGGAATGGCAGAATGTTTCCGTGATTCACTTCATCCGTGAATTTGCCGAACGAATCCATTGCGCTCATGTTAAAGGTGTTCAAGTGATGAAAGAACATTGCAGAGCAGGCAGGCTTGGCGGGCATCGCCCCATGGGCCATTGGACTAATGGCTGGAATTTTGTCACCCCAGGAACTGACAGGGATGCAAATTCCCTTGAAGAAATTTTTGTGGAACTTAACCGGGTCGGTTATGATGGTGCTGTGAGCATCGAATGGGAAGACAACGATGCAGAGCAACATGCAGGCGCCAAATCAGCACTTGCTAATTGCAGAAAAGCAGACCTGCCGCCAAGCGGAATGCGACATGATGAAATGCTTAAAGCATAATGCATGCCTCAGCTTGAATAATGAACAGGCCCCGGGGACTATTATTCCGGGGCTTCTTTTTTAAGGTGATATTATTATGATTTCTCTTTTTCTCTCCTCCGTTTTATCCATCAACGCAGATGTTAAAGATGAAACTCAAACTTTGGTACACACCAAGCTAAAACCTTCCCGTGTTGAAAAAGATCTCTGCTTATATCGCTATCGAATCTACACCAGTTCTCCGCTATGCCAGGCCTTTAATGATCAAGGGTTGGCATATTTATATTCCTATGCCTGGATGGAATCTGCACGCAGTTTTGAAACAGCATTAAAGCACGATCCCGATTGCTTAATGGCCCATATTGGCCTCGCCAAGGCTTTGGAACGTTGGGACAAAAAGAGCGAGTCAACCAAAGTAATCAAAGACGCCAAGCGTCTGGAAGAAAAAGCTGCACCCAACGAAAAAGCCTTGCTTCAAGCCGCTTTAGTGGAATATGGATTGAACGAAAATCCCGCCGCCGCTGGGGAAGCTAGACAAAAAGCCGCTGCTGTTATCATCGACCAAGCACTTGCGCAATACGATGACGATCAAGAACTTTGGTTCGCTAGAGCGCAAATCGCATGCAATTATGCCAACTCTGGTGGTAATGCAAGCTCTGCACCTTTTTACAAGGCGCTTCTTAAAATCAACCCGCTCCACCCTGGTGCAAACCACGAACTCATTCATTTTTACGAAGGTACACAGCGCCCTGCACTCGGTTGGCCCCATGCAGAAGGCTTTCTTAATTCTTCGCCAGGTATCCACCATGCCAACCACATGCAAGCACACCTTGCTACCCGCCTAGGGAAATGGGACAAAACCAGTGATCGTTCCACAAAGGCAGTGCAACTTGAAACTGCTTACCACAAAGCAATGAATGTAAAACCTTCCGAAGATCACCAGTTCCAGCATCATGTGCAAACATTGCTGACCTCACTTACGCATGATGGCAGATTCAAAGAAGCAATAGCCTTAAACGATATTCGCCCTGATAAAAGCAAACCTTCGGTCGCATGGTTTAAGTTTCTACTGGCAAGCAAGGATTATCCAGCAGCAGAGGCAGAAGCGAAGAAATTCCTGAAGACTGAAAAAAACACAGCAGCATACCTCTTAGCGATTCTTTACCTCGCACAAAACGACCCCGAAGCCGCAATGCCCTGGGTCGAATCATTACAACAATCATGGATTACTGGTAAGAAAGAAAAACTGCAAGAGTTTCGGGTTTGGGAAGTGCAAGGGTTGTTGTTTGCAGCACAAGGACAGTACAAGTTGAGCGCGCGACTTCTGAAAAGAGCAATCGACAAATCTAAGTCCGATTATTCCCACCATGCATGGGGTAATGGTTCGATATTTATGGAAAAGCTTGGACTTATCGCTCTCGCAAACAAAGATTTTGTTGAAGCGGAAGAAGCTTTTTTGGAAGCACTAGCTCACGATCCAGGCGATGTACACGCTGCTCTTGGATTACGCAGATTATGCGAAGTTACCGGTAGAAAAGAGGAAGCAACCGATTATGCCAAACTCGCATCACACTGCTGGCGAAAAGCAGACCCCGGTTTATTAGAAAAAGAATGGAATATAATTAAAGCATCAATTTCAGATGGCAGCGTCCCAGCAGCTATGCGTTAAGATCTTTCCATCCAGACCAATGAAAAAAGCCTTGGAAGTTTAACTCCCAAGGCTTCTTTTATTAATTTAATAACGGTTATTACATAGCCCAACCACGACTTACATAATCCGAAAGCATTAAACCGAGCATGATGGTCAAAAAGAACATCGATGCAAGTATGATAACCCAAGTCAATGAGCTGCTGCTGTAACCATGCATAAAGATTACAATAACCAAAGCCGCCTTTACAGCTGCGATTCCCAAGGCAATAGGAGTACTCCACATGCCAAAGTTATGGAACCCAGCTAAGATTGTAACTATCGTCAAAAACATTAGCATACCGAATGTAGCTAAATACAACGATAGTGGTGCGGGTTGATGAGTTGAATGTTCTGTAGTAGCCATTAATACACCTTAAAAATTAATGCCCCATGTGGGCGCCAAGAAGATATAGCAACGGGAACAAAAAGATCCAGACTATATCAACGAAATGCCAATAAAGACCAATGTTTTCAACAGGGGAATAGTATTCCGGAGAATAAGCCCCTTGATAGGCAAAGTAGGCAATAATACCAATAAGCACAAAACCTACCAACATGTGCAATGCATGGAGACTCGTCATGCAGAAATAAAGCAGGAAGAAAAGCCTAGCTTGCTGCGATTCTTGAATCCCTCGAACCCCAAGGCTTGGGTCGTTATCTGCAAGGACATCTTTTCTATCAGGTAAAGCATGCTCAGCAGAACCTTTTTTATGAGCTTCTGTTTCCATATCCTTGGCCTTCTTAGCGTATTGCCAATGCCAATAATCTTTGCCTGACCAATCCTTGCCGGGCATCAGATGAATATGGTAATCATGCTTCCATTCAACATACTTAACACCGAGAAACATCAAACCAAATGCAATGGTTATAAGCAACCACCGGCCCGTCCATAGGGAGTTACCCGTTTGTGAACAGCGCACAGCAAGTGCCATCGTTAAGCTACTAAGAATCAGAATCACGGTATTGGTAGCACCAAGAGTGATATCCAAATGGTTGCTGGCTTCTTCAAACATGGCAGAATACTTATAACGATAAATCGTATAAGCAGCAAACAAGCCGCCAAAGAATAAAACTTCAGTCAACAGGAATGCCCACATACCGAGGGTATTGGCATCGTGCTGCTGTTCAAGCGTATCAAAATGATGCGCCAAATCTTTGTGATGATGCTGGCCGTGGTCTTGCACGGTTTCGTTAGTGGCTGACAACCGCGGCCTCCTTTCCATGGTAATGATAGGGTTCTTCAGTAACTACAGGGGTCTGCTCAAAATTATGAGGCGAGGGTGGCGAAGTCGTGTTTGTCCATTCCAAAGTGGATCCACCATAAGGATTGGAATTAGCCTTCTCGCCGAAGAAGAAGGAATAAGTCATGTAAAACAAAGGCATCGAATAGCCAATCGCAAGAATGCTTGCCCCGGCAGTAGAAAACACGTTCAAAACTTGAAACTCATCTGGGTATTCATAATACCTTCGTGGCATACCAAGGTAACCAAGAATAAACTGGGGGAAGAAAGTAAAGTTAAAACCAATGAAAGTGATACCAGCACTAAGCTTGCCCCAAAATTCAGAATACATCTTACCGGTAATCTTAGGCCACCAGTAATGTATCCCCGCCATATAACCCATGATTGCACCACCCACCATGATGTAGTGAAAGTGAGCAACAATAAAATAAGTATCATGCAAGTGAATATCAGTTCCCAAGGTGGAAAGGAATAATCCAGTCAAGCCACCAATGGTAAATAAACCCAAGAACCCGAAAGCGTAAATCATAGGGGTATCAAAACTGATGGAACCACCGTACATAGTTGCAAGCCAGGAAAAAACTTTAATACCGGAAGGTATTGCAACGGAAAAAGTAAGCAGCGAAAACACCATTGCTGCGTAGGGTGAAATCCCGGTGGTAAACATATGATGGGCCCAAACGATGAAACCAAATACTGCAATTGCAATACTTGAGAAAGCAATGATGTGGTAACCAAAAACATTCTTCCTACTAAAAGTTGCAATCACTTCACTAGTAACACCAAGCGATGGAAGAATCATGATGTAAACCGCAGGATGGGAGTAGAACCAGAAAAGATGTTGGAACAAAATCGGATCACCACCAAGGCGGGGATCAAAAATACCAACGCCAAGCGTTCTTTCAACACCCAACAGTCCCAAAGTTACAGCAATAACTGGTGTACCAAGCAACTGAACAACACTGGTTGCATAAATACTCCAGATGAACAAAGGCAGTCGAAACCAAGTTAGTCCTGGGCAACGCATGCGATGCACAGTAATAATAAAATTCAAACCAGTGAGGATGGAGGAAAAACCAACCACAAACAATCCCACTGCCATCACAATCACATAAGAGTTGGAGTAAGTCGAACTAAAGGGGGTATAGAAAGTCCAACCGGTATCAACACCACCCAAAAGCAATGCGGTAAGAGCTATTACGCTACCTGCAAAGTAGAGGTAAAAACTTAAAAGATTTAATCTGGGAAAAGCAACATCCTTGGCACCAATCATGAGTGGAACAAGAAAGTTGCCCAGCACTGCAGGAATCGAAGGAATCAGGAAGAAAAACAGCATGATGATACCATGGGCGGTAAAAGCCTTGTTGTAGGTATCAGCAGTTAAAAAATCACCCTTTGGAGTCAGCAACTCGAGCCGAATCGCTCCTGCCAACGCACCACCCAAAAGAAACATCAAGGTAATGGTTACAAGATAAAGCAATCCGATGCGCTTGTGATCCAAGGTAAACAACCAAGATGTAATGCTATGATCATGATTGAGATAATTTGTATCATCTTGGCGACCAACAACATCAGGAAACTTATCAAACGTTTTGGATTGAAGACTTACTGTGGCCATGATTAATTTACCTCCTTATTAGGAACTTTATTTTGTATGGTTGCAGGAGTTGGGGTCTCTTCTGTTCTCGGAGGGGTCTGCCCCTGATTAAGCGATTTTATGTAGGCAATTACTTGCAACAATTCTTCTTCGGTTACCAAACCCTGATAGGTTGGCATGATCGATTCCCAACCCGCTGCCACCTTTGCATTTGGATAAAGGATTGATTCACGAATATAAGAATCATCCGCAAATACTTTGGTACCATCTTTTATTTTTACGCCATCAATGTGAGAAATCGGAATGTGCTTTCGGTAAATGCCTTCCAAGTTCGGGGCCTTGGCTTCAGCATTTCCAGTGTGGCATGTCACACATTGCAATTTTGTATATAGCTTCCTACCTTGCAAAGCCTGACCACTTTCGGCGCCTTCAGATAACCATTTCTGATAATCAGCTTCTTCCATCACAATTACTTTGCCGATCATTCGGGAATGTTCGGTTCCACAATACTCAGAGCAGAAAAGCTGATACGTTCCTGCCTTGGTTGCTTGAAACCAAAGGCTACTGTATCGGCCAGGCACAACATCTTGCTTGACTCGAAAAGCTGGAATCGAAAAGCAGTGAATAACATCTTCAGAAGTAAGAGTAACTTTAACAGGCCTGCCAATAGGAACGTGCAAAGCGTTAATTTCGCGCTGACCTTCAGGGTGCTGGATTTTCCACATCCACTGCCTGCCAACTGCATAAAGTTCCATAGCATCGGCTGGAGGGATAACGATATTCGAATATACTTTCACACCCCAAGAAAACATAACCAAACAAATACCAACGGGAATAAGAGTCCAGCCTATTTCGAGTGGAATGCAACCAAACCAAGGTGCAGGAATATAGCTTTCCGATTTTCTTCGAAAAGCAATTGCAAAACCTAGGGTTAGAGCCCCCACCAATGCGGTGATGACCACCGTTACGACAACAATGAATAGCATCAACATATCGACTTCCGGAGCCACGGTTGATGCCTGATCAGGTAGCCACTTAAACTCTTCAAACATGAAGATCACGCCTGCCTTTCATGAGATGAGCCAATAACATTTGTTTGGCCATCCACTGCAGAAACCTCTGCATTTTTAATTACAACACGAACTTTTTCAGAGCCTCGAAACAACCTTACCAGCGGAGACCAAAACCAGAAAAAGCAAATACTAAAGATGGTTGCCAACGCTCCAGCCTGAACCAATCGAATAACAAGCAATGTATATTGACCGCTATGTGGATCGTAGGCATAACAAAGCAATTTAATCTGATCCGCAAGAGTCCCAATATTATTCTTGGAAGATTCCACAAGCGAAAGTTCCAAGTCTGTTGGCATATAACGAATACCCATCAAATAACGAGAAACAATTCCTTCAGGAGTAAGAACCATAACCCCAGTTGCATGCAAGTATTCAGAACGCTTTTCGTCGTAAATATAACGGTACCCAACACTATCCATAACCTTCTTAATATTTTCCTCAGAGCCCGTCAGAAAATGCCAGCCACCAACCGACCGTCGTCTTCCCAATGCAGAGAGCATGGATTCTTTTTTATTCTTTGCATGTTCGGCATTTTCAGTTGGATCCATACTTAACACCACAACTTCAAAATGATCCGATGGCCTGAACTTTGCATCAATTCTCTTAAGGCCATCGAACATGCCATCTAACACCCGGTTACAAATCAGCCTGCAACGATAATAAGCAGGTACAAAAATAACGGGTTTACCATCAGTAAAGAAATCTCCGAGCTTTACCGTTTTGCCAGACTCATCTAAGAACTCCAACTGCAATGGAACTTGGCTACCCAACTTTTGATCGATACCAATTTTATCTTGGATATCTTTGGGTAAACCAATCTTAGCATCAATATCGCCTGGCCCACGAACACTACCACGCAATCCAGATGAACCATCTGCAAATGCACTTGGCAAGCCAATAGCTAAAACCAAACAAAAGCTAGCAAAACCATTCCTCACTTGGCGTTTCCTTCTGGCCTTCTGCCAGCACTGGAATCACTTGGGACAAAATCGTTTTTCTCTCTAGCAGAGATAATATTCTTGGAATGAAACTCTTTGTTCTGTTCCATGTACTTTTTTGCAAAGCTCTTGATACCTGCATCGATATTGCGATCTTTCAACTCTTTTTCACCAGTTGCCTTTGTAACATTCACATAAGTGGGCCAACCCGATATACCACTCATCATAGGGCGCAAAGGATCAATACCTTCCAACCGAGACACGATTATTTTTGATTTTTCTCCCTTGGCAATCGCTGCATCGCTTGAAACCTTGTTGGTACCTTGTTTGTATAAATTCACATCGGCTTCAGCATATGCAGGGCCGGGATGAGCAGGCCTGAAATACCCGGTAGTAAAAATCCTATTATCCTGACGCTTTGCAAAAGTGAGCTCAATCTGCTCCTTAGCTTCTTTAAAGAAAGAATCTTTTGCAAGAATTTCTGCGCGTTCTTTTTTCTCAGCTTCATTCTTAGGGTTGACCAAATTTGTTTTTTTATTTCGATCCAAACTGTCAACTTCCGCTTCCTTGATAATCGCAGCCATTAAGTTTGCTTGGTTATCGGTAATTTCCTTTGCAACCAATGGGTACTCAGAAATTTTCCGAGCGTTTTCGAATGCGACCAAAAACTCAAACAGGTGCAATCCAATGAAAAAGCCCAACATTACCAATAAACCTAAGATTACACCAACGACCACGATAATCTTAAAATTAACATCAGTATGTTCAACGTTCGCTTTAATCTGACTATTAGTATCCATGATTCAACCCCCCTTCAAATGTCTCACTGAATTATAAGACTTAAACACCATGAACCGGTTCCTTAAGAGCTCGTGGATCACGAGCAGCAATAGGCGGATAAAGGTTCCATTGGTAAATGAAAAAAGAAAGCCATAATCCACCAATACCAAGCAGACTAGTAACCTGACTAACAGGTAAGTGAAAATGCTTGGGGCTGAAACTAGGCCCAAGAAGATACAAGTAATCTGCAAACCGCATTAGCAGCATGAAGCAAGCAGCAATTAAAAGGCTGCTGCGAACACGCTTGGTTTCACGTCGTAAAAGAAACAAAAATGGCAGAGCGAAATGGCCTATCGCAAGAATGATGGTCACAATCTGCCAGCCACCCGAAATACGATTTATATAATAAGGAACTTCTTCTTTTAGGTTGGCACACCAAATAAGCAAAAACTGAGAGAAAGTCAGGTAGGTCCAGAAAATAATAAAGCCTAGAAGGAAACTACCAAAGTCTCGCAGATAATTTTTAGTCAAATACTTTTCAAGATCGCCGCCCTGATAAAGCAAAATCATTGCAACGATATGAAAAATCAACGCACTTAAAATACAACCAAAAGCAAATAGCACAGGGTACATCGAAGAATACCAATGCACATCAACAGACATTGCCCAATCAACGGAAGTAAGACCAACAGTAACTGCAAAAACAACAAGGCCTGGTCCACTAAGGGCTTTAAACCACCAACCGATAGATTCATCACCAGTCTCATCTTCTTTCTTGGAAAAGTAAGAGAGTGCGTAGGCCAAGCCTATCCAGATGGAGAAAAATATCGCCTGTCGAATCAGGAAGAAAGGCACATTTAAGTAACCTGATTTTAACTCGATGATTCGATCTTTTAAAGCATCCGGACGTGCCCATTGATAAAGTTCAGGCAACCCGAAAAGCAACGGTACAAAAAGTACTGCAAGTAATAAAAGCGTTCTACTACCAGCCTCAAGCAATCTGCGGATTGAAAATCCCCACGCACCGCCCGCAACATGCTGAATCATTAAAAGAGCTAAGCTACCAGCACCAATTGCAAAGAAGTAAATGTAAGAAATCAGATAAGAAGAAAAGAATTCCTTCCTTTCAAAACCAAGCATGACTGCAGATACCCCAAGACCCAAAACACCAACAACAAAAGAAAACCTTTGCACAAAGGCCATGTTGGTTCTTACATGATCAGAAATAGTAGCCATTACTTGGCCTCCTTTTGGGCCACAGCCTGGCCAGCCGACTTTCCATATGTTTCCTGCAATGCCCGGATATAAGCAATAATTGCCCATCGATCCTTGGGAGTAATCTGCGCCGAATAACTTCCCATCCCGCCGTATCCATGCGTAATAACTTGAAAATAATATCCCTCGGGCGCTTCAGGTAAAGGCACCAAAGCACCGGTAAGATATTTCAATCCTCGTGAATTGTCGATAAATAAGCTAGGCGGTGGCAGGTACCCACGCTGAACAATCATGCCATTACCCGCACCCGTAACACCATGGCACACCGAACAATAAATATTGAATCTTTCTTTGCCACGAAGAACTAATTCTTCGGTAACTTCCATTGGGAAAGTTTCGTAATAAGGAGATTTGGCTTGAGCGATGGTCATCGGTTCTTTGGAAGGATTAAGATCTTTCCAAGCTGCAACTGTGCCACCTTCTTTAAGGCCGGAATACAGATGCTCGTTTTCATAAAGCATGCCACGCGCTACAGTGCCTTCTTCATAGGGCCGGTTACCCCTGCCATCTGTGAAGAAGGAGAAAGTATTGTGCATTTTGATTTTAGGTTGTTCAGCCATCTGCTGGTAGAAACCCCAACCGATGTCTTGCTTCTGGCAACCCAAACTTCCCGCAGCAATAAAGGCTGCAAGCGAAAGATTTAAAATCCGGGAAGAGCAGATAAAGTATCTTGCGATTAATTTAAACATTACGCTGGGACCTCCGAAACTTCATACGGTTGCAATCCTTCAAGGAACTGCTTAGTTCCCTGCAGATCAAATTTTGAATCTTTTGCTTCGATGCACAAGAAAAATCTATCTGTGGTCACCCTCGAAAATCTTGGAACATTGAAAAGAGGATGGTAAAGTCTTGGGTACCCATTCAGTAATAACATGCCAAAAACTGAGGTGATGGACGCAAACAAAACCGTGAGTTCAAACTCAGGGGGAATGAATGCGGGCCAGGAATTCAAAGGCCTTCCACCAATATTTAACGGGTAGTAAAACCAGTCGGGGAGGAAAGGGTTAATGAATGAAGGCGCGCCACCAGAGGTAAAGGTGGTCAGCGTGAAAGCTGTAAAAAACCCTGTCAACCCACCAAAAAACGCCAGTGTAGGCAACATGGTGCGCTTGAAACCAACAGCTTCATGCAGATCCATCACTGGAAAAGGGCTGTAGGCTTCCATTGCAGTGTAGCCTGCTTCTCGAGCTTGGTTAGCTGCATCCACTATTTGAGTCGGAGTTTCAAACTCCGCAACCAGACCATAAATCTTAACCTTAGGAGCGTCCATTAATGGCTTCCTCCATGTACGGAATCTGAATGATCATGTGAATCCTTGTGCGAATGCACATGCGATTCTGGGAGCAAATGCTTCATTTCTGCGATAGAAATCATTGGTAGAACCCTGCAGAAAAGGAACAACAAACTTAGGAATAACCCAAAGGTTCCAATGTAGGTACTAATATCCCAGAAGGTCGGACTGTATTGACCCCATGAAGAGGGCAGAAAGTCTCGCTGCAAACTCATAAGGATCACAAATCGTTCAAGCCACATACCAACATTTACAACCAATGATATCACAAAGAGAGCTGCTTCATTAGATCTCACCCTTTGGAACCAAAGTACCTGAGGCATCAAACCATTACAGAAAATCAGAGCAAAGTAAAAGTAGCCGTATGGCCCGAATACACGATTCTTCATCATAAGGTCGCGCTCGAATTCATTGGCACTGTAATAAGCCATGAATGCTTCAACCCCGTACCCGTAAAACACCATTAAGCCGGTTGCAAGCATGACTTTAGCCATGTTGTCCAAGTGTTTATCAGTGATGAAATCTTTCATGCCATAGAAGTGCCTGATGGGGACTGCAAGGTTGATAACCATTGCAAAGCCGGAATAAACCGCACCCGCAACGAAGTAAGGAGGGAAAATGGTGGCATGCCAGCCTGGCAAGTTAGCCACTGCGAAGTCAAAGCTAATGATGGTATGAACGGAAAGCACTAGCGGGGTGCTTAAGCCTGCAAGCATAAGGTAAGCGGTTTCATATCGATGCCAGTGCATCGAACCACCACGCCATCCCAAAGATAAAACACCATAAATCATGCGAAGAAGTTGATTAGGCGCACGATCTCTAACGGATGCAAAGTCGGGCACCAAGCCAATGTACCAATACATAAGCGAGACCGAAAAATATGTGGAAACAGCAAACACATCCCACTCAAGAGGGCTGCGAAACTGTGGCCAAAGTTGCATCGTATTCGGATAAGGCAACAACCAGTATGCAAACCAAGGCCTACCCATGTGAGCCAAGGGGTAAAGGCCTGCGCAAGCCACAGCAAAAAGAGTCATGGCTTCTGCAAAACGATTGATCGAAGTTCGCCAAGTTTGATTAAAGAGTAGCAAGATCGCAGAAATCAGGGTTCCAGCATGGCCGATACCAATCCACCAAACAAAGTTTACGATATCAAAGCCCCAGCCCACGGGGATGTTAACACCCCAGATGCCGATACCTTCATAAATAAGATAAGTTACTGAAACAAGAAGAACTTGAAGAATCATGAAAGCGATTGCAAAACCAACAATCCATCCTTTGGGTGTGGCTGCAAAGATGACCCCGGTGATCTTCTCGGTCATGGAGTCAAATGAGTGATGGCCACCAACCATTGGAGGTTGTGGATCTGGTCGAAGATCTGGCCCTTTTGTAGAAACGTCAGTTGCCATGGCTTATCCGTGTCCCTTTCCAGTGGTTTCCAACTTAGGGTTGGGATTACGCACTTCCGCCAAATAGGTGGTGCGCGGTCTGGTATTTAGCTCTTCCAAGATACTGTAATTCATATTGGCAACCTTATTTTGCAATTTTGCTATCTTGCTGTTTGGGTCAACCAGATCACCAAAGACAATCGCTCCAGCAGGGCAGGCGGCCTGACATGCAGTAACAATTTCGCCATCTTGAATCTGGCAATCCTTAGCACGATCAAGAGCACGATTTTCGCGTTCAGCCTTGAGCTTACCTCGTTTTTCGGCTTCGATTTCCGCAGCACGAATACGCTGTACACAGTAGGTACATTTTTCCATCACGCCACGGCTTCGAACCGTAACATCAGGGTTGTTGACCATTTTCATGGAAACAGAAGCGTAATCGGTGTATTGCAAGAAGTTAAATCTACGCACCTTGTAGGGGCAGTTGTTCGAACAATAGCGCGTTCCAACGCAACGATTGTAAACCATATCGTTTAGGCCATCGTAGCTATGAACAGTCGCAGCCACGGGGCAAACCTGTTCGCAAGGTGCATTTTCGCACTGCTGACATGGAATAGGCTGATAATGCGCTTTTAATGAATTGGCTTTAAGCGGATTGCCTTCGAAGTATCGATCGATGCGAATCCAATGCATCTCACGGCCTCGAGTCACTTCCATCTTGCCAACCACTGGGATATTGTTTTCAGCCTGACAAGCTACCACGCAAGCGGTGCAACCCGTGCAAGTTGTCAGGTTGATTATCATGCCCCATTTGTGTTGTTTGTAAGCATATTTTTCCGAGACAACCTCGGGCAGCAAACTCAGGGGAGTCTTGCCATGCTCTTCATGCTTGTGTTCTTCATGCTTGTGTTCTTCATGTTTGTGTTCGCCTGGCTTATGATCATGTCCTGCATGTTCATCATGCTCTGGGCCTTCAGAACCCATGGCTTCAACCCATTTTGGGTTTTCCTTGGTACCTGCAACGGTACCAGATCGAACCAAATGGCGACCTTCCATGTAATGATGACTTTGGGTACACGCCAGCACATGCTGCTTACCAGTTGTCACAACTTTTAAGCCAAGTGCATTCCAAGGTTCGGAAGAAGTACGCAGCTTGTAAACATCAGCACCAACATCGCGGGTACCAACTTTACCTGCACGCTCTCTGCCATAACCTAGTTGAACATTAACTGTATTGTCAGGGTGACCAGGCACAACCCAAACGGGAAGAACTAAGTCTCGACCTTGAATACTAAGCTTGATGGTATCGACATAAGCGCGGCCATGCTCGCCGCCTGTGTATCCATAGGAACTTGCAGGCGATCGATAAACGCCATCTTCCAACTCGGGACGCTTTTCAGTGTTCAAAGACACACCCAAATCGAGGGCTGTCTTATAACTCATGATCGCAGCGTTATCCCAAGTAATCTTGGTGGTAGACTTAGGCATTTCAAGGAGCCAGCCGTTATTGGCAAAGCGACCATCGAAAACAGATTCATCAGGTCTGAAAGTGATTTCAAGATTATCCTTGGAACCCTCTTTCCACTCTGAAGAAGACTCGAACTTCTTGATAGCATCAGCAACTGCTTCAACTTGCAGTTTAACAACTTTAGTTAATGCCCTAGTGCCTTCGATCAAGCCATCATGAAGCGACCTTCGGAAAAACTTTTCGAAAGGAACTGAGCTTCTGAGTGCAGTCTGGGCAGGGGATTCGTACCAATTCTTCCAGAAATCTTTTACAATCGCAGAGGCATCGCGATTAGGCTTGGATGAAAGCCCACCAAGCAACTCTTGGAAGTTATGCCCGAAGTACAACGGGGCAATCAAAGGCTGAATAACTGACGCGGTGCCATCAAATGCACGCACATCGCCCCAAGATTCAAGGAAGTGAGAATCTGGTATATGCCAATGACAAAGGCGCGAGGTTTCATCATGGAAAAGGCCCATGCGGTATCGCTGTGGAACTTTTTCGAACGCTGCCTTAAAGCCAAGATCAGCACCCGCTGTATAAACAGGGTTGGCATTCAAAATGAACAAGGCCTTAACCTTGCCAGAGTTCATATCATCGACCAAGCCAAGCAAAGACTTTGATCTTTCGCCAGCTTTTACATGCACTGGATCAATGTAGGAAACTGTTTTACCAATGTTTCCAAGCTTATCGTTGATCGCAGCAACAATCACATGAACAGATTCAGGTTGCTCTTCGCCCACGATCACAAGGGTTGTA
>Ga0209829_10001109_pt1 | contig 22653 bp, 8 predicted proteins | sample C_140205_EF_Meta_FD_187311 | JGI IMG/M metagenome (GOLD analysis project Ga0209829, IMG submission 187311) | Freshwater microbial communities from Lake Croche, Canada to study carbon cycling - C_140205_EF_MetaG (SPAdes) (version 2) | ecosystem: Environmental > Aquatic > Freshwater > Lake...
ATTATTTATATTTATAACTAAACATAAATAGAAACATAAATAATTGAAAAATAATTAAATAATGAATTAAAAGTATATTACTAATATAGAATAAATATGGAACTATTAACTGAAGGTGTTAAAAAATTATACCTTCAATCTTTAGCCAAAGATGAATTTGAGATCATTATCGATCAAAAACAAATGAATATGGCAAAATTCATGATCCTACTCAAATATATCGGTCATCAACATACAAATAATAATTTACCTGTTAGTAAAGAAACTGTTCTAGATGTGTGTCTTACAGATGCAAATAGTTATTATCGTATTACGGTAGACGGTAAGGAAAATATACAAACTGTTTTAAATAACCATCATTTAAAGAAGAATATTCAAGTATTTCACAGTTTGTTACAAGAGGCCAAAAGTAATATTGGTAATTATTCAATTATGATCAAAAATAGAAAAGGAATGATTGAACAACAAAAATACAAGTGTAGATTATCGAGTGAAAAGATTGTAGAACCAAGTAGTATTAAATTAAAAGAAGATGATCGTCATAATATTGTATTTAGATACAAACAAAGAGCTAGTTTAATTTTGGATACCAGTGAATATGGAAAATTAAAGTTAGATGTTACACAAGTTCAACAATCAACACAATTAAGTTTAATAACTAAAAGTCCTATCGTTTATGAAGCGGAGTTGGATTTTTCTCTTGATAAAAAAATGGTAGATGATGCAAAAACACAAAAAATATTAAAATTAATTTTTAGTACATTAAAGAGTATTTTAGGAACTCTTCAGGGTTCTAATATTTTAATGAGTCTTCAAGATGAAACAAATGTATTAGATGAATATAAGAAACTTGTTTACGGTGAAAAAATGAATATTCATCAAGATCTATATGCAATGCAATCCAAGTCACTTGAATTAATTCCATTTATTGAAGTATTACAAAATCAATATTCAGTAACGGATAAGGCAGATGGTGATCGTCATTTTTTGTTTTGTGTAAATAACAAAGTCTACTTAATTAATAATAATTTGATAGTAAGACAAATCAAAGTTGTTAATTCTGAAAATTTTAATGGTACTATATTGGATGGTGAAGTAATTGTTCATAATAATAAACAAATCTTTTTAGCATTTGATATTTTGTTTGATCGTGGTATTGATCTTAGAACTGAAGTAAGTTTAATTACCAGATATTTGAAATTAAAGAATATTATTGAAGGATTAGGTGATTTAGCATATCCTTGGGTTAAAATCGAAGCACCTGAAAAATTTACTATTGAAGATCAAGTTAAATATCATGAAGCAAATATGGATAAACATTATGCTTTATTAAATAAGGAAGTGAAAAGTGATAAGGAATATATTTTATTTTTAAAATATTTTATATTTCCTACAGGTGGTGATAAATCTGAAATCTATAGTTATGCGTATTCAATGTGGAATAAGTATACATTAGAATATAAACTACCTTATACATTAGATGGTTTAATTTTTACACCGTTGAAGCAAAAATATACAAGAAATATTGATGACATTAAATTTCAAATATATAAATGGAAACCAAAGGAAAAGAATTCAATTGATTTGTATATTGAATTTGAAAGAGATCCTAAAACCAAAGAAATTTTATCAGTATTTGATAATTCATTACTTGAATCTGGTAATCAAGAATTTGATGATGCAGAAGAAAGAAAAAATGCATTATATCAAATTGTTAAATTATATGTAGGTCGTGTAAATTTTGGTACTAATTTAGAAATCCCTGTATTTTTCAAACCTAATTTTGACTTGAATATCGCACATTTGTATTTGAAAGAGGGAAATTTGCCGAGAGATATTGAAGGGAATATTATTCAAGACAAAACAGTAGTTGAATTTACATATGATACTATTCAGAATAATGATCCTAAAAAGAAGTGGATTCCATTGAGAACTAGATTTGATAAAACAGAAATGGTTCAAAAGTTTAAGAGAAAATATGGTAATAGTGAAAAGATTGCTGATAGTATTTGGCAAAGTATGAATCTAATTATAGATATGAATGATTTTATGATTATGGGTGATCCTGCTACATATAATGATCATATAAATATGTTACGCAATAAATTAACATCAAAAGATATTGCAATGTATCGTGCATCTGATGTTTATTATTCAAAGAAAACAAATTTGGGGAAGACATTTAGAAATTTCCACAACTTTATTAAAACCCAATACTTGTATAATTATTGTAATCCTGTACACGATAAGAAATTAGATGTATTAGATGTAGGTATTGGTCGTGGTGGTGAATTAAATAAATATTTTAATGCACGTGTTAAATCGATTGTAGGTATTGATGTAGATGTGGAGGGATTATTCAGTGCAGGTACTGATTCTGCAATTGGTAGATATTTGAATATGAAGAAAAAATTTCCTAATTTTCCACCAACAGATTTAGTCCATGCGTCATTTGGTATAAATTTGTCCAATCCTGATTTACAATTTAGTGCCTTGCCTAATATGACAGAACAAAATAAGAAGAATATTAGTAAAATTAATACAAAGAAATATGATGTTATTTCTGCGATGTTTTCAATTCACTATTTATTCAAGGATAATGATTCTGTAAATGCTATGATTAATAATTTTAATTTGTTAAAATCGGGTGGATACTTCCTAGCATGTTTATATGACGGTAACTTGTTGCATGAGAAATTAAAAGAAACTAAAAAATTAGAAGAATATTATACAACTGAATCAGGAGAAAAAGAAATGTTGTTTAGTATTAAAGCATTGTATGATACCAACATTAAGAATTTGAATACAAATGGATTGGCCATTTCCTATTTTACATCAACATTTATGACGGATAGTTCTGAATGGGTTGAATATTTGGTTACACCTGAACATTTAATTTCAACAATGAAAAAAGCAAATCTTGAATTAGTAGAGACCGAAACATTTCAAAATATTTATGCAATGTCAAAAGACTTTTTAATGAATGGTATTGAATATGATGCTGGTGCTGACACAAAAAAATATTTAGAAGAAGTATCTCAATACTATGATTTAAATATATCTATAAATAAAGCTGCATTTCAACAAACACGTTTGAATCGAATGTATGTTTTTAGAAAAGTTTAATAAATAATTATTTTAAATATAAAAATTGATTTCGCATAAAACACTCATCAAACTCTACGAGTTTATAAAACAAAGTTTCTGATAATTTTTATAAAACAAAATTTATAAAAATTGATTTCGCATAAAACACTCAATTAATTTTTATAAAACAAAATTTATAAAAATTGAATTTTTAATTCCTTTATCCAATATATCATAACTATATTGTACAATGAAACAAAATAATTCCTGTCCAGATTTCAACGAGTACACAAAAACTCCCCCAAGACCCAAATCATTTTCTGAAGGACATGGAGTTGTTAATCATTTTCCAAAATATCTTGAATATCAAGAGTTACCAGAACCAGTACCTGAGCCAATTATAGTAAAGAAAGAAGAAACAGATTACGTTGGAATAATTTACAATAAAATTATTGGATTTACATTTCACTTAGTTCTAATTGCTACCTTTGAACTACTCTTTTTTAATTACTACATTGTTCAATATGAGAATAATGCAGTAATTTCACTATCAAATCAATTAGTTGCTCCATTGATGAATACATGTTCTCAATTTACGAATGTTAGTAAAATTGTAGTAGACGACTTTATTAATTTGTTTGTAAATGAAACTGTTATTAATATCAATGCAGATTCAGATAAAAGTATTCGAGAAATAAATAATAAATATATTGCAAGACTTTCTCTGGTATACTACTCATGGATAATTTCAGGGTTTTTGGGCATATTGTTAATCAATCTGTATTTAAAAAGAAAAATAGATTTTATGATGATAATAATTGATAATATGATAATGATTAGTATTTTAGGAATATATGAATACTTATTTTTTCATAATATTATTTTCAAGTATTTAACTCTAGGGCCAAATGAATTAATAAAAAATGTAATGGGAAATTTGTTAAATGATTGTTAAATAAATTATTTTTTTAATATATGAGAAAAAACATTATTATATTTTTAATTATTGTAAACATTATATTTATTATTAATAATCATAAGAATAATCTACTATATGTTTGTTTATTATTATTGAGTATATTATTGATACAATTTAAAGAATCATATGAATCTGAAATTGATAATATTCCAAATAATGTATATTTAACATTTATAACACAGGGTGATTTTGATATGCCACCTGATATGGAAAAAATATTATTAGATAATAAAAATAATAATCCAGAATTTAATTTTTATGTGTTTAAAAATAAAACTTGTCAAGAATTTATTAAAAATAATTTTGATAATAATTTAATAAATGTATATAATGGATTAAAACCAGGTGCATATAAATCTGATTTATTTAGATATTGTGTATTATATATTAATGGTGGTGTATATATAGATGTTAAATTAAAATTACATGTTACATTAAAAGAGTTAATAAATAAATATAATGAAGTATATGTTAAAGATCCAGATTGGTACCCTGATTCATGTAAAAGAGGATGTAATAATGCATTTATAATATCTAAAAAAAATAATCCAGTATTTTTAGAGTGTATAAAACAAATTCAATTAAATTATAATAATGCATATTATGGAATTAATTCTTTATATCCAACAGGACCATGCTTATTAGGATATATTATTCGATCAAAATATAACCATATTGAATATAATTTAAAAATATCACGTGAGAATAAATATAGTGCTTTTGATATTATTGATGGAAATAATAATATTATTTTGTCATCATATCCAACTTATAGAAATGAATTAAAATTATTTCCAGGAACAACACCATATACAGATTTATGGAAAAATAAAGACATTTATATATTAAAGGAAAATTTTTCAAATTATACTATGTTAACATTAAATGAATTTAATTATAAATTTAATACAGGTATAAAACAATTACCTAGTCATACTGTATTAATTGGAATTGATAATGATATAATATATGAGCATATATTAGATAAGAAAGGTAATTATCATCTTATTCATTTAATGATAAGTTATTTTATGAAAAATATACATCCACAATTACATAAATCAAAATATTATTACATGTTAAATTATGAAGATGGATATAATGAAACATTATCTTCTTCAGATGTAAATAATAATTATATTTTAACATTTGGAAAATATTATAAAAATAAATCAAATACAATACCAATAGTAGATTATCAATATCTTGAATATTCAGGATATAATGAAAATATAGATATAATTAATAATAATTTTGTAAATTATAATAAAAAAATAAATAAGTGTGTATGGAGAGGTAAAATTCAGGGAAATAATTATAATTTTTTTAATAATAATAACAATACACATCCTCGTCAATATTTTGTAGATTTATATAATAATAATAAATTTAAAAATGTTGATTATTCTACTGAATTTATGTCAATTAAAGATCAACTTAAATATAAATATATGTTAGATATAGATGGATATGCATCTACGTGGGCAGCAACTGTATGGAAATTATATTCCGGATCAGTATTATTAAAACAAAAAAGTGTTTGGAAACAATGGTATTATGATGAATTAATTGAATATGTTCATTATGTACCAATTGCAAATGATTTTTCTGATTTAAATGAACAAATTCAATGGTGTATAGATAATGATGATAAATGTCAACAAATAAGTATAAATAGTAGAAAATTTATATTAAGTAAATTAAATTGGAATCAAGTACAAAATGATATGATTACTACATTTAATTATATATTATAAATATATATGAATAAAAATATAGTTTATTTAATCCTTGGATTTTTATTATTATTAATTATATTAAAATCATATAATACTGAAAAATTAACAAATTTTGAAGGAACCGCATGGAGATTATCAACTAACTGGAATACTATAGTACCACTTGATTTAAAAAATAAACCAATAAAATATTTAGAAATTGGAGCATTTCATGGTGCTAATGTAATTTCTGTTGCGCAATCATATGCGTCACATCCAAATAGTAAATTATATTGCATTGATCCTTGGATGAATTATGATGAATATCCAGAATATAAACAAGCTGGTGAACAAGAAAATAATTATAATATTTTTTTAAGAAACATTAAAAATAATAAATTACAAGATAAAGTAGTAACTCTTAAAGGATTTTCATCAGATGAAATACCAAAATTAGAAGATGATTCATTTGATATAATTTTTATAGATGGCAATCACGAACCAGAATATGTATTAGAAGATGCTGTATTATCATTTCCTAAATTAAAAGTTGGTGGATATATGGTTTTTGATGATTATGATTGGGCAGAAGTAAAAGAAGCCGGTACAGATAAAGGTATTGATTCATTCTTTAATGGTTATTATAAAAGAATTAAAGAAATTAACCGTAATCATAATGGTCAAAGTTTCTTACAAAAATTAAAATAAGTGTTAATTTATAAAAAAATGAAAAATTTTCTATAAATTAGATAAGAACAGAATAATAATAGTAATTAATATTATGAGAATCTTTCTTCTACCTAAACCTGAAGATATTAAATTATCAGGAGTTTATTCAACTGATTTAGATCCTAAGCCATTAAATACCATTGGATATAATTATTTTCAAGTACAAACTAATGATAGTATCTTTAAATTATTGTTAGCACCGGAAAATTCAGGCAAAACATTTTATTACATTATGGAGAATTTAACTACGGATATTAATTATGAAAATAATATAGATACAATTTCAAAGAAATATTTTGGAGAATCAGTTACTACTACATTTTTACAATTATGGGAAATGGTATTAATGTTTAATCTTAGTTCTAGTAAAATTTCTACAAATAATTCAGAATTAAATGATGTATTTAATAAATTAAAAAAATTTGTTAAATTAGATGTAAAAGATCAATCTAAGAAAACACATTTATATTTACATAACAATATTGAATTTGATACAACTGAATTAGATATTTGTAAAAAGACAACTAAATTTTTAAAAGAATTAGATACATTAGAAAAGGGTGGAAGTTTAATTATAAAAGTGAAGGAATTAATTCATGCACCATCTGCTCATTTAATATATTTATTATCTAATTTATTTGAAGATGTATACTTATATCGTCCAGAATTATCTTATGTATCACGTGGAGAAAGATTTATTGTGTGCAAAAATTTTGAAAATAATAAATTAAAATATGATTTGAGTAAAGATTATATTACATTAAATATAAATTTACCAACCGATTATATTTTTACATTAAATGTAATTAATCGTGCGATGATGTTAGAAGAATATATTGTTAGAAATAAGATGCGTAATTTTATTAATAGTCAAAATTACTTTGGTGATGAATATCATTCACAATTAGCAATTCAACAAAATTCAACAGATAAATGGATTGCTACTAATTTTATGATTACCGCTAAAGATTATAATGAATTAGTAAAACAAAAGGAGAAAGAATTAAATACTAGTGTAAAAGCATTTGAATCTTTAATAGACAATAAAATGAAACTTGTTTTATAAAAAAATCTGATGAGAAATATTAGATTTTTTTATAATTCTGATAAGAAATAAAAAAATCTGATGAGAAATATTAGATTTTTTATTTCTTATGGATAAACTCAGGATTCTTTTCCGTCGATGATTCCGGCTTACCAAATACCGGATAAATATATTTTTCCGCCAATGATTCCCCAATATTTGTTGTAATTTCTTTTTCTGTAATATTACCAGCTTGTAAATCCTCTATTTTCTTTAACATTACTTCAAGCATACTTAAATCACGTCTAAAAATAATTTGTTTAAATAAAGAAGGGTAATCAGCAGCAAAAGTTGGAAATAAACTATTAAGCATTTCACGATATTGATCAAGATCTTCTTTTTCTAATTGTTTACATTGTTCTGTATCAATCATTTTTTGAATTAATACAGTTGTTTCTCTAATAGCATTTTGTTCCGACATATTATATAAATAATAATTGTAATTATTTATATACTTTTAATCTGAACTAGAGCTGTTATTTTCAGAACTACTAAAATATTCTGATTCACTTTCTGTTAATTTTTGATTAATATAATACATAATTCCAAATATAACTGCTAATGAAAAAATACAGCAACACATAAGATGGGGAAAATATCCACTTGATCTTGTATTTGTAAATGTATCAATAATTTTTGATATTCCAGGGGTAAATGTAGAAGATGGTGATAATAATTTTGTAATTATTGTAGTTAATGGTGTAATAGGTTTTAATGAATCTGATCCTGATATTTGTTGTGTTGATGATGGTCCTATTGATGATATACTATCTACATTATATACACCAGTAATAATTGGTTCAATTGATAATAAATTTGATTGAGCTTTTAATAAATCAATATCATCAGGAATTGATACCAATGCTAAATTTACTTTAGATAATGCAATACTAATTACAGGAATATAACTTGAACTAGGTGTATTTAATGTAGGAGAATCTAATGCAGATGGAACTGCTATTTGTGTAATTGCATTATTTATTGCATCTTGTACACTTACAAATAATGCAATATTATCTGATTTTGAATTATTATTAACTAGATTTGTAATATGATATAATGTATTATTTAAAATTGATGTTACAATAATGGGATTTTTTAATTGAGTCAAAATTTTATAAAAAAATAGTAATTGATTATTAGTAGGATCAGATAATAATGCATAATTAATTGCATTAAATGCCATTGTAATAGTAGCATTTGCAATTTGTAAACTAGTATTTCTATTATTTATAAAAGGAGTTGTTAATAATATTGTAGCTTGACTTGATGCATTTGCAATTATAAGTTGAGCTTGTTTAATATTGGCATCATTTGGATTATCTGTATATAATTGATTAATTAAAATTTCTATTCCTGCAATTAAATTATTATTTTTTGTTAAAATATCATTATATAATTTAGTATTATTTATACTAGATATTACATCACTAGATTGTAATAATGTTAATATATAATTACTAGGATTAGTAGGAATATTTCCAGATTGTAAACTATATGAAATTGTAGTTTGTGTTTTGCTTAATGCTACACTAGTAATAATTAATGAACATACTAATGAATAATCTAAATTTAATATATTTAATGTAGTTGGTGTATTTATAATAGTATATAATAAAGATAAGAATGGAATTGCATTTAATGTATTTGTATCAATATTATTTATAATTAATTTATTATCAGATGGTATAAATGTAAATGAACCATTTTTAATTGGTGTATTATATGGTATTGAATTAATATATGAATACATTACATATGGAGAAATAGGACCATTAGATAAAACAAATGGCATATTTTTAGTTGTATCAGGAAAACCTGCAGAATTTATTTCACCATTAAATGATAATACTGTAGAATCATTTGGTATATCAACTGTATTTATAGATTTTGATACTGAAAAAATAATAGTTCTTAATCCACTAGATAGATAAATAATTATATTTGGTGTAATAAAATTAATTTTATTGTTATTTATATCATGATAACTAACATTTAATACACAAGGTAATCCAACTAATAAAGGAACATTATTTATATTATCTGGTTGTATAGGCTCTGATATATTATTTTGTGCTAATTTATATGAATATGTAATAGTATCCAATACTGCATTAGTTGTATCTGATGCTGAAGTAGTAAAATCAGATATTGGTGTTAATGTATCTACAACAGTTGAATGATCTATACCAGTAGTAGATAAAACTTGATTATATGTAGCATTAGAAAGATCAATACTTTTTTTATTAAGTGATGATGCAAAATCTGAAATAGATGAAAAAATAGTTTGATTTACAGGATTTGAAAAACTAAAATTTTCTACAATATTTGTTGTTAAACCTTTTACTAATTCCGTACTTGGAGTATTTAATTGTGAAAATGAAAAATATCCTGATAAATTATGATGTAATGCATTAGTAATATTTAATATAACACATTGATTTACAGGAGTTTGTTTAGATGCTATATTATTTAATTTTAATGTTTGATTTAATAATACAGGAGTTATTTCTAATGTATTTGATGGAGTACGTGACATATCAACATTAGTACCAATTAATTTTTGACGATTTGGTAATGTATTAGTTAAATCAAGATTTGAATAGTTCAAAGGACGAATAGGTGTATTATTTAAAAATATATTTGATACAGTTGATGAATTTTCTGTTGATATATATATAGTGTAAGATGTATTATCAATAAATTTTATGGGTGGAGTTGATCCAGAAAAAACAATTGATTTTGAATTTGATTCAGGTAATATTTGAATACTTGATATTGTAATAATTGTAGTTGCATTAAAAATAATATTAAAAGATTTATTAGTTGCTATAACATATAAAAATAATGTATCATCTACTTGATTTAATGATGTATTAGTAGATAAATTTGAAATAATAAATTTTTTATTATCAATTGATGAAAAATTATTAATATTACCGGTCATAGTTGTCATGTATGTTCTATTAATATTATAAGTAGGAACAGATATAGATAATACACATAAAATATTATCAGTTAGATTTAATGGAATAGAATTTAAATTAATAGAATATGTATATGATTTTTGATCAGATTTTACTAATGAATTAATAATAAAGGAACCCATATTCGCTCCATTTAAAATATAAACTAAATTATTATTAGCATTTGACATAAATGTAGAAGATCCATTTCCCATCATATCATTTATACTAATTTTTATAGTACTATCAATAATTGTAAAATAATTTGTAGCATTTTCCGGAATATTATTATAATATGTAATTAATAATGGAGGTGAATTCATTCTCTATACTTATAACATATATTTTTTATTATTAAATTTCTTCAAATTCATTAAATAATTCTTCATCTGATTTTTCTGAATTAACATGATCTAACTCTTTTCTTTTATCCATATGAACAATATCCATATCATTTTCTACTAATGAGTAATTCTTAATTTTTAATTGTTTATTTTTATCTAATCCAATAATAAATTTATCGGGATAATTTATAAATAATGTTAATTCTTCTTGTTTCACTAATTTATTCTCAATGTATATAACTTGATAATAAATCTGTTTAGTAACATCATCAGTATATGATTTAAGAACAACTGTTGGTATATGAATATCTAATTCTTCATCTAGATAATAAATTTTAATACCAAGTTCTGAACAAATTAAAATATTTAAATAGAATTCTTGACACAAAAATAAGAAAAAATCATTGTTAACATTATTAATATTAATACATTCAAATATTTTCTTTTTACTCCATGTATTTTGTTGTAAATTACGATCTAATAGTAGATTTTTAAGTTCTTCTAATTGTTCATCTAAGACTAATCCTTTTTCATTATATTTAATCTCATTATTTGCAAATAATATACATGATAAAATATTGTTGATTAAAGGTTCCTGGGGAAAATTAGTTGATTTCCATGTATCCCAAAAATAATTTTTTTGTTCAAATACTATTTTTTGAGCTTTGTTCCTGGTAAAAAATTTAACAACATCATGTCTTGTTAAATTCATTTTATTATTTGTTTTAGTAATAATAGTTTAAATATAAATTTTTCAATTTCTAATTATATATTTTTGATATTGTAAATAGATTAAATATCCTACTATAATTATTACGATAAAATATAATAAATAACTATAGTTATATGTTTCTGTTTCTGCTTCTATTATCTTTGATTCTAATTTTTCATGATCAATAAAAATGTTTTGTAAAAATGATTCTTTTCCGAATGAATTACGAAACGATTCTTTTACATAATTAACTTCACTTGTAAAATATAAAGTAGGGGCAGGAGCTCCAACAGGTAATCCTGGACAATTTGCATTTTGTAAATTTTCTGGTATTGTTTTTGAAATTGGGATTGTTGATAAACTAGGTTCAGTAATATTTGTTGATCTAGCTAACCATGATAAAATCCACATACCTGCACATGATGATGGTAAATAATCATTTAATAATGGTTTTTCAGATGGATGAATATCAGTAATGTAAAATGTAAAAGATATGAGTGAAATATCAACATCATTACTCATATATGTAGGAACTAATTTAGCATTACATACTCTACTGGGTGATATACTAAATGCATTTAAAATAGTTTGTGCAAGACCAACTGCAAATCCTTTTGCACCAGGTTGAACACATGACATTCTTGTTGCACCTGCTACACCTAAATAATTCTTTACATAATTATTATACCACCATGATAATGGTACTTTTGATTCAGATACACCATTTGTTGCATCTAATAGTGCAGCAGCGGTTACAGATAAACCAGCTACATTTTGTGCAAAGGGAGCATGATTTGGAACTATAAGAGTATCAATATCTACTGATCTAATATTAAATTGAACACCATAACCTGAACCTCCACCAGGACATACATATGGATTTGCACAAGATAATGCAGAAAATGGTTGAGATGGAGTTGCTGAACCAACCGATGTTTGGGTGATGTGAGTTAATACAGGACTGCCTGAACCTACAAATTCAAACCTATAATTTCCAATAGGAATACTATCTCCATAGCTTAACCAATTAATACCATCAGTAGTAAGTTGATTTGTTTGATTGGTATCAGTTCCATCATCTAAACTACCTCTTGTAACTTTTACTGAATTCATATATACAGAACTATTAGGTAAGAGTGGAATTAGAGAATTGATTCCTGCCGCACCCATACTAGGTAAACTTAAAGTACTAAGAGTTTGATTACCTGCGTTATCAACTGCAGATGACATAACTGATAATGGTATACTAGTATCTAAGGATGGATTGGTTATAGAATAATAAGCATAAATAGTATTTACTAAGTTTGGATCTGTTAAAGGAACAGTATTTGATGTATTTTGTGATTGTAATGAAGATGCAACTACATTTAATGCTGAACTAACTACTTCAGGATCTGATGAAACTGAAATATTTTCTAATATTTGTTTTGTTTGTGCTGTTATATTTGCACTTGTTTGTGCAGTAATAGATGTACCCGCAGGAACTACTGGACTTGGTGGTAATTCTAATGTTTTAACTTTAATATTTGACGATGGACCAGAAATACCACTATTAGTAGGAGTTACGACAACATTATAAGTTACATCTGGAATTAATCCACTAAAAATTGCTGAAGTTTTAGATTTACTTGTATCAATACTTGCATTACCTTTTTTATTATTTAATGTAAATGTATAACCAGTGGCTGTTTTATTTGTATCCCATTCTAAAGTAAAACTTGTAGCAATAATTAAATTATTAGGTGCAACAAGAGACGATATTGCTGATGGTAAAGTTGTAACACTAATACTTGCAGGTGTTCCACTACCCGCACTATTTTTAGGAGTTACAGATATATTATATGTTGTACCAGCAGTTAAGCCAGAAAATACAGCATTAGATGTTGTTTCAGTAGCATTATATTTTGGATTTAGAATTGAATATGTATAACTAGTAACTGTAGGATCAAGAGTCCATGATAAAGTAAACTCGGTATCAGATAATGATCCAGGTAAAATACTTAAAGATGAAAGACCAGCAGGAAGAGTTGTTATATTAATACTTGTTGGAGGAGCACTTCCACCTGCACCTACAGGTGTTACTTCTACTGTATATTGAATACCTGGTTTTAATCCACCAAATACAGCAGAGGTTGATGTTTGAGAATCTGGGATTACACCTTCTTGATTTATTTTATAATTAAAACTAGTAGCACTTAAATCTGGTGGCCAATGAATTGTAAAACCAGATGGTGTAAGACTACCCTCGAGTAAACTTAATGAAGTAATTTGTTCAGGTAATGTTGTTATAATTAATGTAGTTGATTCAGCTTTACCAGAATCAGTATATGGTGTTATTGATATTGTGTATGTTGTTGATCCTTTTAAAGAATTAAAAGTAGCTGTACTATTTACTGCTCCTATAGCTTGAGATGTAGGTGTGACTTTATTTTCATTAAGATTATATAAATATGATGTTGAACCTTTACTGTTAGGCCATTGTAATGTAAAACTAGTTGCTGTAATTTTATTTGCTGACAATGATGATAAGGGAAGTTGAAGAGTTGTTACAGAAATAGATTTTGATTCACCTTGTAAATTATTTCCATTAATTGGAAAAACAGATACATTGTATGATGTATTGGGTGATAAACCTATAAATGGAACTACTGAATTAGTTGTTGTATTTGTACTATTTAAAGTATTATCAGAAGCAGTTATAGTATAACTATAATTTTTTGCACCTTCAACTGGTAACCATGATACTTGAAATGCAGTAGCAACAATTTGAGATACAGTCAATGTTACTGGTATAGGTAATGTAATTGTTGTTATAGATGTTTCACTATTTTTTCCATATGTATTATTAACTGGAATTATTGTTATTGTATATGATGTTCCTGGTAATAATCCTGTAAAATCTTTATTATTTATTCTAATTGATGATGTACTAGATGGTGTAAAATAACTTGCAGGACAATTTATATTAGGAGAAACACTACATAGATATGAATGTGCTGAATTATCGCTTGTCCATGATAATGTAAAACTAGTTTTAGTAATTGATTTAGGAATTATTTCAATTGATTTAACTACATTAGGAAGAGTTTCTACAAGTATAGATGTAGCAATACCAGGATCATTATTACTATTTAATGGTACAATTGTAACTGAATACATTACACCTGCATCCAAATTATTAAAATTTACTAAATTAGATCTTGTTGTGTTTAATTTGGTTGGATCATTAATATAATATACATAACCTGCATCACCTAATCCACTAGTCCACATTATATTAAAACTATTTGTTGTAATAGATCCAGGGATTAAATTTATTATTTGATTTGGTAATGTTGTTACATTTAAAGATGTAGAAGATCCAGTACCACTTGCATTTTTAGGTGCTACTGTAATTGTATATTTAACACCTGGATTTAATCCACTGAATTTTATACTAGTATCTGTTAATTGAGATACAGAGTTATCTTGAGGTGATATAGTATATAAATAATTTGATGCACCTGGAACTGCAGTCCAATCAATAACAAATCCTGATGTTGATAATGATCCTGAGTTTATATTTAATTTAGAAATTGCATCAGGAATAGTTATAACCTTAATATTTGTAGGAGCACTCACACCAGCAGTATCAACTGCAATTACATCAACAGAATAATTAGTACCTGGTGTTAAATTTGTTAAAACTGCAGTTGTAATTGTAGTAGTAGAATTAGTAGTTATTCCAGTAGCAGGATTACCATTTACAACAAAATTATAACCATTAACAGTCATATTTATTGGCCAATTTAATGTAAAACTATTTTTCAGTATATTTGTTGATACTAAACCAACAACTGCAAGAGGTAATGTTTCTGATGTAACTGTTGTTGGACTTGCAGCACCTGATATATTAGCAGGTGAAACTGTGATTGTATATAATGGACCAGATGATAAATTATTAAATGTTACGGATGTTGATGTAGTAGAAGATGTAGTTAATAAAACACTTGGAAGAGGATTTATTGTATAATTATAACTTGTAGCACCAATACTAGCTACCCAATTTACAGTAAAACTGGTTGTTGTTACAGATGTTATGGTTGGAATTGCAGATAATTTACTTGGTTGTGTTGTAACTGAAATACTTCCAGAATCTCCTAATATATTATTCATTGTTGGTGTTATAACAATTGTATAAACTTGACCAGGTGATAAATTAGTTATGATAGCTGAATTTGTAGTTATAGAATTTGATATTCCTTGAGTAGGAATAGAATATGTATAACCAGTAGCTCCTGCACTATTTGGCCATGAAAGAGTAATTTGAGAATTAGTTATATTAGTACTTTGAATAGTTGATGATATTATTGGATTTGGTAAAGTAATGAATGATACGGAAGATGGACTACTAGATCCAGTACTATTTACAGATGTTATTGAAATTATATAATTAGTACCTGGTTTTAAATTATTAAAATTTAATGATGTAGATATAGTAGAATTAGTAGAATTTGATGGAGAAATTATATAACTATAACTTGAAGCACCAGTTATAGCTGACCATGAAACAACACAACTTGTGGGTGTAATTGAATTTACTACTGCACTTACAGGTGCAGGTAATGTAGTAATTGATATTGTAGATGGTGCACCAGACCCACTTATATTAGTAGGAATAATTGTAACTGTATATGTTGTTCCTGATGATAAATTTAAAAATGATGTAGTAGTGTTAGGAATAGTTTCTTGAGTTAAATTATTAGAACATCTATAATTAGTAGCACCTACACTAGCTGTCCATGAAACTGTATATCCATTACTAGTAATTGCAGAAGATTGTAATCCAGTAACTGCATTAGGTAAAGTAGTAATTTCAGTATTAGTAGGATTACCTTTAGTATTATTACTAATTGGAACAACTACTACCTTATATAATGTACCGGAAGTTAATCCACTAAATATAGTTGTAGTTGATGATGAGTTTTTAGTAGAACTAGTTGGAACTGTTATAATACCATTTAATGTATAATTAAAACTGGTAGCATCTGTATTTGGCCAAGATATAGTAAAACTAGTAGTTGTAACTCCAGAGGAAGCTATACTAGTAATTTGATTTGGTTGTGTATTTACAGTAATTGTTGTAGGTGTACCTGAACCAGCTTCACCTACAGGTGTTACTGATACTTCATATATAGTACTAGAAGTTAATCCACTAAAAACTGCTGTAGTTGTAATTTCATCCGATGATGTTGAAACAGGTACTACAGGTGCTGAATTATTTAACAAGTATGTAAAACTTGTAGCACTTGTATCATTGGGCCATTGTAAATTAAAACTATTTGCTGTTACTGATAAAGATTGAATTCCTGTAACTGGGGCGGGTAATGTTGTTACTTGGATAGAAGTTGGATCACTAGACACATTTTGTGCATTTATAGATGTTAGTGTAAAATTATATCTGATACCTGGTAATAGTGTGTTAAATAAAACTGATAATGAGGTTGTTGTATTTACAATTGCACTTTTTAAAGTAGGAGCTGTTAATGTATAAGAATATTTAACTGCACCAGAAACTGCATCCCATGATACTTTAAATCCATTTGATGTGGTAGTTGATGATGCGGGTGTAGTAGTAGATGTAAATGTACTAATACTACTACCGGTACTTAATACTGCTGGATTTGTTTTTGTTATAGTTGTAAGTGTAGATGACACACCTAAACCACCTGTACGATTTTTAGGGGTAACTACAATAGTATATGTTGTACCTGGAGTTAAATTATCTAAAGTAGCATTGGTTAATGTTGTTTGATATGTTTTAGGTACAGCACTTGGAGATATAGTATACGCATAACTATTTATACTTGAGTTACCTACCCATGATATACCAATATTAGTAGTATTAATTGAATTAGCTGTGATTGAACTTAATCCAGTTGGAAGAGTTTCAACAGATACAGTAGTAGAAGGACCGGCTATATTATTTATGTTTAATGGTGTAATTACGATATTGTATTTTGAACCAGGGAGTAAATTTGAACATAAAACAGATGATTGAGATGTAGTATTTGTATAAGTTGAAGTATCTGGATAAGTAATAACATAACTATATTTAACATTTGTCATAGTATCCCATGATATTGAAAAACTTGATGTAGTTATTCCACTAGTAATTACAGATGATAGACTTGCAGGAACGGTTGTAGTTACAACAGTTGTTGATAATCCAGATCCTGATGAATTTATAGCATATACATTTATAGTGTATGTAGTAGCGGGAGATAATCCTATAAATGTAAATGTGGGGTCAGTTGGATCTGGTGGTGCAGGACTAGGAGTTGATATAGAATTAAGTGATCCTGAAGGTGATCCTGATGGTGAACCTGAAGGTGAACCTGAACCAGACCCTGGGGTAGGTAATGCTACATTAAAAGTAGGTATATTTGAATAATCATTAATTGATACTGGTGGATTTGAAGTGTATCCGTACTTAGTAGCACTTGTAACTGGTAACCAATTTATTGTAAAACTATTTGGTGAGAGAGAAGTTGCTTGAACAGCTAAGGAAGTTACTAATCCAGGTAAAGTTGTTACGGTTATATTAGATGTTTCTCCGTTACCACCACTACTAACTGGTGTAATTCCAACATTGTATATAGTACCAGAATTTAAATTAGTAAAAACTGCTGATGTACTTGAATTAGCAGTAGTAGTTGTAGGAGTAGTATTTGATGAATTTAATGTGTATAGAAAACTAGTAGCACTTACATCAACTGGCCAGGATATAGTAAATCCACTTGAAGTAATATTTCTAGAATTTAATGATGTAATTGGTTCAGGTAATGTAGTTGCTACAACAGTTGTAGTAGAAGGAGCAGAATTATTTATACTATTAAGAGGTCTAATAACAACTGTGTATTGTGTTCCTCCTAATAATCCTGAAAAATTAATAGTTACTAAACCACTTGCATTTGCAGTACTTGCTAAAACTGTAGTTGGTGGGTTAACTGAAGGGCGAGGATTTATAGTAATTGTATAACTAGTAGCACCTACACTATTTGTCCATGATAGACTAAAACTATTTGTTTTTAATTGTGAAATAGGTGTAGTTGATGTAATTGGATTAGGTAAGGTTATTACTGGTGTTTGTAAGCGACTCCAAAATCCTTGTACACCTGCAATATTTACAGGAGATACATAAAAATCATAAGAATTACCTGGTAATAAATTAGTAATTGAAACAGTAGTAGATGTTGTTGATATAATTGTTGAGGGCACAGTATAATAATTATATGTTGCATTAGGACTTGGTGACCATGTTGCTACAAAACCAGTTGTTGTAATAGAGGATGAAGTTACAGAACTAATTGCTGTTGCTAATGTTGTAACTGAACAAGTAGATAATGCTCCACTTACACTATTAAAAATAGGATATACATATAATGTATATGTTGTACCTGCAGTTAATCCAGTTAAATTAACTGAGCTAGTTGTTACAGTTGAATAGGATAAAGAAGAATTAGGTGTAGGAGATGTACCAGTAGAATAACAATATTTATAACTGGTCCCATTTGGAACTGCTCCTGGTGTAAATAAAATAGTAGCTGTATTTTCATTATAGGTAGAAACTTTAGGTGATATAGTAGCAGGAGCTACACTTATTGTTGTTTGGGTACTAGGACCAAGACCACTTGCATTAGTTGGAATAATTACAATTGTATATAATGTACCTGAATTCATATTTGTACAAGTTAATGTAGTTTCGGTAATAGAACCAGTTCCAGTTACTGATGCTCCTGATGGAGGGATAGGTGTTATTTGATAATTATATCCAGTAGCACCATAACTAGGAGTTGATGCCCATGTAACTGTAAATGCTAAAGATGGATTTAATGGATTTAATGCTGGGATTAAAGTAACTGGTGGGGGTAATGTCAATACAGTTTGAACACTGGATGGTTCACCTGTAAGAGTACCTTTAAAAGGTGTTACTGTAATAGTATATGTTCTTCCTGCACTATAACCTGTAAATAATGCAGTAGTAGTAGTTGTAGTTGATGTAATTGTAACTACAGGACTAGAATCAATTACAGTTGGTGGTGTTGTTTTAGCTGGTACAATTGTATTATTAGTTGTATTTGTACATATGTAACCATTTGCACTAGTATTAATTGGCCATTGAATACTAAATCCAGATGTTGTAATATTATTAACTACTATATCTGTAATTGGTGCTGGTAATGTTGTAAGTACAGTTGTATCAAATGATGAAACAGGAATTGCAGGACCGGCAGTATTGATTGGAATAATAGTAATAGTATATATAGTACTAGGTAATAAATTAGAAAAATTTAATGTTGGAATAATTACAGGCATAGAAGGTAATGTTGTTGTAGGACGTGGTGAAATAACATAATTATAGGCAGTTGCACCATTAGCAGCAGTCCATGTAATTTTAAAACTAGATTGAGTAATTAATGAAATAATTGGAACTGCAGTCATAGAAGCAGGAATAGTTGTAAAAACAATCTTTCCAGATTCTCCAGATATTCTATTAGATAATGGTGTTACTGTAAATTGATAAGATGTACCTGGTGCTAAATTAGATATTGTAACTGAATTACCAGAACTTACAGGAGTTGATGGTAAAGAAGTAGAGTCAGGTGGGCCAATTGTATAAGTATAATTAGTAGCCCCAGTACTAGGTGACCATGAAATAGTAGCTGAAGTTGATGTAGCTGAACTTACTGATAGACTTGAATTAGGAATTGGAGCAGGTGGAATTGAAACAGAAAATAACAATACTGAACTATTTTGAGGTGTTATTTTCATATAATATGTAGTTCCTCGTGCTATTGATCCATTGAGAGATGAAAATGTAACGGTTGTTTTAGTAGCGGTACTAACAACAGAAAATCCAGAAGTAAGTACAATAAAAGGTGCAATTAAACTAGTAGTGTTAAATTCATATGTGAATGTGGTTGAAGAAGTAGTATTTATAATTACATTAAAACCTGTAGCAGAAATATTAGTTACACTCAAGGCTGGAGTATAGACGTAAGGACTAGGTGGACTGAGTGAAGTGTAATATAATGTAGTAATTTTATCAGTGGTACCTGTATAAAATTTAGAATTACCATTAGAATCAACAATTCTAGTAAATGTTCCATCTTGACCGTAATAAATAGTAGTACTTCCAGATGTAAGTGTTCCGGTAATTGGGATAGCTCCACCTGTTATACCAGGTCCAGTTATTTTAGCTGCACGCCAAGAATTACCGATATCAGTTGTTAAATTTAATGGTTGTATTGGTAATTGATTTCTAGATGCAATGGCTGTACCACCTCCACCTCCTGTAAATTGATTATGGAAACTATCAGATTTAAACCAATTAATCCCATCATATGAATATATAGCACGTATAATTCCATCACCGACAGCAACCCACATATTACCATTCCAAGCAATTGAATTTGCATAACTTTGAGTGTAAAGGGCACATCCAGATGGAGAAGCTTTCCAATTAATACCATCGGATGAATATCCCATCCCCCAAGCTCCATTAATAACACCACACGCTACCCACATTGAACCATTCCATTCAAGGCAACGACACCAATAACTGAAAACAGAATTTCCAGATGTAGATTTAAACCAGGTGATATCATCATAAGAATATGCCATAGTACATTGTGATCCACTAAAGCTAGTAGTTCCAACTGCAATCGTTATAGAACCGTTAGATTTTACACAATATACAGTTGCATAATATGCAGGAACACCTGTAAACATATTGCAACCAGATTCAGATTTTTTCCAATTTATACCATCTGGAGAATATCCTATAACTCCACCTGTTCCGTAGTTAAATTGACCAACACCAACAAAATTTTTACCAGTCCAACATAAACTATGACAATATTGAGGATTAAATGCAAAATAGGAAGGTGCATCTTTCCAATTAATTCCATCAGTAGAATAAATAACTGTTTTTTGAGAACGTCCATCATTATATAAACCTGCTACCCAAGTAGATCCATTAGTAGCAAGAGCATTACCACTATAAGCTGAAAAAAGAAAACCTATATTTACATAACCAGGTGGTCCACCCGAATTAGGAGACACCGTCCAATTAATACCATCATATGAATAAGCTAATTTTCCATACGTTGGGTCTAGATTACCATCTAAACCCATAGCTACCCACATCGAACCATTATATGCAACAGCTGTACCCCAACCCCAATTATTATTACATATAGCAATAGAACCTGATATATTCTGTGTCCAATTAATTCCATCATAGCTATGTAACATAAATTTAGCACCAGCATTTCCATCACCATTGGAAGTAGCTATCATAAAATTATTTAAAGAAGGTAATAAAGTATAAGGTGTTACTTTTTTAATAGGTTGGGAAATAGTAGTAGCTAAAGTTGCGCATCTAGTATAATCAAAGGTTGTATTACCAGAATCAGATTTTGTCCAGTTAATACCATCCGAAGAATAACCAACAATTGCATTTCCACCATAGGCACCAACAATCCATAACTTACCGTTCCATGTAAGCGCATACGTATTACCGGTAAAAACAGATTTGGATGATTCAGATACTGTCCACGTAATTCCATCAGAAGAGTATAAAGCTATACCAGTTGTACTACCAAAACCAGTTGCAACCCACATAGAACCGTTAGTTGCAACAGTAGAAAGATATGTAGTAAGTCTACTACCGGCTGCATTTTTAAGCCACTTAATACCATCGGTAGAATTAGCTATAACACCATTATTTGCAACTGCTACCCACATACTCTCGTTAGTAGCAATAGCTTGAAATTGAGTTGGACTAGATATTATTTTATTACTTTCAGGAACTCGCTTCCAATTTAGTCCATCCGGAGAATAAGCTAATGAAGGATATTCATCTGGATAACCATGATTATATCCACAAACTACCCACATCGAACCACTCCATGCAACCCCACGAGCATCTCCAACGGGTCCATATCTACCTGAAGCTGAAGCTAGAATCGAAGTCCAATTATCACCATC
>Ga0209829_10001110_pt1 | contig 22652 bp, 23 predicted proteins | sample C_140205_EF_Meta_FD_187311 | JGI IMG/M metagenome (GOLD analysis project Ga0209829, IMG submission 187311) | Freshwater microbial communities from Lake Croche, Canada to study carbon cycling - C_140205_EF_MetaG (SPAdes) (version 2) | ecosystem: Environmental > Aquatic > Freshwater > Lake...
TAGCGCCCGGCGTTGTGGTACCGATACCAACGTTTCCGGCAAAATAACCACCATTGTTTAACGATGAAAAAACACCACTACTACTAAAAGTAAAATATGAACTGCCAGCTGTACCATAAGCTTTTATGCCGACGTTTCCAGCTCCAGCGTCATAAAGATAATGACCTGAACCACCACCATTGGTACCAATTAGATAACCTGTACCAGATCTTGTAATTCCATTAATGTCAAGAAGTGCAACAGTGCTAGGTGTTGTTCCTATACCAATATTTCCTAATGTATTATAAGTTATTACCGACCCACCATAAACACTATCCTTTAAATATGTTATACCGCTATTACGATACAGGTATGCATAGCCTGTCGTTGCTTGATCATTGATGTAGAGTGTGCCATTGAGACCAACATTTTGTGAAGCTTGAATAGTTCCTGTAACATCAAGCGCGTAAGCAGGGTTATTTTTAAGGATACCAACATTACCGTTGAAGTAACTGGGTGCATTAGCTGTAACACCGTTGGTTGTCGTACCAGGTAATGAAGCTGTCCCTGTAGATACTGTTAAGCCGCCATTAGATACAGTAAGACCACCATTTGAAACTGTTAAACCACTACTGACAGTAGCACCACCTTGTAAAGAAGCTGTACCACTTGATACCGTAAGACCACCAGCAGTAACAGTCGCACCGCTATTAACTGTAAGCGAACCGAGTGTCGCTGTATCTGATGCACTTAACGTACCAGCAACAGTCAATTTTGAGTTAGGTGTCGTAGTACCGATACCAATATTACTACCACTTACAACCATTCTAACAAGTGTACCATCGTAAACGTTGAATGTACCTGCAGTGCTATCAGTATATAGGGTGTAGTTTTTTGCAGATGTTGCTAAAACAAGATTAGAGTTACTACCGGCGTTAGGTGAGTTAACTGTCAAAAAGGCACCGTTAAATTGGCCGCTACCACCGAATGTAGCGCCGTTATTTGTACTAAGAGTCCCATTTATATACGCGTTAGCTATAGTACTGAGATTATTAATGTATGTTGTATTTGGGTTAGTAGCTGTAATGTTACTACCTAATACAAATGCGTTATTTGCTGTTACATTATTAGCACTACCACCGGCAATGAATGAATAAACACCACTATTAGTATTTTTATAACCACCAACTACTATACTACCGTTATTTGATACACAATTTGCATTACCACCGAGAATACTTGCACTACCACCGCCTGTTGATATGCAATTATTCTGTCCACCGCCAATGTGTGAAAAATTACCGTAAGCAGATAAACCTAAACCACCTACAATACTTGAATACGCATTACCGGTTTGTGTAGCATTAAAAGCACCGCCGACAATTACCGAACAGTTAGCGCTATTAACGTTATTCTTACCACCACCAACGTTTGAATAAGTTCCAGAAGCTGTATTATTACCTTTAATAGGTATAAGACTGTTATTTGCGTTTTGCGTATAAGTGGCCGCCGAAGCTGATGTAATACTAGTCCACCCTGCACTATAGGTTTGAACTGTTGTATATGTATTATACCAAGAAGCAGAATTATTAAAAGTATTTGTATAGTTGCTATTCCAGTTACCACTATTTGCTGTTAATGTTGTGTAGCTATTGTTCCAATTAGCACTATTTGCTGTTAATGTTGTATAGCTATTATTCCAGTTAGCTGAAGTGTTATTAACTGATGTGTAGGTATTTTGCCAATTACCGCTAACGTTGGTTAAAGCTGTATATGTAACCCATGTACCTGAGTTTGCTGTTAGTGTACTATACGAACTATTCCAGTTTGCAGAGGTATTATTAACAGATGTAAATACGTTGTTCCAACTCGCCGAGGTATTATTAACAGATGTAAATACGTTGTTCCAGCTCGCTGATGTATTGTAGACTGATGTATATACATTACTCCACTGATTACTATTACCCGTACTAGCAAAAACACTATTTAAAGCTGTAATATTATTTGAAGCAAAGATATTATTAGTACTTGAAAGGTTATTAACAAACGTAATATTTACAGCAGACTTAGCTACAATATTTGAACCTAATATAAAGGAATTATTACCGGTAAGTGTATTATTTAAACCACCAAAAATAATTAAATTTGAACCAGAAAGTGTGTTATTTTGGCCACCAAAAATTATTGAAAAATTACTACCTGAGAGTATCGAGTTATTGACACTATAAACAGGGACAATTAAAGAACTATTTGAGCTATATGTTGTAAACGGAATAGCAGTTTGCGGGAAACTTAAAGTGAATAAAGCTGACGTTGCCCATGTTGTTGTATACGGTCCATAATAGTTACCTGTAGATTTATCAACGTAGTAATCACCAGATAATACAGGATATGATGACGCTCCTGTTGTTGCTGAACCTGTCCCAGACCAGATTTGACTACCCCTTGTGCCAATACACAGTGCTGTTATTGCGGGTAGATTTAGTGAAAGGGTTGCTGCAATACTCATATATGACAATGTTATTTATTCAAAATAACAAAATTCTCAGAAGCTTTATTAAAGCTTAGTGCGGTGTAATAATGACGTAATTGTCACCTGACTGGTATGGTGCACCAACAGATTGTGACTGTGATGGTGTTGGATTGACGATTACGAGCGGGTTCGTTGTAAGAGCAGGATTTGTTGTATTTGCATAAGGATTATAACCGTCGTATGTATCAATAGCAGAGAGAGTATCACCATAACCGAATATAGGCGGTGTATTTAGATATAGGAGATTTGCACTTAATGATGCAGTATCTACAGTATAGGAATATGTATATGGTGAAGTTCCTGTAGAAGATGTTATAACACCATTTATATTAAAATTTTTAATTTTGAATGTTGTATTTGTAGAGAGGCCCGTTGTAAATGCTAAACCACACCATAATGATGAAGGAAAAAAGAGCTGTTTTGCACTGAGATAAGGGTTATTTGTAATAGAATTATTGTATAATGAAACAGAGTAGTTAAGATAATTAGTAAAGTATATATCACCTATATTTTTTGCGTCGACAATAATTCTACTACCGTAATCTGTTAATCGAATTCTTACTCTTTTAAAGGTTGGTATACCAGATGATAATTGTTGATATAAACTCCACGGCTGTACACCAGGTATATTGTTTAAGTTCGATGTTTGTGTAATAAAATTATAATTACTACCCTGATCTGCTCTCAATGTTATTGAGTTAGGTGTTAAGCTAGTAGATCCAGCACTCAAATATAAACTACTACCATAATTCCCTGTAATATCAAATCCTATACCTAATATCCCTTGACTGATACCTGAATAACCTGAACTACCGTCAGCTGTAAATACATTTGTTGTACCTGCATAACCTAATCCGGGTCCAGGTCCACCATTAATGATATTTTGTGCGAATGTATTGGTAAAAAATACACAAAACCCTTCGCTACCTGTTTTTGCAGGTCCGTAACAGGCATAATCAAAAGATATTACGATGTCTTTTGATGTATCAAGAAATTGCGTAAAAATAATACTACTAGCTATAGCGTTAGCAGGTAAAGTATACATAGTCGTTGTTTATACTTAACATTACGCTGATACATCGCCACTTATTACCCAACCAGCGTAAGCACCGGTATAAACAATAGTTGCTACAGAATACTGCTTAGTTGTTCTATAATAGCTGTTAGCTTGATTGATTGTTACACCAGCTGATGCACTTGAAAGTGAAACCCTTGCTGTACTAAGCTGAGTAACATATGTTCTAAATCCAGCAGGGTATGTGATACCAGACGATGGTAAAGCTGTAAGACCAACATTACTTGTTGAAGCAATTGTACCGCTATTATCAGATAATTGAATTGTATAAGTTGTACCGCTTAATACTGTAATTGTTGTGCCACCAAAAATATTACCACCAACGGTAAGATTACCTGTTATATTAACATTTCCTTGCGCACTTACGTTGTTTGTATATGTGTAGTTAGCAGCTGTAGCACTTAAACCAGTACCTAAGATAAAAGTATTTGGATAAGCTGTGTAGTTTGCTGAACCACCAGCAATGAATGAATACGTGCCTGAGGATGTATTGTTGTAACCACCTACGATAGCGTTATACGAATTTGAAGCATTATTACATCTACCACCGCCGATGTAGGAATAAACACCGGAAGCTGTATTACCGAGACCACCACCGATAACCGCCCAAGCACTTAAAGCTTGGTTACCAGAACCACCATTAATATTTGAAGCTAATCCAGTAGCAAGATTGCACTGACCACCGGCAATAACTGAATATTGACCTGAAGAAGTATTGTTACCAGAAGCAGGTACTATTGCTGTTGTAACCCCGCCAGTAGTGTATGGAAAATTCGATGTTGATGCTGCAGTGGCAAAAGACGATAGACTATTTGACAACGATATAACAGCTGTATTAATAGTATTAATACAGGTATTAATTGTATTGACACAATTATTAAATGTTGTCGATGTAGTAATATTGTTTAAATTACTACCATCACCGAAGTACGTTGTAGCAAATACAGCACCAGGTGTTGAAAGATTGTTTACGTAAGTAAAATTGACTTGTCCAGCACATAGATTGGAACCTAAAATGAAAGTATTTCTAAATCCATTCGTTGTATTGCTACAACCACCGGCGATAAAGGAATATACGCCCGAAGCTGTATTACATAAACCACCATCGACAATTGAATAATTACCAGAAGCTGTATTTGATCTTCCGTTATTGATTACTGAGAATTGACCACTTGCGTTATTACCGCCCTGAACTGGTTGTACAGAATATGTACCGGGTCCAACTACATAAACTGTATTACCACCAACGTTTCTTAAATTCGAACCATCACCGTAAATTGCTGCAGCGCTAATATTACCTGTTGTTGTAATTGTTGTACCGCAAATAGATCCATTAGCTACAATTCCATTTGTGTAGGTTGTATTAGGTTGAGTTGCAACAATATTTGAACCAAGAACAAATGAATTTATAACATCAAAGTTGATGTAATTTGCTGAACCACCGGCTATGAATGAATTACAACCGACGATTGTATTACAACATCCACCAGCTATTGTTGAATTGGCACCTTGTACAATATTACTAACACCACCAGCAACAACAGAACCGTTGCCTTGAACTGTGTTGTAGAAACCACCAGCTATTGTTGCGTAGACATTGCTAATAGTATTATAATATCCGCCATTAATATTAGAAAAAGAACCAGTAGTGATATTATTGCACTGACCACCTTCAATGATATTGAATCTACCAGATACATTATTACAATTACCGCCACCAACAACAGTATATGGACCTGAGGCTGTATTACCAAATCCGCCACCAATTACTGCGCCTGTACCGGAACTATTATTACCACATCCACCATTAATTACAGAAAATTGACTTGTAATAACGTTATTAGTACCACCCTCAACATTTGAATTACAACCAGTAACAGTATTGCTACCATACGTTGGTACAATTGAAGACAGGGCTGAGTTTGCTGTATAACCAATAGCTTTATTATAGAGATTACCAGTTGCTGAAATATCACCAACAACAGTTAACGCAACGTTTGGTGTAGTTGTTCCAATACCAATATTACCCTGACTTGTTACTCTAAAACGCTCACAAGCACTAAGTGTACCACCGGTATGGAAGAGAAGACTATTTGCCGTAGCTGTACCAATCGCTAGGTTACCGCCATTTATAAACAAATAACCGTCATTTGCAGCTGCAACACCATAGGCTGAATTACTATAAGCACTATTGTTAATACCAAGATTAACGAAATTTGATGAACTACCGCCATTATCAGCTGTTGCAACAAAATCTGTTGAAGCGTTAGTTCCAGCACATAAGTTTTGACCTGCAAATTGTAGATATGTATTAGAGCAAGTAGTGAATTGACCGACAGAATTTCCAAATGTAGGTGTTAGACCGAGAGGGTTTATAGCAAGATAGCCAGTATTAGCACTTAAAGTATTGATACCCCCTTGTGAGGAAAGATTGTTTACTATTGTATAATTGGATACAGTTGAGGTGATGTTTGAACCAACTACAAATGCATTATTACCGGTAACATTATTATTTTGACCACCTAGCACACTTGAGCAATTGCCAGAAACGACGTTATTATACCCACCAGTAATATTTGATGCACTACCTGAAACAGTATTAAGACATCCACCGAGTATTACCGCTTGACTTGTACTGGCGGTATTACCATAACCACCGCCAATTACTGAATAATTGCCTGAAGCTGTGTTACCATTACCACCGCCAATAAATGAACTTGCACCGGTTGCATTATTATTACCGCCAGCTAGAATACCCGAATTGTTACCAATAGATTGATTACCGTAACCACCAGCGACTATTGAATAGTTACCAGAAGCGTTATTACCATAACCACCTAAATCTGCCGCCCAATTACCTAAGGTGGTAATACCATAAGGATTTAATAAATTACCAATACCTGATACACTAGGAACTAATACAAGAACTTGTGCTGAAGCTTGTGCGTATGTTGTGTTATTATATGTCGGGTTATTTGTTGCACTTGTCGCAGCGACATAATTTGCTGCAGCAACTGTACTATTCCAGCTAGCACTATTTGTATTAACTGTTGTATATGTATTGTTCCAAGCTGCACTGTTACTATTAACATTTGTATAAACATTATTACCAATAGTATTAACAAGATTTGAACCATCTCCAAAGAATTTACCGTAAACAGTACCTTGTGAGCTAAGGTTATTTACATATACGAAATTAGCTTGTGAAGCACTGAGATTTGAACCAAGAATAAAGGTATTAGCAAACCCACTATCATTATTTGCAGATCCTGCTGCAATAAATGACGTATTACCTGAGACAATATTGTTGTAACCACCGGCAATGTGTGAATAACTGCCTGCAGCTATGGAGCTTCTACCACCATCAATACTTGAATAGGTACCTGATGCTGTGTTATTCAATCCACCACCGATAACGGCACCTGAGCCCGAGGCGATATTGCCAAGACCACCTACAACAACAGATGTATAATTAGTAGCGTAGTTTGACTGACCACCTACAACAGTCGAACAATTTCCTGATGCAATATTTGCACACCCGCCAGCAACATTTGATGTCTGACCGGTAGCTGCATTTAATTGACCACCAGCGATATTTGAATAAAGCCCTGATGCAATATTTTGATAACCACCGAGAACGGTATTAAAGGCTGATAGGGTCTGGTTACCATAACCACCACCAATATTGGAGTAGATACCAGATGCTAAATTATTACAACCACCGACTATATTTGCGTAACAACCAGTTGCATTATTACCAGAGCCTGTTCCAATAAAAGTATAGCCACCGGAAGCGTTATTTGATGCACCGCCACCTATGTTTGAATAATTTCCAGATGCAATATTACTCAAGCCACCTACAATACTTGAATAGTTATTTGTAACTTGGTTGCTATTACCGCCTAAAATTGAATTATAATTACCAGATGCAGTGCTATTACCAAAATTTGGTGTAATCAGAGTACCGCTTAATATAAAGGTCTGACTTGATAGTTTAAGGTATGTTGTACTGAATGAGGATGCTAGTGAGTAGGCTGTATTCCAGTTAGCAAAACCAGGCCCGTAAAGTGTTCCAAGAACACTCAAGCTACTTACGACTGTAGTATTTGTTGTAAAATCGTAAATTGGTACAGAGCCGTTTGTATATGGTGGATCTCCAAGATAGTTATTAAAGGCATCGTATTGGAGTCGAGATACAGGAATAGCGTAATTTACACCGCTTAATTGTACAATGAGAGAATTTGTTGGTACAAAACTTGCATTCGCAGATAATACCGGCTGTGGTATGCTAATATTTGAGAGTGTATAGTAATTTGTAAAAATTGAACCTGAGGCACTAAGATTACCTTGGATAACAAAATCTCCCTGAAACGGCTCAGCGTATGAAGCAATAGGATCTGTTGCAGAATCAGGATAACCAGCTGTCGGGTTAGAGTGATGATTCTTTCTATGAAGCTTATTATGGAACCGGGCGTTGTCGGACATGGTTAGAATTATTTATGGGTAAATCTCTAAAATAGTGATGGCTAGAATACTTAATATGTAAAGAATAAATATATACGTGTCCTTAAGGCACAAATATGAGAATAATCTTAGCAATTCTTGATTATATGTTTCATAATCAGATCGAGAATCTTAAAGAGGATATACGTTATATTCTGACAAAGACTAAATATTAACGTGGAGATTTTTAAAAAACTATTTCAGCGTGAAGCTGTTACAGAGAATACTGTGTTACCACAGTTTCATACTATTTTTGGCTTTACAACAAATAATCAAATAGCATCAACTGCTATTGACATCGTGTATTGGTTTATAATGTTTGTAGCGTACTGCTTTGCCTTCCACGCACTGGGCGTTATTCTCATTTCATGGAACTGGTCTTTAATTGCCTTAGCTAGTATTGCTGTTGTTGGACTTCCGTATTGTGTAAAGATTATTCTTTTTGGTAGAAAAGAGTTCCCATTTAAAGCTGCTATTTTATGTCTCTTTCTGAGCTTCCTACCCACAATTTTTGATTTTGCCGGTCTTTATTCTGAAACTGGAGTACAGGATAGCTTAAAAACAAGTAAAGAAAAGATAACAGAAACTTTATCTTATTTTGAAGCTGAGAGTAAGAAGGCCGTTCAACAACAAGAACTCGATATTAATAATAATGGAAGAGACAAAAAAATAGAAATAGAAAAGAATTTAACTTTAAAATCTACAGAACTTAAACAGCAAGTTGAAGATGCAAATCAAGAAGTCCTTGATGAAAAGCAAGGAGTTAAAGGTAAAGCAGGTGACGGTCCGAGAGCTAGAGAACTACAATCTACAGCCAGAAAACTACAAGCACAAACTGATATTCAGCTACAAAGTACAAAAGCGGAAATTAAAAAGCAAAATGATGCTGTAGATCAACAGGTCCAAGATCAATTAAAAGCACTTGAAGTATCCAATAAACTACTCGGTGATAGAATTGTAACGTGCAAGAAAGCTATTAATCAAACAACAAGCTTTAAAGAACTTGAGCTCTCTGTTATTGATGCAAATAGTCTTATCTCCTCTATTGCTTCAAATATTAATACAAAGTTTGAACCTGTTAAGATTTTAGGGACAGATAATATTATTAAAGTATCCTTTACAGCCTTAACACAGGCTGATATAACAGCTCTAGTATGCTTTCTTTTAGCTTTCCTTATGGAAATTGGTGATATTATTATTGTATATACTATTCGGTATGAAAAGAAAGTACCTATTCCATTGATTAAGAAGGAAGACGACTTCTTACATAGAGTGAAATTTACAAAAACGTATGACGGGTACTAAGCAGCTTTGTATCTCTTTGAGAACGTCTTAACTGTCGAGAGACAAAATTCTGTATACATGCAGTGATCACATACTCTATCAGAATTTAAATAGAGCTGAGGAGCAATACATGACCCGTTCTTAGTATTTTCAATAATATACTCTTTCATACTCGAATATGAACGCGGCTCTTTTGGATTCCACTTTACTGTAATCTCTCGAGCCTCTTCTTCTGTAATTCTTTTTGAGTTTTTAGGTTTTTTAAGAAGCTTTAAACGAGCGAGAATTTGATGATCAATAGAAAATGGCTTTTTATTGTCCGGTCGAAGCTGCTTTTGAACTTCCTCAGGTGATACTCTCTGTTTGAGCAATCTCTTCGCTTCGTTACTGATATAGTGTTCAGCGAACGGTACAGGTCCACCAAATTTCTTATTACCCTTGGCAATACCCGCCTTTGATACTCGACGCTCTAACCCTGTAACAATACAAGTCATAATTTTACTCTTAATGACATTCTCATCAACTGTAGGTAGTTTCATAGATTGTTTTGAAAGTTTTTTAACTTTAACTCGCTTCATTGGATGTATATTATGTATGCCAAATAGGAATTTCAAGCTTGATTTTAAAAAAAATTGATTCTAGTATTATTTTTATGCCGTATATTAAAAAACAAGACAGGACAAGATACACGAAAGCTCTTACAGCTCTTCCTAATCTAGAGAACGCTGGTGAATTGAATTATTTTATCACCAAAGTTTGTCAACAGTATATAGATGATCATAAGCTCTGTTATAACACTCTCAATGAGATTGTAGGTGCACTAGAGTGCTGTAAGATTGAGTTCTATCGTCGAGTTGTTGCACCGTATGAAGGTGTGAAGATAGCAGAAAATTCTGATGTCTACCTAAAAACTGCTTGATTTATTTTTTTAATCAATATACCATCAAGGAATCATATGGGAAAGATGACACCAAATAATATTGAAAAGCTCGTTAAACAAGGAAGATTGGTTCCTGTTATTAAGAGCGAACAAAACGGTAAGCATTATCTTATCGGCTATAAGCGCAAGAGTACGAGCAGGAAGGCAAAAACAGACAGCTTCCTTCTCCCTGAACCTGAAGAGATTACTCTTCCAGAAAATTTTAAAATTTAATAGTGGATTACTTAAAACTAGTATCCAATATTGAGAAAACAAAAAGGAGGTGAAATAACAATGATCGACTACAATAACACAAATCTTCGTCCGAAGACGTTCTTCGTAACGATGGAGCGTAACCGTGATGGCAGCTTTACCGTCAAGAAGGCAAAGATGCTTAACCGCATTAACCAGTTCAAGCGCACTATTCAGCGCGTTGACGCAAGGGATATTACACGTGCTATTAAGACTAATGCAATTACCGTTGCATAATCTTATTTGAACAATGAGAGGGACCGGCTTCTAAGATTTAGGAGTCGGTCCTTTTTTATCAACGTTTTTATTGCATATTCCTAAACAATTTTATACTATAAGCAAATGTTAAATGCAGAAGAAATTAATAAGAGATTTAAAAAAGCAATCGCTAAAGATCCTAATACATTGACATGTATTATAACAGGCAAGTCACGACCTACGAGTAGTGAGTACTTGGAGGAGAAGGCAAAGAAAGCAGGCTCAAAAGAGGAATTCCTCAAACACTATATTTGCAGAGATGCACTGACCCTTCTCAAGCAGGGTAAGAGCGTTGCCGATACCCGTAAAGAGCTTGGAATCACAGATATAACAATCGCTATTGGTGGTGACTTTCTCAAACGTGCTCTAGAAATAAACGGGAAATAAGCTTGTAGTTCCCTTTAGAGCCTCTATTATAAAAGAATCATGAAGATACTACCTAAACAATTCGATAAGAAAGGATTTACCTATAAGCAAATTAAACGCGTAGGTGATAAGGCAATCTACGAGCAAACAAAGAAGGGACAAACAGGGAAAACCTTTGAAGTAGTAAAGATTAACCGCCATAATGGTTACGAGCTAGGGGGACAGAAGATTCCACCTGGAGAGGCATATCCTTCAACGTCACAGTGGGGTACCGCTGGATGGACTCATCGTACTCTCGGTGAAGCCGAAACAAAATTTAAAAAACTCAAATAATAATCTTGCAGTACCATCTCAAAAAACATATACTGAGCGCATGAAAATTAACCTACATAGTACATCGTTTACAGCTGTTAAAGATATTCAGATTCCTGATATCTACAATAATCGTATTAAGTCTGGTATTCCAGAAGTCGATGACATGTTCGGTGGTGGTATTCTACCTGGATCACTAACGACGATCTCATCAAAGGCTGGCGTTGGTAAGTCTACGATGGTTCTTCAGATTCTCAATGGAATGACGAAGAACGGTTATAAGGTTGGTTTTGTCTCCGCTGAAGAATCTATTCATCAAGTCGCTTTTGCTTGTAAGCGTCTTGGTATTGAGGATGTTGGAATCTGTAATGAATCTAATGCTAAGAAGATTATTAGCTTTATGAACGACGTTGATGTTGTTGTTATCGATTCATTTCATGCTGTTGATAAGGGAAGTATGGAGGAGAAAGAGTTTATTGAGACTCTGATTAACCGAGCAAAGGAGACAGAGTGTGCTGTGTTGATTATCTGTCATCTTACTAAGGGCGGTGTTATTAAGGGAACTAATCTCCTTACCTACGCTGTTGATGTTAATATCTTTGTTGAAATTGCAGAAGAGGACCCTGCTCTTCGACGAATCTTCTTTACCAAGAACCGTTTTGGTCCTGGTATTGATTATACCTGCGCGTTTACTAGTCGTGGTTATGACTTTACTGAGGTTAAAGCAACAGGTAATAATACAAAAAATTCAAAAGCTGATAAGAAGGAAGAAGCCCGTAAACAGATTCTTGGTATTGAGGGAAAGTTTTCAGTAGCTGATGTTTGTGCAGCCCTTAACGTTGATGCTTCTCGAGCAGGTTGGCTTCTTCGAGAGCTTACCACTGAGGGTAGGCTTGTTAAGAATAATTTTCGTGGAAATAAGTGCCGCTGGAGGGTAAATAAAATTGAAGCAATTCTAACTAATCACTAATATGGCAGGTAAAGGTCCAAGACAACGTCCAACAAACTTTAAAAAGTTTAAAGAAAACTATCCAAAAACATCTGGCAAGGTAGATGGATTTGTAAAAATTAAAGGGAAGCTAGTTAAAAAATACTAGACGTTCTTGCAAAAGCAGCCCTGTTTCCATAAATAATTCTGAATTATTTATGGCAACAACATTATCCGCTTCTCCAAACTTCCAGGCACCTCCAGCCACTCCAATCCAGGGATGGAGTAATTCATTCGTCAATATCGCAAATGATCAGGGTGTACCTCTATATGCACAAGCATCATATCTAACCAATGTTAAAGCTGATGGGTCAGTAAACATGTCCCTCAGTAAACAAACAAAGGACGTTGTTAATAGATTAAAGGTTTCTGTACATCAAAACGTTTACGAAGCCGATTTTGAATACGGCGCACAGCCTCTTCGTTGGGAGAATGTTACAACTGGGTCCGGTATAATTAAACAGATTCCACAATTAGGTGGTGTTCAGATGACTATTTCCAATCCTGGTGATGTAACTGTTCGTCAATCTCGCCCCTATCATCGTTACCAACCAGGTAAGACCATGTATATGGCCACCAACGTTAATTTTGGTGGTCCAAATGCCGGCCAAGCTCAGCGTGTTGGCTTTTTTGATGATTCAAATGGTATTTTCTTTGAACAGGGTACACCTACTACAGGTAATCCAGCAGGTATGTCTGTTGTCGTAAGAAGCGATGTCAATGGATTACCTATCGATACAAGAATTGATTACACTCAATGGTCAGATCCTTTTGGTGTCAAGAGTAGCCTTAACTGGAGTCAAGTACAAATGTTGTGGTTAGAGTACGCTTGGTACGGTGCAGGTTGTCTTCGCTGGGGCGTTCTTATTAACGGCGAGGCATTTGTTCTTCATGAATACGGTACAGCTAATACCATAGCTGTACCTTGGGCAAGAACTGGTAACCTCCCTGTTCGTTATGAACAGCGTAATTACTCATCTAATGCAATACAGGTCTTTAATCACTACGGTGTATCGGTAATTGTTGAAGGTGGTAGAGATCCCCAACGTGGCTTTACCTATAGTTACAGTGTTTCAGCTCCTACACAGATTAATTCAACTTTCGCTAAGCCAGTTCTTTCTATTAGAAATCGTACCATGGGTACACGTGTTGTTGACACCTATCAAACTTATACCGCGAACGGCGTACCAATTCCAGGTGGATACAACTTAACATATTCCACCGGTACTAGTGCTATTACAGGTGTGAGCACAATTAACGGCCTAGGCTCACCAGTTATTCTTAACTTTGCACCTAATACCTGGCCAACATCACTTTCCGGATTATCAATTTACTTTCCAACAGTAACAGGCGTTGGTTATCCAAGTGGTGTAACAGGTCGTATTTACGCTAATACATCTTCATCTATTACTGCTGTTGATGTCGTAATGGGATTATCTGCATACGGTACAGGCTCGAGTTCAGGTGTAATACCAAATCCTCTTTCTGGTATTACCGTCAGTACACACCAAAGCGTTGTTGCCGTTACAACAACTGGTGTAACATTTATTACTGCTTTCTCTGGTGTTCCATATCAGATTGGTCTTATCAATCGCGGTCAGATTCTTCCTCTTGACCTCCTTCTTTCAACCAATCAACAGGCTCTACTTCAGTTCTATGTCTCTACACCATATAATCCAATTATATTGAATAACCCTCAATGGAGATCAATGGCGTCGTTGAGTTCATATAACTCATTTGCTGAGGTTGATCAGTCAGCTACAAGCTTTACTGGCGGAGAAATTGTTTATTCCTTCTACGTATCACCAGGATTTAACGTTCAAGATAAAGACTTATCGAACTTCTTCCCGCTATATAATACCATTCGTGGTAATACACCTGATATTCTAACACTTGCCATTAATACTTTCGGTCAACCTTTGACCGCTGGTGCAAATATTATTGGTCAGGAAGCGATGTCCTAAGCTTTATTGCTTATATTGCTTGATTCCGGCGTCATTAGCTATATAATAACAGCATGACGCCGGAATCGTTTAAAGCTCGTAATCACGCTCTTAAGCCTTTATCTATTATTGGCAAGGTCCGATGGAGATTTAAATTTTTAGGAGAGTTTGATATCTGGGATGTATTGCCATATAGCTGGCGACACCATTGGTATGATCGAGTTAGGCCAATTTTTAAGCCACAAAATACACGTTTACGAAAAATTATCCCAAAAACATGGATTGATGTGTCTAGTCTTATTGAAAAGGTAAACTTTGAATTTGTTAAAAAGTTTTACGAGGAGGAATATATTAACGGTATTGTTGATTGGGAGCAATCAGGAGAACATCATGTAGAGTTCGCACGTTGGCTAGAGAGCACATATCAGTACATAACAGTTGAGCGTCCAGAGCTTGAAAAGCAAATGGATAATGCCTATCCTCCATTGCCTTCATTTGATGAGTGGCTTACTCCATGTGAATATAAAGAAGACGGTACTGTTAAGAGCTATAAAATGGCAGATCGTGGTCAATCTTACGAAGAGCTTTACGGTGAGGTGAATCGTCTTGAGCAAATTATTACAGATAAAGATACAGAGGTACTGGTTGAAATTGTTAAGCGTAGACAGTATTTTTGGACATAAAATTTAATCGGGTCATTATACTATTAAAGACATAGCTCGGACTGTAAATCCGATGTTCATTGAACTGGCTAGGAGCGTTACCTAGATGGCCCACCATTTTTAAGAGTAGTAAATTGCAACAGTCAAAAAAACTACCGCATTTACCATAATTGCGATGCTCTATTACCTACATTTGCTGGTAAAAATAAAGGCAGAGGGAGAAAAAGTCGTGGACTTAAAAGTTACGAATAAAGACTAAATAATTTATGTAATGACAATGCTCGATACACAACCACCGCACGATACAGCACCAGAAATTGATCGTAATATTATTAAATGGAGTGGGTATTTTGCTACGTCTGAACAAGCTCAAGAACATTTAGAACAAAAAGCAAAACGATTTGCCGTTGCAGAGGATAAACTTATTGTAAGTGCAAAAAAAGATTTTGTTAATAGACATTTTAAAGGATATTTTCTTTATAGATTTACTTTAGTAGTAGCGTCAAAATGATCTTTAAATTCTTATTTGAAAAGACAAAAGCTAAGCACTCAAAAGCTGAGGCAGATTATGTTGGTCATACCGTTAAGGGTCAGAGATGTGATCAATGTACAATGTGGCGTCCGCCGAATAAATGCTCTGCTGTAGCTGGTGATATTAAACCAAATGCATGGTGTAAATGGTGGAAGAAATCTCATAGAAAGGATTTAAAATAATGAAGGTGTTCTTAGATATGGATGGGTTACTTGCTAACCTTTTTGATACTGTTGCTATGGGAATGATTGGTAAACACTATAAAGCACTTACTAAAGAAGAAAAAGAAAAAACACGTCAAATTTGGATTGACAAAGAAGGTAAGGCTAAAGAATTTTTTCAAAAACAAGGTGGTGTAGAAAAGTTTTTTGCTAACCTTCCTACATTTGGTCCTCTAACAAAAGCTATTATTGATACCGTAGTTAAAGAGGTCGGTGGTTATAGTATTTGCTCTTGCCCGGCAGGTATTGATACGAAGGCTTCAGAAGCTGGAAAGAGAATCTGGATTCATAAACACCTCAACCCGCTTCCCGATGAGATGTCCTTTGTAAGGAATAAAACTATAAACGCTATTAATAAAGAAACCGGAAAGCCAAATGTTCTTATTGATGATTTTCCTTCTTATATTAAAGCTTGGAGAGACGCAGGCGGTGTTGCTATAGAGATGCGTACAGATAGTTTTAACACAGTAGGACAAGTTGTAGAATTTCTTACAAAAGAGCTTAACGCTGCAAGAGAGCAAATAGATGGAAATCAGGTCAAAGAATCTTTTAACGATTATGTAAATCGTGTTCTATCAAATCTTAGTGCTTGATTATTAATAGATATACTCTATTATAGATATATGCAAACTATAGATCATATTCTACCAGTCGCGGATTTCTATAATTTTCAGCATTATATCATGTCATTTGACTTTCCATGGAATTATGGGAGAAAAGCAACTAGAGAAGTTGATGATAAGGAAAACCCGTTCCTTGTAGGATGGCAATGTATTGCGTTCAATCACGGAAAGTGGTTGTATGATCCTCATCGCTTTATTGAAAACACTGTCAATAAAGTTCTTACTAATGCTAATGAAAAAGTTAGTACGCTTCTTAGAGTACGTTTAATTCTCAATACAGTGTCTGACGGTCCTTATGAAAACGGTGTTCATATTGATGAGAGCGTTCCACATAAAACAGCTCTTCTTTATCTTAATGACTCTGATGGTGAAACAATTATCTATAATGAAAAGTATGATCATACATCGAACTTTGTACCTGATACGTACTTTAAAGCTAATGTACAACAGCCAACTGTTCTTGAGAAAATAACGGCTAAGGCAAATAAGCTTTGCATTTTTGACGGTTTACATTATCATACAGGTACTCTTCCAACAAAAACAGCAAGAAGAGTTGTAATGAATATTAATTATATTTCTGCTTGACTCTAATCAAAAAGACTATATATTAATAGAATGTCCAATAGGACAAATGATCTTTGATAGTATAAATAATTTTGGGGGCGTACTGGTTTCGACTTATACTCGGAGTTTGTACAGCATGCAGTAGTTAATCTGTGGCTACTTAAAAACGGATTAAAACATAAATGCAAAGACTCAAGTCAGCGCAATCCTTGCTAAGTTCAAGAAGGCAGTAAACACAATTACAGAGTTTTGTCTCTGTGATGAGGTTGCTCCTTTAGCACTCGCAGCCTAAGGAACCAGAAGCAAATCCTATTAAGCTTTTGGAAAAATAATAGGTTAAAGAAGGTCTTGTGATTCTCAAAAAATAAGTGCAAGGAGTTATGCAGAGCTCTTCCATCTGCATAGGTAGGACTATAAACATAGATAGGTTGATAACGCCTTGTTACCTAGAGTCAACGAAAGTACGAAGCTTATCTAAGCATGTAGAAGTATAAATAAAAAAGTATAAACACAGGGGTTCGACTCCCCTCGCCTCCACCAATTTAATGCCCGGTTAGTTTAATGGTAAAACGGTTGATTTGTAATCATCAAACAAGAGTTCGATTCTCTTACTGGGCTCCAATTTTCCTCTGATAGTTTATTAGCAAAACCAGCGATTGATAATCGCTAGAGCGAGGAGCGTAACCTCGTCAGAGGACCATTTTTAGGCGTGGTAATGTTCCAAGGATAGGCGAATTGGACTCCAAATCCGATTGGGAAGGTTCGATTCCTTCACCACGTGCCATAAATAAATTTTATAGAAGTCGGCAAATTCCTCTCCATAATTGATCACGAGAAATTATGTGATGAAACCGGCTCATCGTAAGTCATAACAAAACTGATACATAATGAGGGACGCTTCAAGTTGTCAGGACAAAAAGACTTACATTAATTTAACGCAGGATGGACAAACGGTTAAGTCGTTGCGCTCATAACGCAAAGATTGCGGGTTCGATTCCCGCTCCTGCCATTTTCTAGTTGCCACTTCCTTATTCAGGCATTATATTAAAAGAATAAGAATTGATCTTTGATAGTACAATTTGACTAGGCGCAGGTCTTGAAAGCTAAAAGACTCCCGCGATAGGTGATAGCGAAGCATTCGGCCGAGTGAACGTGTAGCCTGTAAGATAAACCTCCGCGAAAGCGAATGAGATTTTCTAGTCATACAAATTTGATTACTGCGTATAGTTCTCGGTAGTAGCAATACTAGTCCGAAGCCGCGGGTAAGAGCGAAAGCTCTAAACTTCCTAGCTCCGATAGGCCAGTAATCATTACAATTAAGTTCCCGCGTTGTAGGTATAATCTGCGGGAGAGATACGTTGAGTTGTCTGCTGGTAAGTTAGTAGACGTATCTTAAGAGGGGGAGCCAAAAACTTACATACAGCTTTGATCCCTTGCTTTATTAAACACAGACTGGACGGCGCGCTGGCTCCATGCCGGTACCCGTTGAGGAAAGAACAAAATCCGGAACAAAAGCTTTTCAACTACCACAAATTTCTTTAGTAATGCTACCAGTTGCCGGTCTCAAGTCCGGAAAGGAATCGCTATCCCTAAAATGCAGAGAGCAAAGAAAAGAAAGCAGAGTTCGAACTCACCCCTATTATCCTGATCAGGTAGTAGGGGTTTTCTGTGTTTAAAAACGATTAAATAATTATATGCTCGATCCACTTGAAGCTGCTATGGTGGGAGTATTTACTTTAGGCTTTGTAACAGCTTATGGTGTAATGTATTTTACAAAATTTGTAGATATTGCTTCAAAGTATTTTAAGGGAATTAAAAAATAATTCTTGAATTCCGTTTCGAGTGCCCTTATTATAAAGGGGTCATGAGTACAACAACACTAGATAAGTTCGTCGCTAAGAGCAACGATATTCGTCAGACGCTGCAAGGTTATACCCTCGCTCCTCTGGATATTGATAACATCGAAAAGAGTGGTAACACTTTTTCGTATAATGGTAATCGTTTGGCTGGTCCCTCTCTCAAGAGTCTCCTTGGAGTTCTTGGCGTTAAGGATCAGCTGGTCAATGAGATTAAGGATGATAGTTCTCAGTGGTCTCCTCTTCATAATGCTCTTACGAACATTAAGCAGAACAAGCGCGTTACAGCGGTTGTCAATAACCATAACCAGGAGATTGTTAATCTCTTTGATACTCCTATTAAGGAAGAGCGTCAAATTGATCTCTCTAACGGTCTTCGTTATACTGAGGCATTCTTGAAGGATACAGAGAATAATCTCGAGCTTAGGGACTTTAACTTCGATCCTGTCAATATTAGTATTGGGATTAATTTCAAGAATCCTGATTCCGATATCGATGTCTTCGGAGATGGTAAGGATATGTGGAAGGGTGGTTTTGGTATGAACTTCTCGATGAATAAGTCGCAGTTCTACCCTTATCTTCTTCGCCTAGTCTGCTCTAACGGAATGACTGCAGTTCATCGCATGGCCCAGCGCTTTATTGATAGTGCTGACTTCAGTCAGAAGACGTTTGACACTCAGGTTCGTAAGTTCTTGACTGGTGATGCACTTCGTCAGGAGATCTCTGTTAGCGCTACCCGTCTTCGTGACAATAACGCCTCTCTCCGGGAGTTCAATGCAGCTCGTAGTCTTGTTATGAAGTATGATAAGGAGCTTGCTGTAAGTGCTTTCTCCGATCACGAGATTAGGAATCGTTACAAGTCTGTGGGTATTGACCTTAATAAGTCAAAAGGGACTCGTTGGATGTCTACGGCTAACTCTAACGTCAACGCATACGATCTCTTTAATAGGATCACTAACGTTGCCACGCATAGTGTTACTGATGAGAACATTGCTTTTAGGATGGAGCTTAACAGGCTTGCGTCGGAGATGTTCTTCAAGGGACCGGATTTCTCAGCAATTGCACCGGATCCATTCCGTGAGGTTGCATCAGCTAATCTCGAGGCCTAAGTAATTAAAGACAGTAAGCCCTCGGTGCCTCCTAACAATGCATACTTCCGAGGGTGTTCTTTGCGGGTGTAGCTCAGTTGGTAGAGCACAACTTTGCCAAAGTTGACGTCGCCAGTTCGAACCTGGTCACCCGCTCCAATAAAGTAGTAAATACACTTTCGATTAGACTAAATAATAGTGTGAATTTAATCGATAAAATATGCCCTGTATGCAATACAATATATCAGGTTAACCGCAATCATAAATATCAAAAAACTGTTTGCTCAAAAAGTTGTTCACATAGTTTTTATGTAAGACGAAAAACAGTTAGAGTAAAGACATTTATATGTCAAACATGCGGTAAAGAAGATAAGAGATTATACGGTAGCAGTAACAAGTTTTGCAGTGTAGCTTGCAAAACCACCTATAACCAACAAGATGTAATTAATCGTTTTTATCGTGGTGAGATACATGATAGACACACGCTACGTAGAGCGTTAAAGGCTGAACGGGGTTATAATTGTAGCCAATGTAGTATATCTGATTGGAATAAAAAACCTATAACGTTACAAGTAAATCATATAGATGGTAACTGCACGAATAATATGCCTGAAAATTTAGAATTGATTTGCCCTAACTGTCACTCGCAAACAGATACGTTCGGTGCTAAAAATAAAGGCAACGGCCGTAAAGCAAGAGGCTTGCCACTTCATTATTGAGCATATATATTATTAACAACGTGATGTCGCCTAGCGGCTATGGCACTTGCTTTGGGAGCAAGGAACCGAGAGTTCGAGTCTCTCCATCACGAAATTAATTTTAAATGGCCCTATAGTGTAGTGGTTTCGCACGGAGGATTTTCAATCCTTAAGGCTGGTTTCAAATACCAGTAGGGCTGTTATATAGTTTATAAATCCCCTTGGGAATGCCATTTGAATAAATATGAAATGAAGATCAAGTACAAATTAAAAAAATTATACCCAGGAATTTATTTTTGTGAGATAGAGAATATGTACGACCTAACGATGACGTTCTGCAGGGTACAAGAGTTTTACGAATCACCGTATAAAGAAATTCGCGGTAAACGTTTTAATCTTTTAGAGTTTATGGCTCTTTACTCCAGAAAGAATGAAGGTTCGTTTACCTATCCTCTAGACTGGGGAGGTTTTAATGTACCTGGTCCAGTAGTGACCGAACTTTATGATACCTTTATAGAAGACTTTAATTTCTATGACGATATCATTACAACTATACATGATCGAATTGTCAGTGAGATAAAGAGTAATCACTATTATTTGATTGGATCAAATAGCGATACAACGACAATTGAGCATGAGTGCTGTCATGCTCTCTATTTTCTAGATAACGAATATAAGAAGAAAGCTGATACCGCTATTAAAAGACTTCATGGTTCACTCCGTAAAAAAGCCGAGGATGCTCTCTACGGTCTTGGTTATTGTAAGCTAGTTATGAACGACGAACTTCAAGCTTACATAACAACAGATTTTAATTTACTTAAAGCCAACAAAAAGCTTAACAAAAAGGAACAAGCAAATTACGATAGTGTATCAAAAGAGCTTAAAGAAAATTTTAAAAATTACAAAGAAAAAATAAAAATTTAATTGCTATCTTAAAAATAGCCTCTATAAATAATATTGCTCGGGTGCTCACCAGAGACTAAAGCAAACATATTAACTCGCTTAACAAAGGAGAACACATATGACAAACACAATAACACCATACACGATTGGCAGGGTCATTCCTGCTACAGCGACGGGATTCAGCCATCTCCCAGCGTTGTTTAACGATAAGTGGCTAACCGATGTCATTAAGGACTTCGATAAAGCATTTGATATTCCAAATGCAGTCTATCCTTATAACATCGTATCAGAAACCGATTCAGACGGAAATCCAGTCACCTACTACATCGAAGTAGCATTGGCTGGAGTAGGAAAGGATAATATCAACGTATCGGTCAAGGAGGGTAAGCTCGTGATCGCTGTTGATAAGGAAGAGGTCGAATATGATGAGACAGTAGTCTTCCATCGTAAAGGCATTAGTCGTAGAAAGGGACAATTGTCCTTCTCTCTTAATGACAATACGGACGTTAAGAACATCTCATCAACATACACAGACGGGTTACTACGAGTTAAGGTCCCGACAGTGAAACCGGAGGTACACAATATCAGTATCGAGGTTAAATAAAGTTTAATTTAGTGCTGGATTGAGCACCTGGAGCACTATATAATACATAAATCAACGGAAGTTTGGCAGAGCGGTCTAATGCAGCGGTTTACTAAACCGCAGAGGCTTCATCGCCTCCGAGGGTTCGAATCCCTCAGCTTCCTAAATAATATAATGGAAGTGTGGCAGAGCGGTTTAATGCATCGCACTTGAAATGCGAAGTACCTTTATCGGTACCGTGGGTTCAAATCCTACCACTTCCTCCAATTTTAACGCGTAGATGGCTGAGTGGTCAAAGGCAATCCTCTGCAAAAGGATAAAATCGCCAGTTCAAATCTGGCTCTACGCTCCACTTTATGGAGACTATAGTTTAATGGTAGAACTCTAGTTTGTGGCACTGGTCGTTCGGGTTCGATCCCCGATAGTCTCCCCATAAATACTCTTATGACATTTAAAGAGTATGTTTTAGAGAAGAGTGTAGATGAACCACGTCATCCTGGTATTCTCAAG
>Ga0209829_10001113_pt1 | contig 22571 bp, 17 predicted proteins | sample C_140205_EF_Meta_FD_187311 | JGI IMG/M metagenome (GOLD analysis project Ga0209829, IMG submission 187311) | Freshwater microbial communities from Lake Croche, Canada to study carbon cycling - C_140205_EF_MetaG (SPAdes) (version 2) | ecosystem: Environmental > Aquatic > Freshwater > Lake...
CCGGAAATCCCGCGTTCCATTTTCGAAATCGAGGGCGCGCGCGACGTGGCGATCGAGTTCCGTTCGTTCTCGAAAAACGGCGGCTTCACCGGCGTCCGCTGCGCCTACGTCGTCATCCCGAAGACCGTCACCGGCAAGACCGATTCCGGCGAGCGCATCCCGCTGCACCAGCTCTGGAGCCGCCGCCACAGCACCAAGTTCAACGGCGCGAGCTACCCGGTCCAGAAGGCCGCCGCTGCGGTGTTTTCCGACGAGGGAAAGAAGGAGGTCGCCGCGCTGATCGAGCACTACATGGGCAATGCCAAGCTCCTCCGCGAGGCCGCCGCCGCTGCTGGACTGCCGGTCTTCGGTGGGGAGAATGCGCCATATGTCTGGGTCGGCTGCCCGGCGGGACTGAGCTCGTGGGACATGTTCGACAAGATGCTTTCCGAAGCGCAGGTCGTGATCACCCCCGGCTCCGGCTTCGGCTCGGCGGGTGAGGGCTGGTTCCGCATTTCTGCCTTCAACTCGCGGTCGAATGTCGAGGAAGTCTGCCGTCGCCTGAAGGCGCTGGTCGCCTGAGTGACGCAAGGGTTTCCAAGGCCTTTCTTGCCTTGTGAGGGAGTTTGGGTAATCTCCCGGTCACCGTGATCCTGGCAGGTTGCCACCTCCGACATTTCATCCCTCTGCTTGCGGGGGCCTGCCTGCTTGCATCCTGTGATTCGCCGGAAAAGAAGGCCCTGCGTGCGCTTTCCAAACTCGGAGTTGATCCGAACGGCAAGGCGCTTCTGGAGTCGGTGGAGAAGGGTGATTCCCCGATGGTGAAACTCCTGCTTCAGGCAGGCGTCCACGATGGCCAACGCGATGCAAGTGGCCGCACGCCGCTGCGGATCGCGGTGGACCACCACGACCTTGCCACTACCTTTCTCCTCCTCGACAAGGGTGCGGATCCGAGTGCAGTCGATTCGTCCGGAGGCTGCATCCTCGGGAGCGCGCTGGCCGGCGGAGAGACGGCGATCGTGGAGCATCTCCTCGACAAGGGTGCGAAGGCCGACGGAAAAATGCCGGATGGAGAGGCGGTCCTGCCGTGGGCCATTCGTCAAGGCCGGCTCGCCTTCGTCAGCCGCGTGTTCAAGGCCGGAGTCGATCCGCATCTCAAGGACCGGGAGGGAAATTCACTGGTGCATGTGGCGATGCAGACTGGTCGCCGCGAGATGCTGACCGAGCTCCTGGATCGTGGCGCGGACGGTGGCAGTGTCGACGCCGAGGGCGAGAGTTTGTTGCAGCGGGCGATGGAGCGCGAGTGGTTGGATCTCATCCCAAGGCTCGTCAAGGCGGGTGCTGATCCGAACGCGCCGGACTCGAATGGGGTCACACCGTTGGAAGATTCCATCCACCGACGTGATCTTTCCCTGCTGGAGCTTTTTCTCAGCGTGGGTGGTGATCCAAACGTCCGGAACAAGTCTGGCGACACGGCGGTGCATCTCGTTCTCAACGCGAAGTGGCCCGAGGCACGTGACGCGCTGGCGAAGGCGAAGGCGGATTTCAATTTACCGGACTCGAAGGGCATCACGCCCTTGACCCACGCGCTGAATTCGAACGACCTCGATCTCGCGGAGGAGTTGATCCACGAGGGCGCGACTCCGCTTTCCGGCGGATGGAGCCGCTGGTTTTCCAGGGCCTTGGTCTCCGATGATGTTTCGATGATGCGGCGTCTTCTGAACATAGGGGTCCGGGCGGACGGGCGTGATCGTTACGGTCGCCTACCGGTCGAGGCCGCGACGCGCTTGAAATGCGGATCGATGCTGCGGGCCTTGATCGAGTCCGGTGCGCCTGTTGGGGACTCGCTTTATCTGGCATGCCTGAGCGGAGAGCGTGGGATGGCGGAGATTCTGATGGTGGCGGGCGTATCGCCGAATCCGTCCCGAGCCCCATGGCTGGATACGCCACTCGGCGCGGCGATCCGTTCCAAGAATCCCTCGCTGGTGGAGAAGCTACTGGAACGCGGCGCCAATCCGCACCTCCCGACCGCGGAGGGACAGCTTCCGATCCACCTTGCGATCACGCTTCGTCAACCGCAGATGGTGGAACAGTTCCTCGCGCGTGGTGCGAGCGCCAACGCGCCGTTCATCTTGCCGATGCGACCCGAGTTTCTCAAACAGGTGCCCTCGAAAACGATGCGCTGGGTGTTGAAGGCAGATCGCAACGTGACGCCACTCATGCTGGCGGCCTCCTGCGGCGAACCGGAAACCGCGCTCGTCCTGATGCGGGGCGGCGCGAAACTCGAAACCGCCGCGCGGGTCACCCATTTCACGCCGATCAACTTCGCCTGCAACATGGATGACGTGCGGATGATCAGGGCGCTGCTCGGGCGCGATCCGAAGATCGAGGAGCGGACGATTGTCATCAGCCTCTCCCAACAGCGCGCTAGGGTTTACAACGGAATCGGCCAGGAAATTTACACGACCCGGGTTTCCACCGGGAAGCCGGGCTTCGACACGCCCACCGGCGAGTACGCGATCACCAACAAGCACCGCGATTGGATCTCGACCTTGTATCACGCCAGCATGCCTTATTTCTAGCGCCTGAGCTGCGCGGCTTTTGGAATGCATCAGGGCGTGGTGCCGGACTACCCGGCCTCGCATGGTTGCATCCGCCTGCCAGAAGCTGCCGCGATCAAACTCTTCGGCATGACCCAGACCGGCGATCGGGTGAAGATCGTTCCGTGACCTAGGGCAGCTCCCTCCATGAGCCGACTGACACGAGTTCACCCTTAAGAAACTGATGATCAATTGAATACGCTGTGTGGAAATGTTCCTGAGTTGGTACAGGATAAGCAATATCAATCGCGCCAATCTGGACATTTCGTTTGAGATCACGCACCGATTCCACCTCACTACCTGCCAAACCGGCTTTGAGACCATGATCTCGGGACCATCTGGCGAGATGGTGCTAGATTGGACGGTCTAAGGCCGCCCGATTGCCAACCAATTCTCCAACCTTCATTCAATCCCCATGTCCTTCCTTCCGAAACCGTTCGCCCATTCTTATGAAATCGCTCCAGAGTACTCGAAAAGCGCGGTGTATTTCTCCTGCGAATTCGCTCTCGACCAGAGCTTCAAGATCTACTCCGGCGGCCTCGGCTTCCTGGCTGGCTCACACATGAAGTCAGCGGCGGCACTGAAGCAGAACCTGGTCGGTATCGGCATCTGCTGGTCCTACGGCTACTACAACCAAACCCGCGGTGACGACGGTGGCATGGCGGTCCAATTCCGTCGCAATGAATACTCCTTCCTCCAGGACACTGGCATCCGTTTCACCGTGCCCATCCATGGCCACCCGGTGTGGGTGAAGGTGATGTACCTGCCGGGTGAGGTTTTTTCCACCGTGCCGATGTTTTTTCTCAGCACCGATGTCGAGGAGAACGACGAGCTGTCCCGCGCGATCACCCACCGGCTTTACGACAACGATCCGCTGCGGCGCATCGCGCAGTACATCGTGCTCGGGGCAGGCGGCGCGAGGTTGTTGGAGGAGCTCGGCGTCGACCCCGAGGTCTGGCATCTCAACGAGGCCCACGGGCTATCCGCCGCATTTCGCTTGTACGAGAAGTATCGTAGCAAGGAAGAGGTGAAAAAGCGCCTGGTTTTCACCACCCACACCCCGGAAGAGGCGGGCAACGAGAAGCATGATTTCAAGCTGCTTCACGACTTCTCGTTCTTCGGCGCCGTGTCCGAGGACGAGGTTCGATCCATCACCGGGATCGATGGCGAGGTGTTCAACCATTCGCTCGCCGCCCTGCGCCTCGCGCGCATTGCGAACGGCGTCTCGAAGCTCCACGGCCAGGTTTCCCGGGACATGTGGAAGAAGTTTCCGAACCTCTGCCCGATCACCCATGTCACCAACGCCCAGAACAAGAAATACTGGGCGGATCACGGCTTGGAAGCCGCCCGCCAGCGGGGCGACATCGAACTTCTCAGTAACCGCAAACGCGAGTTGAAGGAGCGTCTGTTCCGTCTTGTGGCCGATCAGACCGGCAAGCTGTTCCGGCCCGAGGTGCTGACCATTGTCTGGGCCCGTCGTTTCGCGGGCTACAAGCGTCCGGACCTGATCGCCCGCGACATCCGCCTGTTCCGGGAAATGATGACGAATACGAAGCGCCCGGTTCAGGTGATCTGGGCCGGCAAGCCCTACCCCTTCGACTTTGGCGCGATCGAGACCTTCAACCACCTCGCCCAGATGTCGCGCAATCACCCGAATGCCGCCGTCCTTGTGGGCTACGAGCTGGAACTTTCCCGCTTCCTGAAAAACGGGGCTGACATCTGGCTGAACAATCCGGTAGTCACCCGTGAGGCTTCCGGCACCTCAGGCATGACCGCCGCGATGAACGGCGCTATCAATCTTTCCACCGACGACGGTTGGGTCTGTGAATTCGCCAGAAACGGCGAAAACAGCTTCATCATCCCCCCCGCCGATCCCGCGCTTGCTCCTGACTCGCGTGACCGCCACGACCTGCTCGGCTTCTACACCCTGATGGACGAAGCCGTGCTGCCCCTCTACTACGACAATCCGGCCGGCTGGTCGAAGCTGGTGCTGCAGTCGATGAACGACGTCGTGCCGTTCTTTGATTCGGATCGCATGGTCGACGATTACTATCGGACGATTTACGCCTGAGATTGACCCCCCGCTGGCTTGCCGCTGAAATTGCCCCGCCCCAGCCATGCCAATCCCACCAAAGCGGACGCCACACACCCCCACGCGCGGAGTTTCCTCCCCGGCGGCGGAGGCTTCGATTTGGCAGTCTCTCGACCAGAAGATAAAGCCCGCCACGCCGGACCCAGAGAAGCCCGAGCCCGAGACTCCAGCGCCGGAACCCCTTTCCACCACAGACATCGTCAGGCACCTCAGCGAAAAGCTCGGGCGCGGAAAAGTCGATGTCAGCGCCCCGGTGCTGGCGACCCACGCGGCGGACAAGTGGTCCGCCCGACATGATCCGGAGGTGGTCGTGTTCGCGGAATCGACCGCCGATGTCTCAGTCGTGATGGCCTTCGCCCACCGCCACCGCATTCCTCTTACCACCCGTGGCGCAGGCGTTGGTTACGTCGGTGGCTGTGTGCCGATCAAGGGTGGTATCGTTCTTTCCACCGTCCGGATGAACCGGATCCTGGCGATCGACACCGCCGACGGAATCGCGGTCGTCCAGCCCGGCGTGATCACCGCCGCCCTGCAAAACGCCGCCCACGAGGTCGGTTGGGAATACCCGCCGGACCCCGCCTCGCTCAAGGAATGCTCGATCGGCGGAAACATCGCCACCAACGCTGGTGGTCCACGCTGCCTGAAGTACGGCGTGACTCGTAGTTACGTCCTCGGGCTCGAGGTGGTGCTGGTGAACGGAAAAGTTCTCCGCATCGGCGGGCGGTTGCACAAGAACAAGACCGGCTTCGACCTCTGCGGCCTGTTCACTGGTTCCGAGGGCATGCTCGGCGTCGTGACCGAGGCCACCCTGCGCCTGATCCCGAAGCCGCAGACCCGAGCGATGCTGGCCGCCGTGTTCCCGGATTTCCCGACTGCCGCCGCCGCCGTCCAGCTCGTCCTGAACTCCGGCCACCTGCCCTCCGCGCTGGAAATCGCGGATGCCTTCACGCTCGCCGCCGCCCGCAAGCGTCTCGGCGCGAACGTTTTCCCGGAGGGGAATGCCCACCTCATTGTCGAGATCGATGGTCGCCACGCTGCGGTTATTTCCGAGCTGGAAGAGCTGCACACCCTGCTCCTCGGCGCGGGCGCGACCTTCATCGACATCGCCCCCGACGAGGAGGCCTGCGACCGCATCTGGCAACTCCGCCGTGAGTTTTCCTACTCCCTGCGCGACACCGGCTTGACCAAGCTCAACGAGGATATCGTCGTGCCGCGCTCGAAGTTGGTGGATTTGGTCAATTTCGCCCGCAAGCTCGAGGAGGAAACCGGCATCCCGATCGCGTGCTTTGGCCACGCCGGTGACGGCAATATCCACACCAATCTGATGGTGAAGGACTATGAGGACCCCGATGTCCGCCGGAAGGCGGATGCGGCATTGGACATCCTGTTTCACTGGGTCCTCGCCAACGGCGGCGCGATCACGGGCGAGCACGGCGTCGGCCTCGCCAAGAAGCCCTGGATCCGCGCGGCCCTCGGCGACAACTCGATGGCGGTCCACCGGTCCCTCAAGCGCACGCTCGATCCGCACGGAATTCTCAACCCCGGGAAATTCCTCGATCCCTGACATTCGCGGGGCCGGTTGACAGATCCACCGCGTTCCACCAGTTTACCGAGCGATGGAAGCACGATTACCCCACGCCGCTGCAATCAGCCGGACAAGCGTGTTCCGGGTATCATGCTGGATCCTCGCGCTGCTCGGCTTCGTCGAGCTGTTGAGCGCCGGGCTGGCACTTGCCGCGCGAATGGAATCCACCCGTGAGGTTCGCTTCGTCGACCGAGAGGTGACGAAGTACGTTTCCGTCCCGATCGCCGCGACGCCAACGTCGAAGGAATCCACCGGAATCGTCGCCCGCCCGCCACCGCAGCAGGATCAAGACCCGGTTCCCGCAGTGGTCGCGGTCCAACCACGTCCACTCACCACTCCGGCAATCGCCGATCCGATGGTGGAGAAACTTGTCACCGAAGCCCGCAAGGCCCGCGTCGCTGAAGACATGGGACTCGCCATTGTGAAGCTGGAGGAAGCCCGTTCCAAGGAACCCGACGAGCCCAGCGTGGAATACGAACTCGGCCTGGTTCACGAGGCCATGGGAGTCTTCGACACGGCCTCGGAGCATTACCAGAAAGTCATGGCGATGGGCGCGACCAAAGCAGGAACGCTCTACACCCTCGCGGCCGGCAAACTCCGCGATGGGATCGAGGACTCCGCCGACATGCGCGGCCAGCTTTCGCTGGGGCGCACCCGCATCTTCAAAGACGTCAATTATCAGGACGGCGAGCGCATCGTTCTCACCATTCCAGTCCAGGCCGCACCGGGGACCACTATCGGTGCCGACGATTTCTTCGTGACCGTCAAATTTTTCGACATCATCCACGGCAAGGAAATCGTTCCGACCTCCGAAGACACCAGCCTCCGCGAGTTCAAATGGGTCAGTGGGGCCATTGACTGGGCTGGCGGCGAGGAGCTGCTGCGGGTCACCTACATTCTGCCGCATCGGGACCTCCAGGATGAACATCTTTTCGGCCAGCGGGTTTACTACGGCCAATCGGTCGAGCTGAACTACAAGAACGAGTTGATCGACCTGCAGGCCTGGCCCCGCGATCTTGCCGCGCGCAGCCAGCAACCGGTGCAGGCCAATCCGGGTCCGGCAGACGCACCGCCGGAGTTCCTCGACAAGGACTCGCTGCCCCCGGGCTTCAATCCCGACAACCCCCTGCTGCCCCTGCCGCTGCCCACGCGCTGAGCAACCCCTTTTTCAATGGAATCCCCACCCGACGACATCCGCCTCGGCGACTATCGAATCAAGGAGCTTCTCGAAGAAGGCCCGATCACCCGGACCTGGCTGGCGGAGCAAATCGCCGTCAGGAGAGACGTGCTGATCGATGAGCTGCGACCGGAAATGGCCGACCTGAAGGATTCGTTTCTCGCGGACATCCGGGCAAAGGCGGCGGTGGACCATCCTTTGATCGGCTCGGTCTATGAGGCCGTCTCCGACTCCACCAATTGCTTCTTCGCCCGTGAGCGCCTGCCCGGGCCCACCCTCGGTGATCGACTGCGTGCCGGCGCCACCCTCAAGCCCCTCATGCTCGCGCACGTGCTCGGCCGCGTGGCGGAGGCCCAGCTCCATCTGGAAAGCCGTGGCACGGACTGCACCGAACTCGATCCCGATCACATTCATCTGGAGGAAAACGGCGTCATCCGGATGGTCAATCTCGCCCACGCAGGCAAGCGCCTCGCGGAGCGATCGCTCGACGATCTTGTCGCTCTCGGCAGCAGTCTGGTTCCGCTGGTCGCGGATTCGCTGCCCGGCTCCACCCGCACGCTCACCCTGCTCGCCTGGATGCGCGGCGAGGGTGTGGCGCAACCGATCACCTGGGAACAGGTTCAGGTTTACTCCGGGCAAATCGTCCAACAACTCGCCGAGACCGTGCAGCCACTGTCCCCGGCAACCGCCCACATGCCGGAGACGAAACCGCCACCGTACGGGTTGTTCGCGGGGATCGCGGCCGTCGTCATTCTGGCCATCGGCATCGGCATTGCCAAAATGAAACCCGGCGAGACGTCCGCCCCTCCCTCAAAACCTCTGCCGGAGGCCATTCTGATTCCCGCTGGAAATCATCCCACGCCGGATGGTGGACAGGAATCCCTTCACGCGTTCCGCCTTTCCGCCCATGAGGTGACCATTGGTCAATACGCGGAGTTTCTTGAAACCCTCGGCATGTTGGCGCGCGATCAACGCGAGCACACCTTCGACGAGGAATCCCAGCCTCCCACCAAGGCCAACCATGAGCCAACCGACTGGGCCAATCTTTACGCCACCGCCAAATCCAACGGTGTGTGGCAGGGCCAACCGGTGACCCTTGATTCGCCGGTGGTAGGAGTCGATTGGTGGGACGCCATGGCCTTCTGCGGTTGGAAGCAGGGCCGCCTGCCGACCCAGGACGAGTGGTATGCCGCGCTCCGCCAGCAGGTCGAAAACCCCTCCAGCATCAAGGCCTCCAAGTGGCTGCCCGTCACCGCCGAGACCCCCGACCGCACCCCGATCGGCCTGCTGGGCATGGCCGGATCGGTGGCCGAATGGACCCGCCGTCCGGGCGCGAATCCCGCCAATCCGCTCGGTCAGAAACTGTGGGTGATCATCGGCGGCTCCTACCTGAAGCCCGCCAACGGCGCCCTCGCCCGCGAGTGGACGGATGATCGCGCCATGCGTCGCCCGGACCTCGGCTTTCGCCTGGCGACGGATGCGCGGTGAAGGGTGCTTATTTCGAACGAAATTTCAGAAAAGCGATCACTGCAATCAAGGCCACGAGGAATAAGATCCATTTCCAGACGGAGTGATGCTCTTCCCCGATTGATGTGCCCGGGCTCGCTACATTGGCAACCCTCCCTTTGCCATTAGCGGCGTCGATCTGGGATATCCCGTCGATGCTTTTGAATTCCGGAGGCTGTTCTTCTGGCTTGAAGTCATTGAGCCTCTTGAGAATGAGCCGTGCCTGCCCTTCAGGAATCCAGTTGGAAATAACGTCCGAGCCATCTGCCGTAATCAGTATAGCATTTCTGCCGCCATCAAGTGGGTCGCTGCTTAACCCCGGCTTAGAGTTTTCAAAGTCCCATTTCTTTGCGATCGCAAAGAGCCTGCGGCCTGAAAAAATAGTTGAAACTCCGGGCTCTGCAAAAATGATTGGCGCGCCAGGAACTATAGCCATCGAATTCAACACCTTAAACGCGTCCGCATGTCGAACTGACTGGTCAGCTACCATTTCTTTCAAGGTAGGAATCTCTTTCCAACTGACAGGAAGTTCTTTGCCCTCACGCAGGTAGTCATTCCAGATGATTAAGGTCACATCTTTGTAAACTGCCTTGCTGGAAGTAATATCAACACGCGCGAGTGATCCATTTGAAAAGCAGATCAAAAGTAAAAGACCTGTTATTAAAGATTTCATTTTGACCATCTATTTGATTTTCTGAATCGCTTGATAGTTTGTGGGGTGAAGCTTGCATTCTCTGGCTTTAATATGCTCACGCCATCTAAAGCTACCGCCATTAATCCTAATTCTGCATGGTCGTCATCTTCAGATTGAAGACCGGGCTGATGTCCCATTTCGTGAGAGACATCAGCAGCAATCAATTTGGGAAGCAGACGCCTCGCGGTAACACCTGTCTCTGGCACTAGGCTTCTGAAATAGATATTATATACTTCTCGACATGTCTCGACAAACACTGTGGAATGATCAACAGGTTCTTGATTGCTTCCGTAATTAGCAGTTTCGCCGGGTATGAAGTGTGGCGAGGAACTGGGGTCTCTGTCTTCGCCGAATGCGCTCTGATAAGCAGCGGTAACGGGACACACCCACGATTCATTTTTGTCGCTGAGATTCTTCGAGTCATCAACGACCGTTTGAGTAGGGCCATAGCTAGATTCGGCGACATCTTCGTTCAGGTGGAGTGGAACTGTTTTGTTTGCATTGAAGATAACAGCGTCAGTCACTTCAATAAATGACGGTCTGAAATATTCTTTTACTTGATTGCTTACTAGGCCAAGCTTGGGTAAAGCAGGAGAGTCTAGTCCCAAATCATCATCGTCGTATAATCGGAATTCTGAATCAACTGGAATGGAGCTAAAGTCCCCTGAAATCTGGACGAAAAATTTTGAGCTATCACTTCCAAGTTCATAGTTTACTTCTTCATTCTCTATCGTGGTGCCGATTACTTTATGAGATACGCCTTGGACAATAATTACTCCATCTTCTAGATTTCTAAAGCTGATTTTGTTGTCTATTTGCGAAATGCCTAGGCGCGTGGCCACAACGCCACCCGACGAAGTTAGCGCGACACTTCTAATCGTAGGGTTTGTGATCTTCGCGCTTAAATCGTTGCGCTTATATCCGTACGAATCCTCCGGAATCGCTTCCATGGAATCATTCTCCACCCAGAGTCGACGCCAGACTGTCAGAAGGGGAGAAACGGGTGCGCCTCCAGTTTCTGATGCTTCGGGTCCGAGGTACTTCGCATTGCTGGGATTTGCCGTTTGGACGCCCGCATACATCGACTCATCCACCAACGAGGCTGCGACCCGGTAGTTGCTACCGGGCTGCATTCCGACGCGGAAGACAAACTTGGCGTCGCCGTTTGCATCCACCGTTCCTTGAGCGGTGTTTCCAGCCCATGCAGACCCATCCCAGAATTGACCATTTCCCGGCGTGTTTAGGTAGTCGACGAGGTTGTCATCCCCGGCCTTTCCATTGGTATCGACCACCGGCGCAGCAGTATTCGGATCTTTGTCGAAAGTTTCCCAGGTGCTGTCGTCAACGTCGAAGGCTTTGACCCAGACAACTTTACCGGCGAGACTTGGAGAGGTTTTCACGACTAGTTCCAACTTATGCCTGATTTCCGTGTCTGCTGGGTTTTTGTAATCGGGAAAGATCCTCTGGCCGTTCTTTTTACCCGGTGTCCATGGGTCGATGTGATCATCGACGTTGTCGAATCCGGTGATGGCCTGCCACTTGACTTCGATTGGAGCCAAGAGGGCGGATGAAACCACCGGAGGTCCTGCGGCTTGGGATTCCACCTGCACGAGGTAGGTGCCGTCGCTGTTGGAGCGTAGGGGTTGGATAGTGCTTCCTGATTGGAGAAGTTCCTTGTAGCGAGCGCAGAGGTCCCCCATGAGGGTGAGATTGCCATTCCGCCAGAGCTTGTTGTCGGTGGTGAGGGCGCTGCCATCTCCAGCGAAGAGTTGGATCTTTTTGTCGGCAAGCTTGGTGGCGTATTCGTATTGGCCGCTGGGGTTAGGCAGGAAGACGCGGCCGGTGGTGGTGGTGCCGGTTCCGGCTCCGGCGGTGAGGACGACTTTGTCGTTGGGGAGGTCCTTGGTGCTGACGGGGTAGCCCCAGCCGTTTGCTTCAACTGGAAGGGCGATGGGGCTGTTGGAGTCGTTCCAGAGTGCAACTTTGTGGGAGGAGGTTGGCTGTCCGTTGTCGAAGTGGGTGAGATTCGATGCGACCCAGCCGCTGGCGGTGCTGTCGCCGTGGCCCCATCCTCCGTTGGGGTGGAAGTCCTGGGTTCCGTCCATTTGCGCAATGAGTGCTCCGTACGAATCATAACGCTCCATGGTTTGGGTGCCATCCTGACGGCGTGTACGAACGATCAGGTTGCCGTTGTCTGAAACACCAATGGGGGTGAAGGAGCTGTGTGGGTTTTCCCAGAGGTTGGCGGTTTCGAGGAGGATGCTGGGCGTGGACTGGGCGAGGGGCCAAAAGCTTGGTGAATCGAGTCCATCGCCACCAGCGGCTTGGCTGCCATCGTTGTAAGCGAGGTGGGAGTAACCGAGAAGCCGCTTGTCGTTGTTAAAGCGGAACCAACCTTGGTAGGTGAGGTCGTATGTATGACTTTCGGGGTCGGCTCCTGTGGTGGGTGCGGCTATGCGTGGAATCCAGTTGCCTGCGGACCAGATGCCATCCGTGAAGAGGACTTCACCTTTTTCGTTGAGGTCCCGGGGATATGGATCCGATGAGGGAGTTTCGATTTCAATGAGAACGTAGCTGCTTTCGGGGGTGCGTTTCCAACTGACGAGGTTGTAGCCGGGCATGGCGTCTTCGAAGTCGAGGGTGCCGTCGCCATCGGAGTCAGTGGTGGTGGCGTTGCCTTCGGGATCGGTGCCGAGGGTTTGCTCGGTGAGGTTGGTGACACCGTCTTGGTCGGGATCGCCGTTGGGGCCGTTGGTGACGCTTCGGGTGCCGTCGTCGGTGGGGTCGAGTCCGTGGTCTTCTTCCCATTTATCGCTGAGACCGTCTCCGTCTGTGTCAATGCGGAGGGGGTTGGTCTGGATGTTGGGGTTGAGACCGATGAAGCCGACGATGCCGCCGGGACGTGGGCGAGGAGTGATTTCGTAGAGGTTGGTGAAGCCGTCGCCATCGAAGTCGGCGGCGTCGAGATCGACCGCGGTTTGGTCGGTGTATTGGAGGCGGAAGAAGCCAGCGGCGGTGGGGCCATCGACTTCGTAGGACATGGGTGCGAGGATGCCGCGCTCGATGTTGGGTGCCCAGGTCCAGTCGCTGAGGTCAGGGGACGCCTGGATGAAATAGCTGCGGTCGAGGTGGCCGGTCCAGTTGAGGATTTTTTCGCCGGTGGGGAGGATTTGGAAGCTCAGATCCTGATCGGCGGCGGATTGGGCATGGAGGGCCGGGACGAGGGCCGGGACGAGGGCCGCGATGAAGGGGAGCCTTTTCATGGCTGCGCTGCTCCTTCCTGTTGGGCGCGTTCTTCGGCGGCTTGTTGTTGGTCGGCCTTGTCCTGCTCGGTGAGGTAGCGGCTGTTGCGGTGGGGCTTGAACCAGAAGACGGGGGCTTCTTTTACAGGAGGGTTGGCGTCGGCCCAGGTTTTTGCGTCGGCTTGGTAGTCGGCGATGTCGTCACGGAGCTTTTCGAGACGAGGTTTTTCCGAAAGGTAGAGGTCGCGCAGGGCGATGATGGGCGCGAGGACGGCTGGGTCAGCGGGGTCGCCTTTTGTTAGACGGTAGGCGTCGGGGGCGATTTCGGGAACTTGGATGGGTCGTCCGAGGGCGGCTAGGCGTTGGGCCATCCGGTTGGTGGTGTCAGTGTGGGAGAGAAAGAGATTGCTATGGTGGGTGACGCCTTCGCGGACGAAGGTGTGGATGGGCGCGACGAGGCTGATGTCGAAGCCGAGGACGGCTTCATAAGCTTCTCTGGTGAGGGGATTTTGCCAATGGACGACGCTGACGCGGTGATCGTAAACGGTGCCACCGAGGTTGATCAGGACGACTTTCGGCAGAGGGCGTGAGGAAGCGATGGGCGAGGGCTCGGGGGCTGGCTCGGGCTCCGGGAGATCGGGGGCCATGGAGGCTTGGCCGCGCTGGAGGGTGGTGGTTTGGCAGTTCTCATCGCGGACGACGATGGTGGCTTCGGCGTCGGTGAGCGGGAGCTTGGGTTCGACGGGTGGAGGAGGGACGAAGGCTGGGACTTCGAGGGAGCCGGGGATGTAGGTGTCGGCTTCGGTGGGGGGATTTCCCGGGACTGGCTCTTGGGCAGGAATGAGAGCCGAGAGGGAGAGAATTAAGGAAGCGGCGAGTGATCTCATCGGGAAGGTTTGATTTACAGGTCCTTCCTGGTGGACGGGGAGTTCGAAGAGCCGCACTAGGACGACCGCGATGGCCTTTAGCCATCCCCCGGAGAGGTAACCTGGACATACGCCACCGCCTCCCCGGCCGTTTGGTCGGTTTGGCGGCATCGTTGCGGTCGATGCCGACCGCCTAGTAAGGAGACTTCTAAACCTCCATCCGCCGAAGCGAACGCTTTCACAGAGGCAGATTACAAGAGTTTCATCAAGCTGAAACCCGAGTTCATTTGGATATGAACACCCTGCGCCGCCCCGACCTTGGCTTCCGACTCGCGACCGATGCGCGGTGAGGAGCGCTACTCAAGTGAAGCCAGAAACTCGGGTGAGCAACCCTTGATGGAAAACCAGCCATCCTGATACTTTTTCACGCTGATCGCTTTCGATAAAACCACCGCAAGGATCAGCCCGAGGAACAGCATCGCGATGCCGCAGATGACGCCCGCCATTTGCCAGGACGAGCTGTCATTGCCGAAGGAATAGATCATCAGTCCGAGCCCGAGCAGGAAGACACTCAGGCTGAAGGTAGTCTTCTTCATGTACCCAGCCCGGACCGGGCGGGACAGGCTGTAGGTCAATGTCGCCTTCTTCTGAAGAATCGCGGACACGATCACGGCGATCAACGGGCTGACCAAGACCAGAAACCAGACCCAGGGAGGGGTCCAATAAACCTTCTTGGTGCGGGTCCAGTCCACCGCGCCCACCGGCTGGTTTGTCTTGATGCAGCGCGCCGGAAGAACGGCCCCGTCACTGGTCACCGATCTCCGTTCCGATGAAAGCCGCGCGGCGGCAGCGGCGACACGCTTTGATCCAAGGTGACCGGGAAGGGCGCATAAGGATATTCTTCAGCCATGTACCCGGCGTGACTAACAGAACAACTGCCGGGTGGGCAACCAAAGAGCGAGGCTGCCTATCGCCGCTTCCCGCGGAAGCGGTTCCTGGGATCGTCCTCCAGCTTCGTCTCCTTGTCGGTGTAGCGGAGGATGCCTTTTTCGCGGAGGTTCTTGATGAACACGCTGGCGTCGGTGGAGACATCCTTGTCGTTGGTGAGCGTGCCGAGGAGGCCATCGCCCTTGCGGGTGTTGGCTAGAACCGCCGCAGCCTCGTCGGCGGCATTGGTGAAGGATTTCACGGCCTTCGGCACATCCTTGAAGGCCGGTTGCAGGTCGGCGATGGTCTTGTCGGCGGTGGCGAAGGTTTTCTCAGCACCTTCCGCCGCCTTCCTGAAGGAAAGGATCGCCTCGTGCGCGTCCGCAAGCGTCGGCTGGAGTTCGGCGCTGGCCTTCTTCCACTCCTCGGTGGTGGCATTGAAATTGGCGATCGTGCCGTCGATGCTGGCGAGGTTGGCATCGGAAAGGATCGAGACGTTGACCTTTTCCAGGGTCTCGCCCAGGCGGCCGGTGACGGAGCGGAGGTCATCGACGGCGGAGTCGATCTTGATCAGCGTGCCCTGGGTGCTGCCCATCAGTTTCCGGACGTCGCGCACAACGGCTTCGGCATCGTTCTGAATGGCATCGAGACCCGAAGGTCCGCCGCCCCTGAGGATCTGTCCGCCCTCAAGAAACGTGCCGACCTTGTCTTCCGGGGGAGTGATGATGATGAGTTTGTCACCGAGCACCGAAGCGGAAGCGATCTGAATGGCGGAGTTTGAGGGAATCTTGATGCGCTCGTCGATGGCAAGGATCACCTCGACCTTCACCGCCTCGTTGAGTTCCGGAGTGCTCTCGACCTTGCCGATCTTCGCGCCTCCCATGCGCACCTCGGACCCCTTGATGAGTCCGGCCGCATCGTCGAACACGACGGTAAGCTTGTAGTTGTGGCGGAGCTTGTCGCCAAAGCGGCCGAACTGGAGGATCAGTCCACCGAGCAGCACAAGGCCGCTGAGCAGGAAGATCCCGACGATGAGTTCGGTGCGTCTTTCGGAGTTGGCCATGGGTCAGGTGCGCTACGTGGGAGAATGTGCCGTGTTTGCGCGAAGTTCCAAGTTCCAATCGACAGGTTCCAAGGTGGGTGGTCACCAAGGATCGCCGGAATCCCCTTCGACGAAGGCGCGCAACTCGGGATCGGCCGTGTTCTGAAACTCCTGCGGCGTGCCGATCCAGTAGACCTTCCCTTCCTTCAGAAAAACCACGCGATCCGCAATGCGGAAGACGCTGCGCAGTTCGTGGGTGATGACGACGTTGGTTATGCCGTGGTGATGCTGGAGATCCTTGATGAGGTGGTCGATGGAGTCCGCGGTGATCGGGTCGAGTCCGGCGTGCGGCTCATCGTAGAGCACGCAGGCCGGGCGGGAAACGACGGCACGGGCGAGAGCGACGCGTTTCCGCATCCCTCCGGAAAGATCGGACGGGAGTTTTTCCTCCTGGCCGGGCAGGCGGACGATTTCCAACGCCTCGCTGACCAGTCGGAGAACTTCGCCGTTGTCCTTCATGCCCTGCTCGCGGAGGGGAAAGGCCACGTTCTCCGCGACGGTGAGCGAGTCGAACAGCGCACCACCCTGGAACATCATGCCGATTTTTTTCCGGATCGGTCCGTAGTCGCGCTCCTGCATCTGAGAAATCTCCACGCCATCGACCTCGATCGTCCCGGCGCGGGGTTTCAGGAGGCCGGGAAGGTGCTTGAGCAGGACGGATTTCCCGCCACCGGAGCCGCCGAGAAGAACGAGGGTTTCGCCGTGGTAGATATCGAGATCGACCCCGCGCAGCACCTGCTGGTCGCCGAAGCGTTGTTCGAGCCCGCGGATGCGGATAAAGAGATCACCGGCGTTTGCCATGTCATGGAAAAAGCATGCCTCGACCCGCGAAGCAAGCCGTGGTGCTCAGAACAAGGCTGCGAGTCGCTCGATCGTGGTATCGCCGACCAGCACGAAGACCTCGTCCGCCGCGCCCCAAGACGCCACTGCCCAGCCGCCGCTTTGATCCAGGCGCGGTTTGCCATCCATCGAAACGTCGCCGTAAAAATCCTCCCGGCGAAAAATGATGAGGTGAACAATGCCGCGGGAGACCTCCGTATCCCGGGCGCGTTCACGGGCCAGCCACTCGCCCAGCTCGCGATCCTCCGCCGCCAGGTGCAAGGCTTGTGCAAAGTCAGAATCGGCCGCATCCGCGCCATCCGGGCGGAAGGAGCGGAGGATGAACCGTGCCTGTTCTTTATTCATGGGTCCTCTTCAAAGCCTCCGGTTCGAGATAACCCCGTTGAACGCTTCCAACTCTGGTTGATCATCCCCTTGTTGGCCGTCCCTCTCTGGGCGTATCTGCTACTTTTCTCGTTTGTGGGAGGCAGAAGAAATTCGACAGGTGAGTGGTTCTGGAGGGTCGCTTATTTCCTCATTCATCCCATCCCGATCGCCATCTATCTGATGGCACTGGCATTGGTTTTAACCAAGATCTGAAATCCCGAAACGAACTGGAGCCCGTTGTGGGCACTCCCACAAAATGCCTTGCAAACTTCCACTCGCAGGCGAAGGAAGCTCATGCCTGATCCAACCGCCGTCCGCGACCTCATCCTACCCGCCTTCTTCGGAGACGCCCTCGCCCTTGGCCCGCATTGGATTTACGATGCGGAGGAAATTGCCCGACTCTATCCGCAAGGCGTCACCACCTACGATGCTCCTCGTAGTGCCTACCATTCCGGCAAGCTGGCGGGTGATTTCACCCACTACGGCGACCAGACGCTGGTGCTGTTAGAGTCCGTCTCGAAGCGCGGGAAATTCGATCGCGGCGGGTGGAAGGAGGACTGGCTGGCCTTTTGGAATGGCAGCCCTAACAGCTATCGCGACGGGGCCACGCGTCGGACGCTGGAAAATTTTGCCGCGGGTCTGGAAGTGCCGTCCGACAGCCACGACCTCGGCGGGGCGTCGCGGATCGCGGCCCTTTTCGCGCTCGATTTCGAAACTGACGAAGCAGCGCTCCTCGCAGCAGCGGCTCAAACCCGGCTTACCCACGGCGACCCTCAAGTCATCGGCGCGGCGGAGTTTTTCATGATCGCCACGCGGCGGGTGCGGGCCGGAGCCTCCTTTCGAGAGGCATTCCGGGAAGGTGCCGGTCTTTCATCATCACCACCGGATCTGGAGTCCGCCCTCTCGACCGATGACTGGTCAACGGAACGGCTCGAGGAATTCGGGCTGGGGTGTGATGTGAAGAGTGCTGCGCCGTTGACGATCGCGCTGGCTTTGGAGTTTGAGCACCAGTCATTCGAAGGGTTGGAGGTCAATGCCCGCCTTGGAGGCGACTCTGCGGCGCGGGGCCTCTTGCTCGGGCTGCTTTTGGGAGCCAAGCGGGGTTTGTCGATTTTTCCTCAGGAATGGCAATCCGAACTGCGCGCTGGAGCCAAGATCGAAGGGATTCTCGCCCGCACTTTCCTTCACCCAACTGCTCACGCAACGGAGCGCTGGCTTTAGCCGGCAAGCCGGATCGCGGTAATCAGGAACCCGCCGCTCAACCAGACCCGTTCAGGACAGGCGGGCCTGAAAAAAGGCGGCTTGTTGCCAAGCCGCCTTTGAGGAGTCCAGTTCAATCCTGAGCCGATTAGGCGAGATCGAAGCGGTCGAGGTTCATGACTTTGGTCCACGCGGCAATGAAGTCCTTCACGAACTTCTCCTGAGAGTCGCCGCAGCCATAGACTTCGGCGAGGGCGCGCAGTTCGGAGTTCGAGCCGAAGATCAGATCGACGCGGGTGCCGGTCCACTTGAGTGCGCCGGTGATGCGGTCGCGGCCTTCGAAGAGGTCCTCGTGCGGGGTGGTCGCGCTCCAGGTCGTCTGCAGGTCGAGCAGGTTGACGAAGAAGTCGTTCGTCAGCGTTTCCGGACGGGTGGTGAAGACGCCGGTCAACGAGCGGTCGAAGTTTGCGTTCAGCACGCGCATGCCACCGACCAGCACGGTCATTTCCGGCGGTGTGAGCGTGAGGAGCTGCGCCTTGTCGACGAGCATCTCTTCCGCAGTGGTGGTGTAATACGCCTTCTGGTAGTTGCGAAAGCCATCGGCCTGGGGTTCGAGGAATGCGAACGAAGCGACGTCGGTTTGCTCCTGCGAGGCATCGGTGCGGCCGGGCGTGAATGGCACGGTCACCGCGTGGCCGGCATTGCGGGCGGCTTGTTCGATGCCCGCGCAACCGCCGAGCACGATGAGATCGGCGAGGGAGACCTGCTTCTGGCCGGTGAAGTTGCGGTTGAAATCGGCCTGGATGCCTTCGAGCACCCCGAGCGTTTTCGACAGCGAGGTCGGATGGTTGACCTGCCAGTAAACCTGTGGAGCCAGGCGAATGCGGGCACCGTTGGCACCGCCCCGCTTGTCGGAGCCGCGGAAGGTGGAGGCGGAAGCCCAGGCGGCCGAGACGAGGTCGGATACCGAGAGGCCGGAGGCGAGAATCGTCGCCTTCAGCGCGGCGGCGTCCTGGTCATCGATCAGAGGATGCATGACCGGCGGGATCGGGTCCTGCCAGACGAGTTCTTCGGCCGGCACTTCGGACCCGAGGTAGCGGACCTTCGGCCCCATGTCGCGGTGGGTCAACTTGAACCAGGCGCGGGCGAAGGCGTCGGCGAACTGGTCGGGATTTTGGTGGAAGCGCTTGGAAATCGGCGCGTAGATCGGATCGACCTTCAGCGCGATGTCCGAGGTGAACATCATCGGCTGGTGGCGTTTCGCTGGATCATGGGCGTCCGGCACGGTGCCTGCACCGGCGTCGCCCTTCGGCTTCCACTGCTGGGCGCCGGCGGGGCTTTTTGTCAGCTCCCAATCGTAGCCGAAGAGGTTGTCGAAGTAACTGTTGCTCCACTGCGTCGGGTGGTTGCTCCAGGCGCCTTCCAGTCCGCTGGTGATGGTGTCGCCCGCATTGCCGGTGCCGAAGCTGTTCTTCCAGCCGAGGCTTTGCTCGGCGATCGGAGCGGCGGCCGGCTCGGGGCCGAGGTATTTGCTTGGGTCTGCCGCGCCGTGGGCCTTGCCGAAGGTGTGGCCGCCGGCGATCAGCGCGACCGTTTCCTCGTCGTTCATCGCCATACGGGCGAAGGTCTCACGGATGTCGCGGGCGGAGGCGATCGGGTCCGGGTTGCCGTTCGGGCCTTCCGGATTGACGTAAATGAGGCCCATCTGCACGGCGGCGAGCGGGTTCTCAAGCTGGCGGTCGCCGGAGTAGCGCTTGTCGGCCAGCCACTCGCCTTCGTTGCCCCAGTAGATGTCCTCTTCCGGTTCCCAGACGTCAGCGCGGCCACCACCGAAGCCGAAGGTCTTGAAGCCCATCGATTCCAGCGCGACGTTGCCTGCGAGGATCATGAGGTCGGCCCAGGAGAGCTTGCGGCCATACTTCTGCTTGATCGGCCACAGCAGCAGGCGGGCCTTGTCGAGGCTGGTATTGTCGGGCCAGCTGTTGAGCGGGGCGAAGCGCTGGGTGCCAGCGCCCGCGCCGCCGCGGCCGTCGGCCGTGCGGTAGGTTCCGGCGCTGTGCCAGGCCATGCGGATCATGAAAGGCCCATAGTGCCCGTAGTCCGCCGGCCACCAGGCCTGGGAGTCGGTCATCAGCGCGACGAGGTCCTTTTTCACCGCCGCGAGGTCGAGCGACTTGAATTCGGCTGCATAGTCGAAGTCCGCGCCCATCGGATCGGAAAGCGACGAGTGCTGGCGGAGAATGTTCAGTTGCAGCGAGTTCGGCCACCAGTCCTGGTTGCGAGTGCCCCTGCCTGCAGCGCGGGTAGACGTGGCTCCAGTGAAGGGGCACTTGGCCGGGGTATCGGAATTGGGGTTAGGAGGCGTATCGGTTTCCATGGTTTCGATTGATAAAATGGGGGTTGGCTGCTTTTCCGGCGACGACTCCCAAGAAGAAGCCCATCCGTCCAAGAATTTCCAGCCGCGCTTTCCATAGCACCTCCCCGGGTTGGTGCAAAACTTTTCAGGTCGGCTGCGGCCCTGTAGGATTCTCGGTGGCTCCCGGCATCCGTCGTGCTTGCCAGCAGGGGCAGGGTGGGATTCCCTGCGCCCGCAACATGGCTGAAGGACTTGCGATTATGACCTCCGGGGGCGATGCCGCCGGGATGAACCCGGCGATCAAGTGCTGCGTCGAATACGCCGCGTCCAAGGGCTACAAGCCCTACCTCGTCTATGACGGCCTGCGCGGCCTGATCGACGACAAGATCGTGGAGGCCAATCGCGAGCTCGTCTCGGGCATCCTCCATCGCGGCGGCACGGTCCTACGTTCCTCGCGCTCCACCCGCTTCTTCGAACTCGAATACCGCCAGCAGGCGTACGACAACCTCAAGCGCCGTGGAATCGGGAAGCTCATCGTCATCGGCGGGGACGGCTCCTTCCGCGCACTCAACCAGTTCTATGCCGACTTCGGCGTGCCCTTCGCCGGCATCCCGGCCACGATCGACAACGACATCGCCGGCACCGACTACTGCCTCGGCGTCGACACCGCGCTGAACATGATCCGCCAGTCGGTGGACTCCATCCGCGACACCGCGAGCTCCTTTTCCCGCGCCTTCGTCATCGAGGTCATGGGCCGCCACTGCGGCTACCTCGCCCTCACCAGCGCCCTCTCCTGCGGCGCGGAAATCTGCCTCGTCCCGGAGATCGAATACGACCTCAACTCGATCGGTGCGCGCCTCAAGCACGAGATCAAGAACGAGGGCCGCGGCTACATCATCGCCCTCGTCGCGGAAGGCGTGAAGATGTCCGAGTACCTCACCCGCTGGATCAAGGACTCGCTCGACATGGATGCTCGGCTCACCGTCCTCGGTCACGTCCAGCGCGGTGGCTCGCCGACCGTTCAGGACCGGATCATGGCGTATAAATTCTCCGTCGCGGCTGTCGAAGCCCTCGATGCCGGGGAAACCAACGCCATCATGGTCTATCGCGACGGCACCTACGGTCACCTGCCCATCCAGGCCGTGGCCGATGCAAAGTATCACATCGACCCAGCGCTGCTGAAACTCGGCGCACCGCTGGGTCGCTGAGGGCATCGGTCTTCACCCGGGCTTGTCCACAGACTCCGGGAATTCGAGGAAATCGCTCGTCGATCGTGTGTTTCCCGGCGCTGTTTGGTGCGGGAAAACCCGGAGTTGACACCCGTCGTCCCAGACACTAACCAACTGCCCCCCGAGCGTATCGGGCGGAGTAGCCAAGTGGTAAGGCAATGGTTTGCAAAACCGTCATTCGAGGGTTCGATTCCCTCCTCCGCCTCCATCTAAATCCCTTGAAATAAGCGACTTAGAGAGGATTCTAAAAGTTAAAGAATTCGGGCGAAACGCTGAAAAGTGCACGAAAACGCACCGCGAAACGGAAAGTAACCGGAAAGTGGATTTACTCTATCAAGACGGACCTCAGGTTGGGGTAGGACGTCGCGTCGACACAATCTCGTGTTTTCCGTTCGAGGGAATCTGACCGTCGGATGGGTTTCACGCATGTTACGTCCACCCCGCGCTCGATCGCGGGTGTGCGATGGACGCGGATCCCTCTTTGGGGCATTGTCGCCCCATGAAAACCGATTGGCGAAGGCACGACGTTTTGACGAAACTCGCGGAAGGATACACCTTCAAAATCGCAGCGCAGGTGGCCTCGATCTCGCGGATGACCCTTTGGCGATGGATGAATTCCTCACCCGAGTTCGCCGATGCGGTCGCGGCCTCACTGGAGGCAGGAAAAAAAGAGCGCACCTACCGAGCGTGGCTTTATCATCCCTTTCGTGGGAGGCGGCCGCCAACAGGCAAAGGGCATGGGGGCAAGCCCCGCTTCACCTATGGGCGGCGTTAATCCCCGACCTAACCCCAAACGATCGTTTGAGCCGA
>Ga0209829_10001115_pt1 | contig 22562 bp, 20 predicted proteins | sample C_140205_EF_Meta_FD_187311 | JGI IMG/M metagenome (GOLD analysis project Ga0209829, IMG submission 187311) | Freshwater microbial communities from Lake Croche, Canada to study carbon cycling - C_140205_EF_MetaG (SPAdes) (version 2) | ecosystem: Environmental > Aquatic > Freshwater > Lake...
GTAGCACCGGTAGCACCACTAGAACCAACAGCACCAGTAGCACCGGTAGCACCACTAGAACCAACAGCACCAGTAGCGCCATCTAAACCATTAGCTCCAACAGCACCAGTAGCACCGGTAGCTCCACTAGAACCAACGGCGCCAGTGGCACCACTAGAACCAACAGCACCAGTGGCGCCCATAGCACCTGTAGCTCCATTAGCCCCTGCCGCACCAGATCCAGAACCACCGGACCCAAGTCCAAATGATCCGCCATAATACCAAAAGGTAATGGTTGGAGTATAATTTATTGCAGAGTAAAACGTAAGATACCCCGAAGATCCATCAAACCACCATGTATTTGAAGCTACTGGAACTGAGCCATTAAATACGGTAATTCCATATCCTCCCGCAGGATCATAATTGAAAGGAATTGCTTGATTCAGTATATTCGAGGATACACTTCCCGGAACGGTCCCTGCATATCTAAACGATATATTAGGTACTACAGCGACCAATGGCAACTTTATATATTTATGTATATGATTATACGCAGTGTCAGTTGGTATTTCTCTGTAAGATGTTACTGACGATCTAGAATACGCAGTATAAGTTGTCGTAGAAGATGTATTATCCTGCTGCAATGCAGACGGAGCGGGAACAGGTATTTCTTGACTCATTATATTCGTAAATGGAATTTTTGGGGCCGAGGAACCCATTGCTTCTAACGCAGCAATTTGATTAACATCAGTCCATGGCGCTCCCTGTTCTTTTTTTAATAGTAGGTCGTTTATGGATGCTTGCGGTATAGACATTATATAATATTTATGATATTAAATTTATCAAAAAAAATTTAATTATGATTTTTTGATAAATTATGAAATTTTCTCTATTACACCATAAATGTTATATAATCTAATATAATTTTGCGGTGACGTAAGAAAATCCTAAATTTGTAGTCATTGGGAGCCCAACTCTTAAATAAATATATACACTATTTCCCCCGGCAACTTGAAAACTTGGAGTTAATACATTTATTGCTAATACTCCCGAAGAAAGAGTATTGCTTATAGCTGTATTTTGACCACTGTATTGTGATGCTTTATTAAAATAATTTCCTCCCGTAAGGTTAGAATATGTACCCTGGCCATATGCATTTAGCCATGTAGTATTTCTATGTGATGCGTCAAACGAAGATGGGGCTGCACCATCTTCTATTCTGTAAAATACAGGTATAGTAGTATCTCCAGATGAGGCAGTTAACGCACTGGTATAATTATTAATTGTCCCGCTAATTCCATTAACCGTAAATTGAATCTTGGTATAATTTGTTGAGGTATTTGTGGCACATTTCCATGCAAATGTAGTATATCTCAATCCTGATCCTGATACATCTGAATATATACCCGTGTATGCATTAGCAAATCCCTTAGCAGCATAGCATCCATTTACTAACTGTAATTCTTCTAAGTTTGAAATATTGATAGTTTGACTATAAAGAGTTAGAGTTGTGGCACTACTAGATAAAGCAGTAACGTATGTACTTTCCAAAGTAGTGCCTGTAGATATTCTCATTCCCGCGGTCCCAGCTCCCGCAGTACCTGTTGTTACTGGCATAGATGTAGGGTATTGCGAAGATGTGTTTAACAGAGTGTATGATAGCGGATCCATAATAACCGGACTACTTGAGCCGGGAGACGTGCCGCTATTATTAACGCAATTATAAGCCATTGCTGATACGGCAATCACTGTTCCGTATACGTTAGGAGTATAGGTAATTGTATTATTTGCAAATGTAGCCGGAGAAGGCAACATTTTGTTGGATACTGGGATACTCGGTGATAGATATGTCAACCCTGTTTCGGATGCAGTGTTAAGTGACCCGACAATAGTCGAATATGCAATTATACAGTCTGCATTATAATAATAATTTCCTAGATTTGATGCAATGGTTGTAACTGTTATAGGTATAGCCACCAAGCCATATACTTGTATTCCCGAAATATAATATGATGCTGCTGAATTTGTTGCAACCGTAACGCTTGAAATGCCTGCTTGAGCACTGTAGGGAGCATAATAAAATGAAAACGATGCTGTAGTGGCGGATCCTCCCGTCGGCTTTTGAGCTAGCGATACCGTTGTTTTTTCGTTAGATGTGGAAAGTATAGTTGTACCAGATAAAGCTAGTGTGCTGGAATTAGCCTTTAAATAAAACCCGTCGCTCCCTACTGTCCCAGCATAACTATCTGCAGTGGCACCGGGAGTTAATGTTATTCCTCCGGCAGTAGACGCAGGAACAGATGGGGTTGGCTTTGTGAACCCACCATAGGCTACTGAACAATAATCAATTGTGGCTCCGGCTCTTGTGACATTACACTCAAGAGCCAATAATGACGCTCCCGTCGATCCTCTATTCGCGGAAGTGTGAATTGGAATTGTAAAGGACGCTGATAAACCAGGCGAGGCTGAAAAAAAGACGAATTGTGGCGAATTTTCTGTGTCTCCTATCGTATTAGTCGCCACTAATTTTCCTTTAGTAGTAGCTTGTGTAAATCCCAAAGAAGTACTGTATGACCCCACTACTGATAATGCGCCGGTAGAGAAAGTAATAGGGGCCGATTCTTCCGAATAATTTTTATTAGTCGAACTATTTTGTGTAGCTTCAGTTACTCTATAAGTTGTATCTGGGTATAATCCCGTAAGAGATGCGGGGGAGGTCGAAGATGACACCGTTCCCGTTTGACCCACTGGCCCACCATATTTCCCAGTTGATCCGGGTGTACTATAGTTAAATTTATAAGTGGATATAGTAGGAACCATACTAGAATTAGTCGCATCTGTATACTTTGTGCCACTTCCATATCCCGTATTATCTGATACTGATGCACTTGTTGCGCCAATGTTCGTTGCAGAGGCCATGGTTGGCTTTGCGGGCACTCCCGCTTGAAGAAAGCTGGCAAAACTACAAGAAGCTAGTATTGTGGGAGGAGTAGGATTATAATTACTATAGTATACCGTAACCGCGTTGCTTGACGACCCAGTTACCATATTTTCAAAATCTGCCGAATAATATAAATAACAGTTTCTTTGCACAGACTCCCCCGGAAATGTCATTGTCGTGTAAGGAGATCCGGAAATTTGAACATTTGTCAGAACCAAACCTGTTATGTAAGTAGAATTAGCAGTAGTACTGTTATAATACTTTATAGTATTTGCAGTAGACGCATTAGTTATGATTTGATATGTCTTATATAAAGTAGTCGATCCGGTAGTTATATTTGCATTACAACTAATTGTAAGTGAATTAATAAAAGGTAAATAGGAGTTTATAGATCCAGGGGGGGATTGTGTTGGGTATGTCCACGGTATATAAATATACTGCGCTGTACACACTGGTGTACTAAAAACTATTGTCGGCGGGGAAGACATTATGTCTGTTCCTCCTGTACCGGACCCATTTGAGCCTGGTGGTCCCTGTGGTCCGGTAGCACCATTCAGCCCATTAGTTCCTGTGGCGCCATCCCTTCCTTGATACCCTTGTAATCCAGTACCGCCTTTAGGTCCAGTGGTTCCTAGCATAATAGATGTTCCTGTTGGCCCCATTGGCCCGGTTGGTCCAAATGACAAAGTTGGTCCTCCACTCATTATATAATTAACTGCAATAAAAAATAAAACAAATAATTTAATTACAATAAACAATAATTTTACTATACTGAACTAAAATATTTGGTTAGTGGTTGATTTTTATTTTTCTGGTTATTGGTTTCTCGTAAAAACTCATCAAATAACAATATTTTAACCTCTTTATTTTTCAAATCATCTATTTTATCCAATAATTTATTATTGTCAGTAATGGATTTCGATAACGACTCAACTTCTAATTGAAATTTTCGAATTCTTGGTGCCTTTTTATTCATGATCCACATTTTTTCAAGAACTAGTGCAAATACTTGTTGTACCGGTTTCATAATTTGGTTTGTTATATAAAACGAGTAATCAATTTTCAATTTATTTTCTTTTATGAATACCGGTGTTTCTATTTTTTCACCTTGTAGTGCTTTTTTATTAGCTGAATTTATATACACAAATGGAATTCTATCTCCTGAACTGGGTTTATTACCCGGGTCGCGCGCCATAATACGATCTGCTAATACTTTATGTGCAATTTGTTTCGGGTTTTTATATCCTGATCTTAAAGATTTAGTAATAATTAATTTCTCAATAGGGCATTTTTCATCAACTATATCTTTTAAACAATTCTTCAAAAATTCAACTGCTTGTCCAATATCTTGTTGTTTCATCAAAATATCAATAATTCCACCATAAATATCTTTAACAATCGGCGCATTATCTCTACGTTTTAAAACAATTCCCATTTCTTTACGTTTTCCTTTATTTGGATCGGTTTCATACAACATTCCTACATACCTCTTTTTTGATAATAAACAGAACGGCATAAATGTTTTCTCATATTCTAAATCATGCGGAGATTTCAGGAAACTTGATGCTAAATGGCCCGCTTGTTGTGCTAATTCAATGGTAATCTCCAACGCTTTTTTCCCACGGATATTTTCCCCGTCGAGTGTCTGCAGATTGAATGTAAAGAATACGCTGTCCGTATCCCCGTAAACATATTCCGCCTTAGTTACTACTTGCCCATAATTCGCGGTTTCACATATTTTATTTCCATAAGTCTCTTCAATAATCTTTTTCGCATATGTCAATAGTAATCGTCCAGTCGCCGTAGTCGCAGCAGCAATATCTTTTTCGTAGAATGTACTCGTCCTTGCACCGCATTGTCCGTATAATGAATTGGCGGTTAATTTATACGCTAGTTGACGTTTGTCCAAGACATTTTTCATAAATTCATCTTTTTCCAACGGGATTAATTTACGAGTTGTTTTACGTGCCACTAACAATTCTTCTAGAATAGATGGCATAATAGCACGAGTACCAACGGGATGTTGAACAAATCTACATATTTTATATCCGGATTTTATTTTTTCAGCAGCGGCACTTGGGCTTTTTCGAACATATTTAAAAGTGTCATATGTAATATCTACATATTCATATCCCGGCAAAGTATCGTATATAAAATTACCCAAATCATCTCTTTCACCCGTTATATAAATTAATTCTCCCGATAAATCGTATTCTTTTGTCCATACTTTACTATCATGTGAAATATTTTCACTCATCATTGACGACGGATATAGTGATGCATAATCTACACACGCTACCGGATTATCTAAATATAAATCGCATTTAGGTTCAAGTACAATCGCTCCTTCAAATCCATCATCGCAATCCAGTTTCTCTATGCATGGCATCAATGTCCGTTTTTCACGACATTTTTTCGCAACATAACTCGTTAATTTAATCCCTTGACCTCGCAAAACCAGAAAACTTATTGGAACACTACATAATTTCGACATTTCAATGAATCCAGTAATAACATCGACTTTATTCAATAAATAATGTACCAAATTGCAATCCTGAATACAATATTTCGCGATAACTGCTCGATCCTCTGCCGAACCATTTGTCATTCTAAAAATATCTTTCGGCGTTACATCGTCTTTCGCCAAACACCACCGCACCTTTTTAGTCATATCCGGCTGTATTTTTCCTTTGACCGTAAACGTTTTATCGTTTTTGTTTACGGCATCAACGATGAATTTATCACCGCCGCTATAATAATCGGTAGTATGTCCAATTTCTTCAATGTGAATGTAGCTTCCGGGTAATAATCCCAATAAATTCGCGCTTTGAATTAAACTTTGATTTTGTTGTTCATCAATATCGATTTTTTTAATATAATCGCCAATAAAATGACCCGCCACCGAATCCAATTTATACGATGCCAGATTTTCTTCTTTCCTAAAGAAATTGTATAAATCGATTTGAACTCGTCCGGTCATTTTAATGTATTGTAAATCATGTTCTCCGCTCGCCACTTTAACTTTACTTGCTTCAATTACATATTCTTGTGTTTTCCGATCAATATTTCCACAAATCTCGTCTTTATTTTTGGATAATTTCAAGAATTCTTCGGTACATCCATTTTCTTTGGCGCGATAAAACATGAATTTGTAATCAAACCCAAATATATTGTACCCAATAATAATATCCGGATTTTCTTTTTGGATTAATTGTCGCCATGATAATAAAAGTTCGCGTTCTGTCGTACACGTTTCGATTTGCATATTTTCGCCTGGAACCGTTACACAACTATTTAGTACTAGACAATGATTTAAATATGGTTCAGGTTGTCCAAATGTCATAAACGTGGATCCAATAAATGTCACTTTATCCCCTTCTAATTCTGGAAACGGTGAACCAATATGTACGAAGAATAGATTTAATTTATTTGATTTAATATCTCGACTAATTTTCGAATTGCATAAAATAGTTATTATATTTTTGTTTTTTGTTGTTGTTGTTGCTGTTGATGTCGTACTAGCGGATTGATTATTGCAATACTTTTCCAAATGAGTATCATTATCTCCTCCGCCCTCATCATCTTCCTCTTTATCGTCCATTTCATTCACATATTTTTGCGGAAATTCCAATACATCGAGATTTTTAGATAATGCAGTGTCAATCATTTTTTCTACCGATTCTTTCGATTTTGGGATTTGTTTTAATTTCGGATAGACCAAATCAATTTCTATCATTGACCCATATCCGAATGCGGCCAAAATACATTTTTTCAATAGAATGGGACACGTATCATGATCCAACTTCATATTATCGAAATATTCAATAATATTGGTTGTTAATTTTTTATATGATTTTACCGGTACCGGGAAATCGCCATGACTACTACTTGCCTCTATATCAAAACTGCATATTTTATAGGGGACGCTTTTTTCAGTTTCATTCAACGGGATAATATGTTTATGACTTATCTCGAATTCATGACAACATGTCGTTTTTTTCGATTTACCCTTTATAACTGTTGTTTTAGATTTAGGTAATGCGATCCAACCACTTGGACTAATATCTTTAATGTGAAAGAATCGTAGTAATGGCGGAATATTTGCTTCATACAATTTAGTCGATGATCCCTTATACATAAATCCTTCCCGTAATAATTTTCGATCTCTACTATCTCCACTGGCACCAATTTCTTCATACCATAGATTTTTTGTTTGATTGAATGCTTGCATATTATTGAAGGTGAATAATATGAATTTATATTCTTTTCCGCCATCGAATCCATACAATTTTTTCCGTTTGATAAGCTTACATTCACCGATCGACACTGCGTAATAATGCCCGATTCGTTTTTTAATAACATCTACAAATGACGTTTTTGTATATTGTGTCCAATCATCATCTACTTTCACATAAAAGAATGGATTGAAGTCGTTGACAATAATAGAACACTGTTCCCCCGTTTCATTAATTCCAAACATTTGTATTGTGAATTGATTGCTACCTTTTTTATTTTCCCCATCTTCTTCATCACTACTATCTAATGTCTTATCTGGTTTTGTATTATAAGCGTTGAAATCGAGTAATCTAAATGTTCTGTCCATTTTGGTTGCCATATATGTTATTATACAAATAGGTTTATGCCATTTTTTATTTCAATTTTATTATGTTGTTGTTTTGTTTTGTTTATTTGTACTGTGTTCAATACTACAAATAAATATATTATTTTATATTATTATTATTATTATTATTATTATGACTACCGCGACATCCATAAAAGCTATTGCTGTGTTCGATGATAAGAAAATTAACGGAACGGTTCGGTTCAGTGAAGATTTGAAAAATAATTGTATCATAATCGACATTGATCTTGTCGGATTAAAAAAGAATTTCTTACATGGATTTCATGTCCACGAATCCGGCGATTTAACGAATAAATGTGATAGTATGTGCGCACATTTTAATCCGTATGGGAAAACTCATGGTTGTCCCGGCGCAAAAGAACGGCATTGTGGTGATCTAGGTAATTTGCAGACGGATAGTAATGGATGTGCTCATTATTCGATGACGGATAATCATATCAAGTTACGTGGATCAAAGGCGAATATTATTGGACGTGGTCTTATTATTCATGCAGATGCCGATGATTGTGGAATGGGTGGCGACGAAGGAAGTTTGAAAACGGGAAATGCTGGGAAACGTATTGCGTGCGCAATTATCGGATATTCTAAAGAAAATTTTGTTTAGACCATTTTACGTTTTGTAATACCGAGGAAAATCCTTAAGATTTTCCGGTTAATCGTTCTTATAAACCAAACATATGTTTATTTTTGTTATTTCTTATTTCTTATTTCTTAGTTCTTTTTGTCTTTTTTGTTTTTCTTCTTTTTGTCTTTTTTGTTTTTCTTCTTTTTGTTTTTGTCTTTTTCGTTCTTCGTTTTTTACCTCCACTTTGACTATTTACCCAATTATTAAATGATTCTGCTGATCTATCTGCTTTATCTCCCATTTGTTTCTCATATTCACTACTAGTTTTATTTGAAATATGGCGCAATGTTGGAAACCCACCCGGTTCTCCTCCTGCTCCCTTAAGGTCTCCAAATAAATCTTTATTGATACGAACAATCATAATATTTTTATCGGTATTTGCGTTTGCCGATTTATATTTTTTGGCAAAATTACTCCAATTGGGTTTGGTATTATTGCATGGCCCGCATCCATCCATAAAAACAAATATGTATGCATGATGTCCATTGTCAATATGATCATTTACATTCTTGATTTTTGTCTCGTCGTCATCGCCCCTATCATCTTCATCTATATCTTCTTCTTCTTCCTTTTCTTCCTTTTCTTTATTGGGTCCTCCTCGAATAATATAAATGTTTATCGGCATTTATATATTTTTACAAAATAAATTATCAGAACAATAAAAATATCCCAATCTATAATATATGAATATTTTATTGATTATTTTATTAGTTGTTGTATTTTTATCCGGATTATATTTTTATACAAAATATGGATCACGTGATGGATTAACAAATATGGCTGAACCAAGATGTCCTAATATTTTAGTACAAAAGGGCATTAATTATTATTTGTATAATTCAAAGATAGCAAAGGTTCCTGGAGTTAATCCAATTGAATTTGCTAATTTAGAAGATTATGTTGAATTTATAGATTGGCAACATAGTCAAGGAATTCGATGTCCTGTATTATATCTACAATATTCATATGACGCACAAGGGAATCCGGTATATAAAGTAAGACCTAGCATAAATGATTTGCAGGGCGGATTACCGCCCGCGGGAACATTAGCCAATAATCCTGTTGCAAATGTGAATCCTACATTAAATCAGGCCGAAAATTATTTACATCCGACACCGTCCTTGTTAGTCGATGCGTCTCATGATGATAAACCGTATAATATAAATTCGGTGCCTTCTCGCGACGAATCAACGTATTATGTAGGAAAAACAACGCCATTAGATACCATGAATCAAACCCAAGAAAATTTATTACATAGTGCAGATCCCATGCTTGATAATTGGGGAGGAGCGGATTATACACAAAATTTAGTTGATTCGGGATATTATAAGGGAAATGAAGTGAATATTTATATTCCCTAATCTTCAAAATTTTGTGAAATTATCAATATTTTATTACACCTTTTTACATTTCAAACGCCGATTTTACTTTATTATTTGTATATTATCAAATAATATATTACATCCTTGCCATCCTGCTCGTTTAGCAGTTGAAGACAATGGTTTTCTTGGTATAATACAATTAGAATTTATATTTTCATTTGTTATGTATAAAATATTTAATATTGTATAAGATTGTTTTTCATATAAAATAATTAAGTAATCTATTTTATCATTAATGTTATTTAGTGTTGTTGAATAATCTCCACCAATTGTCTTAAATTGTTTTTTGCATTTAATATTATTTACTTGTTTATGAGTAACACTTTTTGCTTTTATTTGGTATTTTTGATTACAACTTACACAAATTAAGTCTTTTGATTTTTCATTTGTTTTATATTTTTCAAAATTGTTATTATTACATCTAATACATTTTATTTTATTTTTTACATAATCTTCACACGCTTCTCCAACAATTCTGCTTTCGCTTTTCCAATTATTGTTTTGTTTAACTTGCGAGACAAGTTCGTTTAATTCCATTTTATTTGTTGTTTATTATTATTTCATAATTTAGTAATCAATTTTATATTAAATTATCGGCGTTTGAAATGTAAAAAGGTGTATAATAAATATAATATAATATAATAATATAATGGACAATGTAATATTTGATGATTTAATAAATGGGCGACGAAACTTCTGCCGGATATACGAAATCTAAAAAGAATAAAAATCTAAAAAGAATAAGAAATCTAAAAAGAATAAGAAATCTAAAAAAGCATAAAAAAGAAAAATAATAAAATTATGGCTGTATAACTACACCAATCCATCAATAAATTTCATTGATCCGTTTAATGCTTGTTTTGCGGAATAAAGTGAATTGATGCTATTAATTGCATCTAAATTGGTTGATGCGGTAGACGAATTAGTATTTAAATTTAAAAATCCTTGCATAATTAATAAATTCAAATACGTATCCATATTTATAATAACCGATTCATAATCCGATCTATATTTAGATATTAATAAAGCATCTTGTATTTGAACAGATTGAGCTTGAATTGCTGCTGCGTAATTTGCTGCGGCTCCCGCGATTCCTGAAACAGACGAACCGCCCGAATTATTCGTTAATCCTTCTAAAACATTTTTTTGGAGTTTTAATGATTTTACTACCATAAAAATAATAAATGCCGTAACTACGACTAGTCCAATTACTTTTAATAAATCTTCGTTCATATTATTTTATTAGAGTCGTCGTCTATACAATAAAATAATAAAATAATTTACGACTTCAAAAATTTAATGATATTGGTAACAATAGTTTTATTTATTTTACGGGTTTGATTTTTTGAATTTATATACGTAATATTTTGCAAACATGATTCGTTTTCTTTAAGTTGTATAATTAAATTTGGTAACGTTTTAAATTTTGCCATAATTGCAATAGCGGATACTGAACTTATTCCAGGAATCTGTGAAAGTAAGATTTCTCCTATATTATTCGGGGTAATATTATCCTTTTTAACTTTTTTCACGACAAAACAATAATCCTTTTCTAAATCTTGCTTTTCCTCCTTTTCTTCTTTTTCCTCCTTTTCTTCTTTTTCCTCCTTTTCTAAATCTTCTTTTTCCTCTTTTTCTTTTGTTTGTCCTTTTTCTTTGTTATTGCTATAATGCGCGGTTTTATTTTCTAATCGTCCTTTTCTGAGTTTATATGCCATATTACATATAATAATCGCAGTTTCGTCGATTGATAGACTTCGTAGTACTGAAAATCCTTTGAAATAATTGAGTGAAACCATTGCTGAATAAAGAGTGGTTTTATCCAATTTATCTTTGAATACATTGATTCTATTCATATCGCCTTCAATTAAATAAATAATATTGTGATTATGGTACGGAGAACCATTTAATCGGTACGATTGTTCTTCATATCTTCCGTCTTTAATACTTGCAGCCAAATCTCGTAGACTTTTGCGTTCAATAATAACTGAATTATTGTCGTCATCTTTACCGTCATCTTTACCAGTATCAGAAATAATAATATCACCAATCGGTAACGCTTCTGTAGTAAATTTAATATCTTTATATGCTGGACTTATTTCTAAATAATATTTGCACGTTTTAATTAAATCGTGTTCTCTAACATCAATTTTAATACTCATTATATTTTGGGTGTGATTGTATTGTTTTTGTTCTTGTTTTTAGGATGATGTAATAAGATACAATAATCTTATTAAGTCATTTTAATATATTATATTTATTTTGTTTTTTGTTTGGTTTGGTTTGGGGAGTGTGGTTTTTCTAACCCAATTGACCTGAATGTGTCGCATAATAACTACTTCTTCTATACTGAACAGGGTTCTTAGTATTCAACAATAAGAATTGTTGCAATGATGGAGTTGTCTGAGGAGCACGGATCAAATAATTTCCCATATTTCCGCGCTTCCATGTCGTGCCAAATACAACAATTCCCGCCTTTTTGTTACCACCACAACTACCTCCAGAGGTGCATCCCCTATTTGTTAATGAATCGACCATTCGGCCAGCTTTTCCAAAGTGATAAGTCATTCCCGTCATTTTATATATACTCCTAATATTATTTTATTTATTTATTTTATTTTTATTTTTATTTTTATTTTACTAAACACGATAATAATATATTGTAAATCAATATAAATACAAACTCCTATTTATATTTATAAAAAATGTATAACGATAATGAAAATGATAATGATGAATCGACGAATAGTGGCATGACAATGACCATAAAAAATCTTTTGAAAGATGATGATATTATCAGAGATGAAGATGGGTTCACATTTAATCCATATAATCCGTTAAATATGGAGATTACATTGAACGATGTTCAATCTATTCTTGCTAAATATGGTGTTCCTGGTTGCATAAATAATATTAATTTGTATAAACGCGCATTTGTGCATAAATCATATACAAAACGCCCTAATATTGAAAATGTATTGCAAAATATAACTATTGTTCCGCGCCCAGATGATTGTTTAACATTGAAAACAAAATCAAATGAGCGTCTAGAGTTTGTAGGCGATGGTGTTCTTGAATTAATCACTAAATATTATTTATATCGCCGGTTTCCTAAAGAAAATGAAGGGTTTATGACAGAAAAGAAAATCGCGATTGTTAAGAATGAAGCCATTGGGAAAATCGCGTTGGAAATGCATCTTCATAAATGGTTGATTTTATCTAAACATGCCGAGGAGAAAAAGATACGTACCAATTTGAAAAAATTGGGGTGTTTATTTGAATCATTTTTAGGTGCTCTTTTTTTAGATTTTAATAAAATTTCGGTAAAGGATGAAGATGGGTGGTTTTCTGATGTATTTGTGACGGGGCCTGGATTTCAGATGGCGCAGAAATTCGTTGAGAATATTTTTGAGAAACATATTGATTGGATCGCATTAATTCAAAACGATGATAATTATAAGAATATTCTGCAAGTTAAAATTCAGAAAGAGTTTAAGGTAACACCTCATTATTTAGAGATGGCTCATGATTTAGAAAATGGATATAAAATGGGAGTATATTTATGTATTGGACAAGCCATTCATAATTTATCATTTGATTCAGCGCTGCATATTAATAATATCAAAACGTTTCAATTCATACATGAATATATTGAAAAGACCGGCAAAATATTCGTGTTTTTAGGAGAAGGACAACATAAAATTAAACGAAAAGCTGAACAAACGGCATGCGAATGTGCCTTGAAAAAGATTATAGAGTTTTCTTGTGATTTTTAGTACGGAATCCTACCAGAAATCATGTTAATCGGGCGGGTGAGCATCGGTGTACTCGGTTTTTGCTCGCCTATGCCCCGCCCGATTCTTTTACTTTTGTTTTTTTGCCAACGCGTCGGTGATTTCTTCGTCTAAATGTTCTAATCATACCCATTTATAATATAAAGATATAATATAAATATTATTAATCGTAATGAGTGGATTAAGAGAAAAATTACGAATTAAACCGATTGTAGAAGAAGAACAGAAGATTAATATAGTTGTTCCTGTTCCTACAAAACCTATTCCTGTTCTGCTCGCCACGACAATCATAGATGAACAAGGGGCGAAAGAATTTGGTGCAAATGATTTGGCTGAATTGGCCAAAAGAATGGAAAATGCACGAATGAAGCGCGTGATTAAGAACAAGATGGTTTCACCAAGAAATGAGCTGGTGGGGGAAAAGGAAGAAAAGATTGAAGACGTGGTCGAAAAAATAAAAACGTCAATTGTTAAAAAACTTCCCCGAAAAAAACTTGTATTACTTGAGGGAGAAGGTGAAGGCATAAGTGAAGGCATAAGTGAAGGCATAAGTAGAAAGGTCGTTAAAAAAAGGACAAAAAAGACAAAAGGAATTTCTATATTGCCTTCCGAAGAATGGGTAAATGTGGACGGCGAAATGAATATTATCGCCCGACTTCCTGTAAAAGAAGCAAAAGTGCAATATAAGGTGGCGAGTTATTATATGAATAATCGAGAAATATTTATTAATGCGGTAAATGCGTTATTTGAGCCATATCGGTCCCAGGTTTTAGATGATACAAGTCAAATTACATGTGATAATATCGGCAATGAAGCTAAAAAGTTTTCGTTATTAATTCATCAACTAGTTGTCCGAGATTATATGAATTTATATACGCCTTACCGCGGATTACTGCTATATTTTGGGCTGGGCGCCGGTAAGACATGCACGTCTATCGCGTTGGCCGAAGGCATGAAAGGTAGCAAGAAAATCATTGTCATGACCCCTGCTTCATTGCGCGCCAATTATATTTCCGAATTAAAAAAATGCGGCGATGCATTATATAAAACAAATCAATATTGGGAATGGATTGATATTATAGAACATCCTGAAACCGTAGATACATTATCCAGTATTCTAAATTTATCCGTTGATTATATCACTAGACACGGTGGAGCGTGGTTAGTTAATGTGAGAAAACCTGAACCGTATCCCGTTCTAAGTCCCGCCGAAAAAACGTCATTAGATGATCAAATTAATGAAATGATTGAAAGTAAATATAAATTTATCAATTATAACGGATTGCGACGAACTAAATGGGCTGAAATGACAAATAATTACGAAACAAATATATTCGATAATACCGTTGTTATTATTGATGAAGCGCATAATTTAATTAGTAGAATTGTTAATAAAATTGGGAAAGAAAAGGCGCCCCCAATTGATCCAAAAACCGGGAAAATCGATCGTCGTCCATATTCATTGGCAATGAATTTATACCAAGATTTAATGAGCGCCCAAAATGCCCGTATCGTGTTATTAACTGGAACACCCATTATTAATTATCCGAATGAAGTGGGTATTTTATTCAACATTCTACGAGGATATATTAAACAATGGGAGTATACATTAGATATTAAAACATCTAAACCTGTAAACGAAGACGTATTGAAAGAAATATTCCTTCGTGAAAACTCTATGGATTATTTAGAATATTCGTCGTCGACGAAAAAATTGAAAATTACGCGTAATCCATTTGGATTTGAAAATAATATTAAAAGAACTAAAGCGGTAAACGAAAAATATCACGGCGTTTCTGTATCTGAAACAATTATTAGTGACGAATCATTTGAACGCAATGTTATTCGAATATTACGAAATAATGAAATTGATCTTATTGGGGCCCCCGTTATTTATCCGTATACCGCATTACCCGATAAATTAGAAGATTTTACGAATATGTTTATCGATGGCGGGTCAGGTGAACTTAAAAATGTAATGATGTTGAAAAAACGTATCATGGGATTAACATCGTATTATAAAAGCGCACAAGAATCGTTGTTACCGCAATATGATAAATTAACGGATTACCATGTGCTTAAAATACCAATGAGCGATTATCAGTTTACTATTTATGAAGATGCTCGAAAGGCTGAACGGAAACTGGAAAAGGATTCAAAAAAGAAAAAGGGGAAAGTCGACGAAAATGGGGTTTATAAAGACCCGTCATCTACTTATCGCATTTTTTCGCGTCTATTTTGTAATTTTGTTATGCCAAAACCGCCTGGACGGCCACTCCCTATTGAAAAAGTTGTGGCCGAAGTCGGTGAAGGTGGAGGTGGAAGCAAGGTAAATGGATTGGGTGAAATGTATGCAATGGCTCAAAAAGAACGTGATAAAATTGCGGAGGGGTCAGATGGAGTTGAGGGAATAAATGCAGTAGAAGACGAGAATGATTTAGAAGGCGATCAGATTATAGATAAAATTGGCGACTCGACATACATAAGAAGAATGCAAACGGCAATAAAATATGTGGAAGAACATGCTGCAGAATATTTAAGCCCCGAAGGATTAGTTATATATAGTCCAAAATATTTACAAATGTTAGAGAATATCCAGAATCCAGATCACGTTGGTCTTCATTTGGTATACAGTCAATTTCGAACATTAGAAGGAATTGGTATGTTTACGTTGATATTGGATCAAAATGGATTCACGCGATTTAAAATTAAAAAGGATATTAGCGGACAATGGGAATTAGATATTAGTGAAGAAAATCGCGGAAAACCGACATATGCATTATATACGGGCACAGAATCAAAAGAAGAGAAGGAAATGATGCGTAATATTTATAATGGCGAATGGTCATCATTGACACCTGCGTTTTCTGGCGAATTACGGGAAATTGCGTATAATAATAATATGGGCGACATTATTAAAGTTTTTATGATTACTGCTTCTGGGTCGGAAGGTATTAATTTGCGAAATACTAGATATGTTCATATAATGGAACCTTATTGGCATCCTGCTAGAATAGATCAAGTTGTTGGTCGTGCTCGAAGAATATGTAGTCATAAAGAATTACCCGAATCTTTGCAGACGGTGGAAGTATTTGTTTATTTAATGACATTTACACTTGAACAAGTTAAAAGTGACGCGTCGATTGACTTAAAACAAAACGATTTAAGTAGACGGAAGTATAAGATTCGGGTGGATTCTGAAGAAATGGAATATATACCTCTTACAAGCGACGAAGCTTTATTTGAAATTTCTAATATTAAAGAAGAATTAAGCAGTAAATTGACAACGGCGATTAAAGAATCGTCAATTGATTGTGCGTTGTATTCTAGAGCCGGCGCAAAAGAACAATTACATTGTCTACATTTTGAAAATCCGGTGCCAAATGCATTTTCGTATAAACCTGATTATAAAAAGGATACAGAAGATCGTGGTGCCGCGCTAAATAAAGAAAAAATATCGTGGAAAGGGAAAGAGGTTACGTTGCGAGGAATTACATACATGTCACGTAAAATGCCGGAACTAAAAGAAATTTATTTATATGATTTGGATAGTTATAAACGTGCTTTAGAAACCGCGGGAGTTGATCCTGTATTAGTAGCCACTATTAAAATAAACGAACAGGGGGAACAAGTTGTACATCGATTATAGGTTTTGTAATAGGTGTATTATTTCGTCGAGCTTTGTATTTAGTGATTCTAATGTTATTTCTTCTTTTTCTTCCTTTTCTTCCTTTTCTTTTTCGGGTTTAAATTTTAATTTTGAAAATATACTATTATTATTATTAAGATCTGATGACCATGATAATGATTTTTTTATTTGTTGCTGTTGCGGTTGTTGATGTTGTTGCTGTTGCTGTTGTTGCTGCTGCTGTTGCTGTTGCTGCTGCTGTATTTGCGGCAATATAATAACATCATTATTGGTATTAATTTCTCCACCAATTTTAATATATTTTATTTGATTGGTTAGTGGATTGGTTAATGAATTAGTATATGCCGGCCTTTCTATATTTTTAACGGTATCATAATTTCGTTCGGCTAATGCTTTTGCAACCAATTCGGCCATTCCATTAATAGGTTTGTCCATTGGATCATTAAATTTCGGGGATTCAGGAGGAGGGGGAACTAACGACCGATCAAATTCCGATCGTCGTGCATTTAAATCCTTATCAAATGTGCTCCTTCTATCTGATTGTATCGCTTCGGCAGTATGTTTTTGCTGTTGTTGCTGCTGCTGCTGTTGCTGCTGTTGCTGCTGCTGCTGTTGTTGCTGCTGTTGTATAAATATAGAAATGAATTGTTTATTTATTTGAAATAAATCGATCTGTGGGCTAGAAATATTAGTTTTCTCTCTTTCATAAAAAAGACGAAGTTGTTCATTAAAAGAATTTCGAATATATCCCAAATTATTTGGATTTGTTTGTATAGTATCCACAACAACTTCCCATAACGTCTCCACATTTTCTTTTGTCGCAAATTCAGATGACATGAATAATATTTTTAGTATATAATTATTATTGAAAAATATTTATATGCTTTTGTTTGTTTACATATTGTTTGTTTACAATGTTTTGTTGAAATAAATGGTTCGAAATTGATCAATATATTCATCTGTTAAAATATGTGTTTTAAAATAATCTTCAACGTGTCTATCCTCTAATAAATGTGCAATAAAATATAAAGCATAAATGCCGCACGTAGAATCGCCATATTGATGTTCAACGGGATAATTCTGATCAAACTTGAAATTTATTTTTGGATTTCGTGTATTTCCTTGTGAAATTATTCGATCAACAAGCGCTTTAATTTTTTTGGGAATACGATTTCCTGCACTATCAAAATAAAAAATGGTACCCTTTTTAATGTTTATAAACATTGATGTCCAATGTGATCCGGGTTTATCGTGTGTATCCATATTAAATACAATTCCTATCTTGAATTTACCTTCATTGATTTCATTATCTAAACTAAAATGACATAATTCTTCCCATACACAATCTCCGTGTAATTTATGTGTATCAAAATCTATAGGCGACGGTCCCATGAATTCAAAACATTTATATGCTTTTTCGTATTGATTCATTACATTTAATATGTCTAAACTCGATAACCAATCATTCGGTTTCTTTTTCCATTCTTTAGGAATTTCTGGCGCAAAAGAATTGGCTAATTCATCATCCATTTTTCCATCAACGAATTTTTGTTTTAACCAACACGATTCTTTATTGCACGTTTTTCCCATATAAAAATTTAATTTTTCCCAAATTTCATGCGAATCATTTGTATTAATTTGTGCATCACGATGTCGCGCATTCCATAAATCTCGTAATTTATATATTGCATCATCTTCTAAACAACTAAAACTTTTGTTTTTATTATCTGGTTTGGGACTACATCTTAAACTTGCATTTTCATTATATTGTTTCATTTGTTGTTTAATTGTTGACGGAATTCTTCCCTTTTTTGTTTTTATTGAGTTTCTTGTTTTTCTTGGTTTATATTTTTTTGTTTTTGTTTTTGTTTTCGTTTTCGTTTTCGTTTTCGTTTTTGTTTTTTTCATCATTCTCATTTTTTTTATCGGTGCCGTCATAATTATTAATGATATTTTTCTTTTTACGAATCCCTTTATTCTTTAATGCAGGATCTTTTAGATTAATATCTTGTTGAATTGGAATATATATTTTTGTTGGTGGACATGTACGTTTTACTGTAACTATTTTCTCAAGCGAATTTGGTTCTGTTATTTTAATTTGGCGTAACATTGCCATATCATCAGGCGGGGTTATTGGGCTCGTTTTATATATGTCGTCCAAAAGATCCGCGTAATTTTCTTGAAGTATATCCGTTGTATCCAATACTTTAAAGTATTCGATACAGGTTTTTACATATTGGTGAAACGATTTTTTTATATCGGTTGGATAATTTTGTTGTAGTTCGTCGCTATTATTATTATTATTATTATTTAGCAATTGTTTGGTTAATTCGTAGATTCGTTTTCGATAAAATTTCGTATCCTTTTTATTTTTATTTATATTATTATTTGCATTGTTGAAATCTAATTTAGATTTAGATTTATTCGTTAAAAATTCTAAATTGATTTCCGATAATAAATTGTTTTCATTGTTTACATCCATTTTTGTATATTATATAAAGTATAATTTATTGTTTATTTTACTTCATATAATAAAATATATGTACAATGTATAATGACATCATTTTTACGAGCTCTCAGGACTGGTTCCACGCATGAATATAAATATAATGATGAAACAATATTAGAACTAGAACCCCCAGATATTATTAATGTTGCTCCGTTATACGGAATTAAGACGACAGATTTAACAAAAGCTATAGATGCGAGCAAGAAAGTAAAAAAATATGCGCTAAAACAATTAGCAAAGATAAAATTAATTGAAAAAAATCCATCAATTAACCTGGAAACAAAAATAATTAACCAGCAAAAAATTCGCGAGGAAACCATATTAGGGCTAACTGAACTTAATAATAGTGTGGTGAAAAACTCAATACTGGCCACAGATCTTGCTAATCAAGTAAATTTGCATTTCGGAAGACCACGTGTCTCATATACAGATGCGCAACAAATATATTTAAGGATGAACGGTAAAGGTCGAAAACATCGTACTAAACATCGTCGTCCTACTCGACGACTAAAAAATCGTCGCACAAAAAGAAGACGAACGCGCTAATTAGCAACCGGAAAACTGCGTATCCGTTAAATTCTTGACTTGTTGACGAGTACAATTATAAAATCGATCATTACCTAAATTTTCCGGGTTTGGATTGAATTGATTGAATTTTTCATGTGTAAATAATTCCGGGAACGGTTGTTGCTGTTGGTGAGACGATTTAAATCCAAACTTATACAAATCGCTATTACTACTCGGAATATATACCGCTTGACTGCATTTTTGTAATGCATATATTTGATTTCGTAATACAGATTCCGTGTTTACGTTTGACGCGTACCCTGACCACGGCGACATTGTATTTCCAGGATTAAATGTTTGATGTGGTGAATAATACGGTAATTGTTCCATGGAGACATTTATCTGTTTTCGGGCATCTACAATTGGTAACAATGAATATTTTGTCATTACCGGACGAACATTTAAATAGGGTTGTAAGACGTGAGATGGAAGATTTCTGTCATAGATTCGTTTATTTATTGAATTCGAGATTTGTGAAGAACATTCATATTGTGGTGGTGGTGGTGGTGGTTGTTGTTGTTGCATCGATGATATTATTTAATCTACAATAATATTATTATATTCTAATAATATTATAATAATCAATAATCTAATGACTGAACTTCAAAAAGATATTCACGAAATCCAAGAATTCACTTTCAATATTATTATTGCGGTATCATATATTTTATACGGAACGTTTGCTCTGGGATTATCTGCAAATTCTCCTCAATATTTAACCGATTTAGATTATTATGTGAAAATATATATCAGTTTATTTTTATTGTGGCGATTCAATCCATTCAGAACCATTAAATTCAATAGTTTAGATCGAAAAATCGCATTTAGTTCTGGTTTATTCTTATTTACTACCAGCGCACTAAATCAAATACTTAGTCGATATTTGGCTAAAATAAAGGAATTTTTGAAATCGCATATACAACTATAATTTTTTATTTTTTATTTTTTATTTTTTCGGGTTTTTGTTTTTCCTAGTTTATTTTTATTATTTTTATTATTTCTATTATTATTATTTCTATTATTTTTTGTGATGGATCTAATGGGTCGATTTTTATTTATTGATCGTCTATTAAAAAATATTTGTAAATGAATCATTGTTTTTTTAGTCATGATTTTATCAAATTCATATTCCCCCTTAATTTTTACAGAATGTACAAATTTATAATTAGCAATATGCGATTTCATGAATTGTATAAAATGAGCAATGACGCCTTTTTGTATTATCATTGATCCAATTGCGCTATTTATAAATCGTTGCAACATTTCATCAATCGATAAATCGTGGACGTACGGATTAACTTTTATATAATATACATTATCATACACCATTTTAGGATGGTATAAATCATCCAGAAAACATATTTGGGTATTTTCAGGGATATTAGTACACTTGATAAAATCGGGGAGAGTTTTTTCGTAAGTTGTTCGGCACATTTCTACCCGTTTTCCATTTACTTTAAATGCTCCAATAATTTGATCGAATAATTTATATTTGATTTTAGTTTCAAAATAATCTTTTAAATAATCGACCCATTGTCGCGGCCCTTGATTATTTGTATAAATCATAACTTTACTGCATTCTTTTGCCACCTTTTTATGTTTTAAATAATTTAATATGGATAAAATATTAGGTCTAATAAATTCTGGATATAAATCCAATATTTTATTGAAATCGGGTTGTTCTAATTTGTATGTGGTCTGGTATTTGAGTAATGCATCCCAGAACATTCCGAATTCGACAAAATAACCTAATGTTTCATCCATATCAAATACTACAATTTTATTCATTATTTTTTGTTATTAGTGCTAATATATCACTATATTTATTTTTAGCCATTTTATTTTTAGCCATTTTATTTTTAGCCATTTATTTCGCTAAATGATCAAGCGCTTTTAAAATAATCTGTTCTTGTCCTGATAATTTTTGAAAGATGTGACATTCATCGAATTTAATTTGGTAATGTTTATTCGCGAAATTTTTACATATTAACGATATTCCTGTATCTGTGATTTTAATATCACAAATTATTCCACCACCAGTTAAATATAAATTCTCCGGGTCAATTAATGGAATCCATCGAATAAATGCGCCATATTTTAATTCATTTAATTCATCAATATATTTATATAATTTGAGTTTTTTCATATAATCTAAAATTGTTTCTCTAGGCAATTCCAATTCATTTAAAATATCCAATTTTAATTGTGTGATTATTTTCGTTGTCAAATTACATAAATGTTCGTTTTCTTCATTGTCAAGTGCCTGAGCCAACTTTTCGGCGTCCATATATTAAGGGGGTGAGATGTTTTTAAGTGGGGTTTTTGATTATTAGTGATGCTCTCTAATTTTGGCATATCCGCAATTCGTACACGTCCTACTAAAATTATTTGTATATGTACATGTATAATTACCACTCATTGTAATCATTGCATCCTGTACAGAATCAGAAACTTTAACTTTGCCATTTGATGAA
>Ga0209829_10001116_pt1 | contig 22558 bp, 20 predicted proteins | sample C_140205_EF_Meta_FD_187311 | JGI IMG/M metagenome (GOLD analysis project Ga0209829, IMG submission 187311) | Freshwater microbial communities from Lake Croche, Canada to study carbon cycling - C_140205_EF_MetaG (SPAdes) (version 2) | ecosystem: Environmental > Aquatic > Freshwater > Lake...
TGTAATTTCTACACATTTTGAACCACAAATTGACCCTGATGCAGTCCCCTGGTACAAAGACGAGACAGTAGCCGGCGTAGCCAATAGCACGGTGATTGCCGTACTATTCCTGCTCTTTTTAGTGGTTGTCGTACGTCCCATGGTCAAGAAGTTGACTACCCCAGCATTTGATGCTGCAGCCATGGCGGCATCAGCTGCCGAGGCGGCTGCTAGAGAAGCTGCAGCTGCTGAAAAAATCAAGTCTGAACGAATTGCTGAGGCAGTCGCAGCAGCAGCTGCTAAAGTTGTTGCCGATAGAGCAGCAGCTGAAGATGCCGCAGAAAAGGAAAGAGTGCGCTTACTAGAAGAAGCTCGATTGAATGCAGAAGCAGAAACTGAAGCTCGCTTGAAAAAGGAGGCTGAAGAGGCTGAAAAACTCAAGGCGGCAGAGGAAGGTCTAAGTGAAGAAGTCGAAATGGAAGAAGGTGAGACCTTGGAAGAAATAAAGGCCAGAATGTCAGTCCACAAGCCCAAAAAACCAACAATTTCAGCCGATATGCTCGATACAGCCAACACCTATGATGATAAAGTGGCTTTGATCCGAATGATCGTCTCTGAAGAAAATACCAGAGCCAGGATGGCAAGTGTGCTCAAAAATATGATTCGAACATAATTCGATTGAAATTGAATAGGCTAAAAGTGAACACATCTCATAAAGAACTTGTAACTGGAGCTAGAAATGGCTGAGAAAATGAATGCGACGTCGCAAGCAAACTGGTCGCCAGCTCTTCGAGAAGAGATGGCTGCGATGACCTCGACTCAAAGGGCGGCAGTTTTGATGCTTCTATTGGGTGAAGATCAAGCTGCGGACATTGTCAAATATCTAAATCCAAAAGAAGTGCAAGCCTTGGGAGCAGCCATGGTTGCTGCGGCAGAGCTATCACAAGAGGCCGTTAATGTGGTTTTGGATGAATTTGTCGACTTACTGAAAAAACAAACCAGTTTAAGTTTGGGTAATACTGATTATGTTGAAAATGTGATGAAAAAAGCATTGGGAGACAGTAAAGCCGCTTCAGTACTTAATCGCATCATGCCCAATCAAGCCACCAAAGGTTTGGATATTTTAAGCTGGATGGATGCAAGATCAATTGCAGACATGATCCGTACTGAGCATCCACAAGTGATTGCCATTATTTTATCTATTCTTGAGTCGAATGTTTCTGCTGATGTGCTGTTGTATTTGCCACCAGATATCAGACCAGAAGTCATTCAACGAGTTGCTAGTTTGGATACTGTTCAACCTTCTGCCATGGCTGAATTGGAAACCATCATGCTGGCCCAATTCTCCAAAAATTCGTCAGCAAAATCATCGAGTTTCGGTGGTGTTGAAGCCGCAGCCAAAATCATGAATTTGACAAAAACCGGCCTAGAAGCGGAAATTATGAATGGATTGTCTGAAATTGATTACGACTTGATGCAAAAAATTCAAGATTGTATGTTTACATTTGATAATTTGGCAACTGTGGACAATAAAGGAATTCAAGTGCTCATGCGCAATGTGGAGCCAGATCAATTGATGGTGGCTTTGAAAGGTGCAGCTGATGACGTTAAAGAACGCTTCCTCAGTAATATGTCGGAGCGCGCACGTGGAATGTTTGTAGATGACATGGAGGCCCGAGGTCCTGTTCGTATTGCTGATGTGGAGGATGCACAGAAGAAAATAATGCGACTGGCAAGAAAGCTATCAGATTCAGGCGAGCTAATGCTTGGAGGAGCCGATTTTGTTTAAGCAAAGCATACCTGCAAGCCAATCCAATGAATTCAATGCGAACCCCTTATTGTTCAAGGAAGAGGTTCTAAGCAACGAATTCAGCGCTAGAGATTGGGCCAATGCTCCACGGGTGGAGTATGAAAGTACGTTGTATAGAAAAATGGCCCCCCCTAGAACTGCTCGTGTCGTAGATGATTCTTCCGGGTTTAAGTTGGAAACCTATGGCGCAAAGCAAGAGGAGGTTCATGCTGTTCATCATCCCTCTAAGTCAAAGGACATGGGTGTTGAACCCCAGGTTGATTTATCGCCGAACGATGATAGTTCTAATATAAGCGATGAAAATATTAAAAATGGACCATTGGAGGCAAGTGATCTTACGGAAAAGACACATCTAGAGGTTGATAAGTCATCGCAGACAGCTGAGCAGTCAAATTTTGAAATTTCCGAAAATGTGGATGTTGTTGAAGTCATGTCGACACATGAATTACACCCATCATACGATTCAGATGAGGTTGGTCCACTGACCTTAGATAACAATCATCACGAAGAAGTCGAAAACAATGAATCTCATTCAGCACTTAAAAATGAGAACAGTGAAAATTTAGATGATCGGCCTTTAGGAAACACTGACATTTCAGAATCGTCAAATTTGAATGTTAGTGATTCCAATTCAAATGCATCAACTAGCGTGCAAAATCAAATTGCTATGCAAGAGTCTTTGCAAGAGCTATCTTCATTGAAAACGCAGTTGGAATTAAAGAATAAGGAATGGGATGAAGAAAGATCTCAATTGAATCAAAAGATTCAAGAGATTCAAGATAGTCTTGCCTATAAAGAAAATGAGTACGCTAGCAACCTTCAACTTATTGAAGAAAACTCAAATGAGAAAATAAATTCACAATTAGAAATCCTAAAAGAAGTTACAAGCAGAATTGAAGAATTTACAAAGTCTCCAGATCGTTTGTTTGAGCCGGTGAAACGCTTGAGCATGCACATTGCCGAGCAGTTGGTCTTGGCTGAATTGAATCTTTCAGGTAGTTCAATCGAAAGATTGATTCAACGTTGCTTGGATGAACTCTCGAATCGCTCAGAGCCATCAGTCATTGTAGAGCTCAATATCCAAGACAAGGATAGGCTCGAGGAGATGTCTGGCGACGTAACTGGACATATACAACTGAGAGGCGTTCCTGGATTGCAAATTGGTAGCGTACGTGTGATCTCAGATGATACTCAAGTCGATGACCTTATTACCAATAGGCTAGAAGGCATGGCTCATAGCTTGTTAGGCCAGCCTGAGATATGGCGTGAAAAGTCACCTTTTTTCCGTCAACCTCTCGCTCAGCGTGATTCTGAAGTTCAGGATGTACGCCAGCGAATTGCATCATCCGATGATTCATTTGTGGAGAATTTTAATGATTGATTGGATCAATGCATTATTACGAGCGCTCATGTGTTTGGGTTTTTTGATTTTAGTGGTCAAACCCATGCTCATGGTATTTAGTCGACGTGAGTTCAATCATATTGAGCTTGAAGATGCTGCACAAAGTTCAGTCAATTCGGCATTTCAAGCTTGGAGAGTAAATCACGGCGCTCATTATTATGATAATCCTGAATACGCTGAGATGATGGCATCCAATCCGAACTTGGAGTTGCCCGATTTATCCAAGCCGCCGGAACTATTGCCGGCACCACAAATTCCCACAGTAGCTGCGGAAGTACCCAGCACGCTTGAAGTTGCCGCCAATGAGAATCTGGCAGAAAGCACAATTGAACCTGAAGCTGCACAGACTGTAGCTGTAGCCGACTCGGCACAAAATGAAACCAAAGACAAAGAACTTGTTCCTGTTGAAGAAGAGCAATTTGAGGAGGGTAGCATGGAAGCTATGAAGTCAAAGTTGGCGGCCGAAAAGAAAAAGAAAAAGGCTCAAAGTGTCCCACCTGAGCTCTTAGACAACGCCAACACTTATGAAGACAAACTGATGGTTGTCCGAATGATCACCGAGCAAGACCATGGACGAGTAGCTGCTGTTCTCAAGAAAATGATTCAGGGCGGTGCCTAAATGAACGCTGTTACTCTGGACTTTGTGCAAGAGGTAGAGCAATGCATACCCAGGTTGCGTGCACCTCAGCCACAAAGAACTGGAACGCTTGTGAGGTTGGTTGGCATGACCCTCGAGACTAGAGGTATCATGGCACCGCTTGGAGCTTGTTGCGAAGTTTTAGGACAACGCGGCCACCGGATAGAAGCCGAGGTGGTTGGTTTTCAAGACAAAACTTTATATTTGATGCCGTTCAACGATCCTGTTGGCGTAGGCCCTGGTGACATGGTGCGAGTTCTCAGTCATTCCTCCCAAGTTTTATTGGGCCCTGAACTATTGGGCCGTGTGATTGATGGAAGAGGTCAGCCGCTTGATGGAAAAGCCGCACCACAATGCAAAGATTCTTTGGCATTGATGGGGAGGCCACTCAATCCAATGGAACGAGGTCCTATCCACGAAGTACTTGATGTGGGTGTCAAGGCGATCAATGGTGTACTCACTGTTGGGCGTGGTCAACGCATTGGTTTGGTTGCAGGATCAGGCGTTGGTAAGAGTGTACTCTTGGGTATGCTCACTAGGTTTACAAAAGCCGATGTTGTCGTGATTGGTTTGATCGGTGAGCGGGGCCGAGAGGTTCAAGCTTTCATATCTGAATCGTTGGGAGAGGAAGGTTTGGCTAAATCAGTGGTTGTTGCAGCTCCAGCCAATGTATCGCCTGTTTTGCGTCTAAAGGCCACTCACATGGCTCATGTGATTGCCGAATACTTTAGGGATCAGGGTAAAAATGTATTACTGCTTTGTGATAGCTTAACGCGTGTTGCACATGCTCAGCGTGAAATTGGCTTGGCCATTGGGGAGCCTCCAACAGCAAAGGGTTATCCTCCGTCGGTTTTTGCGCTTCTTCCAAATTTGATTGAACGAGGAGGAGTTGGTCGAAATGGTTTCGGATCGATTACGGCCATTTATACGGTGTTGGCTGAAGGTGATGATGCGTCAGACCCCATAGTTGACATAGCTCGAGCTTCATTGGATGGTCAAGTAATGCTATCTAGAAAATTGGCAGATTCAGCTCATTACCCAGCCATTGATCTCAATGGTTCAATTTCGCGTTTGATGCAATCTTTGTTGGATCCCGATGATTTGAAACAGGCCAATAAACTGCGACGACTATGGTCCCTTTATCAACAAAATGTAGATTTGATTCAAGTCGGTGCGTATCAAAGTGGTTCCAATCTGGAACTTGACGAGGCCATTCGGCTACGAGAAAAAATAGTGAACTTTCTGCGCCAAGACATGAATATTGGTCAAGATTATGAAAAAACACGCGAAGAGCTGCGGCAACTGATGACGCAATAAGAAAAGAGCAGGTCTTCAGACCGACAGTGACCTGTTTATTCCAATAAATATGAGTGAAAGCAATCAAGATGAAACCCCGTGAATGCTGGACAGTTTTAGCCAACAAAGCCCAAGACAAAGTCACTGAGGCTCAAAATCAGGTGCAAAAAACGCAGGATATTTTGGAAAAGTTATTAGCAAGCCGACAACGTATCAATGTCATGGTCGATGAATATACGCAAAAATCACAAGCCTTAGAGCATGGTGTTCATACTGTATCTCAGAGTATTAACTCTAGGCAATTCATCGCGCAATTATTACAGTTGATCCAGAGATTGGAACTTGATATTGGACAAGCTCGTGTCAACTTAGACAATGCCAAGCAAGCGGTGAAATTGATGGAATTAGAGCGATTGAAAATGCAGTCTTTGGTTGAACAAGATTTGAAAGCGGTGCAAACATACCATCGCAAGGAGGAGCAAAAGCAAATGGATGCGTTGGGGCTAAGCCTATTCAACGTTAAATCCACCCAACTTAAAGCTGCATGACTTCGGCGTTGAATCCATTTCGAGTCTTTAAATGTCTTCTCATTACATTTCATCTCTAAAAGCTCTGAAGAAGAATGCAACTCGCCCCAATAAAGGATCAGTCGTTAACGCCGCTATTGTTGAAAAATTTAATCAAATCATTTCACTTCATCAAAATGGTCATTTAGAAGAAGCCGAAATTGAATATAAGCAATTTCTGTTCAAGCATCCAAAGAATGCGGATGCTCTTCAACTCTTGGGTACTTTATACGCTCAAAGAATGCAGCATGCAGAGTCTTTGATTTACTTTAACCAATCTCTTGCCATCAATCCCAATCAAGCCACGGTTCTGAATAATTTGGGGAATGTTTATTCGGATCAAAAAATGCATCAATTGGCGTTGGATTGTTATGACAAGGCAATACAGCTTGAAAATAATTATTCACAAGCCTGGCACAACAAAGGGAATGTGTATTTTGTACTTCAAGAATACTTGAAAGCGATTGATTGCTATCAAGTAGCGATTAAATTCAACCCGAATGAATCACAAAATTTCAATCATCTTGGCAACGCTCAGCAGGCGTTGTCTATGCATGATGAAGCTTTGAAGAGTTATCAGATTGCAATTCAATTAAATCCAAGCAATACAGAAGTTTTAAATAATCAGGGAGCGCTTTATCAAAAGCTGTCTCAATTTGAATTGGCACTGTTGAGTTTTGATCAAGCGATCCAATTGCATAAAGATAATGCACAAGCGCACTATAACCGTGGCCGGGTTTTAAAGCAGCTTAATCGTATCCAAGAGGCGGTTGATTCTTTTTGCTTTGCTATCGAAATCAAGCCTGATTATTTTGAGGCATATAACAATTTGGCAAATGTATTGAAAGATGAAAAAGATTGGGAGCGAGCCTTCACTTTGTACTCAAAAGTGATCGAGATGAAGCCTGATTTTGCTCAAGCTTACTATAACCGTGGTACTCTTTTGCAAGAGTTCAATGAGCTTGAACAGGCGGTATCAAATTATGAAGTTGCTTTGAGTCTTGAGCCAGACTATGCCGACGCTCATTTGAATTTGGGTTTGGTGTACTTGATGTTGCAAAATTACGCTAAAGGTTGGACTCACTATGATTGGCGTTTTAAGAGTGAGCGATTCTCTACCAAGCGTTTTGAATCAATTCGCCCCCAATGGAACGCTTTTATTACAAATCCCTCCTCCAAGCGATTGTTGATCTGGTCAGAGCAAGGTGTCGGGGATGAGTTGATGTTTTGCACCTTGTTGTCCGAATTTGTTTCTCAATTGGAAAATACCTTAGTCCAAGTCCAAGTAGATGAGCGCTTGTTGCCATTGATGAGCAGATCCATCAACAATGTTGAATTTATTTCAAAAGATCAAAAGCTAAGCGATCACAATTTTGATGAGCAAATGCCGCTGGGTTATTTGGCCGCTTTTTTGAGACCAAGTCTGGAATCATTTTCTAGGCAAACACCATCTTTTCTCTTGCCAGATGTGATTAAAGCGGAAAGATTAATTGCTCAGTTAAGGCCTCAATTGAAGCTTGAAAAAATTTCTGAGCACGATCATCAAGATCACTGGCTGATCGGTATTTCATGGCGAAGTAGCGCTCCAAAAACCGGAAAACAAAGAAGCTTGACTTTGGAAGAGATGGCGACTTCTCTTCATTCACCTGGGGTCAGACTCATTTCCTTGCAATACGGTGATGTTCGCGATGAGATTGAGACTTGTTATAGAAAAACAGGTATTCAAATTGAGGAAGTCACATCCGTGGATAATTTCTTCAATCTTGATGGCTTGGCATCTCTGATGCACGTTTGTGATGAAATTGTGTCTGTTGACAACGCCACAGTTCATTTGGCAGCATCCTTGGGTTTGAGGACCAAAGTGCTGTTGCCCTTTCACCCAGATTGGAGATGGGGGCTGTCGACCTCAAAAAGCGTTTGGTATCCAAGTGTCGAATTATTCCGTCAAAACGTACCTGGTGATTGGCGATCCGTTTTGCTTGATCTTGAAAACTCCATGAAAATTGAAGTTCAGCTTTGAATATTACACTGATGGATTTTTCAACTCTTCGGGCTGAATGAACGATGCGATTAAGAAATGACAGTATGCTGGTTTGAAATACCAAGGAAACAATTGGCAGGATTGATAGTCTGAAAAGACCTCAGCACTCAAGTGATCTTGCCATTCTCCTGTTGCATTGACTTGATTCAGTAGAATTTGAGTGCCTTCATCAAACCTCATTTCTTGGTTATTCAAAATCAAACTATTTGGGTCCGTGTTTTCTGTGTCTTTTGTTTTTCCGAACGCAATTGAATTGGCGTTGCCCGATAAACAACTGGTGCTCGGCGATTGAGCCAAAGATTCATCGACTGGCCCAGAGAGCCAATCATGAATACTGCCCCAGTGACTGTTTTTTAAGATTACCTTAATGTGCTTGAGTTGACGCAGTACCAAGTCTTCGTCTTTGAGCTTAAAGCATTGTTGCCCCAATACATTGTCAAACCAAATGAATGATTCGGGATATTCTTTGATCAGGAGCGACAGCTCTCTAATTCCATCTCTTCTCTCAAATCCCCATGCTGTACCTGATTTTCTGAGCGATTTACCATGGTTGATATAAAAAAATAGAGGGGCCAAGGGATCGATATCAATCACTTTGATTTTTTTGAATTGAGACAGCCAAGAACTTGACATCATCCATCCTGCACTGCCTCCAATCAATAGCAATTCGGATTGGCTAACTTGGTGACGCATGAGAAAATCATCGATGCTCTTTTGTGTTGGTTCCCATCGTTTTCTGGACAACCATGCACTCATGTGCCAAGACAATCCGCCTGTTTCTTGGGCATGCAGTGCGTCTTTTAGCCAATCGAGCGCGATTCGACCCAATGAGTAGCGCTTATCGGTCACAGGCAGCCTTGCGAATATTGACCAAAGGTGTTTGGGGTGCAATAGGCTGCCATGTGTCCAGGACTCCCTCGCTCTCCAAGGTTTGCCCTGAGAGTCTGCTTCCACTGTGCCAAGACACTGAAAGTGTTTTCACCATGCCAGTTTGGCAGTTGAACTGAAACAAAGAGCGAGTTGAGCGAAAAGTTAAGCCTCGCGATGTCTTTTGAGGTTCTCTGTAGTCGAGCATGGTCCAAGCTTGGCGCACATGGCTGTTGCTTGGATCGGGCTTGGTAATACTTTGCACATCGATGTAAAAAACCCCCAGATCCATCAGACCAACGGATTCCCAGTCACTTGCCCATAGGTTGGAACACAGGCAGGCCCCAGGAATGAAGATCCATATTCCTTTTAGGAAAGTCCGCTGGGCCTTTTTAAGCTTATAAAGTGCAAAAAATCTCATGTTTTGGTGCCCCATGCGCGATAATCCAATCAAATCAATTGTCGACAGAAAATGGCCTTGAATCCATCTGACTTTTTAGACTTCTTCAACCTCGAGTGGGTTGGTCTATTGCTTTCGATGGATTTTTACCCATTTTTTCTGAAAATCACCCTCTTGCCCCTGAATATTTTGGAAAGGGCCTATGGAAAACCATGAATTGGGCCGTTTTGCCCTCAGTACCATTGGCGTGTTGATTTTGTTGGCTGCTTTTTTGTGGTGGTTTCAACAACGAAAGGGGCAACCTTTTGGTAAATTGATGGACAAGAGAATCAAAGTTCTAGAGGTCTATCCTTTGGGGTTGAAGCACAAAATGATGTTGCTTCAAGTCGATGATCAACGTATTTTGGTGGCGGTCAATCCCCAAGACATTCGTACATTGCATACTTGGACTGGACAGGAAGGCGCAGTTGTACCAAGCGACCTCGCAGCATCGGCGCAAATTGGTATCCCCTGAGACTTTGCAGGTGATGGCGCAAAGCCTGGTCAAGTATTTGAGCGTTATCGGGAAATTATGGTTTATTTTGTCTGACTTTCGTATCGGTTTGTAAAGCCAAAGACCAAGTTGAAAAGGGTGGCAGGGATGAATGAATTTCGGGGTAATCAAGTGTTGACGCAATGGCTGAGTTTATTAAAGCTCAAATTAAAAGCGCTTTCAACGCACGGCAAGCGCCTTCATGAAAGCGCAGTGCTCGAGCCTGTGTCATCTGTTGGATCTGTCAGGTCTCCATATGCTTGGCTCAAAAGTCCAATGACACTGGGCCTCGGTGTCGTACTTTGCTTGATCTTTTTCTCTCAACTCTCCATGGCACAAGGTTTACCCATGGTCAATGTGACTGGAGGCAAGAACGGGCAGCAGTACAGCTTGACTCTTCAACTTTTGGCTTTGATGACCACCTTGTCGTTGTTGCCATCAATGTTGCTCATGATGACTTCATTTGTTCGGATCATCATCGTGCTCTCCTTGGTTCGTCAGGCCTTGGGAACAGGTCAAACTCCGCCCAACACGGTGCTGGTGGGTTTGGCTTTGTTCTTGACCTTGTTCGTCATGTCCCCTGTGTTCGATGACATTTATAACAACGCTTTGTCGCCTTACATGAATGGCAACATGGCTTTTGAGAAAGCTTTGGGAATTGCGGAAAAGCCAATTCGTGACTTCATGATGCTGCAAACCCGTGAAGATGACATCAATATGTTCATGCAAATTGCACAGAAAAAAGAAGTGGTCAGTGCCGATGATGTCCCTTTCACCACCTTGATGCCCGCCTTTATCACCTCTGAGCTTAAAAGCGCATTCACCATTGGCTTCATGATCTATATTCCATTTGTGGTGATCGATTTGATCGTGGCCAGTGTCTTGATGTCCATGGGTATGATGATGCTTTCTCCAATGATCATCTCGATGCCTTTCAAATTGATGCTTTTCGTCTTGGTGGATGGTTGGACCTTGCTCATGGGGTCCTTGGCATCGAGTTTTGTATTCAAATAACAATTGAGCCTGAGGAGGATATTGCATGGACACAGCGATGGTTGTGGATTTAGGGCGTCAAGCGTTGTGGATGACCATGCTCATTTGCGCGCCCATGTTGGGAGTCGCCTTGGTGGTGGGTTTGTTGGTGGGTATATTTCAAGCGGCCACCTCCATCAATGAGCAGACCTTGAGCTTCATTCCCAAGCTCATCGCTTTGGGACTCACCATCAGCGTATTGGGTGGGTGGATGATCAATACCTTGGTTGACTACACGAAAGTCATTTTTGGTCGAATTCCTACATTGTTTGGCTGAATAACGATGAATTTCCTTGCTGCCAATTTGGTTGAACAGTTTTATTCAATGATCTGGCCTTTGTTGCGCATTTCTGCGTTTTTGACCTTTGCGTCGATTTATTCGATCCGAGCTGTAAATCTACGAGTGCGTATCACTTTGGCCTTGGCGTTGACAGTATTTTTGGTATTTCAGTTGCGCATGGAGTTGCCTCGCATTGACCCTTTGAGCTTGCTGGGCCTGCGAGAAATATTCAATCAACTCTTCATTGGATTTACGTTGGCCATGATCATGCAACTGGCCACAGCCAGTTTGGTGGTGGCGGGCCAAGTGATTTCAAATTCCATGGGGTTATCCATCGCCAATTTAATCGATCCAAATCTGGGCAATGTTCCGTTGACATCACAATTTTTGACCATCCTAGGGACCTTAATCTTCCTCACCACCGGCGGAGATTTGATCGTGTTTGGTATTTTGCTAGATTCATTTCAGCATTTTCCCATTGGTCAAAATATCTTCTCTCAAGATTTGATGGGCAAGATGACGGCTTGGAGTTCCATTGTTTTTGTGGGTGCTGTTTTGGTGTCTTTGCCCGTCATGATCACGCTATTGTTTGTCAATATTGGTCTTGGATTTGTGACCCGGGCTGCACCAAGTTTAAACATTTTCTCGGTGGGATTCCCCGCCATGATGTTCACAGGCTTTATCATTTTGTGGCTTGCCATCCCCAGCATGCTTTCTCGCGTGGATTGGCTTTGGGTGCAGACTTTTAATCAAATGCGTGACTTGATACTTCAGGCAAGTTGAGATCATGGTTGATGCAATGATGCAACAGGAATAATGTAAATGGCAGAAGAGAGTTCCTCAGAAAAGACAGAAGAACCGACGTCGCGGCGACTTGAGAAAGCCCGTGAAGAGGGCCAAATTGCCCGCTCTCCTGATCTCTCTACGGCGGTGGTGTTGGTCACGGCCACCTTGATTTTTACTTTTGCCGGTCATTGGATGTTCTTAAAAATGGGGCAACTCTTTGTGTCCCAATTGGAATTTGATCGAAAAATATTGGACAAGTCTGAGCTGTTGCCTGCCCATTTGGGGCAATCTTTGTTTGATGGCTACATGGTGATCTTTCCGTTCATGATTGCCTTGGCTGTGTTGGCCATCTTGTCCACCGGTTTGACTGGGGGATTCATTTTTTCTGCAAAATTGTTGGTCCCCAATTTTGCCAAGCTCAACCCCATGTCTGGGTTGGCCAGAATTTTTGGTACGAAAGCTTTGATTGAACTTGGCAAGTCGATTTTGAAGTTTTCGGTGGTGGGTGTGATTTTGTTCTTCACTGTCATGAATAACGTCGAAGGCTTGTTGAACTTAAATCGCATGGAACTCAGCGTGGCGGCCAAGCAAGCGGGTTCAATGATTGTGGATGCTTGTTTTTGGATGTGCATGGGATTGGTGTTGATTGCCTTGGTGGATGTGCCCTTGCAGATTTATCAAGTCAACAAACGCCTGAAAATGACCAAGCAAGAGATCAAAGACGAGATGAAAGACCAAGAGGGACGTCCTGAGGTCAAGGCTCAGATTCGCAGGCGACAAAGAGAAATGGCCAATAATCGAATGATGGCCAAGGTCAAAGACGCCGATGTGGTGATCACCAATCCACAGCATTTTGCCGTCGCCTTGCAGTACGATCCCACCTCAGATGGTGCTCCCATATTGCTTGCCAAAGGAGCCGATGAGGTTGCTAGAAGAATCAAAGAAGAGGCTGCAGCTCATGGGATTGAAATTTTCGAGGCACCTGATTTGGCCAGAGCCCTTTACTTCACGACAAAACTTGACGCCGTCATTCCCGAAGGTCTGTACCATGCTGTGGCCCAAGTCATCGCTTATGTGTTCAGTTTGAACGACGCGTATTCGAAATCACAAAAATACACCAAACCCAGCCCCAAAATACCAGACAATATGCTATTTGATGAAAATGGCTTTTTGCGAGCACAATGAAAGCATCTAAAAGGTTGATGAATTGAAGGATTTTTTCCAAAGCCCTAGTGACAAGCTGCGTTTAGAGATCATGCTCAAGTCATTGAGCCAAGGCGATCTCAACTTGGCCATTTTGGGTGACGATGAAGTCGCTTTGTCCTACTATGCTCGCCGTATTTTTGAGCACTTGAAAGCGCAAGATCAAGTTCAAGTGGACCTGTGCTTATCGGCCGATTCGGAAAAATTGGTTCAGCGCTTCAATCAAATTCTCTCTGAGTTGACTCTTGATGAAGCAATGAGCAAGAATCAAATGGCGCCGATCCGGCGCTTTCTGATCTTTCCTGACACCCAATATATTCAAGACTTTGATTTGCAACTCTTGGCGCGTCTGGTCAATGGGCTGCCAGCCAGCAATATCCATGTCATTTTGTTGTTCAATTTGCGCGAGCCTTATGAAAAGAAATTGAGTGTTTTTGGCAAGAGTTTGATTCAATGGGTGCTTGAAAAGGAAAGCAACCATGCGATGGGCTCCTATGGAGATGACGCCCAGGAGGGTTCAACCACACGAAAAGAGCCCTCCATGAACGCCCTCATGAGCGCCAAAGAATTGAAAGCAAAAAGTGGTTGGTCCTCCGATGTGGATTTGACCTTACCCAGTGCTGTCCAAGAGGCGGGAAGAATTGAGCCAGGGCTCTCTGAGGCCGAGTTGTTGCAAGCGGTGCACGATGTGGAGTCCGAGCTCAAGCGGCAAGACGCCCTTCAGGCCGATGAGGTTGGAAAAATCGAACCCAAACCAAAATCCAGCCGTCTTGGCTGGGGTCTGTTGCTGGGCTTATTGCTTTCCATGGGTGCTTTGGCCAGCATGTACCGTGATGTGATCATGCAAGAAGTCAAGAGCATGCAAGATTACCTGAGCACTCCGCAATGGGATAAGTCACCCAAAAAAGATGGTGCTGTCTCTGTGAAGTCTCCCAAGGAAGCCCAGTTGTCCACCAAGGATACCGGGGCCAAAGAGGTCGATAAACCTGCGTTAGATGCGCCTGCGGCGCCTATGCCGGTTGCGAAAGAGGGCGCAGAGCCCAAGGTGCAATCTCCCACCAGCCCCCACCCAGGCGTCAAGGTTGATGATTCCTTGATCCCGGAAAAAGAGGCGATTTTGTCTCCTGCGAAAGAATCCAAAGAGACCGTGGCTTCTAAACCCCAGGTGAACAAGGACGTTGCCAAGGAGGCTGTCAAGGATCTGGCCAAGCCAGAGGGCGCCCTCAAAGAGACACCGCTGAAAATACCTGTATTAAAGGACAGTTTTCCAGCTGTAACACCCACTCCGGGCGTTAAATCTGCGCTTGTCGCTGCGCCTTTGAATGAGCAAGTTTCGCCGCAAAAAACGGCCAAGCCCAACGCCCCGTCGACTGAAGCCTCCGCCAAGCAAGCCGTCGTGACGCCAACTCCTGCATCAACGCCTTCGTCCGCTGCTGTGCCCAGCAAAGAGAGTGCTTCAGACAAGCCCATTGGCAAAAATGAGTGGGTCAATGCTTTGTCGGACAAGGCGTGGGTGCTTCAACTCGCGGCCATGCCCACCAAGGCCGAGATTTTGGAGCTCAAAGGTAAAACACCAGCTTTTGAAGGCGCGCAAGTCTTGCTCACCAGAAATCCACAAAGCAACAAGCCCTATTTCATTTTGGTTCGTGGGCCATTTGCAAGCAAAGAGGAGGCTCAGGGCGTCATGCAAAGCAATGCGGAATTGGCAAAAGCTTGGCTCAGAAGTGCCAAATCTTTGAAAATTCAGTTCAAGACCAATTGACAATGAGTTTGATTCGGCTTTTCTTCATGGGAGGGCTTGGATCCATTCAAGTTCTGTCGGGCCTAGGTCGATTCAATTGCAATGCTGGGCGTCCAAAACAATATTTTTTCAATATCGTGGAGGAGGCTTTAAAGCAATGCAATGTGGGAAAGGCTCAAAAGGGAGCCTCTCAAGGACCAACTCTTGAGTTTCTTGGACATTGGCGAATCTGGTGGGTGGCTGTCGCTTGGATCAATCCTTAAATTCTCAGGGTCATGGTCTCTTTCAGTCTTGTGCTTAGTTTTCTTAAAGGATAGTCAGTGTCCACGGAGTCAACAACCAAAGATTTGGATCATCCCAGTGATCACCATGAGGCGCACCATTCCAAAGGGGCTACTTTTGTGGATCCCTTGGGCAGCACGACCATCGAAGAGGGTTCTCACGCCCAAGGCGCTGAAGTTCAGTCTGTGGCCATGCTCGAAGGTGCCCAGGAGTCCTCTGGACGGCCTGCCGAGAATTCACTGTTGGCCCCTGATTCGGTTGACCCAACTGGCCTGACACTCTCCCTTGACGGACTGAACAATACTAAAGTTACGCCTGACAATGCCGATCAATGGATTGAGGAGATCAAAATCCGAATAGACAAGCTTCGTCAAGATGTGGACGAACTCAATGCCAGACTTGATCGCTTCAAACGCCCTATTGACAAATAAGCCTCCTGGCGTTGTGCTCTGGTTTTTTGTCATTCGATGGGGTTTGACTTCTGTCCTAAGTGAGTGCTCACTCCATGTTGCACTTTCCTTGAATTGAGATCAATCGAACATTTCATCACCTTTACCTGCAAAGCAAATTCAAATGAGCTCAGATACTTTCACACCTGAAGAGGCCCACGAAGAGTCTGCTGTTGCCGTGGCTAAAGATCAAGAGAATTTTGACCTCTCACAAGTTGCGGCCGAAATTGAGGCATTGCAGTCCAAGTCTTTGGATAGCAATGAGTTGGCCAAGCAGCTGGAGGATTTGACAGGTGTCGTGCTGAATTCGGCGGAAGCCTCAACGAGATCGGCCTCAGTTGCAGCCGATGTCAGTGGTGACATGCAAAAAGTCATGCAAGCCATTGGCGAAGCCCACCAACGCAGTGTCAATCATTCAAGAATTTTGCTGGGCGCCATGCTGGTCTTTATCTTGATTTCGATTGGGACATTTTTTGCGATTTCTACGCGCATGCGGCAAAACATCATCCAACTTGACACACTTTCATTGGCTGTGGGCAAAAGGGTGGTGGATCTGGATGCAACCTTGGGCACATTCACCGAGTCAACTCAATCTTTCAACGAGTTGACTGAGAAGCTCGAAAGCTTGCATGAAACCCAGGGCAAACTCGACAAGCGCATAGAAGAAATGGGCAAAGTTGTTTTGGAAGTGCCCAAGCAAGTGGGAGAGCAATCCAGCAAATCCTTGGCAGAAAAACTGGCTGCTTTGGACAAGCAAATACAAGCGTTGGATAGCAAACTAACAGCCCTGAGCAACCGACCACAGCCCAACTTGGCTGCATCTCAACAGTCGATGAACCAAGAGATCCAAAAGCTTAAAAAAGATCTGGAAGTGTCTTCTGCCAAAGCGCATGAAGCCGCTGCTCAGGCGCAGGCTGCAGTAGCAGCGAGCGCAAAACCCAAGCCGGCCCCTCCCAAGCCTGAAGCCAAGGTGGATGCAAAGCCAGAAGCCAAGCCCGACATGAAGGCGGAGGTCAAGCCCAAAGAAGCAGTGGCCGAGACGCCCCGCAGTCAACCTGTGGCCCAAGCACCTGCAGCCAACTCACAATTTCAACCCTCCAGGGACAAGGAATTGGTTTATCCCAGGCCCAATTCAGGGAAATCCTCAGAGTAAAAGGCCTTCAGGAGGGGTGTCTGGTGCGCTCGCGATCGGAGCGGGCATGGAGTTCACGGTGGAGGCAGTCTCAGCTCCAGTTTTTTTGCCCGCATATTTTGACGGTTGTTGACCGCCAATTGGGCTTTTCATTTCATGAAAACTTTGCTCGCTTGAGTGTGACCAAAAATCTTGGAATACGCCGGGCCAATTCTTGTCTGAATTTTTAAAGCCCTTGGCGCTGAGCAAGGAACCGGGCTCTATGCTGGGGATCAAGGTGGACAGGGAATGGGCTTGAGTTTGGTTGATTCGTCTCATAAAGTGATGAAGGTCAAACTCTTGAGGATCGTTCAGTCCAGTCGCTTCGGTGATTTCTTGCAAAGACTCCAAGGTGTGGTGATGAAAGTTCTTCACCCTTTGGCCCTTATCCTCCACAACCAGGGCAATTTGACGCTTGGGATCTTGTGTGGCGACACCCGTGGGGCAGTTGCCAGTGTGGCAAGTTTGTGCCTGAATGCAACCCAATGCAAACATGAAGCCTCGTGCGCTATTGCACCAATCGGCGCCGAGGGCCAAGGTCCTGGCGATGTCAAAGGCGGAGATGATTTTACCGCTGGCGCCCACACGGATTTGGTCTCTGAGGTTCAATCCGACCAAGGTGTTGTGCACCAAGCGCAGGCCCTCTTGCATTGGGGTGCCCATGTGGTCTGAAAACTCCAGTGGTGCCGCTCCCGTGCCACCTTCAGAGCCATCGACCACGATGAAGTCGGGTTGAATGCCGGTGGTGACCATCGCTTTGGCGATGGCAAACCACTCCCAAGGGTGGCCAATGCACAATTTGAATCCCACGGGTTTGCCTTGGCTCAAGTTGCGAAGTTCTTGAATGAACAGCATGAGCTCTTTGGGGTTGGAGAACTTGGAGTGACTCGAAGGCGAGATGCAGTCTTGCCAAACAGGGACGCCCCTGGCCAGGGCGATCTCAGGGGTGACCTTGGAGCCCAAGAGGACACCCCCATGGCCTGGCTTGGCGCCTTGGCTGAGCTTGATTTCAATCATCTTGACCTGATCGCTCAAGGCTTGGGTGGTAAATCGCTCGGGACTGAATCGTCCCTCCTCGTCGCGACAGCCAAAGTAGCCCGACGCCACTTCCCAGATGATGTCGCCACCGTGTGTTTTGTGGTGCTCGGAGATCGAGCCCTCGCCCGTGTCATGGGCAAATCCACCCAATTTGGCACCTTGATTGAGCGCCAAAATCGCATTGGCGCTCAGTGCACCAAAGCTCATGGCGGAGATGTTGAACAAACTCATGTCATAAGGCTTGGCGCAATCTTTGCCACCGACTCTGACCCTGAAGTCGTGGCTTGGAATATGAGTCGGGGCCATGGAGTGGGTGATCCATTCGTAGCCCAAAGCATGGACATCGAGTTGCGAGCCAAAGGGCTTTTTGTCAGCTTGTCCCTTGGCTCGGGCGTAGACCAAGGAGCGCTGACTTCGTGAGAAGGGGGCTGCATCGGTGTCGGCTTCGACAAAATACTGCCGAATCTCAGGGCGGATGAATTCCAACAAAAACCGCAAGTGCCCAATGATGGGATAGTTTCTTAAAATTGAATGTTGCTTTTGCGTGAGGTCATGCACCCCAATGGCAGTCAATAGCAAGAAGAGAAGTGCTTGAACACCGCTTTGGGAAAAAACGATGAATTGCATCAAGCTCAAACACAGTCCTGCGAGGACTAGAAAAAACACGGTGTAGCGCACAGGATAGAGGCTATGGATTCGCTCAAGGATCATGGTGTGGGCTCGCTCAGTTGGTTGTTCGCCGAACAGTTGGGATGTGTACAAGGGGCGACCTCAATGGGCCGTTGGATCGAGTGTAAACCACTCCTGTGTCCAGTGTAGGGCTTGAAACGCCTGGGTGGCTTGAGGCCGGTGGCGCTGGTTTGATACACGCCGACAGGTTGAATTCAGGCCCGTTGGCGGGACTGCCCCTTGCAAAAGTGAGGAGGATCCAAGCCTGGAGGCCATCACCTCAGGCAAGGCGAGGTCAAACTTTTTTGAGCTTATCGGCCAATTTGTGTCTTGCCAATGATGACACTTCAACTCGGAGTCTGGCAACCGAGAGTTGCCTGTCCGCGGTGTGCTGAACCTCGTCCAAGTGGGACAAAATCTGTACCCTCAAGGACTGACTCTCTTCTTCGAGAATTTTGAGTTGGGCGCGCAGTTGGCGTTGTTGCTCCATGCGTTGGCTCAACATATTGACATTGGTCGCAATGGTCTTCCAGCTCTTGGAGAGTTGGTCCTCCACTGGTTGTCTGAGTTGGTCAAACAACTCCGTGATCAAAGGGTCATCGTGTGAACTCGGGGCGCTGGTGCGTTGTGGATGGACAAAGTTGCTACCTTGCTGGGTGGGCGTTCTTTGCGCTTGAGGTGGAGATGGGTATGGCGACTGATGCGCATTCTGGGGCATCCTGCTCGATGCATGGAAGTCCTGGTGTGCATTGGGTCCACTCGTTTGAACACCCAGTGAAGAAGGCCTGCTCGGGGCGATGGTATCGGCCGTTTGCAAACCTTCAGCGTCCAAGGATTCCCAGCCCACTTCCGGCGTGTACTGCTTGAGGCCTTTGAAGGCTAGAAATTGATCTTGGTTCATGGCGAGCTTTGTTTCTTCAGCATGCATCACCCAAGGGGCGATGCGAATTGTGAGCAAGGGATGGAGAAGTTTTCAGGCAGCCCTTTACATTTTGACGGTGTTTTGACGGGTAAAGCGTTTTAAAAAGTCAGGGATGGCCAATGACACGACCGATTTGGCCTCAGTGAGGCTTTCTTGTGCTTTGCGCTGGCGGTGTCGACTCAAGATGGAGTAGGCTGCTGAAGGTGGTGTGGTGGCCAGCACATTGGGCGTTGTTCGAGCAGGGGCGGAGACCATTTTGTCGACTTGGCGCTCATTGCCCAATGCGGTTTTGGAGACCACACGAGACTTGATGGAGTTTTGCACCTGGTCTTGAGCTTGAGAGGAGATGCGAATGTCCTTGGCAGCGACCACGGCCTGGGCAAATGACAAAAAGGATTCGCCACAAGCGTCAGGTAAATCCATCAAGTAGCCTTGCTCATACATGTCACGAGCTGACTGGCTCTCCAAGATGGGAGGAGCGAGCATGAAGCTCACAGGAAAGCGTTGGCGGGTGAAAATATTGGAGTTGAGTTGCTCTGACAACACCCGAGTTGGGCAAACCAACAAGGCGGGTGACTTGGTAATGGCCGAATCAAATACCCAACGATGACGGCTTAAAAACCCAGAGGTGGCGGCCAATTCAATTTCAGACACGGAGGTGGGGACCAAGACCATGTCAAACTCAAACATCAATTCTCCAGCGAGTGCATCGGTCCAAGTCAAGTCGGCCACGACGATGTCGTGACCTTGGACAGCGCGACGCAAATGCATGCGAGCTTCAAACACAGGGCGATTGCCCCCCATTTCAATGGGCAAGGTCAGGTGCTGAACCAAGACCCCGACATTGGGCGCTCGCCTGAGCCAATTGCTCGAAGATCCGTGTGGGTCCCAATCGATCAAGGTCGTGCGCATGCCAAGTTGACATGAGAGGAATGCCGATAAATTGGCAGCGACAGTGCTTTTACCCACACCGCCTTTTTGACTGGTCACCAAGATTTTGAATGCCATGGCTTTATAGACTCCAGGAATTGTTTCAAATCATGCACCATTGCGCACAATTTCAACCCGGACCCACCGAAATTGAGAAGTCAAATATCGATGCCCGGGAATGGGATCGTAACGTTTTAGTTGAATAAGGCCAACTATATCGTTGTTCTTAAACAACTTATTGTTGTCGTAAGCGAATTGTTGGTGTCAAAGTCAAAGCGGGAGAGGATTTTTTGTATCGTGAAATATTTATTCCTGTGCATCAAACCCAGGAGGAAAGGGTACTTCCCCTGGCGTTTGACACAGTGACCACGAGGTCAGCAGACACAGACATTGACCAGTTGATGCTGAGTTCACTTCAGCGTGAATCGATGGATGCGCTCCAGCGCTCATCCCAATCGTGTTGGACCACATCCAAGTCCCGGCGTTGGCGTTTGGTGGGGCGGCCTTGTTGAATGCTCGAGGCGGGATCCTTGGTCATGGCGTAATCACGGGCATTCTTGGCCCGCAGTTCAATGCTCTCAGGAGTTTCTTGGTACAAGCCTTGGGCCGTGGAGGCGGGGCCCCTCATATTGCTCAAGCCCAAAACGACCACGGTTTTTGTCTGATGGCCTTGGCGCATCTGGACCACGTCACCAGGTTTGATCTCTTTGGAGGGTTTGGCCGAGACCTCATTCACGTGGACTCGACCTTTCAACAATTCATCGCTGGCCAAGCTTCTTGTTTTAAAAAACCGTGCGGCCCAAAGCCATTTGTCAATGCGCATCGTTTGGATTGAGGGAGGATAGAAGAGGGTGAAAAAAAGAGCAAACAGACTCTGAATGAAGACCAACGCTGTTTGTATTCATTATAGGGATAGACGCTCAATGCACGGGTTTGGCGGTCTGTAGGCGCTCATTGAGTGCCGACTTGATTTGCTCAAAAACATTTAGCCAAGGGGACGTGGACGAATCGGTCTCGGTGGTTTCTCCTAGGGGTCTGAAGAGGCGCAGGCTCGCGTACCACGGACTGTCATGTCTGCCATGGAACCAGCGCCAATCGGAACTTTTGGGGATCAAGAGCCAGGTGTCTTGGCCCAAGGCGGCGCTCAAATGCGCCACGCTGGTGTCGACGCTCAGGACCAAATCCAAGTTCTTGATCAATCCCGCAGTCTGGGAAAAGTCCAACAAGGACTCACTCCAGTTGCAAATGTCGCCGTGCTTGTGCATCCAACCAAGCTCCTCAAGTGATGGATCTTTTTGTAAGCTGTGATAGTCCACTCCAGCAGGTAGAAAGGGCAACCAATCTTCCAAGCGACAACTTCTCCTGTAATCGTACTGGTGTTGGGGATTGCCCCTCCACACCAAGCCGACACGAAGGCGGTGTTGATGACCCAACTTAGAACTGAACCCGTGGACGAGGCCTGAAGGAGCTTGCAAGTAGGGCTTGGGTATCAAATCATCCATGTGCTCGATGTGCAGTCTTGCAGGCAAAGAGAGCAGAGGCAAATGGGTGTCAAACGCGGGGAGTTTGTTGCCCGATGCCACCCACTCATCAACGCCTGGCAATGAGCTCAAAATCCCCATCAAGGCCTGGGGAATTTCAAACACCACTCTTGCACCGAGCGCTTTGAGTTGGGGGACGAAGCGACAAAACTGAATGGTGTCGCCAAAGCCTTGTTCATGGTAAATGAGGATGGTACGATCTTGCAAGGAGGTCTCCCCGTCCCACATTGGTTGTACGCAGTGTTTCTTGATGCTGTCAAAGTTACTCAACTTCCAGCGCCACTCGTACAAGGCCCAACCATCTTTCAATTGGCCTTGGAGTAACAGCAAAAGTGCTTTGTTCCAATGTGCATCGGTGTCATGTGGAGCCAAGGCCAAGGCTTGGTCATAGCAAAGAAGGGCTTCATCAAAGCGCAGCAGATCGGTGTGCAAATTGCCCAAATTGGTCAGCGCGAAACGATTATCGGCTTGCAACTCAAGGGCTTTTTCATAGCACCAAAGCGCCCTTTGGATTTGGTTTTTTTGCTGAAGTGCATTTCCCAGATTGTTGTAGGGTTCGGCCAGGAGAGGGTTCAAGGCGATGGCTTTTTCATAGCTCTGGATGGCGCCATCCAAATCGTTCAACTCTTTCAAGACAATACCTTGGTTGGTATAAGCCTCAAGGTAATCGGGTTTGAGTGCAATGGCTCGGTTGTAGTGCTCAAGGGCCAAGGCCTTGTGATTGAGTTCATGGTGAATGATTCCTAAGCTGTAATAGCCTTCAGCGTAATCCTCTTGGCGCTCCACCACCTCTTGATGGGCTTTCAGTGCCGCGTTCAAATCACCCAGTTTTTGCAACGCCAAGCCTTTGTTGTAAAGTGCATTGATTTGATCGGGTGCCAATGCTAGGGCGCGGTCGAAGTCCATCACGGCTTCAAGCCAAAATTCCAAATCCAAGTTGACCAAACCTTTGGAAAAAAAGTAGGCGCTCACTTGGTCGTCCAA
>Ga0209829_10001117_pt1 | contig 22547 bp, 15 predicted proteins | sample C_140205_EF_Meta_FD_187311 | JGI IMG/M metagenome (GOLD analysis project Ga0209829, IMG submission 187311) | Freshwater microbial communities from Lake Croche, Canada to study carbon cycling - C_140205_EF_MetaG (SPAdes) (version 2) | ecosystem: Environmental > Aquatic > Freshwater > Lake...
ACCCGCGCCCACGCCGAACTGAAACTCGGCTCCCTCTTTGGAGACAACATGGTGTTGCAACAGCAGATGGCCGTGCCGGTCTGGGGCTGGGACACACCCGGTGCAAAAATCACCGTGCGATTTGCCAATCAGACCCGCATGACAAGCGCGGACCGGACCGGCTGCTGGCTGTTGAAACTGGAAAAGCTCAAGGCGACTGCCACCCCCCAAACCCTGACCATCACCTCCGCCGAAACCAGAAGCTTCACCAACATCCTGATAGGCGAAGTCTGGCTCGCATCCGGTCAATCGAACATGGAGAAGCCCATCGGCTATCAGCCGGGGCAAGGCCCGTGCCGGAACGCTGAAGTGGAGCTGGCCTCCGCCCGATTCCCGCAAATCCGCCTTTTTAGAATGATCACAGCCTCCTCCAAAACGCCATTGAATCAAGCCGGGAAGTTTCAAGGCTGGCGCGAGTGCAATCGGGAATCGCTCAATGAACTGAGTTTTTCCGCCGCCGAATATTTCTTCGGCCGCGAAATCCACACCAACCTCAACGTGCCGGTCGGACTGGTCCTTTCCTCCATTGGCGGCACGCGAATCGAACCGTGGACCGCTCCGGAGGGCGTGGCAAAGGTTCCTTCGCTGCTGCATCATGAGCCGTCCCAGGCCGCCCCCATTTATTACAACGCCATGATTGCGCCCCTGTCCCGCTTCGCGATGCGCGGAGCCCTCTGGTATCAGGGCGAATCGAACTGCGACGTAAGCAAAGATGATTATCTGACCTACGCGGAAAAGATGACAACACTGGTGGCGGGCTGGCGAGAGATCTGGCAACAGGGTGATTTCCCCTTCTACTTCGTGCAGTTGGCTCCCTTCAATTATTACAACGGGAAAAACCGCCAGAGGGTTGGACCGGAACGTCTGGCCGAATTCTGGGAACTCCAGTCCCGCGCCGCACGGCAGATCAAACACACTGGCATGGTGGTCACCACCGATCTGGTGGATGACTTGGACGATGTGCATCCGGCCAACAAACAGGGCGTCGGACACCGGCTGGCGCTGCTGGCACGCCATCACACCTATGGTCAGAAGAATCTTGTCTGCTCCGGCCCCACCTTCCGCAAAGTAGAAACAGCCGGATCCACCGCCAGAATTCAATTTGATCATGCCGATGGCGGGCTGCTAAGCCGGAACGGTCAGGCGCTGAACTGGTTTCAGGTGGCAGCGGCAGATGGCAAGTTTGTCGCCGCACAGGCTCGGATACTTGGAAACACAGTGGAGGTTTCCGCTGCTGGAGTGGAGCACCCCGAAACCGTCCGGTTTGCCTGGAATCAAGCCGCGCAACCCAATCTGATCAATGGAGCGGGGCTGCCTGCGGAGGCTTTCCGGGCAAACACCAGCCGGAAATAACGGAAGCAGGAATGGGAACCGGCCGATTATTTTTTTATTTCATCCTCCCATCAGTGTCTTTTGACCTCTGCCCTTCCGCGTCCTCCTTTCCGGGCGGAAGGAAGAACCAAAAACCACAGCAACCATGCCGTGCGGACCGCCTTCTGCCCATTATTCATTGCCTGCAGCCTTCTGGTTTACCTCTCAAGCGCCGCAGGCGCGGCCTGTGTATAGACCAAATCCAAAAAATAAACCGTCCCAAGCCCCGTAGGGGCGACACGGAACAAATGGTAAGAGCGAAGAACATGTGCAAAATAAATTGCCTGGATTGCGCATCCGCCGTTTTTGCCGCTCCTACGGAGCTTGGAATTTGGTTTGATCGGTTGCTATAGACAGTCCGCTACTCTGGAGCTTCAAGAAAGCCCGCGCTAAGCCCTGTCTTCGAAGCTCCATCGGAGCGTCACAATAATCCCGCTTTGCTCAGCGGCCAATCTCCCTGTGGCGGCACGCTATGAGCGCCGTTGGTTTGCGCATTTAAGATCCGGGGGTCGTAGACCGCTGCAGGGCTCAGCGCTTGGTTTCGATTTTAAGTTTCATCTTAGCCCCCGGTATTCTGCAACCGGCAAGGCCGATCTCCATTACCTAAAAAAGAAACTAGCTTGGAGAGAGATGGGCCAGCAGGTAGGACCGGAACGCCGCGTAATCGGCGACCATCCGATCGAAATGTTCCGGCATTTTGTTGGTGGCCTCCATCGAAGGAGGCACGTCCGGGGCAAAGCCGATGGTCTGCTCGATCTCCTCGGGAAACTTTGCAGGGTTGGCTGTTTCCAGCACCACTGCGGGCGAGCCTGCAAGCGGTTCGGTTTTTTGCCAGTCCTGGAAACCGGCCCAGGCCACTGCGCCATGCGCTTCCAGCAGCAGCTGATAATTATTCCAGACCTCGCGGATGGTTTCCCGCGTCCGGTCGTCGGAGATAGAACTTGAAAACAAATCCCGCCGCATCGCCGCCAGATCCGGCTGCTGATGCAGGGTCCCCTGCTCGTCCATCCGACCGCCATACAACGCCACCAGACGCGCCAGATTGCTCGGATGCCCCACATTCATCGCGTTGGAAACGGAATTTCTCGAGGGCACGATCTTCTCATAAACACCGCTCGACAGAAAGCGCGGGAATGCGTCGTTGTCATTGACCGAGGCGACAATTTTCCTGACGGGCAATCCCATCTGGCGCGCCACCACCGCCCCCATCATATCCCCGAAATTCCCGCTGGGGATGGAGAAGACGATCGGCTCACCCGGCCGCGCGAGGCGGGAGGCGGCATAGAAGTAATAAACGCTCTGGGGCAGCAGTCGGCCGATGTTGATGGAATTAGCCGAGGAAAGGGGCAGATGGCCCAAAGCAGGATCGGCAAACGCGCGTTTCACCATGGCCTGGCAGTCATCAAATTTCCCGTCAATGGCAACCGTACGCACATTGTCGCCCAAGGTCGTCATCAGCTTGCGCTGGCTCAGGCTGACCTCGTCGATCGGGAAAAGCACCACCACCCGCACTCCGGGAACATTGTGGAAAGCGTGAGCCACGGCCGCGCCGGTGTCTCCGCTTGTTGCGGTAAGAATGGTGAGCTCCCGGCCGTCCTCGCGCAAGAAACGCCCCATCAACCGGGCCATCATGCGGGCGGCGAAATCCTTGAACGAAGCCGTCGGCCCCTGATCCAAGCGCATCACGTGGACGCGGTCATGCACCTTCTCCAGGGGGATTTCAAAATTGTAAGCCTCGCGGCAAATGGCCTCGAGATCGGCTGCCGGCAGCATGCCCTCGGTGTAACAGGAAAGCACCCGGAAAGCGATCTCGGCATAGGGCAGTCCCGCAAAGGCGGCAATCTGCTCCGCGGTCAGAGTCGGAAAGCGGTCGGGGAAATAAAGGCCGCGATCCGGGGCCTGCCCGCGCAAAAAGGCTTCGCGCAGAGTGACCGGCGGGGACTGTCCATTGGTGCTGCGAAAAAGAACGGCAGACATGGGATTAATCGAGGTTTTCAACACGGAACATCACCGGCCGCGCTTTGACCACGGGCAACTTGCCGATCTTGATCAGCGCCTTGCGCATTGCCGCGTTCGTCGCGTCGTGAATCATCAGGATGAGCGGCACGCTCTCCCCCTCATGCCCTTCGGGCTGCATCACCGAGGAAATGCCGATTTTGGCGGCGGCGAGGATGGCGGAGATCTTGGCCAGCACACCGGGGCGGTCCACCACGCTCAGCCGGACATAGTAGCGGGAGACCACCTCATCGAGCGGGAGGACGCGGGCTTTTTTGGCGTGCGCCAGAAAGGGTGCCACGCGAACCTTGGTGCCGTTTTTCAAGTCCAGCGCCGCGTCGGCAACATCACTCAGCACCGCGCTGGCTGTGGCATCCCGGCCGGCACCGCGCCCGTAAAAAAGGCTGTCGCCCACCACGTCCCCGCGGACGAACACCGCATTGAACACATGATTCACATTGGCCAGAACATGGGTGCTGGGAATCAACGCCGGATAGACCGAAACCTGGATTCGCAGCTCGCCTCTGGCCGGGGCCTTGCGCTCCGCTGCCAGTTTTACAATGCCCAACAGTTTGATGGTGTAGCCCAGTTCCTGGGCGAATTTCATATCGATCTTCGCCACATCGCGAATGCCCTCCGTATGAATGCTCTTAGGATCCACCCAGAATCCGTGCGCCAGCGACGCCAGAATGCCGGTCTTGGACTGCGCATCGCAGCCGTCGATGTCCAGGTCCGGGGGCGTCTCCGCATACCCGTGCTTTTGAGCATCGGTCAGGACTGCGGCAAAGTCCGCCCCCTCCTGTTTCATGCGGGTCAGGATATAATTGCAGGTGCCATTGACGATGCCGTAGATCGAGGTAAAGCGGTTGGCCACCAGGCCTTCGCGGAGCGACTTGATGATGGGAATCCCGCCGCAGACGCTTGCCTCGTAATAAAGATTTGCCCCGTGCTTGGAGGCCGTTGCGAAGAGTTCCTTACCGTGAGCGGATAGGAGGGCCTTATTGGCGGTCACCACCGTTTTCCCCTGCTGGAGCGCCGCCAGAACCATGGTCTTGGCAATACCGGTGCCGCCGACCAGTTCGAGAACGATATGGATCTCGGGGTCGTTGACCACTTCCCGCCAGTCGGTGGTCAGGAGCGATGCGGGTATGGCAACCGGTCGGGATTGATCGAGGGAGCGAACGGCGATTTTGGAGAGCACCAGTCTGACGCCCAATCGCGCGGCCATGAGGTCGCCGTTGTGGTGGAGGGCGTGGAACACACCGCCGCCCACGGTGCCGGCACCTATCATTCCCAGATTCACTTGCTGCATAAGAAGAGGGAGTTTGCCGTGAAAACCGCCACCGGACAATCGCAATTTTGAGGCAATGCTTTCCGACCTCCGGGATCCTTCGTCTTTTTGTTTCGAGGCCGCTTGGGCCTGATCCAGGTTGGAACTCTCAGGGCGGCCGGCTGGAATCTGCGGTTTGATGGCGCCGGCATTGGACGCCGCGTTTTCCGGGTGTTTTGAACTGCGGTCCGGGCGCAGCCGGGCGGACGGAACGGCTCCTTTTCGACATTTTCCAGCAACGACGCGCCGGGCATATGCAATGAATCCGATTGCGAGTCGGGCCGATTCCACTAGCTTAATGGGCATGACTAAGTCGTTGCCCAATCCGGATGTGATTATCACCCACGAGAGCGATCTGGACGGGTTGGTGGCGGGGGTGTTGCTGCAGCGACTGGCCCGGAAACTTTTTGGCAGGAAAGTGCCTCTGGAAGCCTACCACTACAACATCTGGAAACAGCGCGAGCCGCGCGAAAAATCGGCTTGGGTCACCGACCTGTCCTTTGAGGCGCGGCTGGATCGGGCCAACTGGGTGGTGGTGGACCATCACGCCACCGAAGCCACTCCCAAACAGGCCCAACTGATACATGACGTCACAAAGTCCGCCGGCCGGCTCTGCTATGAACTCTGCCAACAGGAAGGATTAGGCTCGCCGGCGCTGGACCGACTGGTGCACCTCAATGATGTGGCGGATCTTTTTCTGGAAGACGACCCCGATTTCGAATTGGCCACCGACTACGCCAATCTCGTGAAGCACTACCAGTTCTGGAACCTCCACTCGCTGATCGGCGGCGAGCTTGAACAGCTCATTGAACATCCGTTGCTGGAGGTGATGGAGGTCAAGCGGCGGGTGGAGAACCCGCTGGGCTACGAATGGAGCAAATCCAATGTCGCCGAACTGTCCCCCACGGTGGGTTATGTGGAGACAATCATAGGCAACAATAATTTGATCGTGCACCAGTTGCTTGAGCAAAAAGCCACCCGTTATCCGGTGTTGGTGACGCTCTTCAAGCGCACGAACAATCTTGTGATCGCCAGTTTCCGCAGCCGCAACGGCGAGGCGTTGAAGGTGGCGGAGAAATTCCAGGGCGGCGGCCACGCCAACGCCAGCGGCGCCACCTTGCCCAAGGCGGTGCGCAATGTGGCCGAGGCCGTGTATTACATGCGCCAAGTGTTTGCGGCCAAAAAGGAAACCTCGTTCAACAGCCTCGAAAACCTCTTTGCTGAGATAGAATCGGGTGCCAAGCGCTAAGTCCCCGCCCCTGTCAAAATATCGGACCGGGCCTGGCGTTTTGGTTGACTAACGCAATCCGCCTCATCGCGCTGAATTCCGGTGCCCCGGACCGGCGTGAATCAAAGCCGAAGCAGAAATCGGAGCAGGTCGCGCTCCTTTGCCTCTCTCCTGCCCCTCTTCATTTCCTGCCGCGTCGTCCCCTAACACATCGAGGCTGCGCACAGGAATGGAGGCGACAACCGCCCATGTGCGGGGGGGAAAAATCTGCAAATCCTTTGCTTCAGCAGCCTCTATGTCCCAATCCAATCCGGGCTACCCAAGCCAGGCTTGATTGGGATCGGGCAACTCCACGACAGGTAGGAGTGAATCCGACTCGGCGTATTCGTCCCGGGCCACTTCGATCAACTCCGGCATCGCCACGCTACCGGGCGGATAAAAATTAATGGCGCGCTGGATCCAGGCATCGCGATGCGGGTCGGACAATTCTTCCCAGGCGGGTTTGGTCATAATGTTCATTTCAACGGTATATCGGCAATGGGACAAAAAGATTGAGGCGTAAAAACGGGCTGGCCGGCTTTATGCCGCAAGCCCCAAGTGATTCGAAAGCTGGGATCTGTATTGATTTGGAAGCGTGGAAGAAAATGCTCAGGGGCCGATGAAAGCGGCATGGACGGCCTTGACGGCCGCCTCGCCCTTGGCCAGATCGATGACCACGGAAATCTTGATCTCACTGGTGGAAATCATGCCGATGTTGATGCCCTCGTTGGCGAGCACTTCAAACATCTTGCCCGCCACACCCGTGTGGCTCTTCATGCCCACGCCCACGATGGAGAGCTTGCCAATTTTCTCGTTGGTCAGCACCTCGGTGAAACCGACCTCCTTTTGCAATCCTTCGATGACTTTCTGGGCCTTGAGCAGGTCGGGTTTGTCGGCCGTGAAAGAGATGTCTGTGGCGGGCGAGCCGCTGCCGTGGCTGATATTCTGAATGATCATGTCCACGTTGACGCTGGCATCACCCAAGGCCTTAAAGATGCGCGCGGCCACGCCGGGTTTGTCGGGGACGCCGACGAGGGTGACCTTGGCCTGATTTTTGTCGAGCGCGACGCCGCGCACGACCACACCTTCCATGCTTTTGGTTTCTTCTTTCACAATCGTTCCTGGGTTTTCGTTGAGGCTGGAGCGCACCTCAAAGATGACTCCAAATTTCTTGGCAAATTCCACCGACCGGCTCTGCATCACCTTGGCCCCAAGACTGGCCAGTTCCAGCATTTCATCATAGGAAATCTCCGCCAGCTTCCGGGCCGTGGGCACAATCCTCGGATCAGTGGTATAGACACCGTCGACATCGGTGTAAATCTGGCAGAGATCAGCCTTGAGCGCCGCGGCCAGCGCAATGGCAGTCAGATCGGAACCGCCGCGCCCCAGCGTGGTGATCTGGCCCTCGGGTGTCTCGCCTTGGAATCCGGCCACGATGACAACCTTGCCCTGGTTGAGCATGTCATGGACTTTTTTGGGCGTGATGTTATGGATCTTAGCCTTGGTGTGCACACCATCGGTGACGATTCCGGCCTGGGCTCCAGTCATGGATACGGCTGGAACACCAATGGAATGGAGAGCAATGGCAGCCAGAGCGATGGTCGTCTGCTCCCCGGTGGACAGGAGAACATCCATCTCCCGCTCGCTGGGCAAGGGCATGATTTCCTTGGCCATCTTGATCAAATTATCCGTCACGCCGCTCATGGCGGAGACGACGACGACAATCTTGTCGCCCTGGGCGTGGTACTTAGCCACGCGCGCCGCGACATTTTTGATGCGCTCGGGGTTGCCCACCGAGGTGCCGCCGTATTTTTGAACAATCAATGCCATACACAAATCCGTCGTCGCCGCGCCGGCAACACATGCCAGCCGCACCAACGGGACATGAAGATTAATGAAGCACAAATCATTTGAAAAGATGGAAGTGGGCGCAGGCAAAAGTCATGCCCACGCGAAAAAACCTCCTCAGGCATGATCCATCCCCGCCGCCGCCAGGGCCCTTTCAATCGCACCAAGCAGCAGATCGGGGGCAATACCCAGCAATATCACGCCCGCTGCCAGCAAAAAGAGCGAGATCCGGAGCAACAGCGGAATCCGGATCGACGGGGCGTTGGGTGGAGAGTCGGCCGCATAAATCTGCTTGAGCACTTGCAGATAATAATAAAAAGAAACGGCGCTCATCGCGAGGGCGAGGGCGACCAGCCAAAACAGGCCCAACCCCGGAGCACCGGTCTTGAGAACGGCGACGAAAACGTAGAATTTCCCGAAAAAACCTGCCAGAGGCGGAATCCCGGCCAACGACAGCATGAACACCAACATGCAAAAGGAAGCCCCCGGTGCGCGCCGGCTCAGACCGGCAAAACTGCAAAGCTTATCGTCCCCGGCCACGGACTCCACTACGACCACCACGCCAAAAGCGCCAAGCATGGTCAACCCGTATGTGGCCGCATAAAAGACCAGTGAGGCCAGGCTCTGCCCGCTGTGGCACATCACCGCCAGAAGCATGCAACCGGCATGCGCGATGGCCGAGTAAGCCAGCAGACGTTTCACACCGGACTGCACAATTGCGACCAGATTGCCCAGGATCATCGAGAGCCCCGCAAGCAGGGCGATGACCGGTGTCCAGCCTCGCGCGAAATGATGCCAGGCCCCGCTGCCCTCGGCACCGGCAAAACCGAGCGTCAGCACTTTGGCAAAAACAAAAAAAACGGCCAGCTTGGAGCCGGACGCGATCAGAGCGGCACTGGGCGTCGGCGCGCCTTCATAGGCATCCGGAGCCCAGAGATGAAAAGGCACCGCGGCGACTTTAAAGCCAAATCCCACCACGGTCATCACCAGCGCCACGGACAGGAGCGGGTCCCCTTCCCGCCCTGCGAGTCCGGCGGCAATGGCGCGGAGATTGGTGGCACCGGAGAGTCCATAGAGCAGGCTCAGCCCGAAGAGCGTGAACGCCGCCGACACGCCCCCGAACAAAAAGTATTTCAACGCGGCCTCGGCGGATTTGGCGCTGCACTTGTTAAATGCAGTCAGAACATAGAGGCAAAGACTGGTCAACTCGAGCGAGACGAAGATCATCAGCACATCCTCGGCACTCACCAAAAACATCAAACCCACCGTTGCCAGGAGAATCAGCGCCAGATATTCGCCGGGATGAAGAGTGAACGTGGACTCAATGGAAATCAGCACGGCAAAGAGCACCAGGACCAATAACACCAGCTTGACGAGTTGGGTCAAGGGATCCACCACCAGCATGCCCCCAAAGGCGTTGATATGGCCGGGGTGCATCCCTATCCAAATCATTACAGCCGCGCACCCGGCACAAGCCAGGAGCCCGCCGACGCGGAAGCGCAAACGGGCCGACCAATCGCGTGGCGATGCCAAATCCACGGCCAGCAGCAGGAACGCGCCTAGGGTCAGGATGGTTTCCGGCGCGGCCAAACTGAGCAGCTGCGGATAGTTCACCGTCCGCCCCCCTTTCGCAGCCAGTCGAACAAAGGTGAATCAAAGCTGGGAACAATCACATCAAGCAGGAGTCTGGGATAAAGCCCGACGAGCAGAGCCACTCCGAGCAGAAGGGCCGCGCCAAGCCGCTCGGGAACAGAAACCGGTTCGAGCGGGGGCTGATCGGCATGGCAAACCGGAGATGGAACCGCGCCGAAAAAGGCCTTCTGCATGGCGCGCAGCATGTAAGCCACGCTAATGAGAATACCCAAGCCGGTGACCAAGGCGATCGAGGGAAACGCGCGCCATGCGCCAAGGAGGATCTCGAGTTCCGCCACGAATCCGCTGAAACCCGGAAGGCCCATTGAGGCCAAGCCGGCCAGCACGAAGGTCACCGCGGCAAAGGGCAGAGACTTGGACAAGCCCATGGCTTCCAGCGCCGGCAAATCGCGGGTGTGGGTCCGTTCATAGACCATCCTCCCCACCACCGCAAAGAGCAGCCCGGCGATGATGCCATGCGAAAACATCTGCAGCACCGCCCCGCTCAGTCCGATGGTGTTGATGGTCGCCAAGCCGAGCAGCACAAAGCCCATATGACTGACGCTTGAGTAGCCGATCACGAATTTGAAATCCCTCTGCACCAGCGCCACCAGCCCGCCATAGACAATGCCAACGACGGCGAGGGTAGCAACCGGCGTCTTCCAAGCCTCAAGCCCCTCTGGAAACAAGGTCATCGCGACACGCAAGCATCCGTAAGCACCCAGCTTCATCACCACCCCAGCCAGCAGCATCGACGCCGCGGTTGGTGCGGCCACATGACCGGCGGGAGCCCAAGTGTGAAAGGGCCACAGACCGGCCAGAACAGCAAACCCGCCGAACACCAGCGGAAACGCCCACAACTGAAACCCGTGCGGAAAGGGCTGCCGCGCCAGCACGAACAAGTCGAAGGTGTGCACGCCTGAAACGACGTAAGCCGAAATCAACCCGGCCAGCACCATTGCGCTGCCGATGAAGGAATAGAGAGCTAGCTTCATCGCCCCGTATTCCCGCCGGTGCGAACCCCATATGGCGATGAGGAAATATTTCGGGATGATGGCGAGCTCGTAAAACACGAAGAGCAGGAACAGATCAAAACTCAAAAAAACACCATAGACGGCACCGATGAGCGCAAGATAGAGGGCGAAAAACTCCTTCGTTCGATTTTGGATGTTCCAGGAAAACAAAACCCCCGCCATGGAGGCCAACCCCGTCAACAACACCAGAGTCAGACTCACGCCATCGGCAGCGAGATGATATCCGGCTCCCAGCGAGGATATCCAAGACCGGGTGGAGATATGAAGCATGACGCCGGGTTTGAGTTGGAAAAAACCCGCCACCGCGACTATCAACCCCGCCAGAGCGGAGAGAATGGCCACCTTGCGCGCAAGCGCGGCATTGTCCTTTGGAATCACCATCAACAACAGCACCCCGATAAATGAACTGTAAATCGTCCAAGCTAACATGATTTAATTTGTCTCCAAAAAACGCAGGATTAAGCCCCCACCCGGCGAAGCCCTGCTCCCGTTCAGTCCAATTCATCCGCGGCTAAAAAGGCAGTCGCCCGACCATCCGCACGACGGTACTGTTGACGATGCTCGCCAACAACTGCGGCCAGAGCCCCAAAAGGAACATCAGTCCGACGGGCAAAGCGAAAAGCAATCGCTCGCCCCGCGTCAGGTCGGGCAGCCGGACCCATTTCGAATTCAACGGGCCGTGGAACAAACGCTGCATCAGCGTGAGGATAAAAACAGCAGTCACCAAGAGGCCCAACGCGGCCAAAGACACGGCCCCCATGGCTAGAGGAAATGAGCCTTTGAAGATAAGAAATTCCCCGGCAAACCCGTTAAGCCCAGGCAGTCCGAGGGATGAAAACAGGGCGATGCCCGTGACCCCGCAAAACACAGGCATGGTTTTCCTCAACCCTCCGAAGTCGTTCAATCCGCGCAGGCCGCCACTGCGCTGTTCCAGGACGCTTACCAGCCAGAACAGCATGGCTGCCGTGAGCCCGTGGTTGAACATTTGCAACAACACGCCGCTGAGCGCCGCAGCCTTCTCCGTTGCCGGCAAAAGCGCCGTTCCACCCGCGCCGGCCAACGCGAAGACACCCAGCAGACAGTAGCCCAGATGGTTGATGGACGAGTAAGCCAGAATTCGCTTCAAATCGCGCTGGGCAAAGGCCGCACAAGCTGAAAAAACAATCGTGACCACAGCCAGCACGAGCAGCGGCGTGCGCAACCAACGGCTCTGCTCCGGAAAAAGCGGCAGCAGGATCCTCAGAAACCCATACAAGCCCATCTTCGACATCACGCCGGTCAGCAGCATCGTCGTTGCGCTGGGGGCCTCGGCATATGCCGCAGGCAGCCAGGTGTGAAAAGGCACCATCGGAACCTTGACCGCAAAGCCCATCAACACGCCACCGAACACAAATTCGGTCATCTGGCGGGCGGTGAACGCCTGGCCGAAAAGCCGCCAACCCAGCTTTGCCGCCAGCGCGGAGTTAAGAGCCCCGTGTCGCGCCATCTCCGCCAGATCCGGGAAATCGAGTTTTCCCGTGGCATAAAACACGCCCAGAAACGACAGCAGCATTGCCACACTGCCCGCCATGGTATAGATAAAGAACCGTGCGGCCGCGGGTGCCCGACGCGAACCGCCCCACAAACGCACGAGAAAAAACGCCGGAACAAGACTCAACTCCCAAAACAAAAACCAGTGGATGAAATTCAGGGCCGTGAACGTCCCCATCAATCCCGCCTGCAAAAACAGCACCATGGCGTGATAGAGCGACGGGTTCCGCTCAACCCGCCAGGCGGCAAGGATCGACATTGGCACGACAATGGACGTAAGCATGACCATCAACAAACCCAGGCCGTCCACAGCGACGTAGTAGTTTGCGCCGATAGCGGGAATCCAGGGGTGGTATTCGACAAACTGAAAATCGCCGGAGGCGTTGTCGAACCGGCACCACAGCAAGCAAGCCAGAAACACGGTCAGGAGGCTTGAACCGAAGGCCAGGGAGCGGGCCGCTTTTTTGCGCACACCAAAACCAGCGACCCCAAAACCGGCCAGCAAGGGAAGCATTGTGATCAAGCTCAGGAGCGGCAGGCTGCTCAATTGCCACCTCCCCAGATCAGGAGCAGCACCAGCGCGACCAGCGCAAGACCTATGATCCGCAGGTAATTCTGCACCCTTCCGTCCTGAAGCCGTGAGAGCCCCCCCCCGCCCGCACGGGTCCCGCCGCAACCCCAATCAAAACCCGGATTGAGGACAAACTCCTCAACCGCGCGGTTCACCCATGCCAATCCAATCGCAAGGCAGGCCAACAACCGCATCAAACCACCTAGCAGCCATTCATCGACGATATGGCACACAGCCGCAGCCCAGGCATTGAACCGAATGACCGTGGCCTCATAAAATTCATCAATGAAATATTTTTTTTCCACCAGAGCATAGAGATCGGGTCGCATCCTTTTCAGGACATCGGGCTCTTCCGGATTCCGCAACGGTTTACGCCCATAGAGTTTCCAGCCCAAAAACAGGCCGAGCAACACCATGCCGGTTGAGAGAAGCATCAACCTCAGCGCGCCCGGCTCGAAAAACCTGGCGTGCTTCAAATCAGGCGGTTGATCTTCCAGAAACTTTTGAAACCACGGCCAGACGGGTGTCCCGGCCCAACCCAATCCCACGGCAAAACAGGCCAGAACCGCCAGCGGCAGAATCATCAACGGGGGCGATTCATGAGGCTCGGCGGAGACCGGGTTGCGCCCCGGTTCGATCCGGTGGTTGGAATGGTGCGCGGCGCGATTACGGCCAAAAAAAACCAACGCCATCTGGCGCGCCATGTAGAACGCCGTCAGCAGCACGCCCACTAGGCCCAGAAAAAAAGGCCCGCGCGAAACCGGCCATCCCCGGGCCGCGAGCAGTATTCCGTCCTTGCTCCAAAACCCGGAGAAAAACAGGGGGAATCCGGCCAGCGCCAACATGCCGGCCGTGTAGGTCGTGAACGTCACCGGCATCAACTTGCGCAAGCCTCCCATAAACCGGATGTCCTGCTCCCCTTTACAGCCGTGAATCACAGAACCCGCGCCCAGAAACAGCAGCGCCTTGAAACAGGCATGGGTAATCAGATGGAACATTCCCACCGCGACACCGCCAACGCCAAGCCCCATCATCATGTATCCCAACTGCGACACTGTTGAGTAGGCAAGGATACGCTTTAAATCATTCTGGGTCAGGGCAATAGAAGCGCCAAAAACCGCCGTCAGCGCGCCGGTCCACGCCACGACCTGCAGCGAAGCGGTCTGCGCTGAAGCGCCGACTGCATGGGCGGACAACAATGGATAAACCCGCGCCACCAGAAAAACGCCCGCCGCCACCATTGTGGCCGCATGGATCAGGGCGCTGACCGGTGTGGGGCCCTCCATGGCATCCGGCAGCCAGACATGCAGCGGCACCTGGGCGGATTTACCGGCCGCACCGGCGAAAATCAGCAGCCCGATCACACTTGCCAGGGTCATCCCAATCCGGGTGGTTTGGGCGGCCAGTCCGGACACCGCACCGGCTTCAAGACAACCCGCACCGCCATCAAAGAAAATCAGCGTGCCGGTTTGCGAATAGAGCCAGACCATGCCCAGCAGCAGCGCCAGATCGCCCAGACGCGTGGTGATGAAGGCTTTTTTGGCGGCCGCCGCCGCATCCGGCCTGTGATACCAGAAACCAATAAGCAGGTAGGACGTTAGCCCGACAATCTCCCAGCAAATGAATAGAAGCAGCAGACTGTTGGCAATAACCAGCCCCAGCATCGCGCCGGCAAAAAGCGAAAGGAAGGTGAAAAAGCGCGTGAAATTCCCGTCCTCCGCCAGGTAACCCACACTGTAAATAAAAACCAGCAGACTCACCCCGGTGACCATCAAGAGCATCACAGCCGTGAGCGGATCAAGCACCCAGCCGAGCTTGATCACACCCGTCGTGCCGGCAGCGAAACGCAACCATTCAAAGTTGCAAACCTCCTTCACTGCGGCGCGGTGACCAGCCTCAAGGCAGCGGACAAAGGCCAAAACCGAAAGCAAAAACGACAGTCCCATTGAACCGCAGCCCAGCAGGGCCGAGAATCTCCGGCACCGCTGCGGCACAAGGGCACTGACGCCCGCCGCGAGGAGCGGCAACGCGGGAATCAACCAGAGGTTGTGAATAATCCAGGGCATCATTTCAAAACCGCAAAGCGTTGCCGCATGCCAGTCTGCGGCGCCAACCGCAGCCCCCCCCGCCAAACCCAACGCAGCACAGGCAGCGAGGCGATTGGCCGGAAATTAGGAGCAAGGCAGAACATGTTAACCCTTCAACAATTTCATTTCGTCCAGGTTGGTGGTTTTGCAGCGCCGGTAAACGGCGATGATCACGGCCAATCCAACCGCCGCCTCCGCCGCAGCCACACCCATGGCGAAAATCATGAACATGATCCCCGTCAACGCCTCCGGATTCGCGCCAAAACGCCAGAAGGCGATGAAGTTCAGGTTCGCCGCATTAAGCATGAGCTCGATGCCGATAAGCACCAGAATGGCGTTGCGCCGGATCAGCACCCCGGCCAAGCCGACCGTGAAAATCAATGACGAGAGCACAAGATACCCGGCCAAAGGAGTCATAATGGAAACCTCCCGGTTCCCGCTTCGGCAGTCCACGCCGGCAAAGGCTCACTGCGAGTCACACTCCGAAATCGGGGGGGACAGGCGGATTGTGATTTGGTGACGGACATTTGCTCCTTCATTTGTCTTCTCCTTCTTGCATCGCAATCATCACCGACCCCATGAGAGCGGCGGTGAGCAGCAGTCCGACCAGTTCGAGCGGCAGAACAAACAGGGTCATCAGCGCGTCCCCGATCTGCTCCACGGTCGCCACCGGCGCCGGTGGCAGGGCTGGACTCATAAGGCAGCTGCGACTGATAGCCCAAACCAGAACACCCAGGACCGAGACCGCCACCCCCAGACCGAAAACCCGGCCCTGCACCAAGCTTCTCCGGGGTGGCATGGCGTCACCGCGCGTGAGCAGAACGGCAAAAACAATCAGAATCCCCACCGCCCCGATATAAACCAGCAATTGGGCAAAACCGGCAAACTGGGCGCCGAGTTGCAAATAAAGGCACGCCAGACCGGACAAGGAAACAACGAGTGCCAAAACGCAGTGCACCAAGGGCCGCAGACTCATGGCCCCCATGGCGGCGGCGGCGGTCAGCAGGGCCAGGATGAAAAAGGAAAGGCTCATTTCCTTTCAGCCGGCAAACCGATAGGTGCGTTTGAAAAACTGGTTGCGCTCAAACAGACTGCGCCCCAGCAATAGATACGGGGTGGCGATGAGCAGAAAGCTAACGAGCCATCGTTCCGGGCCGCAATCCATTAGCTGCCACAGGGCGGCGCTAACAAGGTTGACCAAGGCCATAGGAATCATGAATTTCCACGAGAACTCCATCAACTGATCCTGGCGGAAACGCGGAAGAGTGCCGCGGCCCCATATGAAAAGCGCAATCAGCGCAAGCAGCTTGGCGAAAAAACAGGCCCAAGAGGGAATGAATTCCAGCCACGGCGCCGGCGCATGCCACCCGCCCACAAAAAGCGTGATGGCCATGCCGCTGACGGCGAAGAGCCCCAGATATTCGGCGAGGAAAAACAAGGCAAACTTGAAGCCGGAGTACTCGATGTAATAACCCGCGATTATTTCAGATTCACCTTCGGGCAGATCAAACGGGGAGCGGTTGGACTCCGCCGTGGCTGAGATCAGAAAAAGAATGAACCCGGCCAATCCCCAGGGTTGCATGACAAACCAGTGAGGAATCCACCCGGTGTATCCCGCCTGAGCCTCGACAATCCGCACGGTGGACAGAGAGCCGGTTACCATCACGACGGTCACGGCGGAAAGAATGAGGGGGATTTCATAACTGATCATCTGCGCGATGGCCCGCATGGCACCAAGCAGCGAGTACTTGTTCCGACTCGCCCAGCCGGCCATGAATACAGCCAGCTCGGCGGCGGTGCCGACGGCGAAAAAAAACAGCACCCCGGCATCCAGATCAACCGCCACCATGTTGCGACCCAACGGCAAAACGGCGTAAACAAGGAACGACACAATCACCAGCAACACCGGCGCGAGAAAGTGAATGAAGGGGGCCGCCCCCCGGGGCACGACATTTTCCTTGGTCAACGTCTTCAAACCGTCGGCCACAGGCTGCAAAACACCCCAGGGCCCAACCCGGTTCGGACCATGACGGTTTTGAATCCGCCCCAGCCCCTTGCGTTCAAGAAGGGTGGTCAACGCGAACAGGCCGGGAAAGACCATCAGGAGCGGAACAATGGAGAGCAGCGCCGAAACCAAGGGCTGCCAGCGGGAAGGCACCGGCTCCATCAAACGGTGTTTTGCGGCGACAAATATTTGATCAAGGGCGTCGATCATACAAATGCGGTGGCGTTTTATTCTGCATGCCTTGGCTGCGGCGCCAGTCCGACCGGCGCTGCGGACGCCCCGACCCTGACCCGGGCCTTGGAAATCTCAGCGGCCATGAACCCGTCCGAATCCGCAGCGGCCTGCGGATGGATTTGGCGGTAGTAATGGCTGGACCGGGCAAGTTGCGCTTTGTGCAACCATAATCCACCGAAGCGGTCCGGAGTGCTCAACTCATACTCAACATCCATTTTGATGGCCTCGAAGGGGCAAACCTCCGCGCAGATCTGGCAACTCATGCACACCGAAATATCGATATCAAAAGTGGCGGGATAAAACTGGGACTGCCCCTTGTAATCCTGTCTCTTGTCCCTGCTCTTGATAATCGAGATGCACTTGGGCGGACACTCCTTCTCACAGATCTGGCAGGCAACACAACGCAAACCGGCCTAAATGTCATCACCATCGTAGACCAGGAATGGGAACTGGCGGGCATTTACCTTGGCCGGAATGCGCTCCTCGGGATAAGGCACGGTGGTCAGGCGTTGGGCGCTGACATAGCTGCCAAAAAAGTTGCGCGCCGTCTCGAACATGCCTTTGAGGATGCCGCCGCCAAGCAATGACATAATCTCAGGTTGATCCTGCAGACGTGGATTTTTTGATTCTAAAGGTGTTCATGCGTATTTCGCGTTAGCTACCGCCATTACATATTGGGCCCGCTCAAAGGCCGCCGGGGTCGGGCACTTCTGCTGGCTCATGCTCCCCTTGAGCTGACGGACCGAGTCGTATTCATGCTCCTCCAACCACCGCACCATCTCCTGCTCAACCACCCCCAGATGGCGCGGCCCATGCCTCAGCAATGCCGAGCACATCATGGTCACGTCCGCCCCCACCATCAGCATCTTGATGGCATCGGTGGCGCGGTGAATCCCGCTCGATGCGGCCAGACTGGCTTTCACCCCGCCGCGCAAAATGGCAATCCAACGCAATGGCAGCCGCATCGCCATGGGCGTGCTCAACAAAACATTGGGCGTCACCTCCAGCCGCTCCAAATCCAGATCCGGCTGGTAGAAGCGGTTGAACAAGGTAAACCCGTCCGCCCCCGCAGCCTCAAGCCGCAGGACCAGATGGGCCAGACTGCTGAAAAAGGGACTCAATTTGACGGCGACCGGGATTGTCACACGCGCTTTTACGGCGCGAAGAATGTCCACATAAACCTGCTCGACAGCCGCCGCGTCCAAACCGGGGTCGGTCGGTATCCAATAAACATTCAACTCCAAGGCGTCGGCCCCGGCCTGCTGAATCTGCCCCGCATAATCCACCCAGACGTTGTTCGTTGACGCGTTCAAACTGGCGATGACGGGCACCCCCAGGGCGCGTTTGGCGGCGCGGATGTGTTCCAGATACAATTCAGGCCCGACGCGGAAACGGGTGGGAGCCGGGAAATACGTCAGAGCCTCAGCATAGCTATCCATTCCCCGCTCCAGGTCCCCGAACAACTGTTGGCGTTGGGCCTCAATTTGCTCCTCAAAGAGGGAATGCAGAACCACAGCCGACGCCCCGGCATCTTCCAGACGCTTGAGATGGTCCAGATCCTCGCTCAGAGGACCCGCCGCCGAAGGCATCAGAGGGGTTCTCAACTCCAGCCCCAGAAAAGTGGTGGTTAGATTCACAAAGTGGATTGGTTTGATTGAGCCTCCTGTGGCGGCGGGCGGTTGATCCCAGGATTTGGAACCGGGGGGGCCACCTGCCGGGCGGCGAGATATTGGTAGAAAGACCAGCGGCGGCTGAGTTCCTCTTGCGCCAGATCCAGCGCGGACCGGGCGGCGGCGGGATGTGTTTGCGCAAGCATCTTGAAGCGGTTTTCCATGGCGCGATACTCTCCCAATGGAATGCGCGGAGCCGGCGAATCAAGCTGGAGCGGGTTCTGTCCCTTGGCCAGCCGTTCCGGGTTGAAGCGGTAGAGCAGCCAGTGGCCGGAATTCACTGCGGCCTTCTGGTTTTGCAACCCGGTGCTCATGTCGATCCCGTGCGCGATGCAATGTGAATAAGCCAGAATGAGCGCCGGTCCATCGTAGGCTTCCGCCTCGATGAGGGTCTTAAGAGTGTGTTCGTCCTTGGCTCCCATTGCGACGGAGGCAACGTAAATGTTGCCATAAGTCATGGCCATGAGCCCGAGATCCTTCTTGGCAGCCGGCTTACCGCCAGCCGCAAATTTGGCCACCGCCCCGCGCGGAGTGGACTTTGAAACCTGCCCCCCAGTGTTGGAATACACCTCCGTATCCAACAACAGCACCTTCACATTATGTCCTCCAGCCAACACATGATCCAGTCCACCGTAGCCGATGTCATAACCCCACCCGTCGCCGCCGACGATCCATACGCTCTTGCGCACGAGCAGATCGGCCAGCGTGAGCAGACGCTTGGATTCGGGAGATTCAATCCCCTGCAAGCGCCGCTTCAAATCAGACACCCGCTCGCGTTGCTCATGCAGGTCGGCCTCGTCTTTTTGTTCGGCAAGCAGGATGGACTCGGCGAAATCGCTGCCGATTTGAGGGGCCAGGCAGCGAACCAGTTGCATCGCCGCATCGCGCTGGTGGTCCAGGCTCAGGCGGAACCCCAATCCGAACTCGGCGTTGTCCTCGAATAACGAGTTGGACCACGCCGGACCTCGCCCGTCGCGGTTTTGCCCCCAAGGCGTCGTCGGCAGATTGCCTCCGTAGATCGAAGAGCAGCCTGTGGCATTGGCTATGACCAGGCGATCGCCGAAGAGTTGAGAGAGCACCTTGAGATAAGGTGTTTCACCGCAACCGGCGCAGGCACCGGAGAATTCAAACAACGGCTCCAGCACCTGCATGCCCCGGACACTACCGGTGGAAACCACGCGCCGGTCCAGTTCCGGGAAGGCAAGGAAATACTCCCAATTGCGAACCCCGGCGTCGCGCAAGGGCCTCTGGGGCTGCATATTGATGGCCTTGAGTTTGGCCTCCGATTTGTTGCGCACCGGACACACATCGACACAGATGCCGCAACCGGTGCAGTCCTCAACGGCGACCTGCAGGGTGTAGTGCTGCCCTTTCCACTCCGGCAAGCGCGCGTCCACCTTCTCAAAACCGGCGGGTGCCCCGTTCTGAGCCGGAGCGAAAACCTTGCTCCGGATGGCGGCATGGGGGCAGACAAAAACACACTTGCCGCATTGAATACACAACTGCGGATCCCACACCGGGATTTCAGCGGCCAGGTTGCGCTTTTCCCACCGGGCCGTGTGGGTGGGAAACGTCCCGTCCACCGGCAGCGCACTCACCGGCAAACAATCCCCCCGTCCCGCAATCACCGGCGCCAACACCGCCCTGACAAAGGCAGGGGCCTCAAGAGGCACGGGGGGACGGATGATCATCGCGCTGACCGCTAATTCACCAACCTCCACTTCCACCAATTTGGCCTGAGCCATCTCCACGGCGGACTGATTAAACCCAACAACCGCCTCACCCTTTTTGCCGTAGGCTTTGGCAATCGAATTCTTTATGGCGGCAAGCGCCTCGTCCCTCGGCAAAACCCCAGACAGCAGGAAAAAGCAGGTCTGCATGACGATATTGATCCGCCCCGCCATGCCAGCCGACCGCGCCACGGCCATCGCATCAATGGTATAAACCCTGGCCTTTCTGGCATGGATCAAGCGCTGGGTTTCCAACGGGAGATGCCGCCAAAGTTCACCAGGTGGATGCGGCGAATTGATGAGCAGCGTGCCGCCCGGGGCAAGGTGTTCGGCCACATTCATCCGCTCCAGAAAAACCGGCTGATGGCAAGCCACAAAATCCGCCTCCCCAATCAGATAGGTCGAACGAATCGGCCTGGGCCCAAAGCGCAGGTGCGACACGGTCACTGCCCCGGCCTTCTTGGAATCATACACGAAATAGCCCTGGGCGTAGTGCGGCGTGTTTTCACCAATGATCTTGATGGACTCCTTGTTGGCCCCGACCGTTCCGTCCGAGCCGAGCCCATAAAACAGCGCCCGCACCACATCCCCAGACTCGATCGAAAAACCAGAATCGAACTCCAGACTGGTCAGACCGACATCGTCGACAATGCCGATGGTGAAATGATTCTTGGGCCGGTCGGCCTTCAGATTTTCCAAAACAGCCTTGACCATTCCCGGCGTGAATTCCTTGGAGGAAAGCCCATAACGACCGCCCACAATTTCCGGTGTCCGGTCCCATTGAGTCCCGCCGGATCGCGCCCTTTCAGCAAAAGCATTGACGACATCCAGATAGAGCGGTTCCCCGCAGCAACCCGGTTCTTTGGTGCGATCCAACACCGCCACCGCCCGCACTGTGGCCGGCAGCGCATCAATAAGACGCCGGCAGTCAAAGGGGCGATAAAGCCTCACTTTTAAAACACCCACCTTCGCACCCCGGGCATTCAAATAATCCACCGTCTCGTGAGTCGCCTCGGCACCCGATCCCATAAGTATGACGACCCGATCCGCCTCGGGCGATCCGTGATATTCATAAAGATGATAGAACCGACCGGTCAGCTCACCGAACCGGTTCATCGCCTGTTCCACGATTTCCGAGCAGCGCTCGTAAAACGGATTGACCGTCTCCCTGGCCTGAAAATAGACATCCGGATTCTGCGCCGTGCCGCGCAGGACCGGTCGATCGGGGGTCAACCCTCGAGCCCGATGCTCCGCCACGCGTTCCTCACTGACCATGCCCCGCAGCGTCTCACTCCCTGGCACGAGGATCTTCGCGATTTCATGCGAGGTCCGGAAGCCGTCGAAAAAGTGCAGGAATGGAATTCGCGCATCCAAGGTCGCGGCGTGGGCGATTAGCGCCAGATCCTGGGCCTCCTGCACCGAGTTGGAACAGAGCATGGCCCACCCCGTCTGCCGCGCCGCCATCACATCTGAATGATCCCCAAAGATCGAAAGACCCTGCACCGCCAGAGAACGCGCCGCCACATGAATCACCGCCGGCGTGAGTTCCCCGGCAATCTTGTAGAAATTGGGGATCATCAACAGCAGCCCTTGGGAGGCGGTGAACGTGGTGGCCAAGGAACCGGTTTGCAGCGCCCCGTGAACCACACCGGCCGCCCCGCCCTCACTTTGCATCTCCACCACCCTAGGCACCATGTTCCATATGTTCTCTCTTCCCGCCGTAGCCCACGTGTCAGACCACTCACCCATGGGCGATGCTGGGGTGATGGGATAAATGGCAATCAGGTCGCTGAGTTGGTAGGCAATTCCAGCAACCGCCTCATTGGCATCCATCGTCATGAAATGCGATGTATTCATCCGCCGCGCAGTCTCAATCACCCGCCCTCCAAAAGATACCCCGGGCTTGCTAAAGCCTGCACCAAATTTGGCAAGGCCTGACAAACCACGCCACTCAGGCTCCGGCTCACCACCACCGACTATCTCACCGATCCACTTCGCCCAGAACGATGTCCACACTTCCCAGAATAACCACCACGTCGGCCAACATCCGCCCCATGCACATTTCTTCAAGCACCGTCAAATTCATCAGGCTCGGCGGCCGAACCCGATAACGGAACGGGTTGGGAGAACCATCACTGATGAGATGAAACCCCAACTCACCCTTCGGGGCCTCGATACGGCCGTAGGCTTCACCCGCTTTAGGG
>Ga0209829_10001119_pt1 | contig 22530 bp, 19 predicted proteins | sample C_140205_EF_Meta_FD_187311 | JGI IMG/M metagenome (GOLD analysis project Ga0209829, IMG submission 187311) | Freshwater microbial communities from Lake Croche, Canada to study carbon cycling - C_140205_EF_MetaG (SPAdes) (version 2) | ecosystem: Environmental > Aquatic > Freshwater > Lake...
TTATATTATTAGATTATATAATTTTTATAAAAAACTATTTTTTATTCTTAAACGAGTTGATTTTTTTCTTGTATGTTTTTTTCTTGTATGTTTTTTTCTTGTATGTTTTTTTCTTATGTGTTTTTTTCTTGTATGTTTTTTTCTTATGTGTTTTTTTCTTGTTTTTCCGCTTTGCTCCTCCTTCACCCTCATTAAACAATTCATCATCATCTTCTTCACCATGATCGCTAGCATATGGTTCTCTATTCTCATAAGTAACACGACATCCATCAAGTATAACTAATATTTTACGTTCAGGAAACATCCTATGTAAATCTTGTACAATATTTTCACAAGTCTTTGCTAGATACAATGATTGAACAAGTTGATTATTATTTACAAATTCATATAGTCTGTTATTTGGTGCACCATCAACGAATTTTTCCCTTTGTAGTTTTCTTTTCTCGCTTATCATCATTAATGCTTCTCTTGTCTTTTCTTCATCAGGAAGAGAATTCTCTACTATAAAATGTTCAAGTCCGGGGCGGACTTGAGATGATGGGTCAACTTGTGTAAAAAATTCATGTGCACACCTTCTGTTTTGTCGTTCCCATTTTACAATACAATCATAGCAATGTTGTAAAAACATAACATCTATTCCTTTACATGACTCTATACACGACCGAAAATCTTCACCAAAATTCAAAGACCTACAAAATAAACTCCGTTGTTCATAAAGGTTTGCCATTTCTTCATCGAATTCGACTGAACTTGAAACTGTTTCGTCAGGATTCCCTGACTCTAATTGAATAATTCTTTCTTGAAATTTAGTTGTTTTTTTGTATGTATATTCATTCTTACCAGATGGAGTTGGATTATCACCATGTGGTTGTCGAGTTAATAAGCTTGCTCCATCAGGTGTTACTTTGGAAGAAATATCCACATCTAGTGGTGGCATAGGGGGCATAGCGGGCCTTCCCTCCTGCATTAATGCAAGATTTCTTGCAAGATATTTTTCTATTGCAAGATATTTTTCTCTTTCAGGAAATTCAACCACAAATACTCCTTCCGTTTCTTCTGCAGTCTTAGTACCTCCAAAAAAATATTGATTTGTAACTCTACTTTGTTCTTTTGGATTTTCACTTCCACATCTTGCCCGAATAGAACCGCCACTAACTTTTTGCGGAAAAACCGTTTTTTTATCATCTCTAATTTTTTTGGCCATATCAATAAATGAACTTACAGGTAATGATGATGATAATGATTTTTCAACCAATTCTTTTACTTCTCTTGTCACATGGCCACGTCCACTCATTAAACTATCTCCCAATAGACTTAATGTCAGAACACACACGTTAGGTGGTAAATGAATTTTCTCCTCACTACATGAACTATGTCCACAAACAACACATACTAAATCTATTTCTCTACTTTTTACTTTAGCCTCGGCTGCAAGACGTGCGCCACGACTATGCGATGATCGTTGTCGTGGTGGTGGTAGTAGTAGTGGTAGTAGTGGTGGTGGGGGGTATGGTGGCGGTAGGTATTGTCGTGGTTGTGGGTCTGCTTTTGCGGCTTTTGCGGCTTCTGCTGCTTGAGTTATTATGTCTTGCGTAGGTTTTTTAGTAGTTCCCCTATTATTATTTATATAGGGATTCATATAATATATAGTTCCATGACTGTCTATATCTGTTTCCCAACCAGGATTATCTCTTTCAAATTGTTTAGCTTCTATTTCTTCGGGTGATTGCGGTGGTGGTGGTAGGTCTGATGGTGGTGGGGGGGGTATATTCATATTAAATCAATCAAATATTGAAATTATTATATATATTTAATAAAATTTAATAAATTATATATTATGTGTATATATAATTTATTATTTTATTTATATATAAATGCCTTACATTCTTAGAAAACAAAAAACGAGAGGGTATAAAGTGTGCAAACGAGGAACCCGAAAGTGTTTTTCTAAACGCCCTCTCACAAAATACATGGCGAAACGCCAAATGCGTGCGCTATACATTAATGAAAGAGTTGGTGCCGGTACTGGTGGCGGTGGCAGTGGTAAAAGTCGTAGAAAACGACGCTACTTGAAAGGTGGCATGTTCCATATGCCAGTAGCAGCAGCGGCGGCTGGTGTACCAGTAGTGCCAGTGCTGGCACGAGGAATGATGACACCAGCACAGGCGGCGGCAGCTGCGGCAGCTGCAGCACAGGTAGTAGCAGCAGCATCACCAGCAGTACAATTGGCAGTGGCACAGATGCCCCTTGCATACACACAGTTTATTAGAGTATCTCAAAATATAACTATGGATAGTCATGGTCTCCCGCTTACACCAGTAAGAATTGCAGAAATACAAAGGGTATTGGCATATCTAACACAACCATTACCGCCACCACCACTATATCAAAGCTGCACCCTGGGGCTTCAACAACAACCCGTTTTAGAACAACAAACCTTCGGTTGTCCTATGGGCGATTTTATAAGATTTAAACGGCAAATGATGGAAGACGAACAACGTGGAAATTATATTACTGTCAAAAATTATCATCGACTACAAATGAGTTTGTTAGAACATTTGTGTGGTGTGTATGATGCAACAACTTTAGATGGAATTGAGAGCATTCAAAATATAGGAGTTGAATGGAAGAATCATAACCAGCCAGAATAGAATATTAGTCTCTTCAAATAGGTGTCGTCGGTCTTTTTATTTTTGTGTTTTTCATTTCCTTCATTTTCTTGATTTCCTTGATTTCCTTGATTTCCTCGCTTTTTTGCGCATTGCTCTTGTTCTATTTTTTCTCTGCCTTGTTCTTGTCCTTGTACTTGTTCTTTTTCTATTTTTTTTCCTGATGGTTCGTTTTTTACCACCAAGTTTTTCCATCTCTTCTTCTTCATTTAATGCAGCCGCTTGTCTTGCAGCCTCTTCTTCGGTCAGCGGCGGTCTTTCTGCTGCTGCTTGTGCTACTTCTTGTGCTACTTCTTCTTGAAGTCTCGCCAGTTCATCTTCATCGTATACTTCATTGTCTACTTCTTTTTGAAGTCTCGCCAGTTCCTTTTCAAATTCAAATTCTTCGCTTCCTGCTGCTGCTTTTTCTGCTTCTCTTCCTGCTGTTCTTGCTGTTTTTTCTTCTGTTCTTTTTGCTTTTTCTGCTTCTCTTCCTGCTGTTCTTGCTGTTTTTTCTGCTTCTCTTTTTTCTTTTTCTGCTTCTCTTTTTGCTTTTTCTGCGTCTCTTGCTGCTTCTCTTACTGCTTTTATTGCTGCATCTTTTGCATCTTTTACTGCTTTTACTTCCTCTCTTGCTGCTTTTATTGCTTGTCTCGCATCCATTTTTTTTATTATCTTTTTGTCTAAATGTAAATGTAAAATATAAATGTAGATTATACAATTTATTTATATTTTATTTTTTTACGGTTTTAATTTTTTATCCGGTTTTAATTGCGCGATAAAAAGATTCATATACATTTCCAAAAATATCTTCCAAAATTAATGTGTCTCTCATTGCTGTTGCTGTTATAAAGCTGATTAACTAATGAATTCCATTCTTTGTGCCAGGCGTATTCATCGCATTGTTGCTCACGGTTATGATTTTGGTTTTGGGTTTGAATTTGTTGGTTCTGCATTTTGCCTTTTGCGTATTTTGTGTTGTCTTTTGTGTCAGCGATTCCAAGAAATCTCACAATGTCACTTTCACCGCATCCTACGCGCCTCGACAAAATATTTCCGCTTGAATAGTACTGGAGCTGGTGTTTTGAATCCAATTCGGATTCTGATTCGGATTTTAGCGCCCACAACAAGATTTTTGGAGCTGCATATCCAAACTCGGCATAAACGCGCACAGCCTCATTGTATGCGCTGTTGAATTTACACATGCAGTCACACGTCTCGCATTCTCCAATTCTGACATCAGTTTCGCGGTCCGCAAAAATTACAACAGTCAGTTGCGGGTATTCCTTCAACTGTTTCGGAGTTATTCCAGAGTCAATCATCGTTTGTAGCACTGCAATTAAAGACAAATAAATGTCAAGTTTGTCTTTATCATTATCGTTATCGCTCTTGTATGGTCTCAATTTTTTTACATTTTTTACAAATGAATCTTCCAAATTATACAATTCAAGATTATTTCTGGTTTTACAGTCCGTCATAGTTGTCGTTATAAGCTTTTTTCCGATGACCGATTTATCCGCAACCGCTAGCGCGAGCCCGACTGTTCTGAAAGATGTTCCAGTTAGCACAGGAATCATGTACTTCAAGTTGGTTGTGTTCGCAGTCTCGAGTTGCGTCAAGTAAGCGCGCCACTCTGCATTCTTGTCGCTTTCCAAATGATACAATCCATATTGAACATCACTAACATGGTGCATAAGGTTGCTGCTTATACCCCGCTTATAATTCAGCATGTCGCACTTCCACGTCTTGTATTTGTCAGCACACGTCTCGCGGTCTTTGTTTTTGCCGGTTTCATTGGCTTGGTTGGCTTGGTTGTCGACATTCAGGTTTAGAAAAGCGTCATTTTGCAATTTTTGCGCACGCCTGCCAACCCGGTCAAAATCAATGTTTGCCCAATTTTGTTCGCACATCTTTATTTGAGGCGTGTCCAAATACCTGTTGAAAAAAGAAATCAGTTTACGATAATGGATTTTACACTTTAGAACGGCTCTATCATACGATGTGACATTTGATTTATCTTTCGGAAGCCACATTTTATAATAGTCACACGCCAACCGCTCGTACAAGTTGCCGTATTTTTTTGACTTGTTTTCCCTCGGTATCCACTTTGACACGAGCGAAATGGAAGTAGTAGTGGGGTCGTCGTTCTCGTTCTCGCTGTCGTCGCTGTAAAATGCAAGCACATCTGCCGCAACACGCGCGTTTACCATTCCCACCATGAAATCAGTCATTTCGGTATACGCCCGCATATCACGGTCGTCGCGCACGTTGATGACGCGCCGCATATACGCAAAAAAACTCTTCACGTCTTTCCATGAACCGATGCTGCCGTTGCCGTTGCTGCCGTTGCTGCTATTGACAAACAATTCTAACGCATGTTTGGCTAACGGTACGTCGACTCGCGCCCATTCAAAAAGCTGCATGTATGCCAGGTCACGCTCCCCGTACCCGTGGACAATGTCGCGCGTGTGCGCCATTAGCTGATAAAGGACTTCTGCATGCCATTTTCCGCGGTGCTTTCCATCATTTGTCGGCTCATTGTTAATCGTGTTGTACGCTGTTTCCAAAATGGTCCTGTACTCTTCGCGCAGTTTTGTATGGTTCAAATAATTCGTTGATGTAGGGGGACTACGTTCCCCTATGACCCCTCCTTTTACAGAGGGGGTTAAAGGGGGGGCGCATGCCCCCCTTGAACTACATTCCCCTATGACCCCTCCTTTTACAGAGGGGGTTAAAGGGGGGGCGTATGCCCCCCTTCGATACATCTTTATCTTTTTATGCATGTTTAAAATATCGGTTTTTAGCTTATTCATGATTTGCTCTTGCTCTTGCTGTCGCGACATTGTACTCTCTTTTATCGGTATCTATATGTCTATAATTATATATAATATAATATAATATCTAAGTTGTTCCAATAAATAAATAAATATATAAATATACTTGATTATATTATATACATCCTGCATTCGTATAACATTCATACATTGCTAATATGGCAAATAATAATATCGACACAGACATTGACAGTTATGACGACGACGAGCTGTTGCAAATATTGGACTTGGAAGACCCAACCGCTGAAGAAATTCGCGACAAGGTCGGCGTCATGATGCGCCAGTACCCGTCCATTGCATTCTTTTTCGCACAAGTCGGCGAACGGCTTGAACAAACATTTGCAACAAACAATGAAGCAATACAAGCGATTGATGCGCAGCAGCAAGATGAAGAGGCAAACGTTTGGCTAAAAAATCAGTACTTGAAACAAGAAGGCTCAACACCTTTCAACACGTACACGTCCCGCGATAACAAGGTTCAAACGTTTCAAGACGACGAAAACAACCACGACCAAATGAAACGCGAGCGCTTGGGCGCAGTCGATGTCGTGAATGTTCCGGTTAGCCAGGGAACTCTCAATCCCATTCTGAAAAATATCACTTCACGCATTGTCATGCTGGACAGCGCTTACAGGCAAAATATTATTCCGTATGATTCACCTGTTGCGGCGTCCACCGACTATACGCTCGACTTGTCGGACACGCTCAATAATACCCTCAGCTTGAAGCTGTCGTCCGTTCAAATACCTTACACCTGGTACAACATTGCCGGTTACCTTGGAAACTCGTGCTTTGGTTACATTCTGAATCCCACAACCGATGATTTAAATTTTAACGACACATTTTCTGTTCCGAATAATCAATATGTTGACGCAAATAGTGTTTTGATTGCACTGAACGCAACTTCGGTGTTAAATGGCTCAAATTTGGCGTTTAGTTTAACCGGAGATTCCGGGTCAGGAACCGGAAACTATTTTACAATTGCAAATACTGGCTTTAATGTTATACGGCTCATTTTTTATAATGGGAACAATCCAAACATGAATTGCAATCCAAGTGGTTGCAGGTCCCCTTGTAAACTTGATAATAACTTGGGTTGGGTTCTGGGGTTTAGAAGCACAAATATTCAAGGTCTTGATTTGGCAATTGCATATGACATTTTATCGGGTGAAACAATTACAGCAGATGTGCCTTACACAAATGTCGGTCCCACATATTTCTTGCTCGTCATTGACGACTTTAACCAGAACCACTTGAACCAGGGGCTCGTAAACATTGATGACACCGACACAACTTTGAACGCGCCGTCTTACATTGATGCCAACATCAATTATTCGTGTTTTACTTCCACTTCCGGATATAATTCGCCGTTTCCGGTTTATATTCCTAATGCGCCAACCCGATTGACTCAGGCGCAACTTTATTCCGCAAATCAGATTCTGGAAAATCGGAAAAATACTACGAGCTATCGCATCGCCGGTCCAACGACTACCGACGTTCTGGCAGTCATTCCGCTCAAAATTGGCGGTCTCTCATTTGGAGAGAAATATGTTGAATTCGGTAGTTCGCTTCTGCAAAATGAACGCGTCTATTTCGGACCGGTTAATATTTCTCGCATGCGCGTTACTTTGCGCGATGATAAAGGAAATGTCGTCAATTTGAATGGCGCTGACTGGTCTTTTTCGCTTATATCAACGCACCTGTATGAATTTTAGGGGAACCAAGTTTTAGGGGAACCAAGGTCCCCCTATGACCCCTCCTTATTAAATGGTTAAAGGGAGAGGTTCAAGGAGGGGGTCGTAGGGGGGTGCTCGTCGCCCCCTACACGTCGCCCCCTACATTTTTAAAAATTGATTTTTTTTTCTTTATATTCAAAGTCTTCAACTTCACATCATCGTTCAATGCCCGCGACAACTCGTTCTTCTTCAAATAGACAACAGAATACTACTAATACTAATAATCCTCTTACTTTACCTCTAACCACTCCGAATGTTCCGACGGTTCCGGTGCCTCCAATGGCTCCAAAAGCTCCGCTTAAAAAACTTTCACACGACTTGGACTCGGAAACGAAATCGGAATCGGAATCGGAATTGGGCTATTGTTGCATTTGTTGTGACGACATTGCGTGCGAAAAAGGCCGCTTCGTTTTAGATTGCGGTCACACATTTCATGGAAATTGTATTCTTCACTCATTCAAACACGATAACCGCTGTCCAATGTGCAGGTCAAAAGTGGATGCAGCCGAGTCTTCGTTGGATTATTTGTTCCCTACAGCTCTTCGAATCAATTCTTCGATTATTTCTGCTGCCGCAGACCATTTTATCAACGACATGGGAAATATAACGGTTGCAAACGTTGTCCACCGCATGCTTCTCATGTCTTCTGATAATCCAGACATGAGAAGTATTCAAATTCCGTACATTAAACGTATTCTTGTTCAGTTTGCAACCATGTTTGTTACAGGAATCGCATTTTCAGTGAGAGATGGAGAACGAGATATGCAAGAACCCGTCCCCATCGACGTTATAAATAATGAAGACCCTCTTCGCACTGAGGATGAATACGATGCCGCGATAAGTAACCCGGCAATCGATGCCGCAGTTTCATACGAATCTATTGTTTCCGCCGACATGAATTTTGACGCTTCCAGTCCCGACAATGTTGGCGCCATTCTTCTTAGAAGAGCAATTGCTTTATCAGAACTCGGCTCACAAAGAGCCGACCTTGGAAATAGGCGCGCTGCTAGAGCTGATGCTCGACGCCAACAGATGCAACTCGTACAACAACATTTAAGAACCGAAATGCTGCGTCGTCAGGCGATTGCGGAACAACAACTAGAACAACAAAATGTTGGCATTAATGTTGATGTTAATGTTAATGTTGCAAACAGCGACGATGAGACGGTCATTATGGAAGAAAATCAAGAAAATCAAGAACAAGAAAACCCCTGGGGACCTCAATTTTGAAATAAGGGAAATTTGGATTCCTGGATTCCTAGTTTCTGTGAGACTTGGATTTCCTGTATTTCCTTGTGGTTTTATTTCTTCTATTTCTATTTTTTTTAGTTCTTGATTTCCTTGCACTTCTATATTTAGATTTAGATTTTTTGCCGCCATAAGTAACCCAACTTTTATAGTCAAATGGCGATAGTTGATTTTTTTCTGATGCAAGCTTCCGCGCATCATATACCGCGTTGCGTAGCATTAGTGGATTTGTATCATTCAGTCCCAGTTCCGGTGGATAGTCGAGTGGAAGGTTAGGGCGAATTGCATCATTTAACAATTGGGCATCAAGCAATTCTTGTTCTTGGGGTTCTTGGGCATCAAGCAATTCTTGTACTTCTTGTGAACGCACACGACCAGGACCGATACGATGAGGGCCTCTTCGACCTCTCGGAGGACCGTCACCACGATTGCCTTCTCTTTCTCGCGGTATGGCATAAATTCTTCTATTTCCCGCTTCATCAGAACCCTTTACTATACCAAAAAGATAGGGTCTATCCTCAAAAAAATTAAGAAGCTTACCATCTCTTTTCATGTTATCAGGTACGACTATACCAGAATGTTTCACTAAACTCGCCAATGCATGTGCATGTTCATCACTAGTATATCTGTGTTGTAATAACCAATCGTAAAGCTGTCCCTCAACCATTAGTGCATTCGCCATTTTTTATATTTTTGTCTAAATTTATATGTTATATATTAATGTATTATAATAATTATTTAAAAATTATTATTATAAAAATTGAAATATTATTTTAAAACAGCAAATAGAAGCACATAAACCACATATAACAAATGCTCTCAAGTCACGGAATGTCTGTAATAACTTCTTCAAATACTTCAAATCGCAATTGTTCGCCCGCAATGGCGACGTGCGATGGCATGTATTTGTCACCACCACCCTTTGTTGTTGTTGAAGAAAAAGGAAAGGGCGACAAGGGCGACAGCAAAAGCGAAAGCGATAGCAACAGCGACAACGCATTAACATTCCTCGAAAAGAAAAATCCGCATTGCAGAGACGCCCGCATTTCATTCGACGCGGGTCCCCATATTTACACCATTGATAATGACCCTTCCGTGAAATACACGTCTGTCACAACATGGAATCACCAACACTTTGAACCGTTTGATGCAGACACTATTATTACGCGCATGATGTCCGGAAAAAATTGGAAATTGAGCAAATATTATGGTATGACTCGCGATGAAATAAAGGCAACGTGGGATAAGACTCGCGACGATGCCGCCGCCGCAGGAACGCTCATGCATTATAACATTGAGCGCGTTTACAACGGCTGCAGCTTGGACCACGTGGATAACGGCTCTTCAGAATTTCAATACTTTCGACGCTTTCATGCGGACCACGTTGAGCGCTTGGAGCCGTTTCGAACCGAGTGGATGATTTTTCACGAGGAGCATCGCTTGTCCGGCTCCATTGACATTGTGTTTCGAAATTTGGATGATGGCACGTATTCCATTTACGATTGGAAAAGAAGCAAGGAAATAAAAAAAACGGCATTTGGTGGCGCGTTTGCAAAAACACAGGGAATTGAACATTTGCCGGATTCGAACTTTTGGCATTATTCTCTCCAGCTCAATACCTATAAAACTATTCTAGAACAGAAATATGACATGGTCATTCGCGACATGTTTTTGGTTTGTTTGCATCCTGATAATCCAAACAAATCTTATATTAAATTGAAAGTCCCGGACTTGTCCGATGAAATGCGCGAGTTGTTATCGTGAGGGAACGAGGGAATCCCCTTAAAACATAAACATTTGATTTGGGTCCACTTGAGTTTGTCTACCTCCCATTAATTGAACTTTTTGACTGTATTGTTTTTCTTTTATTAGCGCTCGCAACCGCATCAGAAGTTCGCCATTTGTAATCGTTGGACCCGTCTCTTTTAGTAACTCTAATAAAGATATGCAAAGAGCGCCTCCATATTGGCCGTTCTCATAAGCATCTTCAGCTGTTTGCGAATCTAAACAGCCGCTCAGCATGGAGACATCTCCAACCGAATCTTTATATTTTGAATTCTTTGAAGTGCTTTGAGCTCGATTCATTTTTAATTTGCATATTTTTTTGACTAATGACATCTCTGTTTCTGGCATTTTCATTATGTTGTTGTTATATTCAATGCTATTTGCATCGCTGTTTGCATTGTTGCTGTTGTCATTAAGCGTGTATGTTAAATCGCAGCCTGTTCCGTTGTGGCAACAATCAAATATAAATGTCATGCGAACTCCCGCAGGTATCTTATTTACAATATTGTTTCGAATCTCATCATCTGTAATATACATTCCGTTTTTAAGCGTGTCAATGGGACACAAACACGAATCATAACCACTGGTTTCATCTCTATTTTGGTCTTTCACCAAGCTACCGTGACCAGAGTATAAAAATAGAAGCCGGTCTCCCCATTTCGAGTTTTTAACCATGTTTACTAAATTTGAAATAATATTCGCTCGGGTTGGTTTAATCGGCGTGTCATCTGTCAATTCTGTTATTTTATCATATTTTAAAACAGTCTTTAAAAAATTTGACATATTTGTCACGTCATTTATACAGCCACTTAACTGATAGTTTGTTCCTTTATAATTAATTCCCACTAGCAATGCATTTTTCATGGTTTAGATTTTTATGCCTATATGTTATATATACATGTATATTATTATATATTTGTATGTGGGGGAACTACGTTCCCCTACTATGTGAAAGGAGGGGTCATAGGGGAACTACGTTCCCCTACTACATTGAAACCATTCGAATGCACGAATCCTTGCTCGTATTTGTTTCTAGCGCGCCTTTGATTCGCCGACTTATTGCCGGAAATGCAATATTTATTACTTGGCGCTCTCCGTCTTTAACATACGCGCTTATTATTTTAAACAGCTCTTTGATTTCATCGTGCTCTGATGCGAGAAGTTTCAGCTCGGTTAATTTTTCCAATATGGGTTTGACTTGCTGTTTCCTTTCATCTTTTGACCTTTCATGAAACATTGTGTTTATTTATGTCTGTGTGTTTATTTATGTCTGTGTGTGTATCTATATTTTAATATATTTAATATTTAATTTTTATTTAAATATATTAACTGTTTTATAATTACCATTGTCGTATAATTGCTTCTAATGCCAATTCACTATATTATCTTTATTATTGCAGGCATTATTTTTGGAATAACGATAATGACTCGCTGTTGTTTAATTTGTTGTTTAAAATCTTCACCTGCGACTTCGAGTGTGGCTAGTTCTTAGTTCTTAAAATATGCGCGTGTGTGTTTCGTTCATGATGATGATTTCCAGAGATTACCTTCTGCTGTACGGCGGCGAGCAAGACCTTTTTCTACACGACTACCTGGATTGCGATAGAGATAAAGCTTTTCGGGAACTTGCGACCACTCTTTATTCTTCAGTACTTTTGTAATCGTGGCAAAATTTTTTGAACCGTAGAAATGAGCACCCAGGTTGTAAGCAAATGAAAGAAGTGCTCCTTTTTGACCATCACTCATTTCACTCCAAAATGGAATCTCACGAAGAACAGGAATATATTTTATACTGCATTGATATGCCAACAGTTCATCTGCTTCTGGCCGTGTAATCACATCACCAAGTTCAAAAAGGCTTCCATCTTGTTTTTCAGTTGACCCCCAGCCAATAGTAATTGGTAAATTGCCGGACAGCGGGTCAACATAGGCTTTACTTCTGAATCCTTCAAACTCCTTTATCAAGTTCAATCCAGGAACAGGAACATCATAGTTATTTTCGTTTCCTTGTTCATCAATTTCCATTATTTTTTCATTAAGATAAACATCATAAGAAGAAGCCTTCGCTTCACTAGCTAAATAATCACCATTATCGTTTTCTTTTGGTAAGTTGGTAGTGGTAGAGGCCATTGCTTTCCTTAAATTGTCTAAATAATAATTCCATCTCCGATAATTTTTATATCCTCTTATTGCTGAAGGCCAAGATTCTGGAATATTAAGAGTCTTATTTTTCATTTTTTTTATAATTTTTTATATATTATTATGGATAGTTAAATATATTAAAAAAAATATATTTGATTTCAGATTCAATATTAAATTATTAAATTATAAGACTTCCTTTGATGCCTCTCTCTCGGCTGATGGCGTAAGTGTTCTATTTTTGATTCTCAATGATGCATTTATTGTTCTATTTTTTGCATCTTTTTTATTTTTGTTTCGTCGCGTCATGCGCTTTTTTTTTGATTCTTTGTCGACATTGAACGTTACGTGGTTTTGGTTTTTAACACGATTTGTTTTTCTCATATTTTGTTTCTTGTAATTATTTTTTTTGTATGTTTTCCTTTTTATATCTTTATTTGTTTCTGTTGTTTCTGCTGTTGCTGCTCTTGCTGTTGCTTCTTCTTCTGCTTCGCTTGGTTGGTTGGTCGCTTCGTTTGGTTTTTCGTCACCTTCTTCATTGGTCGCTTCGTTTGGTTTTTCGTCACCTTCTTCATTCGCTTCGCTTGGTTGGTTGGTTGCTTCGTTTAGTTCTTCATCCTCTTCTTTGTCTTCTTCGTCGTCTTCTTTGTCTTCTTCGTCGTCTTCTTCATCCTCTTCTTCGTCTTCTTCATCCTCTTCATCCTCTTCATCCTCTTCATCCTCTTCATCCTCTTCATCTTCTTCATCCTCTTCTTCTTCGTCGTCGTCTTCATCCTCTTCGTCTTCGTCCTCTTCTTCGTCCTCTTCTTCGTCGTCGTCGTCGTCTTCTTCTTCGTCTTCTTCTTCGTCCTCTTCTTCTTCGTCGTCGTCGTCTTCTTCTTCGTCCTCTTCTTCGTCGTTGTCGTCGTCTTCTTCGTCCTCTTCTTCTTCTTCTTCTTCTTCTTCGTCTTCTTCTTCGTCGTCGTCTTCTTCTTCGTCCTCTTCTTCGTCTTCTTCTTCGTCTTCTTCTTCGTCCTCTTCTTCGTCTTCTCCTTCGTCCTCTTCTTCGTCTTCTTCTTCGTCCTCTTCTTTTTTATCCAATTCTGTTACTTTTATTACTATGTTCGGTTGTTGTTCTAATTGTTCTGACTGTTCTAGTTCTGACTGTTCTAGTTCTGGTTGTTCTGGTTGATTCATTTTATCCATATTTATTATATTATTATTAATATGTATTTTTTTATGTGTTTTTTCAACTAAAGAAGATTGTGGTAATTGTAAATGCAATCGAGGCATTTGCTTCAATATTACATGCAAAATATTTGGTGGATTTGAATGGTTATTTTTATTATGATAATTGTAATTATTTTCATTCATTTTATAGTTGTTTTATACTCGTGTCAATTGTGTCAATTGTGTCAATCTTGTCAATCTGTTGATTAATATTTCATTATATTATTTATTTATTTTTATTATTAATTAATTATTTGAAATAAGTAATTAATAATAAAATAATAAAATAATAAAATAAGTAATTTATTATTAAACATGTTTAGCAATTTGAATCATTCAATTTTTCAAACTGAAAAGGATAAAGAATTTGAATATAAGGGAGGAGAAGGGGAAGGAGGGGGAAACAAATATAAGAATAATTCAAAAAAAGAAAAATATATTGACACTTTGTATGATGATGACTTTATAAAAAACTACTTTTTATAACTTTCTATTTTATAACTTTATTTAAATTTAATTCTTCAGTTATATAATTATATTTACATTTTATAATTATATTTACATTTTATATACTAATTATATTTATCATCATGGTTAAAATGAAAATGTTTGGCTTCATGCCAAATCCAAAACTCCCAGCAGGAACCAAAGTTGCAAACCGGACAGGCACAGGCACAGGCGGCGGTGGGGGTGGTGCACTTACAGGAAAAATGTTTGACATGAAAAATCTTGTCTCCATTATGAAAATTAAAAGCACTGGATGTAAAAGTTGCGGAGGATAAATTTCCGAATTATATTGGTTGGGTTTGTGCTTACTTTATTGGTACTACATTGGCATTAATTATGCGTTAATTTAATTAATATAATTAATTATATTAATTAATTATATATAGTTAACTATATAATATTTTGTATATGTTTGTAAAGCTAATAAATTATTAATCATTATCATTATCATTCTTTGTCTTTGTAAAATAAATGTCATCACACCTCACTTTCAAAATACTAGTAGTTGGAGATGAAGATGTTGGAAAAACAACAATTGTTAATCATTACACGCTCATGCCTGCAAGTTTCAGCTCCACGGTCGGAATTGAATTCCAGTCCCGCATGGTTGCTCTTTCTGCTGACTCTGCCGCGCTGAACGATAATTTAACTGTTTCAGAAAATCAATGCCTCTTGAAAATATCTTCCGCGGCATCCACAATGGGCCTGCAATCACGTGTCAAACATTATGACCACGTCAAATGCTATTTTTGGGACACGTCAGGTTCGCCGCGTTACCAAAGCCTTTCACACACTTATTACAGAAACATTTCGGCAGCCATTGTCGTTTTTGATTTGTCAAATGAAAAAACTTATAACGATTTACACTCTTACATTCATCGCATAATACAAAAAAATAGTTGCAATCATAAACACCCGATTCTTGTTATTGGAAATAAATTTGATAAACGTAAAATTAATAAAACTCGCACTCAAATATACGATGGTTTATGCCATGAGTTTCCGGATGAAAATATAAAATATGCAGAAGTGTCGTGTCTCGATAAAGTATATACTGATGATAAACTTAACACCAATAATAAATTTAATACCGTTTTCAATTGCGCAACTTGCGCCGATTCTTCCGAATTGCATTCCACAATCACTTCATTTTTACAGTTTGCTTATGACTCTGTGGTTAAACCCCATTTTTACAATCCAAACGCCATTTCAGCCATTGGCTGTTCAGGAGTTAATGGCACAACTAGATTTTTCACCATGAAAAAAGAACACAAAGAAGATTTAAAAAGTGTTGTTGCGGATGAGGATGTGAATACATGGAAATTTGCTCGCGCGCCTTCTTTTAAATCTCCGCGACAGTGCTGTGACGAACATTATTATTCTTCTTCTTCTTCTTTACGCGAATATTCAACGGGATGTAGCAGTTGTTCCATTTTATGAGATGAGGGTTCCCCTGATATATTAATTAATGTAATAAATAATAAATATATAATTTATTATAAATTATATATATATTTATTATAATTTATTGTTCATTATATATGTCAAGTTTTGGCTTTTCAAATTTTGATTTCAATGTTCAAAATTACTCAAATGAAGAATTAGAAGACTTGCTCGGTTTGAAAAAATATTATAATGCAAATGATATTATATCAAACAAACAAAAACTTTGCATTCAACTCGCTTCCGCAACAGGCAGCATTCAGACACAATCGCAAATGAGCGATTTTTTAGATGCGGCATCAAAATGTTTAATTTCAACACTTGTTGGAAAAAGCAAAAGTTCTGATAAGTCGTCTGATAAGTCGTCTGATAAGTCGTCTGATAAGTCGTCTGATAAGTCGTCTGAGAATTACTTTGATTCGGCTCATAATTTCCCAAAAAATACAGTTATTCCTGGCTCTGCAGAAGATGGACATTTTGTCATTGCCGACCCCTACCGCATGATACCGTTGGATGACTATAGCAATGTTAGCGGTCTGAAAATTGGAGAATACGGTGCGCCTCCAGGTGTAATCAACCCGGTTAAGTATTCGACAATTGTATCATCCATAAATATCGATTCGAGATTTAGACCCAATTATTTTAATTCGAAAAGTACTGACTTGCACATTACTTTACCGGAAAGAATTGACAATGTCGTGTCTTATCGTGTTGGCTCGATTGAAATTCCTTTTTATGCGATTTATGCTGTGAGCGAACTTCTTGGAAATAATGCCATTCAGATTGTATGGGGCAGCATAACTCCTGGCGCTTATTCAGACACTTTTACCATTGTCATTCCTGACGGAAATTATTATACAACTGCCGATTCGACAGATGTGCTCGCTTCCGCTTCCATTGAACAAACAATTAATACCATTTTACTATCAAACACGGTTAGCATTGGTGCTGGCGCCACCGGTTTGAACGGCAAATTGAATTACCACATTGACCAAATAAGCGGTAAAAGCGTGTTTTCGCAACCCGCCGGTGCTACTCCGATTTATTTCAAAGTTATCGTCAACGTCAGAAGCAACGGAACTCCAAATTACGAATCACCACTTTTATCATTCTTGGGCTGGAACTTGGGGTTTAGAAATGCTGAATATATTTCAAATAATAATGGAAATGGACATTATGGCGCCGTAGTATCAGAGGCACTCCTCGCATTCAAGGCGACAAGCTATATTTTTATTGCAATTGACGATTACAATAATAGCGTAAACGATTATTATTCTGCCGTTTTTTCTGATTCATTCGCAATTAAAAATGTAATTACAAGAGTTAATGTGGGGCTTTTAAGAGAAATTAGCGAAGCTTCAAGCACACAACTCAACAGGCAGCGGAACTTCTTCGGGCCGGTAAATATTCAAAAACTTCGTATAACCCTCTACGATAATTTTGGACGCACTGTTGATTTGAATAATATGGACTGGAACATGGAACTCATATTTGAGTGCGTTTATGGTTAGTACAGGGAAACCAAGGTTTCCCTCTGACCCTTCCTTTAATGAAAGATAATGAAAGATAATGAAAGGTCCCTCTGCCTTCCTTCCTTTAATGAAAGATAATGAAAGGTCCCTCTGCCTTCCTTTAATGAAAGGAGGGGGTTGGGGGGAACTACGTTCCCCATATTATTATATGTATATACTATATACTAGTAAATTCTTCATTAAATAAATCAAATGGTTAAAAAAATGAAAATGTTCGGCCTTGGTCTTGTTAAAAAAAGAAAACGCCATCATTCAGTAGTAGCATCAGAATCAGAACCACTACCAAACCTGGTAACACCAATCACGCCTTATTTTTTGTGCAATCATTTCATTTCAACTGAAATACATAGTTGCTCGGGTTGGAAATATATAGGCATCAACTTGAAAATTGGAGCAAATAATTTGCTCAAAAATAAAAATTATAATGACATAAAAGATTTTGAAATCATTCAAATTCAAGTAGATTATTTTGATTTTTTTTGCAATAGCGTCTTGCCAATTATATGTAAAAATAATGTAAAGGTTATTATTATCACATCTCAGTGGCACATTCCACAGATTCAAAGAAGCCCTGCAACAGACAAATTATTGAATCATAAAAATATTCTCTTGTGGATTTCTCAAAATCCAATTTATGAAAACAGTGAAAAATACATGGCATTTCCCTATGGAATTTGTCATCATCAAATAAAAGAATACGCGCAGTTTTTACTATCAAATGACGCAAACAAAAATAAAAGCATCAAAATATTGAATCAAAATGCGGCAGCTCACGGTCATTTGCCAAATGACCACATAAGAAAAACACACGACATATTTGGAATAAATAGTGGCAGAAGACTCGGTTACGCCGAATATTTAACAAATTTATCAAATGCTGAATTTGTCATTTCAACTGCCGGAGATAGAGACGATTGTTACAGACACTACGAATGCATCGGATTGAATGCAATTCCAGTATCCAACATTAAAGGCGGTTATAAATGCATATTTGATGAAAACATGGTCTATTCACACGCAGAAGAAATGGTAACCATGCTTAAAACAAATACCGTGGTAAATCATATTTACAAGAAACCAAACAAGGATGTAATAACAATTTCATATTGGAAAAATAAAATTCATGAAAGAATTCATGAAAGAATTCATGAAAGAATTCATGAAGAAGAATAAAATGTATATCTGAATCTGAAACATTCATGAATCAAATAATAAAAATGAAAATGTTTGGTGTACTAACCGAATTTAGTAACTTCATTTCAATTATTATATTTATATTTATATAATATAATTTATATAAATTTATTCATATATGGTTTTGCACGGATTAAAACGAATATTTCAAAAACCGACACCCGACCTTAGTTCGAGCGAGCGAACTAATCAGCTCCGCTCCAAAACAGTTTATTCGGGAACCGTCAACCTCTCGACCGCACTCGCAACATCAGGAAGCAGTCGCTATAAAACATACAATGGTCCGTTTGAACTCGTGAATGAAAATGGAAATGGTTCACTGGTAGCTAGCGCGAGTTACAGCGACTTGCTCGATATTACAAAAGGAAAAGTGCTTTTGAATAAATTGCCACTTACCGATTTGACATATCCTTATTATGAGAATAATTTTGGAAATGGGGAAATTTATGTAGGAAATTATCAACAGTTTGACGGTTCTTTTTTTAGCGGCTCTGGTCCAACCGGCTGTGCCGATTCTGTCCTGGTATACGATTTGTCAACTACCGGCTTCACAGGTCCAGACTCTTATACTGGAAACTCAATTGGAAATACTGGAGTAACCGGCACGGTTGGTTCAAATCTAGATATTTTCGTTGACCCAAATCACTGTTATTACAGCGACCCGTGCGCTTCATCTGCTTCCTACATGAAATTCGTAGACATTAATTTCAAGGGGCCAACGGGTACCGGCATTACAGGTCCCAGCCAGTATTATGCCCAGAAAATTATCAACGGTGACCAATACAGCGGGTTTCGTTTCCCAATGTCGAATTTTACCCTCACGTGCACGCAGCAAAAACTGTCTCAGACAGACGGTCCGATTTTTTGTCCGCTTGAACCTCCAACGTTGTCTAATTTTACTATTCTTCCTCAAATCTATAATCCGGTTCCTTTTCCTTTACAGATAACACCCCCGCAATCTAATAGTTTGGGCGCTTTTACTTATTACAGCAGCAATCATTCCGTGGCCACCATTAGTGGAAGCACAATTACCATAGTTGGCGCAGGCACTTCCACAATTACAGCTTTTCAAGCGGCGGTGCCCGGTTATTATACTTCAGGCAGTATTTCAACACCACTCGTTGTAAGTCCAATTCCTCCAAATTTATCTAATTTTGTTATTCCTTCTCCTCTTCCTAAAAACTTTGGTGATGCTCCATTTGCGTTGATAGCCCCATCATCTGATAGTTTGGGTACTTTTTCTTATACTAGTTCCAGCGCTTCGGTCACCATTAGTGGAAACATTGTTACCATAGTTGGCATAGACTCTTCCATCATCATTACAGCTACACAAGCAGCATCCGGAGGTTTTAGTCAAGGTAGTATATCAGCATTACCATTCGCTATAAATTCAATTCCTCCAACTTTATCTCATTTTGTTATTCCTCCTCCTCTTCCTAAAAACTTTGGTGATGCTCCATTTACGTTGACAGCCCCATCATCTGATAGTTTGGGTGCTTTTTCTTATACTAGTTCCAGCGCTTCGGTCACCATTATTGGAAGCACAGTTACCATAGTTGGCATAGACCCTTCCATCATCATTACAGCTACACAAGCAGCATCCGGAGGTTTTAGTCAAGGTAGTATATCAGCATTATCATTCGCTATAAATCCAATTCCTCCAACTTTATCTCATTTTGTTATTCCTCCTCCTCTTCCTAAAAAATTTGGTGATGCTCCATTTACGTTGACAGCCCCATCATCTGATAGTTTGGGTGCTTTTTCTTATACTAGTTCCAGCGCTTCGGTCACCATTATTGGAAACACAGTTACCATAGTTGGCATAGACCCTTCCATCATCATTACAGCTACACAAGCAGCATCCGGAGTTTTTAGTCACGGTAGTATACAAGCATTACCATTCGCTATAAATCCAATTCCTCCAACTTTATCTTTTACCATTCAGCCTAAAAATCTTGGCTACCCTCCATTTATTTTAACAGAGCCATCATCTGATAGTTCGGGAACTTTTACTTATTCTATCAGTGTCGATATCCCTCCGGTAGCCACCATTAGTGGAAGCACGGTTACCATCGATAACGTTGGCAATGCCACCATCACAGCATTTCAAGAGGCATCCGGTGGTTACTCTTCGGGTAGTATACCAGCACCATTCTCTGTTATACCTGCCTTGCTTTCCTTTTGGCAAAATAGCACCGGATTCCCTAATCCAGTAAACTCCATCGCATATTTAAGAACTGCGTCATCACCAAACGGATACATAACAGCAAAAGACTGGACCGCTTATTATGAATCAGCGTCTCCAAATTATTGCATAGTTGAAACTGGTACAAACCTAAAATGGAAATTGTGGTGGAGCGATAACTCTAACTCTATTCCAATAGTTAGGGGGTTTGTTTTCAAATCGTGTTCACTTGATGAGTATAATACCGTGTGTTATATATACGGTTCATTTGATAGAGCACAAGCATATGATGGCACCGGCACTGTGTTTATTTGCGGTTGTATTGCACAGATTCGTAATGGTGGGAGTACTAGTGGTACTAACATGATTCAGATGTCAAGTCAAGGAGGTTGGATATCTCCCATTGTCGGTGTTTATTTGTCACAAGGAGGAAAAGCAATTGTCAATGATGCAGTTGCAATTGCCACTGAAACCGCTTTCGTCGATAATCATTTAATAACATTTGTCGGAAAGTTTGACAGTTACATATTATTGGATGGAACCACACAGTCAGGAGTAATTCCTGGAGACTCTGTAGGAAACCTGGCATTTGTTATACCTCCCGTTAGTAGTACTAATGATGCTATAAGTTTTATGAGTGCGACGTTGGGTACGTCGGCAACTTATGCTTATGAAACAAATAGAGAAATATATCAAGTTTTAGTTAATCCGGTTTATACAACTTATCCAGAAGTTGAACTTGTTGGAAAATTTACAACAGCTGGCGGCTCGGCCGCGGTTTCCGCAGTTGGATATGTTAAACTTGCAAAAGATGACGCAACACCTACAACATTACAAACGCCATTGCCGAGTGACTCAGTTGTAAACGGAATAAGCGTTAGCGCAACAAATTCGGCGAAACGAATCATATATGGAGGAATTTATAATAGCACAACCTCCGAATTTACCTCTTTCGCATATTCCCTGGACCAAACCGCAATGTCAACAACTCCTTTGCTTCCGCCCAATTCAATTCCACCAAGTTATATCGGCGGATTAAATGGTTCGGTAAATGCACAGTTTACGGTGTCATCAGTTCTAACTTCATATGACATATTGGGATTGTTTAATCCGTTTAGCACATCAACCATCGATAATCCTATGTTATTTTGGAGCAGCAGCGTTGATGGAACATGGGAAGAATTACTAGTTTCTGTTTCTGCAACTCACACGTCTAACAATAAAACCAACAATGGCGCCCCTTCAAATATGACGACACAGTCACAAGGTCAGGGTTTGTTTTTTTATAATACGTTACTATACATGAATGGTTCAAATAACTCGGATAGTAATTGTTATAATAGGTATTTAGATTTTCCTTCTTCTTAATGTTTTCATTTTAATCTTTACAAGTTATAAGAGAGAAAAGAGATAAATCATATAATGTTATAATGTATTAATTATAATATTGTATAAATTATATATATTTACTATAATAACTATAAAATGTTGGATGATTTCCTTTCGGAGTCTAGTCGTTTTTTAAATTACGTTTTTGTAAAACATCCGGAAGAGCAAAAAATGACATACTTTGAACACTTGAAACACGCGTGCTCTTACAGCGTTCAAGCGCTTGGTTGCTCGCTTGTATTTATGGTTCACGGATTTGTACCGTGTTTATTCGAAAAAACTGGCTCTATTATGATACAACGTTTACATGACCGGTTGAACGGAGTAAAACATCATGAAGATGAAAAAATAAACTGAGCAAGGAATGCAACTATGTCATGTCATTGTTTTTTACAATTTATAAAAAAGATAGTTTATTATTTCAATATTAGAGAGAAGAGAGATAAATCATTAATAATTAATTCATCAAATTAAATAAAAATAAAAATAAAAATAATACATTCAATTAAATGCATAATTCACGTATAATTTATGTGTGAATTATGTTAGTGTTAATCAAGTATCAAAGTTTGAAATCATTTGACAATATAACGCGAGTATCATGTCATCGTTTGGTTTATAAAAAGATAGTTTATCATTTGATGATTAGAGAGAAGAGAGATAAATCATTAATTCATTAAA
>Ga0209829_10001121_pt1 | contig 22514 bp, 25 predicted proteins | sample C_140205_EF_Meta_FD_187311 | JGI IMG/M metagenome (GOLD analysis project Ga0209829, IMG submission 187311) | Freshwater microbial communities from Lake Croche, Canada to study carbon cycling - C_140205_EF_MetaG (SPAdes) (version 2) | ecosystem: Environmental > Aquatic > Freshwater > Lake...
GGTCGCCTTCCTGCAGCCGGGCAAGTATCAGCCGCGCAAGACCTTCGACGACCAGCCGCTGGCGGACCTGGCGGCCTCGATCAAGGAGCAGGGTGTTCTGTCGCCCATCCTGGTGCGGCCCATTGGCCCCGACCGCTATGAGATCGTGGCGGGCGAGCGCCGCTGGCGCGCCGCCCAGATGGCCAAGCTGCATGACGTGCCGGTGGTGGTGCGCGAGCTGCCCGACGACCAGGCGCTGGAAATCGCCATCATCGAAAACGTCCAGCGCGCCGACCTCAATGCGCTGGAGGAGGGGGCCGCCTATCAGGAGCTCGTCGCCAAGTTCGGCCGCACCCAGGAAGAGGTCGCCCAGCAGGTGGGCAAGAGCCGCTCCCATGTCGCCAATACCATCCGTCTTTTGCAATTGCCCGAGCAGGTGAAGGCCTGGGTGCGGGAGGGCAAGCTGACGGCTGGCCATGCCCGAACACTGTTAGGCGTCGCGGATCCGGAAGCCCGGGCACGCGAATTGATCGCCGGCGAGATGACCGTGCGCCAGGCCGAACAGCGTTCGGCAAAGAAGAAAAAGCCCGGTGGAAAACCTGCGCCCGACCCGAACATCAAGGACTTAGAAACCAGCATTTCCAACCGCTTGGGGCTGAAGGTTCATATCGTCCACAAAGGGGATAAAGGTGGGGAAATGCGAATTTCCTACAAATCCCTGGAACAGCTGGATGAGCTGACACGCCGGTTGAGCAAGTCCTGACAAACGCCTCAAGCGCTTGATCCGACTCGCTATTTAGTGCGTCGCAGGGCTTCTGCCACATCGATGCGGCCGTCATACAGTGCCCGGCCCACCACTACGCCTTCGATGTTCGGCTCATTGGCCGCCAGCAGCGCGTCGATATCGGCGATGGACCCGACCCCACCCGAGGCGATGACCGGAATGGACAGAGCGCGGGCCAGGGCGGCAGTGGCCGTGACATTGACCCCCTTGAGCAGCCCATCGCCGTCAATATCGGTGAACAGGATGGCGGCGACCCCGGCATCCTCGAAGCGCTTGCCCAAATCGACGGGGGTCAGTTCGCTGACGGTGGCCCAGCCCTGGGTGGCGATCTTGCCCCCCTTGGCATCGGCCCCGACCACGATCTGGCCCGGGAAGGCGCGGGCGGCGTCTTTGACAAATTGCGGGTCGGTCAGGGCGGCGGTGCCCAGGATGACCCGGGTGATGCCGGCCGCCAGCCAGCCTTCCACCGTCGCCCTGTCGCGAATGCCGCCGCCCAGTTGGATGGGGCAGGGGGTGGCGGCACGGATGGAATTGATGGCCTCGACATTGGCGCTGTGGCCGGCAAAGGCGCCGTTCAGGTCCACGCAATGCAACCACTGGAAGCCCTGATCGGCGAAGACTTTGGCCTGTGCACCGGGATCGGTGTTGAACACCGTAGCGTCTTCCATCACACCCTTTTTCAGGCGGACGCAGACGCCGTCCTTCAGGTCGATGGCGGGGAAGATGATCATGGACGCCACTTCAGGAAATTCTCCAGCAACTTGATGCCGGTGGCTTGGCTCTTTTCCGGATGGAACTGGGTGCCGGCGATATTCTCGTTGCCCACCATGGCGGTCAGCGCCCCGCCATAATCGGCGGTGGCCAGCAGGTCGTCGGGCAGCACCGGCTTGAGCTGGAAGCTATGGACGAAATAGGCGTGGCTGCCGGAGGGGATGCCTTCCAGCAGGGCGTGATCCTGTTCGATCTTCAGCTCGTTCCAGCCCATGTGCGGAATCTTCAATTCGGGATCATCGGGCGTGATCTTCACGACCTCACCGGCGATCCAGCCTAGGCCGGCATGGCGGCCGAACTCGACACCAACGGTCGCCAGCAATTGCATGCCGACACAGATACCCAGAAAGGGCGCGCCCTCTTTCAGCACCTTGTCGCGCAGGGCAGGGACCATGCCCGGCACCGAGGACAGGCCTCTCATGCAATCAGCAAAGGCGCCGACACCTGGCAAGACAACCCGTTCGGCTTCCAGCACGACTTCGGGATCGGCGGTGGTAAGGATGTCGAACTTGCCGTTCGCGGCGCGCGCCAACGCTTTCGCCGCACTGGCCAGATTGCCGGAGCCATAATCGATCAGCGCGACCGTGGGCACGTCAGTTGTCGTCCATCTTCAGCGCCGCGATGAAGGCTTCCTGCGGAATTTCCACCTTGCCGAACTGGCGCATCTTCTTCTTGCCCTCTTTCTGCTTGTCGAGGAGCTTGCGCTTGCGGCTGATGTCGCCGCCATAGCATTTTGCAGTCACGTCCTTGCGCAGGGCGCTGAGCGTTTCGCGCGCGATCACCTTGCCACCGATGGCGGCCTGGATCGGGATCTTGAACATGTGGCGCGGGATCAGGTCCTTCAGCTTTTCGCACATCGCCCGGCCGCGGCCTTCGGCACGCTGGCGGTTGACGACCATGGACAGCGCATCCACCGGATCGTCATTGACCAGGATGGACATCTTCACCAGGTCGCCTTCTTCATATTTCTCGATGTGATAATCGAAGCTGGCATAGCCGCGCGACACGCTTTTAAGCCTGTCATAGAAGTCGAAAACCACTTCGTTCAGCGGCAGCATGTAGATTACCATGGCGCGGTTGCCCGCATAGGTGAGCTCGACCTGGCGGCCCCGGCGGTCCTCGCACAGCTTCAACACGCTGCCCAGATACTCGTCGGGCACCAGCACGGTCGCCTTGATCCAGGGTTCCTCGATGTGATCGATAAAGGTGACATCCGGCATGTCCGCCGGATTGTGCAGCTCCTTCATCGAGCCGTCATTCATGTAGATGTGATAGATCACCGATGGCGCGGTGGTGATCAGGTCGAGATTGAATTCGCGTTCCAGCCGCTCGCGCACGATTTCCAGGTGCAGCAGGCCCAGGAAGCCGCAGCGGAAACCAAAGCCCAACGCGGCGCTGGATTCCGTCTCATAGGTGAAGCTGGCGTCATTGAGATGCAGCTTGCCCAGCGCTTCGCGCAGATCTTCGAACAGCGCAGCATCCACCGGGAACAGACCGCAGAACACCACCTGCTGCGCCGACTTGAAGCCGGGCAGGGCCTGGGCGGTACCCTTGCGCTCGTCGGTAATGGTGTCGCCCACCTTGGTGTCGGCGACCTGCTTGATCTGGGCGGTGATGTAGCCGACCTCGCCGGGACCGAGCCGTTCGACGCCAACCTTCTTGGGCTTGAAGACGCCGATCTGTTCCACCTGATAGACGGCATCGGCCGCCATCATGCGGATCTTCTGGCCCTTCTTCAGCTCGCCATCGATGATGCGCACCAGCACCACCACGCCCAGATAGGCGTCGTAATAGGAATCGATCAGCAGCGCCTTCAACGGCGCGTTCAACTCACCCTTGGGCGGGGGCAGGCGCTTGACCACCGCTTCCAGCACCAGGTCGATCCCGATGCCCGTCTTGGCCGAAATCGCAATGGCTTCGGACGCGTCGATGCCGATCACATCCTCGATCTGGGCCTTCACGCGCTCGGGTTCGGCGGCCGGCAGGTCGATCTTGTTGAGCACCGGCACGATGTCCAAACCGGCATCGATCGCCTGATAGACATTGGCCAGGGTCTGGGCTTCCACGCCCTGGGAGGCGTCCACGACCAGCAGCGCGCCCTCGCAGGCGGCAAGGCATCGCGACACCTCATAGCCGAAGTCCACATGGCCCGGCGTGTCCATCAGGTTCAGGACATAGTCCTGGCCGTCCTGGGCCTTGTAATCCAGCCGCACGGTCTGGGCCTTGATGGTAATGCCCCGCTCCCGCTCGATATCCATCGAATCAAGGATCTGGTTGGTCATCTCGCGGCTGGAGACAGTGCCGGTGAACTGGATCAGCCGATCGGCCAGGGTGGACTTGCCATGATCGATATGGGCGACGATGGAAAAGTTGCGAATTTTGGACAGGTCGGTCATTTGCGGGGGGTCTAGCAGATGCCCGCCCCCCATTCCAACGCCTTTTCCGGCTATAACCCGCCCATGCTGCATTACCTCTACCTCGACTATGGAGGCCTGCCGAAATACCGGCGGGAGCTGAAATACAGCCTGATTTCACTCCGTCAGGCGCTGGCGGGCGCCCCGGATGCCAAGATCGCGGTCTATACCGACGCGCCGGGGGTGTACGCCAACTGGCCGGTGGGGGTGGTGGACATCGCCGGACACGTCGCCGCCTGGTCGGGGGGGCGGCTTTACCATCACCGCATCAAGCCGGCCGTGGTGCTGGATGCGCTGGGGCGGTTTGCCGGGCCGGTCTGTTTTGTGGACAGCGACTCCATCGTCCAGCCTGGCTTCCATGCCGAAGTGTCGGCCAAGCTGGCGCCGGTGGAAAACTGGTCGGTGACCAAGACGGCGGTGGTGATGAACCGCTTCGAGCTGCGCAATCCCTTTCCGGCGCTGAAAGGCTTTCGCACCCGGCTGCCGCATCTGGGCAGCTATCGCTACGACATCGAAAACAGCTGGATGTTCAATTCCGGCCTGATCGGGGTCACGCCGGCGCATGCCCCGCTGCTGGAAGACACGCTGGCCTTTATCGACGCGCTGATCGGGCGGGCGCGGAAATTCCCCACCCTGGAGCAATTCGCCCTCAGCGAGGTGGTGCGGCTGAACCAGATCCCGGTGTCCGAGGTGCGCGACAGCTTTGTGCATTACTGGCAGGGACGGCGGCGCATCTATATGGCGCACCGGATCGAAAAGGCGCTGTCGCCGGATTGGGACGACCTGACGCCGCCGGCAGCATGGGACGAGATGAACTATTGGGCGGTGCGCGCCTACAATTACTGGTATGGCGTGCGGCACATGTTTGACGGATGGCGCAGCAGATGAAGCCGCAGAAGAACGAAGTCGGCGATTTGTGGCCGGGCCAGTCGGTGGCGCTGCTCAAGGCGCTGCATATCCTCACCCACAATGGCGGGCTGAATGCGGATTCACGCCGCAAGCTGAAACAGGTGCAGCACCTGGCCCAGCTGATCAAGCCGGCGATTGATGCCGCGCTGGCGGAGAAGGACCAGCCGGTGCTGGCCGATCTGGGCGCGGGCAAATCCTATCTGGGCTTCGTTTTGTACGACCTGTTTTTCGCCAAGGCGGGGCGCGGCCGGGTGATGGCTGTGGAAGCGCGGCACGACCTAATCGAAACGGCGAAGAAGATCGCTGCGGAAAGCGGCTTTGTCCGCATGGATTTTGTCGAAGGCAAAATCGCGGAAAGCGCGCTGGGCGCGGTGGATATCGTCACGGCGCTGCATGCCTGCGACATGGCGACGGACGAAGCGATTTTGTTTGCGCTGAAGCATGAAGCCAAGTTCGTGGCGCTGGTGCCCTGCTGCCAGGCGGAAGTGGCGCGGCAACTCGACGATGCCAAGGGCGCGGTGGACCAGTTGTGGCGGCACGGATTGCATCGCCGCGAATTCGGCGCCCATCTCACCAATGTGCTGCGCGGACTTTACCTGGAAGCGCATGGCTACAAGGTGCGGGTGACCGAGTTCACCGGCTTCGAACACACCCAGAAGAACGAAATGATCTTTGCCGAGCGCCACCAGCGTTCCAACCCGCGCGCGCGGGCCGAGTTCGAAAAGCTGGTGAAAGAGATTGGCGCGGCTCCGAAGCTGCTCAGCTTCGGAGCGTAGCGCCGAGTTTCACCGCGCCTGCCACAATCTTCTGGGCCAGCGTCTCTATTTCCGCTTCCGTCAGGGTGGCATCTTTGGGCTGGATGCGCACGGCGACGGCGACGGACTTCTTGCCCTCCGGCACGCCCTTGCCTTCATAGACGTCGAACACGGTGACGGTGTCGATCAGGGCTCGGTCGGCCAGCTTCACGGCCTTGACGATTTCGCCAGCGGCCAGCTTGGCATCCACCACAAAGGCGAAGTCGCGCTCGATGGCCTGGAAGGGCGAGGGCGCGAACAGTGGCTTGGCCTTGCCGCCCTTGGACTTGGGGTCGGGGATGGCATCCAGGAAGATTTCAAATCCGGCGGCTGGCCCTTTCAGGTCGAACGACGCCAGAACCTTGGGATGCAGCTCGCCGAACTGGGCGATGACCTTGGGGCCCATCGCAATCGTGCCGCTGCGGCCGGGGTGATACCAGCCGGGAGCGCCTTGGGTGATGGGCGCTGACATGGGTGCGCCGGTGATGGCTTCCAGCGCGGCCAGCAGGTCCGCTTTCACCTGAAACAGGCCTGCCGCGTCTTCGCTTTTCTGCCAATGGCGTTCGGCATGGCCGGTGCGGATGGCGGCGGCGGCGGCGGTCTTCTGCGCTTCCGGCATGCCGCTGTCGAAGGCGGCGCCGATTTCGAACAGCTGCAGTTTGGCAAAGCCGCGCGCGGCATTGCGCGACGCGGCCGCCAGCAAGGACGGCAGGATGGAGGGGCGCAGCGCGTCCAAATCGGAGGCGATGGGGTTGGTCAGCTGGCGCGCATCATCGCCGCCGCCGAACAGGGCGGCTTGATCGCGGGCGATGAAGGAGAAAGTGACGCACTCGTTGAAGCCGCGTGAGGCAATGGCGCGGCGGGCGGCGCGGGTGCGGCGCTGGGATTTCGACAATACCGGCGCGGCGACAGCATTGCCGCGCGGCAGCGGCACCGACGGCACATCGGTCAGGCCGTAAATGCGCACCACTTCTTCCACCAGGTCGGCGGGGCCATCCACGTCATGGCGCCACGACGGCGGCACGACCTGAAGCGTGCCGTGATCCTCGACCACGAAACCCAGGCCCTGAAGGATCGAAATGATCTTTTCGCGCGGCACGACAATGCCGCCAAAGCTTTGCACCAGTGCCGGATCGAAGGCGATCGGCTTGTGCGGCGGCGGCAATGCGCCGGCAATCACCACGTCCGATGCCTCGCCGCCGCACCATTCCAGAATCAATTGCGTGCAAAGCTCCAGGCCCGGAAGAACGAATTGGGGATCTACGCCGCGCTCGAAACGATAGCGCGCGTCGGAAATGATGGCCTGCTTGCGGCCGGTGCGCGCGATACGCGCCGGATCGAACCAGGCCGATTCCAGGAACACATTCCTGGTGTCTTCAAAGCTGCCCGTATCCAGCCCGCCCATGATGCCGGCGATAGCGCGGGCATAGCTGTCATCGGCGATGACGATGGTGTCGGTGTCCAGCACATAGGTCTTGTCGTCCAGCGCCAGCACCTGTTCGTGATCCTGCGCCATGCGGGCATGCAGGTTGCCGCTTAGCTTGTCGGCGTCGAACACATGCAACGGACGGCCGCGATCCTGGGCGATCAGGTTGGTGGCATCCACCAGCGCCGAGATGGACTTCATGCCCACCGACTTCAAACGGTCCTGCACCCATTGCGGCGCGGGGCCGTTCTTGACGCCGCGGATCAGCCGGCCGGCAAAGATGGGGCAGGCGTCCTTGTTCTCCGGCGTGAAGTCCAGGGTGATCGTCTTGGGCGACGGGAATTTTCCCGCCACCGGCTGGACCTTCTCGGTCTTGAGCTTGCCAAGCCCGCAAGCCGCCAGGTCGCGGGCGATGCCGAATACCGATGCTGCATCGCCGCGATTGGGGGTGATCGAAACATCGAACAGGGGATCGTCGGCCAGCAAACCGGCTTCGACCAGCGCCGCCACCACGGGTGCCCCAGCCTTGGCGCCGGACTTCAGTTCTATGATGCCGTCATGATCTTCGCCCAGCAGAAGTTCGCGGGCCGAGCACATCATGCCGCGCGATTCCACTTCGCGGATCTTGCCGATCTTCAACGCGTCGCCGGTGGCGGGGATCACGGTGCCCGGCCGTGCCAGCACCACCTTGATGCCCGCGCGCGCATTGGGCGCGCCGCAGACGATCTGCAGCATGTCCTTGCCGTCGCTGACGCTGCACAGGCGCAGCTTGTCGGCATTGGGATGCTTCTCGGCAGTGATCACTTCGCCGACGATGAAGTCCTTCAGGCCGGCGCCCGGATCTGTGATGCTTTCCACTTCCAGTCCGATGGAGGTCAGCCGCGCGCCGATTTGCTCGGGTGTCGCATCGGTGTCCAGATGCTCTTTGAGCCAGCTTAGGGCGAATTTCATCGGCTCAGCCCACCATCGAGCGTCGGGATATCCAGCGGCTGGAAGCCGTAATGCTTCAGCCAGCGCAGGTCCGATTCAAAGAAGCTGCGGATATCGGGCATGCCGTATTTCAGCATCGCCATGCGGTCCAGACCGAAGCCGAAGGCAAAGCCGGAATATTGGCTGGCATCGATGCCGCAATTCTCCAGCACCTTGCGATGGACCATGCCCGAGCCGCCCAGCTCCAGCCAGTCATTGCCGGTGCCGAAGGTGATCTTGCCCGGCACGCTGCGGTCGCAGCGCATGTCCCATTCTAGAGACGGTTCGGTGAAGGGGAAGAATGACGGACGCGCCCGCAGCTCGATCTGGTCGATCTCGAAGAATGCCTTGCAGAACTGCTCCACCGTCCATTTCAGGTGGCCCAGGTGAATGCCCTTGTCCACGACCAGCGCTTCGACCTGGTGGAACATGGGCGAATGGGTGGCGTCGCTGTCCACGCGATAGGTGCGGCCCGGCGAGATGATGCGGATGGGTGGCTTGGTGTTCAGCATCGTGCGCACCTGCACCGGCGAGGTGTGGGTGCGCAGCACATGGCTCGTCCCGTCGGCCTGGGGGGCGACGTAAAACGTGTCCTGCATCTGGCGCGCAGGGTGGTCCGGCGGAATGTTCAGCCTGGTGAAGTTGTAGTCGTCGAACTCCACGTCCGGGCCTTCGGCGACGCCGAAGCCAAGTTCGGCAAAGATGGCGACGACTTCGTCCAGAACTTGCGAAATGGGATGGATGCTGCCGCTGTTCTCGGCGCGCGCGGGCAGGGTGACGTCCAGCGTCTCGCCTGCCAGCCGCGCGTCCAACGCCGCATCGGCGAGCTGGACCTTGCGGGCCGCGATGGCCTCGGTGATGGTGTCGCGCAACCCGTTGAACAGCGGGCCCTGGACCTTGCGCTCGTCGGGGGACAGCTTGCCCATGGTGGCCAGCAGCGCGCTAACCGAACCCTTTTTCCCAAGGGTGCCGACGCGCACGGCGTCCAGCGCGGCTTCATCGGTCGCGGCAGAAACCTGCGCCAGTATCTCGGACTGAAGGGCGGCGATATCGGTCATGCAAACTCCGGGTGAGAACGACCGGCGGACGCGAACGCCCGCCGAATCTCCGGTGAAGTCTGCTTAGGCCTTAGACGCCTGATCCACCAGAGCCTTGAACGCGGCGGGCTCGTGGATCGCCAGATCGGACAGAACCTTGCGGTCGATCTCGATGCCGGCGCCGGCGAGCCCGGCGATAAATCGGCTGTAGGTGACGCCATGCTCGCGCACGGCGGCGTTGATGCGCTGGATCCACAAGGCGCGGAAGTTACGCTTCTTTTCCTTGCGGCCGATATAGTTGTGCTGCAGCGACTTATCGACCGCGGCATTGGCCGTGGTGATGTTGTTCTTGCGGCGGCCGCGCATGCCCTTGGCTTGCTTCAGGACCTTGTTGCGACGGGCGCGTGACGGAACGGAACGGGGTGAACGGCTCATGGTTTAAATTCCCCCGCCATACGGCATCCAGCGCTTCACGCGCCGGGTTTCCGACGAGGACAGGGTGTCCATGCCGCGCAGGTCGCGCGTGCGCGCCGGCGAATTGTTGATCAACCGGTGGCGCTTGCCGACCTGATGGGTTTTGATCTTCCCGGTCTTGGTGATCTTGAAGCGCTTTTTAGCGCCCGACTTGGTCTTCATCTTGGACATTTTGCTTTTCCTTCTGGGACCGTGAGGTCCGGGTCGCGTTTGGAGCCGCCACGGCATGTCCGGCCGGGCCACTCGAAGAGCGCGCGTTTAAAAGGAATTGGACGCCAAAATCAAGCCGCAGAGCTGCTATTCGTCGTTTTTGCCGGCCCCGTCGGCCTTGCCGGTGACACCGAAGTCCTTGGACTGGGAGCCCCGGTCGGCAAGATTGAAGCCTTCCGCGCCCAGGCCGCGCTTCAAAAGCTCGCGAATGGCCGCCGCCCGGCTGGGCATGCGCTTGGAAAAGCGCCAGTTATCCAGCGCCTCAAGCTCCTCCCCAGTCAGCATGATCTCTGAAGGCGCTCACCGCGCGTCAAATCATTCATGGCAAACTGCCTTTCCCAACAGCCACTTAGCAGAAGAAATGAATAACTTACTCACTCTGCTTGGCCCGCTAATAAAACGGACTTTGGGAACCTTTAGTTCCTATCTGCAAGCCTGTTCTTTGTACCAAACCAGCCAGAGTCTAACTTAAGCCATTGAAATAGCTTATTATTTTTCTTGCGCGGGGATTTCCGCAGGGGTAAGGTTTCTGGGAAAGGAGGATCATCCATGGATGCCATCCTCGCCCAAAGCCAGCATACATCCCCAAACCCAGTGACTGCCCCCGACCTCCTTGCCGAGGCCAACCACCCCATCGCCAACAGCCTGACCCTTTTGGTCAGCATGGTGCGGATGCAGGCGGTTTCGGTGAAAAAGGGGGCCCAGCTGCTCAGCAACGCCGAAGTCCGTCAGCTCCTGGATGGGGTGGCGGCGCGCATCAACACCATCAGCCAGCTGCACCCCATCCTGTCGCGGTCCGGATCGGAAGGCGCGGTCAGCCTCAAACCGCATCTGTCCGAAGTCACCGATGCCCTGGTGGCGGCCTTGTCTTCGCCTGAACAACTGGTGCGGGTAACCCATACCGGCCGCGACTGCCTGGTGCTGATGCGCCAGGTTCAGCCCATTGTCCTTATCCTCTGCGAAGTCTTCATCAACGCGATGAAACATGCCCATCCCGCGGGCGTGCCGTTGGTGATGACCGTGGATTGCGCGCCGTCGCAGGATGGCCGTCTCGTGCTGTCCATCAGCGATGACGGCGTCGGATTGCCGGACGGGTTTGATATCGGTGCCCGCAGTGGCATGGGCTTCAAAGTGATGCGGAGCCTGGCGGCGGAGATCGGCGCCGGTCTGCAGATCGTCTCCACCCCGCTGGGCCTCACCTTCCGCCTGTCGCTTGCGGCGGGCACCATGGCCGGCACCAAGCTCACCTGACCCGCGCATCCGGCAGGCTTGTTGAAGGCCCGCCGCGCCATTAGCCTCCCCGTCCTGATTTGAAAGGATGGTGCCCATGTCTCTGATCGGTGAATTCAAGAAATTTGCCATGCGCGGCAATGTCGTGGACTTGGCGGTCGGTGTGATCATCGGCGCGTCCTTTACCGGCATCGTCAATTCCCTGGTCAATGATGTCATCATGCCGCCGATCGGCCTGGCCCTGGGCGGCGTGGACTTCGCCAACTTCTTCATCGTGCTCAAGGGCGATCACGCGCTGGACACATTGGCCGCCGCCAAGGCAGCCAAGGCCGTGACCCTGAATTATGGCCTGTTCATCAACGCCATCATCAATTTCCTGATTGTCGCCTTCGCCCTGTTCATGCTGCTGCGCCAGCTGAACAAGCTGGTGGCCCCCACTCCCGCCACCGACGCCGCGCCGCCGCCCTCCGAAGAAGTGCTGCTGCTGCGCGATATCCGCGACAGCCTGAAATCGCGTTGATGAAAAAGCTTCTGCTTGCTGCGCTGCTGCTGGCGACAACGCCGGCATTCGCTGATGAACCTGCGGCGGCGGTGGAGGCCTTCTATGCCGTCTATGGGCCGCTGCACGTCAAGGGCGGCGGTATCCCGGATGCCACCGCCAGGGTGCGATATGCGCCCGTGCTGTCGCCGCGCCTCAACAAGCAACTGGTGAGCGCCGCCGCCGCCCAGGCGCGGCTGACCGCCAAGGTGAAGAACGCCGTGCCGCCCATGCTGGAAGGCGATATCTTTTCGTCGCTGTTTGAAGGGGCCGGCGCCTGGAAAGTGGGCGCCTGCCAGGTGACGGCCAATACCGCACGCTGCCCGGTGGCGCTGAGCTATGTGCCGCCGTCCGTGCCGGGCCGCAAGGCCGAAAAGCCCGCCAACTGGAACGACACGGTGCTTCTGGTGGCCACGCCGCAGGGTTGGAAAGTGGACGATGTGATCTATGACGCCGGCTTTGCCTTCGGAAATACCGGCAGGCTCAGCTCAATGCTGGACATGGTGGTCGCGGCAAATCCTTGAAGAGATGCCGCTGCGTAACCATTTTCCGGTTGCTGCGAATTTTGGGGAGGGAAGGGAAATCGCTATGACCGATACCAGGACCGACATCAAATCAGACCGGCAATTGACCCCGGAACAGCACCGCGTACTGCGCGAGCGTGGCACCGAGCGCCCCGGTTCCAGCCCCCTGAACCATGAAAAGCGCCCCGGCGAGTTCGAATGCGCCGGCTGTGGCGCCGAACTGTTCGACGCCCATACCAAGTTCGAAAGCGGCACCGGCTGGCCCAGCTTCTGGGACACCAAGCCCGGCGCGGTGACCACCACCACCGACACCAGCCACGGCATGGTGCGCACCGAGTTCAACTGCGCCAAATGCGGCGGTCATCTGGGCCACGTATTCAATGACGGCCCCGGCCCGACCGGCCTCCGTTACTGCACAAATGGTTGTGCGTTGGACTTCAAGCCCGCCGCAAAGTAGGCGCTGTATGCAAAGAATAAGGCCGCGGCTTGTGAAAGCCGCGGCCTTTTCATTTCAGGTGATCTTTAGAAATTGTCGCGGGACCGCCCCGCAGCCGTGGCCTCGGCGTCGCGCAGGCTGTCGCCTTCGGGACCATCCAAAGCGGTCTCGGCTTCCTTGCCCAGGTCAGGAATATTCGCCTTGTTCTTGGCGACAAAGGCGGTCTGGTCGGAATCGAACTTGCGGGTGGCGGCGTAATCGCCTTCGCCCACAATCTGCTTCTTCTTGGCAGGCGCCTTATTCTTGGCCTTCCTGGCCGGCGCCTTTATGGCAGCCGCCTTCACGGCCTTTTTGGCTTTTGCCTTTTTGACGGGCTTTTTCGCCTTCGTCTTCTTTGCCACTTTCTTGGCGGGGGCTTTCTTCTTTTTGGTCGCCTTCACCGCTTTCTTCTTGCTCGCGGCTTTCTTCTTTTTCTTCGCAGCCATGTCATTCACTCCATGGTTTTCATGTGACGCAAAAACTCTACGCGCCTTCGGGCCAATGCGCGAGCGTCCGCTTCGTTCCGAAAATCATTTCTTTTGTGACAGGCCGCCGGTCGCGCTGGCGCATGTTGCCCATGTCATGGCGCCCGCCTAGCATGGGCCGATGACGGGGCTTTATCTCGAAGACTTTCATGTGAGCCAGCGTTTCACCAGCGGAACCCATGCGCTGGATTCCGCCCAGATCAAGGCCTTTGCCGCGCGATTTGATCCCCAGCCCTTTCACCTCAGCGAAACCGACGCGGACAAGAGTTTCTTCCAGGGTCTTGCCGCCAGCGGCTGGCACACCGCTTCCATCACCATGTCGCTGCTGGTCAAAAGCGGCATGCCCATTGCCGGCGGGCTGATCGGCGCGGGCGGCGAGATCACCTGGCCGCGTCCGACGCGGCCCGGCGATGTGCTGCAGGCGGAAAGCGAAGTGCTGGCGGTGACGCCGTCCCGCTCCAAACCGGAGCGCGGCATGATCACGGTCCGGACCGAGACAAAGAACCAGAAGGGCGAGGTTGTACAGATCCTGACCAGCAAGATGCTGGTGTGGAGAAGGCCCGCTTAGAGCGCGCGGGCGGCTCCACTTTCCGCGCTGTGGCGGATGCGGGAATCTTCCAGATCCAGCTCACGTTCGATGCGGCGGCGGGCGTCGTCGCTGATCTCGCTGCGGTAATACAGATCGGCGATGCTGGCACGCTCGGCGTCCAGGAACTGAAGCTGCAGCGCCGCGCTGGCATTGCTGATATCCCCGGTGCCCAGGTCCTGGCAGGCGGCGATGAAATAGGCGCGGCGATCCTCGTTGCGCCGCCGCAGCGCCGATACGGTTTCGGGCGCCGCCACCGCGCCTTCCAGTGAATCCAGCCGGGCCAGGGCGGCATCGATGCTGGCCAGCCGGGCGCTGATTTCCTTTTTCTTGTCGGTATCGGCTTCGCGCCGGCCATGTTCGGCGATGCCCAGCATCCGGATGACCCAGGGCAGGGTGAAGCCCTGGCCCACCAGGGTCACCAGGATCACCGAGAAAGTGATCAGCAGCAGCAGGCCGCGATGGGGAAAATCTCCCCCGTTTGCCATGAGGGGAATGGACAGCGCCGCCGCCAGCGACACCACGCCGCGAATGCCGGTGAAGGCGACGATGAAAATGCCCTGCCAGGGCGGTAACGGATCGTGCCGCGCCAAGGCGGGTATGAGGCGCGTGGCATAGGTCACCGCAAACACCCAGATGAAGCGCACCACGATGATGACAATGCACACCAGGGCGCAGGCCAGCGCCAGGCTTTTCCATTGCGACAGGTCCAGCGTGTCGGCGATGACGCGCGCCTGCAAGCCGGTGATCAGGAACACCAGCCCCTCGATCAGGTAGATCACCAGGTCCCAGACGAAGAAGCCTTGCAGGCGCGTGGCCGGCGAGATGAAGCGCGGGCCGTTCCAGCTGACGTAAAGACCGCTGACCACGGTGGCCAGCACGCCCGATCCGCCCAGGCTTTCGGGTATCCAGAAAGCGGCAAAGGGGGTCAGCAGCGCGAACACCATCTCCACCCGCGGCTCATTGGACCAGTGCCGAAGCACCAACGCGCCCCAGCCAATGAAAAGACCCCAGACAATCTCGCCCGCCACGATCAACAGGAATTCGCCCGTCGCTGCCGGCAATGAGAAGGTGCGCCCCATGGTCACCGCACCGACCGCGAAGCTGAACAGGATCAGGGCGGTGGCGTCGTTCACCAGCCCTTCGCCTTCCAGGATGGTAAGGACGCGCTTGGGCAGGGCGAAGCGGCGCGCGATGGCCATGGGCGCCACGGCATCGGGCGGTGACACCACCGCGCCCAGCACAAAGCCGACGGCCAGCGGCAAGCCCAGGATGTAGTAGGACACTCCCGCCACCGCCACGGCGGTGAAGATTACCGCGCCCACCGCCAGAAGCAGGATGGGCCGCAGGTTCTCCTTGAAGCCGCGCCAGCTCATTTGCACCCCGGCGCGATACAGCAGCGGCGGCAGAAGCAGGGTCAGCACCAGTTCCGGACGCAGCTCGATGCGCGGCATGCCGGGCAGGAAGCTGATTCCCAGTCCCAGCAGGACCAGGAAGATCGAAATGGGAATGTTCCAGCGCCGCGCCGCCAGGGCAGCAAAGCCGGTGATCCCGACAAGCGCAAAGGTGAGAAGAAGTTCGGGAAGCAGCATGGGATGGATTGTGCGGTGATGGGTGGTTGCAGGCAATCGCGCCATCCATTTGCGGACGCAAATGGATGGCGCACCCGACAGGATTCGAACCTGTGACCTCTGCCTTCGGAGGGCAGCGCTCTATCCAGCTGAGCTACGGGTGCGGACGGCTGGGCCGTGCGGCAGGCTATAAAGAAAACGGGCCCGCCTTGCAAAGCGAGCCCGTTTTTTCGTGAAAATCAGGCCTTCAGGATCAGGTCTTGTTGCCCGCCAGCATGGGCAGGTGCTCAGCCAGATGGCCCAGGGCGCTGTCCGGCGACATGCCCAGGGATGATGCGATTTCCTGGATATGCTCCGGCGTCAGGGCCGACTTCAACTGGTCGATGCTGATCGGCTGGCCTTGGCCGCCGCCGGTCCAGGACGACACCAGGTTGCCCAGGCCCGAGGATTGAAGCTGGCCCAGCACGCCGGACAGGCCGCTCAGAGAAGAGTTGCCCAGCACGTTATTCAGAATGCCCTGCGCGCCACCTTCGGTGCCTTGCAGGATCGCGCCTTTGACGGCGCCGGCAACTTCATCGAACAGACCCATGACGTCTCCTGTTTGGCGATGCCGCCAAAACTACAGCCAGGTTGCGACGCCGCCGTGACCCGAGCAGGTGCCCTGGCGGTTCTTGTAGGTGACGGTGGTGCCGTCCTTGCACTTGGCCGAGCCGCCGGTGGGCGCCGCCATCTTCATGGAATCGGCGGCGGCGGCCTTGGGCTTGGCGGTCATGGCCATGCTCGCGGCCGGCGCGGGGGCGGCGGTGGCAGCAGCGGGCGCCTTCTTCATGCAGGTGCCCATGTAATCGGTGTACTTGGTCTTGCCCTTGTCGGCGGCCGGCATGGTTTTCCAGGTGGCGGCGCAGCTCTTCATGCTGGCCTGCTGCGGCGTGTCGGCAGCTTGGACGGGCGAGATGGCGGCAACGATGACCGCGGCGGCGAGAAGCAAACGCATGAAGACCCCCTTGCTGGTTGAACAGGCGTCAATCATCTGCCCGGCCCCGGGGGGCCGCAAGGCTGTTACCGAAATTTATTGCGCGAAGAAGGCCGCGATTGCGCCCCGCGCGGAAGCGGCGTCGGCAGCGCTGGGCAGGGTGGTGATCCCGGCATCCGGCAGTTGGGCGGCCAGCACCGGTTTCAGGTCGGGGCCCTCTTCCAGCGCCAGCACTGCCAGGGCGCAGACTTTTCGCAGATCCTCGGTGATCTCGGCCTTCAGCATGGCGGCCGGCCAGTTCGGATCGCCCGCCACCCCGGCAAAGGCGGCGGGGTCCAGGGCATGCACCAGCACCAGCCGCGCCTCCGGCGGGGGCGAGAGCCCCGCTTCCAGCAGCGCGACCAGGATGGCCGATCCCGAGGACCCGCGCGCCACCACCAGCACCGCCTTGGCGGCATCGCGGGGGCCAGTTGCGGCGCAATCCATGAACAGCGGCTTGCCGTCCGGGCTTTTGGCCGGATGCAGCCGCGCCACCGTATCCAAATGCGCATGCTCGCAGGCCGCGATGAAGGCGCGGCGGGCGTGGCGGTATGGGCTTTCGGAACGCTCGTGCATCATCCTAGTGTAGCGCAAATGTCCCTATTCGGCGTCCTGGAAGAATTGCGCAACCGGCCTATCGGCGACCAGGCGCCCCTGCGGGCGGCGCGCAAGGGCTTTCGCCAGCGCATCCCCATTACGCGCGACAATGAATTGTTCGGCGAGGCCGTGATCGAGGCGCGGGATGCGGGGCTTGCCGGCGAGAATTTCTATGCCAGCGCCCGCAACCCGCCCTACTGGCACCGGGTGGAAGGCGCCACCGACAAATTGTGGCTGCGCGAAAGCGTGGTGGAAAAACTGGCGCGGGTGAATGGGCGCATCGCATCGGCGGGGCTGGAGCTGTTTGTGTTCGACGCCTGGCGGCCGCACGAGGTGCAGGCCTATTTCCATGACGTGTGGATGCCGCGCGAATTGCAGCGCCGCGATCCGTCTCTGAACGGTGCCGCGCTGACCGAGGAAGTGGAACGCTACTGGGCCGCGCCGTCGGACAGCCCGGACTCGCCTGCGCCGCATGCGACCGCGGCGGCGGTGGACCTGACGTTACGCTGGAAGGATGGCGAGGCGCTGTGGATGGGATCGCTGTTCGACGACGTCACGGCGCTGGCCAATCGCGACCGCTTCGAGGATCTCGATGCGCAGAACTTTTCCTTCTCCGACCAGGAAGCGCGCGCCAACCGCCGGCTGTTGCACTGGCTGATGAGCGAAGAAGGCTTTGCCGGCCATCCCGACGAATGGTGGCACTTTTCTTGGGGCGACCAGATGTGGGCGGCCCTGACGGCTGCGCCTGCTGCGCATTACGGGCTGGCTTCTATTCCAAAGTGAGGAGTGGCGCGCGGTATGCGCGTGAGCAGGTCCTGTGGACCTGCGAAAACGACGAACGCCGCGAGCTTGGGCGAGCGGCCGGGCAACTACTCCAGTATCGGTCGAAAAGCCCCGTCCCAATTCTCGCCCGGCGGGTGCTTTTCGTAATAGGTGATGCGCGCCAGGTGCAGGTCGTACATCTTCTGGCTGGCACCCGACAGGCGGCGGCATTGCGCGATCAGGTCGCGCGCCATCTGCCAATGCTGCTTGCGGATGGCCTGGAAGATGTGATCGTGGAACACGGTCAAAGCGCGGAACTTGGGTGAGGCGCGCGCCACCGGATTGCCCATGATGGCATACAAGGTCACGGGCGGATCGCTGGCGCCGGCCGCGATGGTGTCCACTTCCAAAAAAGCAAAGCCGCGCTCGGCCTGCCGCCGCGTTTCATCGGCCACGATCAGCGCCGGGCCATATTGATGCGACAGCGCCTGGATACGCTGCGCCAGGTTCACCGCATCGCCATTGACGCTGTAGACCATGCGCCCATAGCCGCCATAACCGCCGGCGATCACCGGGCCGGTGGCCACGCCGACACCGATTTCCACCTGCGGCGGCAGCTCGCCATCCCGGTGCTGCTGCGCCAGCTCCTCGGTGACGCGGGCCGACATGATCGTCATGCCATTGGCCGCCTCGCAGGCATGCAGCGCATGATCGGCATCATCCAGCGGCGCGTTCCAGAAGGCGGCAAAGCCATCGGCGGTCAGCCGGTCGATGGTGCCGCCATGCGCCAGCGCCTGGTCGATAAGCGGTGACAGCGCTTTTTGCATCAGGCTTGTGAAGCCTGCCGCATCGTCCTTGTAGGCCGCGGCCACGCCTGCCAGCCCGCGCACGCCGCACACCAGATAGGAGATGGTGCGGGTTTCCCCTTCCAGTTTCAGCAGGCTGGGGCGGCGGGCGATTTTCTCGATTGTTGCGCGCGGCAGGGAATCGGAAAAGGCCATGCGCAGCCCGGCATAGGCCAGCCGCATGTCCTGGATCCAAACCGCGGCGCCCGCGCCGAAGGCCAGCACCAGGAACAGGATCGGGGTCGCTGCGTCGGCCAGCAGGCCATGCGCGGCATAGAGATACCAGGACCCTGCTGCCCCTGCTGCCGACACTGCCATCACCAGCGCCGCCGGCCAGCCCAGCCCAAAGCGCAGCAGTGCGATCATTGCCGCGCCCAGCACCATCAGAGCCAAGGCTTCCAGGATTCGCGCCCAGGCGGGACGCACCAGCATGCCATGGCCCGCCAGGTTCTCGATGCTTTCGCTGATCACGCTGGCGACACTGGCGGGCCCCAGCGGCGTCCTGATCACCTGGCCTTCGGCGCCGATCACCACCACCGCACCTTTGACCGGCACCGCCGCCAGCGCATTGGGATTGAGCAGGCGCTCGGAGACATTGGCGGCGTAATGCAGCCGCATGCGCCCGCTGCCGTCGGTAGGCGCGGTTCCGGCCGATGTTTCCAAGCCCGCGATGCCGGTGCCGGTGAGAAAGGTGAGGGGATCGCGCTCGTTGCTGGTGACGGTGATGTCGGGCGCGGCCGAGGTCACCCGCAGAACTTCGGCCGCCATGCCGGGCACAAGCGTGCCCCCCAGCTGGAACACCAGTGGGATACGGCGCAGCACGCCGTCGCTGTCCGGGATCAGGTTGATGGCGGCTGATCCGGCGGCGTTGTTTTCCAGCACGCTCTGCGCTCCCGCCGCGGCGCCAAAGCGCGGCAGATGACCAAAGGGATTGGCCGTGCCGCGATAGACAAAGCGCGCCTTGATGTGGGGCGGGCGCCCCGCCGTGCCCAGTACCACCGGCACGATCACCCTGGCCTGGACGATTTCCGCCGCCAGGTCGTGTCCCGGTTCCGGCAGCCGGGTCAGGGCGGCGCGCGCCGCGTCACTGCCGGGCGGCAGGCGCGCCGCCATGCTTTGCGGCGATGCCGCCCCTTCCATCGGCGCGGTCAGCACGATGGCCTTGGCGCCTTGGGCGGCCAGGGTGCGCGTCACCTTCACCAGCGTGTCTTCGTCCAGCGAGGAAAGTTCCAGCGCGCGGACGGCCAGGCGCCCATCAACAAAAGGGCGGGCGGCATGGCGCTGGAAGGCGTCGAACAAAAGGTTGCTGGCCGTGCCTTCGATCCCCAATCCATCGAACAGGATGACGGCAACGCCCAGCGCCAGGATCAGCGCGGGCGCCAGCCAGACGGAAAGCGGGCGGGTCCAGGTCGCCGGGGGTTTGGAAGAATCCATGCCCGGGCGACACTATTAGCGTTAATGCCACGGAGCTAGCCGCAGACGGAGGGGGTCACTTGGTGGTGACGCGGATCGCGATCTGGGCCAGCAGGACTTGGGCGCCCTTTTTCTTCAGGGCGCGGTCGGTCACCGCCTGCAGCCGGGCGGCGATCACGCCGACATCGGGCTGCGCATCGGTGCGCACCACATTGGCGGTGAAGGTCATCAGGTTGCGGATATAGGCGTCACGCAGCACCGGCATGGAGCGGCTGACTTCCTTGTGCAATTCCTCGTTGGGAATATCCAGGCCCACGCCCACCATCAGCATCCCGGCGGGCCGGTTGTCGGCCACGATGGTGGTGTAGATCGGATCCACCATGATGTAGCTCTTGGACTGGGTGGTTTTGTGCTCTGGCGCTTTTTGGGCTTTCTCGCCATGCTCCGCGGCATGTCCGGGCAGGGCCGCCAGGGCAATAGCAATAACAGCCAAGAGCGTAGGGCGCAGCATGGCGTCAGTAAGCGCCGGATTGGTAAATCGAATTTTAACGGGAGCGCGAAATGACCAAACAGGGTTTGATGATTTCCATCTTTTCCGCGAGTTTCCTGGCCGCCGGGGCCGTTTTGGCCGCCGACCATCCGGGCCAGAAATTCCAGATTTCCCCCACGTCCCTGGCCAAGCCCTATGCCGCCCCCGCAGCCGGCAATGAGCCTGCCACCATCCCGCGCCCGGCCGGCACCATGCCGGAAGTTCCCAAGGGCTTTGCGGTATCCGTGCTCGCCGACAATCTCAGCTCGCCCCGCTGGATGGCGGTGGCACCCAATGGCGACATCTTCCTGGCTGAGCCGGGCGGCGACTACAAAGCCCGCTCCGGCGGCAAGATCACCGTGCTGCGCGACACCAATGGCGACGGCAAGGCCGACCAGCGCTTTACGTTCCTTCCGGGCTCGGCAGGGTTTGTCTATCCGCACGGCCTGGCCTTCCATGCCGGCTATCTCTATGTCGGCGATGTCCGGGGCATCTGGCGCTTCCCCTATACGGACGGCCAGACCAGCGCCGGAAAGCCCGAGAAAGTCACGTCCAAGGTCGCGGACCTGCAGCCCAAGAACGGGCACATCACCCGCAACATCGCCTTTGCGCCGGATGGTTCGCTCTACCTGGCGCTGGGCTCCCGCGACAACATCTCGGACTACAAGCCCGGTGCGCAGGTCTTCAAGATCAACGCCGATGGCAGCATGGGCGAGTTCGCCAGCGGCATCCGCAATCCCGTCGGCATCGCCTTCGCACCGGGCACCAGCGATCTGTATGTAGTCACCAACGAACGCGACGGGCTGGGCGACGAGCTGCCGCCGGACTATCTGACCAGCGTCAAACCGGGCGGGTTCTACGGATACCCTTATGCCTATATCGGCAAGAATCCGGACCCGGTCTGGGGCGCCAAGGCGCCGGCCGGCAAGGTTGCCTCCACCATCACCCCAGACGTGTTGTTCCATGCCCATAGCGCGCCGACGGGCCTGGCTTTCTATACCGGGTCCAATTTCCCCGCCGACTACAAGGGCGACGCCTTTGTCTCACTGCACGGCTCGTGGAATGCGGGTAATCCCACCGGCTACAAGGTGGTGCGGGTGCATTTTGCAAACGGCAAGCCGGTGAACGGCTATGAGAACTTCGCCACCGGCTTCTGGAACGGCCTGGGCGACAGCGGTCAGCCTGCCAAGGTCTGGGGCCGCCCGGTCGGCCTGGCGGTGGCCAAGGACGGCAGCCTGCTCATCGCCGATGACGTGGCGAATGTGGTGTGGCGGGTGACGTATACGGGAAAGTAGGTTTCGGTTCGGAACACCCATCCCCGAAGGGATGGTGGAGCTGAGCGGAATCGAACCGCTGACCTCCTCATTGCGAACGAGGCGCTCTCCCAACTGAGCTACAGCCCCGAACCGGTCGCCCCAGCTGCGCCGGGGAGGCGGGTTTGTAGGGATCAGGCCTTTCCCCTGTCAAGCGGCCTTGATTTTCGGGCTTTTCCGGCACGGTTCCCCCCGGTACAAGGTTGCCTATGCTGAACCCCATCGCCGCCCTGCTGATCGAAGTGCTGGAAATCTACAAGTGGATCGTGATCGCCGCGGTGATCGTGTCCTGGCTGACGGCCTTCAATGTCATCAACCAGTACAACCAGTTTGTCCGCACCCTGTTGCGCATCCTGATCGCCCTGACCGAGCCGGTATTCCGTCCCATCCGCAAGGTGGTGCCGGCAATCGGCGGCTTGGACCTGTCGCCCATCATCGTCTTTGTGATCATCTGGTTCCTGCAATACTCGATCACCTGGGCGTCGTTCCGCTACGGATTATAAGCGATGGTGGGCACGGTCATTGACGGCAAGGCCAGCGCCGCAAAGCTGCGCGAAAAGATCGCCGCCTATACCGCCGAACTGAAAGCCAAACATGGCTTGCAACCAGGGCTTGCCACCGTGCTGGTGGGCAGCGATCCGGCGTCGGAAGTTTACGTCAAGAACAAGCGCAAGACCGCCGAGGCGATCGGCTTCAAGTCGGTGCATGTCGAACTGCCCGCCGATGTCAGCCAGGACGAACTGATCGCCCGGGTGAAGGCGCTGTCCGACGATCCTTCGGTGCACGGCATCCTGGTGCAGTTGCCGCTGCCAAAGCATCTGGACGAAAACGCGGTGCTGGATGTGCTGGACCCCGCCAAGGACGTGG
>Ga0209829_10001122_pt1 | contig 22502 bp, 18 predicted proteins | sample C_140205_EF_Meta_FD_187311 | JGI IMG/M metagenome (GOLD analysis project Ga0209829, IMG submission 187311) | Freshwater microbial communities from Lake Croche, Canada to study carbon cycling - C_140205_EF_MetaG (SPAdes) (version 2) | ecosystem: Environmental > Aquatic > Freshwater > Lake...
CCGTGAACGATTTCTGCCAGTTTGCTAGAGGCGAAAATGCCATGGTCCCAAATGAAAGACCTCATCGTTGCGTGGCGGTCCGTAGACCGCAATAAGATCGCGGTGCTGCTGAGTGTGATTCCCGGCCTAGGTCACCTCTACAAGCACCACTATGTCGACGGACTGTCGATCCTGATCGCCGGCAATGCCTTGGCGGTGTTCGTGGCCCTCTGGCTGGCTCTCGCCACGCTGGGCTTGTCGTTGCTGCTGGTGCCAGCCATCTGGATCGCCGGGGTGGCTTATTCGGCCTTTTTGGCCGAGGACCACCACGGCACGCATCCTTGGCTGCACCTCTGGGAACAGCGCTGGGCACATCCGAGCCAGTGGCGAAGAAAGCCTTAGTCGCCGAAGATGTTTCCGATTCCGCCGAGCACCGAGCCCTCGCCTTTTCCAGCCGGATACATGCTGGTGATGCGCTGGGCCAGGCGGGAGAACGGCATGCTCTGCAGCCAGACCGTGCCGTGACCTTGCAGCGTGGCGAGAAAAAGACCTTCGCCGCCGAAGACCATCGACTTGAGGTTCCCCGCGCGCTGGATGTCATACTGCACGCCCTTGGTGAAGGCCACCAGGCAACCGGTATCGACGAAGAGTTTTTCGCCCTTCAGTTCCTTACGAATGACCGTCCCGCCGGCGTGCACGAAGGCCATGCCGTCGCCTTGCAGACGCTGAAGGATGAAGCCCTCGCCGCCGAATAATCCTGCGCCGAGCTTCTTGTTGAACGCGATCCCGATCTGCGTGCCGAGCGCGGCGCAGAGGAAGGCCCCTTTTTCGCAAAGCAACTCGCCACCCAGTGCCGAAAGATCGATCGGTATCACCGTGCCGGGATACGGCGCAGCGAAGGTGACGTGCTTCTTGCCTGAACCGCGATTCGTGAAATGGGTCATGAAGATCGACTCGCCGGTCAGCGCGCGTTTGCCCACGGCCATCAGCTTGCCCATGAACCCGGTGTCCGGCGTCGAGCCATCGCCCATCTTGGTTTCGAACTGGATACCGTCCTCCATGTAGTTCATCGCTCCGGCTTCAGCGATGACGGTCTCACCGGGATCGAGTTCGATCTCGACCATCTGGATCGACTCGCCATGGATTTGATAATCTACCTCGTGGGAGCGCTTCGAAATCGGCGGCGGGCCAACGGTCGGCAGCGGGGGAGGGGCGACGGCAGTTTTGAAAAAGTCAGGAAGAACCTTCGCGGCAGGTTCCCAGCCGGTCATGCCGTCGGTCCAGACGATCGTGTCGGTGGAAATCGTGCCGCCTGCGATCAGCTCGGGAAGGTTTTCATCGGAAGTCGTGGCGGTGCTGCCCGACGCGGAGTGATAGTGCCAAGTTTTCATGGGACCCGTACGCTATCAGGCGACGTGATCGAGGCAAGTGGGAGAACGGCCCGTAATTCCATCGGGCCCCGGCACGGAAGATCCGGCGCGGTGGCCTATTTCAGCAATGGAACTGCAACAAGCCGGGCAGCCATCGTGTATGGGATCCCCTGAAGAACCGGACAAAGGTAACAAGCTCGATTTCGAGCCATAGTTCAGTCATCTCGTCAGGAAAGTAGGTGCGTCATGGGAGACTGGTGCCGTGAACAACGACGCTGCACTTCTCGCCTGACTTCAGCTTTTCGAAAAATCCGGCAACCGAAGGATCCGCTGTCTTCCCGGCGGAAAAAGAACCGGGGATGGGGATGATTGAGAGAAACGCGGCGCGATTTTTCATGATGGTCGCTCAGCGCTTCTTTCGAAGGAAGGGCGGGATGTCGAGATCGTCGCCATCGACCAGATTCGGTGACTCCCCGGCAAAGCGGCCGCGGGGTCCGGAGTCGAAGGAAAGCTCGGCTTGGCCGACGGGGACTTTGCTGTGGGGTTTCAAGGGCACGGGCTCTGGCTTGAGGATCGGGACGGCCTCTTCCTCGACTGGTTCTTCATCGACAAGGTCGGGCTCGTCCGACGAGTTGATCTCCGGTTCGTCGTCGAGCCATTCCGGTTCGACTTCCTCAAGTTCCTCGTGTTCGTTCGCGAATCGAGAGTGGCTATCGTCGAGATCTGAATCGGGGGGCTCGGGAGGGCTGATCGCCTCGACCTCCTCCACGATTTCCTCTTCAGGGATGATCTCCTCGAGTGGTTCCGGCTCCTCGTCGGCAATGTCGAGCGGGGGGGGGGCGGTCTCTGGGGCAAGCTCGGGTTCCAGCTCGGGAGGCGGAGTGGCCTCAAGCTTCGGCGCGGGCGTCGGGGCAGGTTCCGCGAAGGGGCGGTCGTCGAAGAGCGAGGCGACGACGGGAGTTTTTGCGAGGGGCGATGGCTTGCTGCGTGTCTTCTCCGGGGCGGGTTTGGGAAGTGGCGGAGGTTCGATAGGGAAGTCATTCGCCGAGGGCGCGGCATAGCTTTCGCTCGGCGCGAGGATGGAGTCTTCGGTTTCCCCGTGGCTGAGTGAATCACGAGAGGCGACGGCGAGCGAGTCCTCGGGCAGGGCGCTGATCAGGGTGATGCTGAGGTTTTCTCCCATCGACGGATCGATGGCTGCGCCGAACAGAACGTGCGCCTGTTCGGGCACGTATTTCTGGAGGCTCTTCATCAGCAGCTCGATTTCATAAAGCGTGAGATCCTCGCCGCCGCTGAGGTGGACGAGGACGGTGCGGGCTTCCTTGAGGAGTGCTCCTTGGTCGAGCAGCGGGCTGGAAAGGGCGTTGCGGAGGGCGCGGGCGGCGCGATCCTTGCCGCTGGCAAGGCCGGAACCAAAGAGGCAGCGCGAGCGATTCGTGCGCAGGGCGCTCATCAGGTCGTCGAGCCCGACGTTGATCAGTCCGGGGCGGACCACGAGGCGGATGACGGCCTTGATTGATTCACAGATCATCTTGTCGGCGGCGGAGAAGGCTTCGTGGATGCCTTGCTTGGCGAGGACGAGCTCGCCCATGCGGTTGTTGTCGAAGGTGACGAGCGCGTTGGAAAGCACGGCCAGTTCGTTCAGCGCGATCTCCGCTTGCTCGCGGCGGCGCAGGCCTTCGAAGGCGAAGGGCATGGTGGCGAAGACGACGACGAAGGCGCCTTCCTCACGGGCAATGCGGGTGAGGATCGGGGCGGCGCCGGAGCCGGTGCCACCGCCGAGGCCGACACAAATGAAGACGATCCGACGGCCCTTGAGGGCGGCGCGGACTTCGGATTCGGATTCGAGCATCGCCTGCTGGCCGAGTTCCGGATCACCGCCGGCACCGAGGCCTTTGGTGAGGTTGCGGCCAAGCTGGATTTTTTCGTTCGCGACGCAACCGGAAAGCGTGCGGAGGTCGGTGTTGAGGGCGAGCAACTCGGCACCGTCCAGACCATCGAGAGCCACTCGTTCGAGCATGTTGGCACCGGCGCCACCAAGTCCGACGATTTTCACGGACGAGGTGGGGATCATGTTTTGTTGTTCGCGACTGTAGGAAATCATGGTCGGGGAATTTTTGGTGGAAGTGGGTGATCGAATCAACGGCCGAAGGGCCACAGGGCGCGGCCGATGCGGCCGAGGCAGCCGGGGGATTTCACACGCTCGGCGTCGAGGATCTGCGCATAGCGGATGAGTCCGAGGGCGGTGGTGTACTGGGGATCCTTGAAGCTGGACTGCACGCCGCTGAGTTCCGGGGGTTCCGGTCGGTAGATGTCGCGTCCGAAGACGTCGAAGGCGAGTTCACCGAAGCCGCGCATCAGGCTGGTCCCGCCGGAGAGGAAGATGCCGGTGCCGATCCGTTCGACCGCGCCTTCCGGCAAGCGGCGTTTCACCAGGTGGAGGGTTTCCTCCAGGCGCTGGCGGATAACTTCGTTGAGGACCTGGCGGCGGACTTCGGCTTCGGCGAAACCTTTCTCGTCGACCACCTTCACGGATCCGACCGACCGGGCCGGATCGGCGGAGGCGTCGCCTTCCTTGATCTTCAGGCTTTCGGCTTTTGTGAACGGCAATCCAGTGACGAGGTGGATGTCGTTCGTCACGTGGTCGCCACCGACGGGGATGCAGCCGGAGGCAGCGATGGCGCCGTTGAAGTAGAGGGCGTAATCAGTGGTGCCGCCACCGATGTCGATGACGAGGGCGCCGCGTTCACGATCATCGCGGGAGAGCGCGACTTGCGCCACGGCGATCGGCGCGAATACGACATCATCGACGTCCAGCGGCATTTCACGGACGCATTTGATGCTGTTCTGGATGCGGGTGCCAATGCCGTGAACGACGTGGAAATCCGCCTCCACGGTGCGACCGAAAAGTCCGATCGGGCTGGTGGCCTGTTCGAGTCCGTCGAGCCTGAACTGGCGGACGATGCTGTGGAGATGGACATGGTCCGGCGGGATGTGGACTTCACGGGCGATGTTCTTCGCCTCTTCGACGTGCTCGGGAGCGACTTGTTTTTCGCCTTCCGGAAGCCTGAATGTCCCGATGTTGTTCTCGCCAACGAAGTGGGAGCCGGTGACGGAGAGGAAGATGCTGCCGATCTCGACATCGCTGGCATCCTCGGCCTTCACGAGGGCATCCTTCACGCAGGCACGCACCTGGGGGAAATCGTAGATTTCACCCTTGCGAACTCCGGCGGATTTCGTGAGCCCGACGCCGAGGATCTTGACCGCGCCGTCGGATTTCACCTCGCCCACGACCATGCAGGTCTTGCTGGTTCCGATTTCGAGTCCGACGTGAATTTTGGTGCGTGCCATGTCTAACAGATGAGCGGGTGGTTAGCCTCGGTTGAGAAGTGATTTCAAATCCTTGGAGCGGCGATCATGACGGATTTCCTGATTCGTGGGTTCCGGAACAGGCACTGCGCGCGGAGGCGGGGCGTCGTCATGGGTGGTGATCGGGATGTTTCGCTCTGGAATGAGATTGATGGTGGCGATGCCGTATCCGCGGCGCGACGCGTGATCGATGGCGGTGGCGAGGTCGGTGATCTGCCGTTGCTGATCGCTGAAGCCGATGGTGGCGACGGTGCCGCTGCGGGTGACGAGTTGTAGCGACCAGAGGTTGGGCTGCTCGATGCGGTCGATCCAGCGCGTGGCCTCGGGGTCAGACTCGATCGCGACACTGAGAAGGCGCAACGCCCGTTGCAACTCCGGATGAGTGGAGGCGCTGCCGGCCACGAGGGCCTTTCCTTCGCCAGTGGTGGGCACGAGGATCACGGGAAGGTCGCGTGCCACTTCCCATTGGAGCGATGGACAAGGATAGACGAAGCCGGTGGGATCCACCAGCAGACCGCCCTGACGTCGGACCGTGGTGGTGTCAGCGCCAGTCGGGGCGATCCAGGCCCGTGGCGTGCGGGCCTTGACTTGGACTGAGAGGGTCGAAGGCAGGCGGCGCTCGACGCTGACATCGGAGATCTCTGGTCGGGCCGCCAGCCGATCGCGAATGGTGTCGGTGTTCAGTGCGAAAAGGTTCGCCCGCAGATCGATCGAGGCGGTTTTGACGACATCGGCTTCATCGAGGGCTTCGTTTGGATTGAGCTGCACGAGGCGGAGCTGGAACTCCGGGTTGTGGAGAAAGGTGCGCTGGATGCCGAGCCAGGCGCCCCATCCGGCGGCTCCGGCCAATGCGAGGAAGAGCGTGCATTTCGCGCCTCGACCGCAGACCTTGAGGAGCCCGAACCAGGCGATGCGTGGCGACATGACGCGTACTTCGAGGCGCTTCATGCGGCCACTTTGGCGGGAGTTGCTGGTGCGGCGTTTGAACATGGCGGTCGGGGTCAGACGTTCGTGCGGAGGCTCAGCGAGATTTCCGCAATGCGGATGCAGAGGTCAGGGAAAGGAATGCCGTGCGCGGCGGCGGACTTCGGCAGCAGGCTGGTCTCGGTCATGCCGGGAATGGTGTTGGCCTCGAGCACGAAGGGACGGTTCTGCGCGTCGAGCAGGACATCGACACGCGAGTAGATCTCGATGCCGAGCGAGCGGTGGGCGGCCAGCGCGGCGGATTGCACGGCGCGAGTTGTTTCCTCGTCGAGATCGGCCGGGCAATAATAGTCGCTGCCGACGCCACCGCTGAGCCACGGGTACTTGTTCGACATGTCATAGAACCCGGAGCGCGGTGCGATGTGGACGATGGGCAGGGCGGTATCGTCGAAGATGCCGACGGTGAGTTCCTTTCCTTCGATGAACTGCTCGACGAGGATGTCATTGCCGTAGCGGGCGGCATCCTCCATCGCGGCCATGGCCGCGGACTGGTCGCGGACGATGTGGACGCCGACGCTTGATCCCTCGCGCGGAGGTTTCACCACGAAGGGCGCGGGCATTTCGGGCAGCCTCACGCCGGAGGAAACGTCGATGATCTCCGCGAGCGGGGTCGGGACGTGGTGGGAAAGGAAACGGGCTTTCGCGAGATTTTTATCAAAGGCGAGGCGGCTGCTGGCGGCTCCGGCTCCGGTGTAGGGGATGCCTTTCGCTTCAAGGAGGTCCTGAAGCTGACCATCCTCGCCGAAGGTGCCGTGAATGACGTTGAAGGCGAGGCCCGTGCCTGCAGGTAGGTCGATTTCCTGGTCGGTCACGTTGACGCCGACTGCGTTCAGACCACGTTCCAGGAGGGCCTTGAGCACGGCCTTTCCGGAGGCCAGGGAGACCTCGCGCTCGGAGCCGGGGCCGCCCATGAGGACGACGATGAGAAGGGTGGGATCAATCATGGGTCAGAAGGTGAATTCGTCGTCGCCGAGGATCTTGACCTCGGTTTCGAGTTCGATGTTGCGGCGTTCACGGGCGGTCACGCGGATGGATTCGATCAGGCCAAGCACGTCGCTTGCCGAAGCGCCGCCGGAGTTGACGATGAAGTTGCCGTGGATACTGGAGACGGCGGCCTTGCCGTTTGATGAGCCCTTCAAGCCGAGCTCATCGACCAATTTTCCGGCCGGGGTGGAATCGGGATTCTTGAACATGCAGCCGGCGCTGGCGGCGATGGGTTGGGAGACACGGCGTTTGGCGCGAGAGGCGTCCCAGCGTTGTTTGATGTGCTCGGCGCTATCGGGCTGACCACGGAACACAGCTTGCAGCGCGAAGTTTCTCCGGAGGTCGGGAACGTTCCGGTAATGAGCGACGATTTCCTCCCGGCTGCGGGTGCGGATCTCGCCGTCCTCGTCGAGGAAGGTCACGCTGAAGACCTGATCGAAGGTTTCCACGCCCATCGCGCCGGCGTTCATGCGAAGGGCGCCACCGACATTGCCGGGAATGCCTTCCATCCACTCGAAGCCGCCGATGCCTGCGTCGCCTGCGGTGCTGGCGAGCTTCTTCAGCCGCACGCCTGCTCCTGCGACGAGTAGTCCGTCGACGACCTTCACTTCGGAAAAGACACCGCCGTTTGGATGAATGACCGCACCGCGGATGCCGCCGTCGCGAACGAGGAGATTCGACCCACGGCCGACGACGCGGACCGCGATACTACGGTCCCTGCAGTAGTTCACGAGTGCGGCGAAGGCTTCGAAGGTATGTGGCTCGAGCCAGAACTGGGCGGGCCCGCCGACGAGCATGGTCGTGTGGCGGCGCATCGGTTCGTAGAGCTTGCCGTCGATGCCGCCTTTGGGAACGAGAGCGAGCATTTCATCGAGCGTCTTCAGATCGCGGGCGATCTTCGTGCCCGCCTCGTGGACGTTTCCGGCGCCTAGGGTGATGAGCAGGTCGCCGTCTTCGAGCGCGTTGCCGACGGCGTGATGCGCGGTGGAAAGATCCGGCACCGACGTGACCTTGATATCGCCGTGCTTTCTAACAGCCTCGACGATCGTCTCGCCACTGATGCCTTGAATCGGACGTTCGCTGGCGGCATAAACGGAGGTGACGAAGACCCGGTCGGCGGCCTGAAGGGCTTTTCCGAAATCATCGGCGAGGGCCTGGGTGCGCGAGTAGCGGTGCGGCTGGAAGAGCACGACCACGCGACCCGGTTTCAGAGAGCGCGCCGTCTGGAGCGTGGCGGCGAGCTCGGAGGGATGATGGCCATAGTCGTCGATGATGCGGATGCCCGAGGAGAGATATTTGGTTTCGAAGCGGCGCTTGGCCCCGGCGAACGACGAAAGTGCCCGGGCGATCAGCGAGAAGTCAGCACCGCAACCGTCGGCCAGTGCGATCGCGCCGAGGGCGTTGAGGACATTGTGGCGGCCGGGAATGCCGAGTTCGACATCGCCCAGCACTGTGCCGCGCCGCACGACGGCGAAGGCGCTCGAGCCGCGAAGTTCGCGCAGATCGGACGCGACGTAGTCAGCATCGTTCCAGCCATAGGAGACCGCGTTTTCACGAGGGCCGCAGAGCTCGGCGGCGACAGGGTCCTCTTTGCAGTAGACGATGCGTCCGCACGTCTGCGACAACAGCTTCGCGAAGACCTCACGGATGTGGTCGAGGTCGCGATAGTAGTCGAGATGCTCGGCTTCAATGTTCAGCACGATGGCGTGTTCGGGATGATAGAGCGCCAGCGTGCCATCGCTTTCATCACCCTCAGCAACCATGAACTCGCCCTCTTCCGACCACTTCGCGTTTGCACCGAGGATCGGGATTTCCGCGCCGACATAGTGGCTGGGAAAAAGATGTGCTTCGCGGAGGATGTGGGCGGTCATCGCCGAGGTGGTGGTCTTGCCGTGAGTGCCGGAAATGATGATGCCCTTCCTGGTGTGAAGGATGGCGGCGAGGCATTCGGCGCGGCGCAGCAAGCGAATCCCGGCGGCTTGCGCTGCGGCATAAGCCGGGTTTTCCGGACGGATGGCGGAGGAGAAAACGACCAGATCCGCGCCACGGACCGCCTCGGCGGTGTGGGGCGAGGAAAAGTGCAGGCCGACCTGTTGCATGCGCTCGGTTTCCTCCGTAGTCACGCGATCCGACCCACTGACCTTGTGGCCCATTCCGAGAAGCAGCAGCGCGAGTCCGCTCATCCCGGATCCAGCCACGCCGATGAGGTGGATGTGCAGCGGTTGGCTGCGGTCGGTCAGGCGCTGACTGAGGTCGTTCATTTCAGGAAAGGGTCGCTTCGATCGCGTCGCAGATCCGCACGGAGGCGTCGGGCACGTCGAGTTCGCGCGCGGCTTTTGCCATCCGCCCGTGAGTTTGCAAGTCGTTCAGGATACCGGAGGCCAGCTTGACGAACGATGCGGCGTCGAGGTCGCGTTCCTGCGCCAGTTCAGCCGCGCCCGCGTCGGCGAAAACGACAGCGTTTTTTGTCTGATGGTCGTCGGCGGCGTGGGGGTAGGGGACGAGGATCGAGGGCAGCCCCGCGTGGGCGATTTCCGTGAGACTGGAGGCACCGGAGCGGGCGATGATCAGATCGGAAGCGGCGTAGGCGAGGGCCATCTTGTCGCAGAATCCGACGACGCGGTAGTTGGCGCGATTGCCGACGGTGGTTTGGATGCGTTCGAGATCGGCAGTGCCGGCGATGTGGAGGATCTGGAGGTCGGCGGGAAAGAGCGCGGCGCTTTCGGCGGCCAGATCGTTGAGGCGTTTCGCGCCCTGACTGCCGCCCATCACCAGTAGCACGGGTTTGGCGGGGTCGAGCCGGAAGGCTTCGGCACCTTCCGCGCGCGAAGGCAGCCTGACCATTTCATCGCGCACCGGGGTGCCGGTGATGACGATTTCGCTTTGCTGAAAGTACGGTCGTGCGGCCTCCACGCCGAGGAACACCTGGTTGCAGAAGCGGCTGGTCAGGACGTTCGCGCGACCGGGTCGCGCGTTGGAGTCGTGGACGAAAGTCTTCAGTCCCAGTCGGTGTCCGGCGAGAACCGGGGGCAGCGAGGTGAAGCCGCCCATGCCCAGCACCGCGTCCGCATCAAAATGCTTCAACAGCCGCTTGCACTGGCGCGTTGTTTTCCAAAGCCGCCAGAGGAAGGGCAGCATCTTCGGGGAAAAGGTCTTCGGCTTGGCCACTGCGGTGATGGTCTCGAAGTTGAGGCCGTGATATTTCGCGGACGCCTCGCGATCGACTTTCTTCTGGGAAATCAGCAGCAACGGCTCATGCCCGCGGGCTTGGAGGATCTCGGCCACGGCGATTCCAGGGAACAGGTGGCCACCGGTGCCCCCACATGCGATCACGACCTTGAAGGATTTCGACACAATGCTTGCCTGAGGAAAATGGACCCATCGCCCGGTCAGGAGTTCTGCCTCTGAAAAACCCTGCCGCGCCTAGGCGGAATGTGCAACACTTCCTGATTATCAGGCAATGCCAAAAACCCCCCGATGACCGAAAAGTCATCGCTCCGGGGCTTCCCTGAGTCCGTCCGATTCCCGACGGGCCCGGGACCAATCGACGGGACACCGGCCAGACGCGTCAGAACGGCGGCAGTGCATCGACCTTGCTCGGAGGAGTTCCCGCTGAAAATCCGCAGGCACCAGCGTCAGGTTGATGGTGACTTCGCGGGGGTTCGTTCCCGTCTTTGATTGCGCCTGAAATGGTCGGGCTCAGTGCCGAGCGGTCGGATCGGATCAAAATTCTCTCGGTGAAATCTCCGGTTTGTTTTTGTTCCTCATTGCTGGTCGAGGACTTGGGACGTTTCGGCCGGAATGTTAGATCGCGATCAGCGGGTCTGCCGTCGTTTGGGCTGGACGGAGGCCGATTCAGACCGACAGGGTTCCATCACGCTCGCCGCTTTGATGCTTGAGGAACGGTCTGGAATTCGTCAGCGAGAGCGCCGTGATGGAATTCCACAAACTTGTCCCCAAAACCTTCTAGAGCTAGATTCTTGAGGGTGTAGCTTCCTCAGGTGTCTCTTCAACTTGACAAGTTGCGCAGCCATGAAAAAACCAGACCGCCTACCAGCATGTCCTTTCTAACCCCCAAACAACCTAGGCGTGGCGTGCACGCTCCCCTCATCGTGGCAATGGTCTGCCTGATGGGAGGCCAGGCGATGGCTCAGCAGAAGCCGAAGCCCGCAAAGCCAGCGGGAGCCCCGGCGGCTCCTGCCGCGCCTGCTCCGCCAGAGGCAACGGCCGCAGCCGTGGTGACGCCCCTCACGTTCACCCGCATTTTCGATGCGGCTCAGGCTGCTTTCGTCGCCAAGAACTACGACCTTGCGGTCGCGAAGATCAACGAGCTTCTCAAGGTACTTGGAACCCGGAAGGAGGCACCGTATGAGATGCTCTATTTCAACATCGGGCTCGCCCATCTGCTCAACAAGAAGTCGGCCGAGGCGGAAGAGGCCTTTACCGATTGCTTGAAGCGCTTTCCGAAGGGCGAATACTCCAGCCGCTGTTACCTGGGGATCGGCCGCGCCTGCATCGACCAGGGCACGCCGGAGAAGAAGGATCGGGCAATTGAGGCACTCTCGAGAGCGGCTCTCGATCCGAAGATGCGCGCCGAAGCCGGGCTCAACCTCGGTGAACTCTACACCGAAATGGGCAAGCCGGAGGATGCCCTGAAAGTCTTCCGCAGCCTGATGGGGTCCGATGTGACGTCGCCGACGCAGACCGGTGCCGCCGTGCAGGTCATCGGGCTGCTCGCTGACACCGGCAAGCTCAACGATCTGAACTCCTACCTCGACCGTCTCGTGAATTCGGAAGGTGTCCGCGATGCCATGGCGTGGTATGTCAATCAGGTCATTGTTCGCGCCGACGAACTCGTCGGCAAGCAGCAGTATGCGTCGGCCCTGGCGATTTATCGCGCGATCCCTCCTGCGAGTGAGGTCCTCGCCGTCCAGCGCGCCTCGATCGAACGCATGGGCAAGGAAATCGCCCTGCTTGAGGCTAAGGTGAAAAGCGAGGCGAGTAAGCCCATCGAGCAGCACTCCAACGCCGGAGAGTTTCTGGCGAATTACAAGGCCGCGCTCGAGCAGAACCAGACGGCCCTCACCGCGATCGAAGCCAAGACCGACCTCGATTCCGCGATCCTGATGCGCCGCGGACGTTGCCTTTACTATCTCGAACGTCGTGAGGAAGCACTCGTCTGCTTCAAGACGATGCGCACCAAGTATGAGACTGCGCCCGATGCCAAATCGGCGGCGTTTGCGGAAGTGGTGCTCTACAACGAACTCAAAAATACCGAGCAACTCCTCATCCTCGGCAAGCGTTACCTGCAGAAGTATCCGGACGCCGACAACGCCGAGCAGGTGGCCTTGCTCGCCGGAGAGATCATTGTTCAAAAGGGCGATTGGGCGGCTGTCGGGGAGTGGTATGGGGATCTCATCAAGCGTTTTCCCCAGTCGCCCACCATCGACCGCTACAATTTCTACCTCGGCGTTGCCAAGTTCCAGACTGGCGACTTCACGGGGTCGGCGGGCCTTCTCTCGGCCTTTGTGAAGAACTTCCCGAACAGCGAAATGGTCGAGACCGCGCTGTATTATGTGGTCATGGCGAATTTCCTGACCAATCAGTACAAGCCAACCCTCGTGGCCGGGAATGATTACCTGAAGCGCTTTCCCAATGGTCGCTACACGGGTGATGTGATTTACCGACTCGCATTCATCGACTCGAACGACAAGACCGTGGCACCGGAGAAGATCGTGCGTGACCTCGATGGATTCATGCAGGTGCATCCCACGGACCTCGCGGCCGGATCGATCTACAGCCTGCTCGCCGATACCGCCAAGAAGATGAAGGCGGACCCGGACAAGGGAGTGGATCCCAGCGCCATCGCGTTTGAGGCCTACAAGAAGGCGATGTACTCGGAGAGTCCCGAGGACGTGATCCAGTATGCGCTCGATTCCGCGACGCAGATTCTTCAGGACCGGAAGGACTGGCAGGCAATTGCGGATCTCCATTCCGATTTCATCAAGAAGTATCCCAAGAGCAACATGATCCTGACCAGCATCGGGTGGATCAGCAAGGCGCTGGCCCGCATGGGCAAGGCGGAGGAAAGCACGCAGTTGATCGCCGATACGCTGAGGGCGGAGATGGGAAATCCCGCCTCGGAGCTGGTCGAGCAGTTGATCGACGAGCTGGTGAAAAGCTTCGTCCCACGCAAGATCAAGCCCGCCGAGGTGGATATCGAGGCGTTCGACAAGCAACTGGTGGATCTTCTGAACAAGGTGACGGAGAAGAGCACGAATGCCACCACCAACGCCCGGATCTATTACGCCCGCGCCCGTCTCGCCCAGGCGCTGAAACGCAGTGACCGCTCCGATCTCTACCTCAAGGGCATCGCGAGCAATACCGCCGATCCGGCAGTGCTGAGCCCGATGCTGCTGGCAGTCGTGGGGGACATCTTGCTGAAAAGCGGCAAGCTCGACGAAGCCCAGGCGATGTTCCAACGCTTGAAGGACCGTTACTCGGATTCTTCCTTCTCCGATGCAGGACCGGTCGGTCTTGGTCAGGTGGCGCTGGCCCGCAAGAAGCCCGAGGACGCCCTGAAGATTTTCAACAACGCGATCGAGACCATTCCAGGGATGTCGCGTTTCAAGGAGGCCAGCCTTGGCAAGCTTGAAGCGCTGGTGGAAACCGGTCAGTTCGAGACCGCCGACAAGCTCGCCGACAACATGGTTGGTGATAAGTCATTCCGCGGTGAAAGCGCCGGCAAGGCCTATCTGCTCAAGGCGCGCAGCCTCCGCCGCCAATCCGAGAAGGCCGCTGGAATTGACGCCAGTCGCGAACTCCTGAAGCAGGCCAAGGCCGTCTATCAGCGGGTTCAAGGTGCCTACAAGGCCTCGCCTGAAGTGTACGCCGAAGCCCTCTGGCAGGAGTACCAGGTCGCATTGGAACTCCGCGATAACGAGAACGCCACGAAGATTCTGGAGTTCCTTTACGCTGAGCCGAAACTCAAGAACACCGCCCGCTACAAGGATGCGGAGAAACTGCTCAACAAGTAAGCACCCGACTCATGATGCTCCCATTTTTCTCCGTGCGCCCGGTTCTCATGACCGGTCTGGTCGGTGCGTTTTCCCTGACTGCCTGGGCCGATGAGCCGCAGATCGTCTTCCGTGGCGGGCAGTCCGTGCCCTTGGCCTCCTTCACTCTCCAAGGCACCAATCTGGTCATTTCCGCTCCGACCGAGGGCTACGTTGAGGGACAGGCTTTTGCCCTGGAAGCGGCCGACCACATCTTCGGCGAACGTCCTGCAGCCGTCAGTCAGGGCATCGCGCTGCTGCTAAGCGGCAAGCCAGTCGACGCGATCACGCTTCTCGAACCGGTGTTGGCGGTGCATCGCCCCTCCGCGAAGATCCCCGGCAATTTCTGGGTCGAGGGTGCCCGTGCGATGATGCTGGCATGCGCACTTGATGGCAAGGGGCTCAAAGTTGATGCCATCGGGAAGGAGATCACGGAGGCGACTCCTGCCCAAGGGATGGATCCTTTCGTTCCGCTGGCCAAGGCCCTGGTGCTGACTCCCTCGGCCACGGTCGATGAGCGGATCGCCGCGCTCAAGGAGATGAACTCCTCTGAGCAACCTGCGGCGGTCTCCGCTTACGCCACGTTTTTCCTGGGCAGGCTGCACAAGGACGCGACCCACAATCAGGAGGCTCTCGAGGCGTTCCTGACCGTCACCGGAGTCTATCCAACTGGAAGCATCATTTTGAATGCCGCTGCGGAATTGGCTGCTGCCGACATACTCAGCGGCTTGACCCGCCGTGAAGAAGCGGTTGCACTCGTGAACTCCGCCGCCCGTAATGCGCCGGGAACCGTTTTGGCCGAAGAAGCCAAACGACGTCTCGACAGCCTCAAGTAATTCCTTCAAACACTCTCACACCTGCTCAAGAACCTCCGAAATGAAAAAGACCATCCAAGCGGCCTTCTACGCTGCTCTCCTGATGCCAATGACCGCCTTTGCTCAAGAAGCTGCCAAGGGAGGTGCCGTGACTAAGAAGTCCATGATCGACGTCTATTTTGAAGGCGGCGTGGTCATGCACTTCCTGCTGATCTGCTCGATCGCGATGGTCTGGCTGATCATCGACATCGCCCTGCGCACCAGCGCCAAGCGGATGACTCCCGAGCAGGACGTGCTGGTCGCCCAGACCTCCTTCCGCTCCGGCGACTATGTCAGCGCTTATCAGGCGATGAAGGCCGGGGTCAGCCCGTTCTGTGAGGTGGTGCGCGGTGCGCTGGGTTCGATCGGCTATGGCAAGGACGCCACCGAAGAGGCTCTCTATGCCACGGTTGATAAGATCAACAGCACCCTCCAGACCCGCATCAACTACCTTTCCGTCATCGGGGTCTGTGCGCCGATGATTGGTCTGCTCGGAACCGTGTCCGGCATGAAGGGAGCATTCGGTAGCCTTGGCTCCGCTGGGCTTTCCAATGGCGTCGGCGAACTCGCTGCCCACATCGGTGAGGTGCTCGTCGCCACGGCGACTGGTCTCCTCGTGGCGATTCCGGCCTTCGGATCCTTCTACTTCCTGCGCAACAAGCTGCAGGGCGCCATCCACCACCTTCAGGAGGAGTCCGAGCGCCTGTTCCGCAACGCTCCTTACGAGTATCTTCAGAATGCCGACGTGGGTCAGGAAGAAACCTACGCCGCGCTTCCAAACTGGGTCGAAGCTCCACAGGGCTGAGATCACCGTCCGCAGTCCACACGTCAACCCAATCAACGACCACCATGGCCGGAGGAGGAGGAGGAGATGGGGAACCCGAGTTCCAGATCGCGCCGATGATCGACGTACTGCTGGTGCTGCTGGTGTTCTTCGTGATGATCACTTCCGCCGAGGTGTTGAAGGTGGACAAGGCGCTCACGCTCCCCATCTCACCCAATTCGAAGGATCGCCCGAAGGACATGGCCAAGCACGAACTGGCGGTGAACCTGCGCTTGGACAGGGGGCCGAACAAAGCCCTCTTGGTTCTGGATGATAAGATTTATCAAAACTGGAACGAGGTTCTGCCCTTCCTTCAGGATCGGAAGAAAGCGGACAAGCTGCTGCGCGTCGTCGTCCGTGGTGACGCCGAGTTGCCTGCCGGCGAGATCCAGAGGATCATGAATTTCATCGGTCAGGCAGGCATCGACGATATTTCCTTCGCGGCCTCCAACAAATGATCCGACCATGAAGAAAAAACGCAGTCACAGGCGCAAGAATTCGTCCGAGGTCAATCTCGGCTTCCAGATCGCGCCGATGATCGACGTGGTGTTCGTCATCCTCCTGTACTTCATGGTGATGGCCGGGGACCTCCAGGTGGAAAAGGCCCACAACCTCAAGTTGCCGGGCACGGTGGAACCCACCGACAACCCGGTCAATCTTCCCGACGAAATCGCCATTCGGATCGAGGATGACGGCCAGGTTTTTCTGAACGACGATCCGCTCGATACGCCTGAGCTCCATCTGCTTCCCGAGCTGGCCTCAAATCTGAACCAGCTTCGTATCAGCAGTGAGGCGAGCAAGGCCACCGTCCTGGTGACCGTCTATGCCAACGAACTGGCGAAATATCAGCGCGTGATCGAAGTGCTTGATGCCCTGACCCGGGCGCAAATCACCAACGTGACCTTTCAAGCCGGCGCTCCAGATTGATTGGTGAAGCTATTCGTTGGCAGGCTTCTTTAGGCGCAGGGCTTCCGGGAGGCCCGGGAGCTCGTTCAAGGTTTCGAGTTCTTGAAGGAACCAGCGCTTCGTATCCGCTGCCTTTCCCTGGTCGGTTTCCTTGCAGCGTTTGACCATGGCTTGGTAAAAACGGTCTGCCGCCTGGGGATCACGAGCGGCGAGCCATTGTCCGGCGGTGTTGTAGAGGAGTGCGAGTTGAGGATGGTTGTCGGGAAGCAGGCTCGCCGCCTCCCACGCGAGTTGGGCCGCCACATAGCGGTAGTGGAAACGGTTGTTGTTGGGCAAAGGATGATTCTCGAACCGGCGGAGTTCGTCGCGTGAGATGATCGGGATTGCCTGATCCTGGGGAAATTCGGATGGGGAATAGGGCGAGAATTCCTGCTCCCAATCGACTGCCCTGCCATCGGCGAATGAGCGGATGTGGGCGAAGTCGGTGGCTTCGTAATCCCAGCTGTGGATGCCTCCATCCGGGGCGGTGTCGGTGGAAAAGAGCTCGGCACCCCAGTGGCGATGAATCCGGGCCAGTTGCCAGCCGATGGCGGCGCGGGCCTCGGCGGGTTGTTGTTCGTCATGCCAAGCGGTGTCCAAGTGGAGGTAATGATCCCAAATGGCAAGCAAGCCGGGAGGCATGAACTCGCGGGCGTCGCTCAAGCGGTTCTCACGGGCAAGACGCCGGGCCAATTGCCAACGGAGGCGGTTGTCTGGCGTAATCTTCTCCGACCAATAACTCACTCCGGATTCGAGCCATTCCGCGGGATTGACAGCGTGGAACTCGGGTTCCGGTTCGGCATCAGCGTTGTCTGCTTCCTCAGCGGCTGCCGGGGGAACAGCGCCCGGCTGCGGAGACTGCCACCGAGGAGCGTGTTGGCGGACGTGTTGGAGAAGTTCGTCAGTGGAGAGGACGCGCTCTGCGAGGTAGGCGGCGTCTTCCTCGAAGCCTCCAGAGCGCAAGGACTCCAGCGCTAGGGGGTAATCTGCTCTGGCAAGCGCCACGATGCCGGCATCCGCCAATAGTTTTCCTGGGGTTTCCCGCTCGATGCGTGTCTGCTCGTCAGGGTCCTCCGTGGCGAAGCCAGGCTGACGGGGATGCCACTGGTCGCCTGCGGAAAATTTACGGATCGCCTCGGCAAGATGTTGGTTTGCCGCATCAAGGTTTCCAGAACGGAGGTCGAACTTGGCGTGCAGCCAGCAGCTGAGCGGATCGTCCTGCACCGAGAGGTCGAGCCAATGTCTGGCCTCTTCGAAATGCCCGGTCGCGTAAAGTGCCCAGGCAATCCTCGCGCCATCGTCCATCGGCAGTGGAGCGTGGGCCTCCAGCGCCGCAAGCCAGGCATCCGGGTTCCACTCAACAGCCTCGTCGTCCGTCGTGTCGGTCGGCTTAACCTGAGTGCTGTCGAACAAAGCATGCAGGTGAAGATTGATCAAGCGCCTGACCAGTGGGTCGGCCGCCGCCGCCGCGAGTTGCGTGGGGTCGGCCTTGTCTAACAGATCCTCCGCCAGGTGACGCAGATCGACAGCCACGGAGCTCTTCCCGCCGGCAAAGGCGTCATGGAAATCATGCATCGCGGCGATCGGGTCTTCGTTGCTCGGTGCCCGCCATGCCTTCGCCGCAGGGCGCAATCGCAGGACGTCCGTGCCTCCATCTGTCGCTTCGCTTTCCACCCGCTCATACCAAGACAGGCATTCATTGTGATCCGCCGAGGTCTTCGCCAGCATCCACGCGGCCCAGACGCTGCGGAGTTTTCTTTCCGCTGCGGGCTTGGCGAGAATTCCTTTCCAGAGGGCGCGGGCCGCGTCCTTTTGGCCAATGGCGTAAAGCCTTGCGCCCTCCACGTAGTCGGCCACATCGGCTGGAAAGTCGTTTCCCAGCGGGCGCTCCGGTAATCCGGTCGCGGGACCCTGTTGGATTGGGAAATCCGACATGCCGATGTCGGCAAGGTCCGTCAGCAAGCTCGTGCGGACTTCCTGGTAGTGCTTGACCCGCGCGGCGATGATCGCGGCGGCGAGACCTTCCTTGTCCCACAGGGCCTCGAGTTCCGCCACTTCAAGTGGAATCTGCGAAAGCACGTCGGACTGATCATCCTCAACGGGTTTACCGGCGATCCGATAGAGCCCGGCGAGGTAGGAAACCGGCGGAACTCCCAGCGCGGATTGGGGACTGTCCAACACCGTGTCCGGAAAAAACGGACCACAGGCGGGTGATGTGGTGAAACAGGAAAGCCAGGCGACGAGACCTGGAACGACGCGGAGGTTCATGGAGAGAAGTGCCACTCCATACGTGCTTCTTTTGTCGCAGATCTCAACCATCCAGTTGATATTTTTTTGCCAGGGTCGAGCCACGGCCACACCTCCGCCCGGCGGATGAAATGAAGTCCGTCATTCTGCCGCTCCATGCGGTAGGCGCCCACTCCGTCGGATGCGTTCACTGGACTGGTTACGATGATCTCGGCGGGCAGCGGCGCGGGAAAGCCCCCACGGTTCACCACGAAAAGATCCCGCGCGCCGTCATGATCCACGCCCTCGAATGTCACAATCGCCGGAGCTTCCTCTCCCTTCACCACCTTGCCGAACGTGACCCACGGCCAGTTCCTCCGATCACCTTCGATCGGCAACCGGTACCAGATCACCGCCTGCAATCCGGCTGGTGGAGCGGCTGACCATTCGCGGACCAGCTTCGCGCTCTCGATTGGATCCGCGAGCGCGAACGATCTCCGCGCCGGAACCTTGCCATCAGGCGAGGCGTCTTCGGAAATGACCTCGATCACTTTGTCATCGGGGCCGAACCAGACTTCACAGCCATAGGTCGCCATCGCCACCCGGAACGGAATACCAAGAGCAGAGGCCCGTTTCACCGAAGCACGCGCTGCATCGGGATCGAAGAGCTTCACCGGCTCGGCGGGGGTCTTCGGCAGGCCCAGCGAATGAACCTGGAGGACATAGCCGGAACGTCCGGCGACGAGTTTTTCAAACGAAGCCTCGCCTAGCCAGGACGGCAGCACCGTGGGCGATACCGGCACTGAACCCGCGGCAGCTTGCAGCGTGTCGAGGAGACGGCGGTAGTGGTCGAGTCGCTTCTGCGGGCAATCGTAGTCGCACTGGATCTCCTTGGGACCAAGGGCGGCGAGTGAGCGCACGACCGCTGCCACCGCGTCGATCTGTTCGTTCGTCCATTCCAGACTGGCTGCGGATGCGCCGATTCGCACGACCAGCCCGCAGCCGGGAGTAGGCAGCTTGCCGACCACCGGCCGATCAATCGTGAAGACCTTGCCATTCCAGCGGAGTTCTGCAGCCCGGACGTGAAACGTCGCCACCGTTGGGGTCGCTTGCTGCATCGCGGCGATGACCGCCGGGCGATTGGGCTTCTGCCAGACATAGGCCTCGATCACCGGAACCGGGCGTGGCTCCTCTTTCCGGCAGGCATTGAGAAGCAGCGGGATCAGCCAAAGCCAGCGAAGTGGGCGAAGCATCGTGATTGTTTTGGACGAAAAGCCGGATCTTGCCAACGCCTGAGCGCTTTTTTACGGGGTTGGTTCTTTGGCTGGTCGGTCCTCTGAACGGACTGCATGATGATTTTGTCATCCCCGACTACGCGTTCGATCTTCGGTGCCATGAAATCCTGTTTCCAATTCTCTCAAACGTTCTCCAAGGCGGTGCTGGGCGCGATGCTTGTCTCGTCTGCGTCAGTTCACGCGGTCGAACCGTTTCATTTCCATCACGAGAACATCCTCGGCACATCACTGGATCTTCAGGTCTCGACCACCGATGCTGCCCAGGCGGCCGCCGCCGAAGCAAGTGTGCTCGCAGAGATCGAGCGCTTGAGAAAAATCCTCAGTTCTTATGATCCGGGAAGCGAACTCAGCCGACTCAATGCGGCGACCGCACCGATGGTGTGTTCGCGGGAGATGCTCGATGTTCTGACTTCCTATGACCTCTGGCAGTCGAGGTCCAAAGGTGCCTATAGCGGACATATCAACGAGCTGGCCAGCCTCTGGAGCAGGGCCGAAAAGGTGGGCACCGTGCCAAGCCCTGCAGAGCTCCAAGCGGTCTTGACCTCGCTCGCCGCGCCGGGATGGCAGTTCGACCCGGCCACCCGCAGCGTGACGCGGCTATCTCCCCCGCAGAGTCTGAATCTGAATTCACTGGGCAAGGGCTACATCGTCACCAAGGCCGCCATTGCAGCGCGCAAGGCGGTCCCCGGAATCACCGGGCTGCTGGTGAACATCGGCGGCGATCTCTTCGCCAGTGGCCGGGCCCCGGATGGGTCGGCATGGGAAATCGGAGTCTCCGATCCAAAGCGCAGTGCAGACAACGCGCCGCCGCTTACCAAGCTGCATCTGGTCGATCGTGCCGTTTCCACCAGTGCCGCCTATGAACGAGGTTACACCGTCGCGGGGCGTCGTTATTCCCACATCCTTGATCCCCGCACCGGGCTGCCAGCGGAAGGTGTGGCCAGTGCGACGGTGATCGCTGCCAACAATGCCAGTGCCAATGCAATGGCTACCAGCCTCTGTGTGCTGAAGCCCGAGGAGGGACTGGACCTGGTGGAATCAATTCCAGGCGCGGAATGCCTGATTGTCGCCGCAGATGGGAGACAGCTCCGTAGTCCGGGATTTTCCGCAATCGAAGGAACCGCTCCACCTGTCGCCACAGCGCCTGCTGCTTCGCTTGGTGCCAACCCGTGGCCATCAGGTTACTTGGTCTCCATCGCGATCGATCTCAAAGCACCCGCTGCGGGTGGCCGCAAGATCAAGCGGCCTTTCGTCGCCGTCTGGGTGGAGGACTCGACCGGCAAGCGCGTTCGGACCGTCGCCGTCTGGGGTCGTGAACGGAAATACCTTCGTGAACTTCGTGCTTGGTGGAAACTCGCTCAAGCCCAACCCGAATGGGCGGCCACCGTGACGCGCGCCACGCGCAATGCCGGGCAGCACCGCATCGAGTGGGACGGCATGGATGACCAAGGCCAGCCGCTGCCGATGGGCACCTACACGCTAACGATTGAGGCCGATCGTGAGCATGGCACCTATGCCATCCAGCATGGAACGATCATGTGTGGAAAGTCCGCGGCGAAAGGCACAATTCCGGAAGGCACCGAGTTCAGCGAAACCCAACTCACCTTCGGCCCGGCCGGTCCATGAGTATGAACGCGCACCAGAGGAAATTGTTCGTGCGCAAGTGGACACGTACCTTGCACATCTATCTTTCGATGCTCGGACTGCTGGTGCTCGTGTTCTTCGCGGCGACCGGTTTCATGCTCAATCATGAGGAATGGTTCGGCTTTGCGGAGCCACACGTGGAGGAGAAACAGGGGGTGATTCCAGCGGCGATGCTGGAGCAACCGGACAAGCTCGCAATCGTCGAGCTGCTGCGAAAGGACTACGGTGCGACCGGCGCGCTCGATGCCTTCGAGATCGAATCAGACCAGCTTTCCGTCATCTTCAAATCTCCGGGTCGCCGCACCCAGGCGACGATCACGCGGCCGGATGGACAGGCGGAGGTATCCATCGAGACCCATGGCTTCGCAGGACGTCTCGTCGAGCTCCATCGAGGGGTGGATGCCGGTCCGGCCTGGCGGCTGATCATCGATGCGGCCGCGATCCTGTTCCTGATCATCGGGAGCACTGGCCTCACGCTCTGGATGTTCGTGCCGAAATGGCGGCCGCTTGGGCTGGTTGCCGTTGGCGCCTCGCTTGCGATCTGTGCGACGGTTTACTTCACGCTGGTGCCGTGATCAGCCCATCATCGCACGCACGGTCTCCTCGTCGATGACCGGCACGTTGAGCTGGAGCGCTTTGTCGCGTTTCGAGCCGCCGCCCTCACCGGCAACGACGAAGTGCGTCTTTGCGGATACCGAGCCGGAAACCTTGCCGCCCTTTTCCTCGATCAGGCGCTTCATTTCGTCGCGATCAATTGAGAGTGTTCCCGTCAGCACGAAGGTCTTACCGGCCAATGGCATCGCGGTGAGATCCACCTCGGCGGCTTTCGGCAGATAGTTCGCGGAGCGCGGATCTATGCCGAGCGAGGTGAGCCGTTCGAGCACGTGGAGGCCGGCTTTCGATTGGAAAAACGAGATGATGCTATCCGCCACTGCGGGTCCGACGTCTCCGGTGATTGCATAGGGGATGAGAAG
>Ga0209829_10001125_pt1 | contig 22455 bp, 24 predicted proteins | sample C_140205_EF_Meta_FD_187311 | JGI IMG/M metagenome (GOLD analysis project Ga0209829, IMG submission 187311) | Freshwater microbial communities from Lake Croche, Canada to study carbon cycling - C_140205_EF_MetaG (SPAdes) (version 2) | ecosystem: Environmental > Aquatic > Freshwater > Lake...
GAGGTAGGATAAATGTCATGAGTGAACTAGCTGCAGAAATATTGGAACTTGCCCTTACTACCGCTCGAAAGGCTGGCGAGCTGGTTTCTGCTAGACCGGCTAATTTTGACCTCAATCAAAAAAGCTCCATGGATGACTTTGCGACACAGATGGACCATGCGAGTGAAAAACTGATTGTCGAGTCAATTCTTGCCGCCCGTCCTGACGATGGCCTCATTGGTGAAGAGGGCGCATCCCGGCCTTCCAAGTCAGGAATCACCTGGGTCATTGATCCCATCGATGGGACTGTGAATTATTACTACGGGCTTCCAGGATGGAACATAAGCATCGCTGCGAAAGATGAAGAAGGTGTATTGGTCGGAGTAGTAAATGCTCCAAGCCTTAATTCAATCTGGCACGGAGTCCGAGGCGGAGGAGCATTTAGAAATGGCGCGCCAATCCGCTGCAATAATCCGGAGGAGCTAAATAAGTCCCTCGTTGCGACTGGCTTTTCTTACGATCGTGAAACGAGAATCAAGCAATCCAACTTCATCACAACGCTAGTGGCAGATGTCCGAGATATTCGCCGGACCGGAGCGGCGGCGACAGACCTCTGCGCTGTGGCAACAGGGTGGGTTGACGCCTATTTTGAATCCAATTTAAACGAGTGGGATATCGCCGCTGGAGGCTTAATTGCCCGTGAGGCAGGAGCTCTGCTTTCAGGCAGGAAGGGCTCGGAGGCCGATAAAGAGATGACTTTGTGCGCTGGGCCTGCTCTTCATGCGCTGCTTTTGCAGCGGATTGGCTAGTCACGCCCGCCTGTGGCAAAATACCCCTTCTGGTCAGGGATCTTCCCTTGGCCCTCACTAGCAATTTAGCCGAAGTTAGTCCGAAAATAGTTTTAAGTTAGGAATAGCCATGAACGTTTTAGACGCAGTAGATGCTGCTTCACTCCGCTCCGATGTACCTTCTTTCCGTTCCGGAGATGAGCTTAAGATTCACGTTCGTGTTATCGAAGGCAGCAAGAGCCGTGTTCAGATTTTCCAAGGCGTAGTAATTCGTCGCCAAGGTTCAGGCGTTCGCGAAACTTTCACAATCCGCAAGATTGCTTACGGCGTTGGTGTTGAGCGTACATTCCCAATTCACACCCCAGTAATTGAACTTTACGAAGTTGTACGTCGTGGCGATGTTCGTCGCGCAAAGCTTTACTACCTCCGCGATCTTCGCGGTAAGGCTTCAAAGATTAAGGAACGTCGCAACGCTGACGGTTCAAACATCATTGAACCTACAGTGGCTAAAGTTGTAACTCCTGTAGTGGAAGCTGTCGTCGAAGCTCCTGCAGCAGTAGAGGCAGTTGCTGAAGAAGCAACAACAGAACAAGCTTAAAAACTTTCTGAATGCGCCTTCCTAGAAAAGGTTCACTGCTTCGCGAGGTTCCAATCATCGTTGTTTCTGCGTTGATTGTCTCCATAATTATAAAGACCTTCTTTTTGCATTTCTTTTTCATCCCCTCTGGGTCAATGGAAAACACTCTTCAAGTTGGCGACCGCATTGCTGTTAACAAACTCGCAAATTTTTTCAGCGACATTAAGCGCGGGGAAGTTGTCGTATTCCGCGATCCTGCAAAATGGTTAGGCGAGCCCGCTCCATCAACGGCCTCGGCACCAATCCGTGCGTTACAAAGTGGTTTAGAAACCGTCGGAATTTTGCCCGATCCAGCAAAGCAATATCTCATAAAGCGAGTTGTCGGCGTGGGCGCAGATACCGTTGTTTGTTGTGACGTAAAAGGGCGCTTAACGATTAATGGAACTTCTGTAACTGAGCCATACATATTTGCAGGAAATACTCCAAGTGATTCAAAATTCACAGTCACAGTTCCAAAGGGATATATCTGGGTAATGGGTGATCATCGCGGAGCAAGCGCAGATTCTCGCTTTCATACCGATGATATTCACAAGGGAATGGTCCCGCTGAAAGATGTAGTTGGTCGCGCCGAATTTGTGGTCTGGCCCTTTAATCACGCAAAGTTCTTGTCGGTTGGTCATGACCTCTCCAAGGTCACAGTTAAGAATTGAGGAAGAGCTCCGCGAATCTGGTTTAACCATAATCGCTGGAGTCGATGAAGCAGGACGAGGTCCTTGTGCTGGCCCACTTGTCATTGCGGCAATAATTTTGAAAGATGTTCATTCGCAATTGCTTTCACGAGTTCGAGATTCAAAGAAACTGAGTGAAAAGGTTCGCAATGAATTATTTCCAGTTCTAAAAGCTGAAGCTCTTGCATACTCCATCATTGAAATTTGGCCTGAAGAACTTGATTCCATTGGTCTGCATAAATCCAACCTAGAGGGAATGCGTCGGGCAGTGTCGGGCTTAACGATTGCACCAGAATATGTACTCACCGATGGCTATGCGATTGAAGGAATCGATGCACCTTCTTTGGCGGTCTGGAAAGGTGACCAAGTGGCGCTCTCTATTAGCGCCGCATCAATACTCGCCAAGGTTCACCGAGACAACATTATGGTTGAGTTGGACGCTAAATACCCCGGCTACGGTTTTGCTGGCCATAAGGGATATATCACGAAATCTCACACAGCAGCCTTAGAAAAATTAGGTGTGACTGAGATACACCGCAAATCTTTTGCAAATATTGCGCGACTTTTGAATTAACAGCGCTTACTTATTCACAGTAGCCAGCTTTATTAGAAATCGATGAAGGTAAGCAATCTAACCTCACCGACATGAAGCGAGCACATTATTCACTTAAGGAACTTGGCGACGCAGGAGAAGAAGAAGTTTCTCGCTACTTGCAAAGAATAGGACTTCTCATAGTTGATCGAAACTGGAGAATTAAGGGTGGGGAAATTGATCTCATCTGTGAGGACGGTGGAGTAATAGTTTTTGTTGAAGTGAAAACTCGAAGAAGCAATATGTTTGGCACTCCATTTGATTCGATCACTCCAGAGAAGGCGCTTCGATTGCAGCGTCTAGCCTTGGCGTGGATGACTTTGAGTCATCGATGGGGACAGGATTATCGAATAGATGCAGTTGGAGTCTGGATGAATGCAGCGGGCTCATTTGAATTAGAGCACCGTAAGGCTGTCTTGTAGTGGCGCTTTCCTCTGTTCGCACTATGGCTCTCGTTGGATTAGACGGACATGTCATAGAGGTAGAAGTTGATATTTCCGAAGGTTTGCCTGGCTATACGCTTCTTGGCTTGCCCGACACTGCGTTGATGGAGTCGCGCGATCGAGTTCGATCCGCGCTAGTGAACTCCGGATTCACATGGCCAAATCGACGAGTAACGGTTTCACTTTCTCCCGCGTGGTTACCAAAAAAGGGTTCAAACTTCGATTTACCCATCGCAATTGCTCTATTAATTGCAACTGGTGAACTTTCCCAAGAGTCCTGTAGAGAAATCATTTTCTTAGGCGAACTCGGCCTGGATGGATCTTTGAGATTTGTCCGGGGAGTGTTGCCTACTCTGGTCTCATCGCTAAAGAATGGATTTACTCGGGCAATTACACCGATGGCCAACAAACGCGAGGCTTCACTTGTGCAAGGAATGCACTCCGTCTGCGTCTCCTCATTAATTGCAGCGACGCATTTTCTTAAGACGGGGGAATTAGAAAAGCGGGAGAAGTTAGAAGAGAAAGATTTAGATCAGATCGCCCTTACTGATTTAGAGGATGTTGTGGGGCAGAAGAGTGCACGCTTTGCTCTTGAAATCTCTGCAATAGGCGGCCACCACATACTATTTCTTGGGCCACCAGGAACTGGCAAGACAATGCTTGCCGAACGAATGCCGACAATTCTCCCGCCACTTTCCCATGAGTTGGCTCTAGAGGTAAGCGCAATTCATTCGGTCGCAGGCACTTTGCATGAACGTGGAGCAATGTCATCCCTGCCACCCTTTGTCGCTCCACATCACACTACAACAGCCCCTGCGATGGTTGGCGGCGGCGTTCACGTAATTAGACCGGGGGCCGTAAGCCTGGCTCACGAAGGAATCCTTTTTATAGATGAAGCACCTGAGTGTGGAAAGGGAGTTTTGGATTCTTTGAGACAGCCACTTGAATCTGGAGAAGTGACAATTTCGCGTTCCACAGGAACTACAACATATCCGGCAAACTTCTTACTCATCCTTGCTGCAAATCCGTGTCCGTGTGGTCGTTTTAGTGGACGCGGAAAGTCTTGCACATGTTCCTCTGTTCAAATTAGAAGATATCTTCAAAAACTTTCTGGTCCACTTCTAGATCGAATTGATATTCGAACTTTTGTTGAGGCTCCAACGAGAGTAGATATGGCGAGTCAAGATCTGGGGGAATCTAGTGAACGTGTTCGCGATCGCGTAATTTCTGCGCGCCAATTGTCTGCAGAGAGATTCAAAGGCAGCGCGTGGACCCTTAATTCACGAATTCCACCTCGTGAATTACGAAAGAGATTTGCAGCTGAGAAATCGGCAATGTCTTTCTTGCACACGGAGTTGGATTCTGAAAGATTGAGTGCTCGCGGATTTCACAAAGTCTTGCGATTAGGATGGTCGGTCGCTGACCAAAAAGGACATACGATTCCCACGCGGGAAGATATCGAAGTTGCCCTTCAATTGCGTGAGGGAATGGATCTTCTTCTGTGACTCCAGAAGAACTTGCCAGGCTATCTCTTATTGCTTCGATAGAAGGCGGCTCTGAGTTCTGGGCGCGGGAGGTAAAGGGAAGTAGCGCATATACGGTTGTTGAAAGCCTCAAAAGTGGTTTCTATCTTGGAGGAAAGCACTCGGCGGATAAAATTACAGAGCAAATCCGAAAGTTGAATCTAGATCAGCTTCAACAAGAACTTTTGGCTTCTCATTGCGCCTTTGTAACGCCTGAAAGTGAAGATTGGCCATTGCAAATCAATGACTTGCTTGCACCGCCCTTCGGACTTATCTGCCGAGGGGAAACAACAATTTTGAAAAGTGAATCTATCTCCGTAGTAGGAAGTAGAAATCCAACTTCTTATGGGGTGCGCATTGCAAATGAATTCGCATCTGGTTTTGCTGATCGTGACTGGACGGTTGTAAGCGGTGGTGCATACGGAATAGATACAGCAGCACATAAAGGAGCACTTGCGGCCGAAGGCGGCACAATCGTTGTTTTAGGAAGCGGAGTAAATCAAATATATCCGGCCGGGAATGAACGGCTTTTTCGAGAAATCGAAGAGACTGGCTTACTGGTCTCTGAAGTTCTGCCATCGGTTCACGCACTTCCGGTCAGATTTCTCATTAGGAATCGAATCATTGCTGCGCTGAGTCGGGGAACGTTGGTAATAGAAGCTGCTTATAGAAGTGGTTCATTACGAACAGCACGAGAAGCAGCGCAGATTTTGCGAATTGTGATGGCGACTCCAGGCTCAATTTCCTCTCCAGCAAGTGAAGGTTGTCATCGATTAATCGCAAATCGTGAAGCGGAGCTAGTTTCATCGGTATCCGATGTCATGGAATTGGTTCTACCGCTCGATGATGCGAGAATGTCTATATGAGTTCACCTTTCCGTGCAGGGTTCGTCGCAATAGTTGGCCGCCCAAATACTGGAAAATCAACTCTCGTCAACGCCCTCATTGGTAAGAAAATCGTCATCACTTCCGCCCATCCAAATACAACTCGTAATCCGATTCGCGGAATTCTTACGAGACCTGACTTTCAAATGGTCGTAGTTGATACACCTGGAATTCATAAACCAAAGACGTTACTTGGATCCCGGCTCAATGACATGGTGAGTCAGAATCTTCAATCAGTTGACGCGGCCATTCTATGTTTGCCGGCGGATGAAGCTATTGGCGCAGGCGATGAATTCATAGCAAAGCAACTTGAACACATTCGAAGCGTTTATCTCGTTGTCACAAAAATTGACCGAGTTGGTAAAGATCAAATGATTGCCAAACTAGGTGAAGTAGCCCAGTTCATCGCGAAGACAAAGCTCATGGTTCGTGAAGTGGTCCCAATTTCTGCAGCTGAATATACCCAGGTAGACCTTCTCACCGATTTGCTCGTGAACGCTCTTCCCGAGTCTCATGCTTTGTATCCAGATGACATGACGAGTGATCAAGCCGCTGAAATGACTCTGGCGGAACTTATTCGCGAAGCAGCCATTCAAGATGTCTTCGAAGAAGTCCCTCACTCAATAGTTGTAACAATCGATGAATTTGATAAACGTGAGAATAAAGAGTTCTACGATATCCATGCGACTGTGCATGTGGAGCGCGACAGCCAAAAGGGAATAATTTTAGGTGCCCGTGGATCACGATTAAAGGAAATTGGAATGCAGTCTCGAAAGAGCATTGAGATTTTTCTTGGTTGCAAGGTCTTCCTAGGTCTTCACGTAAAGGTTTCTAAGGATTGGCAACGAGATCCCAAGTTGTTAAAACGATTCGGATTTACCGAGTAGTTGGCTTCTTGCCCGCTAAGTAAGAGCCAACAAGAATTAACGGAAGCCCAAGACCAATTCCTAAGGTGAGAGGCTCTCCAAGAACAACAATTCCCAACAAAACTGCAACCGCCGTGTTGATGTAAGTAATCATCGAGGCTCGAGTAGGACCTATATCCACAATCACTTTAAAAAAGATTATGAATGCAATTGCTGTGGGGAAGATCGCCAAAATGATGAGCGCCCATATAGATTTTGCGTTAGGAATTTCGTGGGGCCACTGCACAATACCAACAGGGATGTAAATGATTGCCGTGAAGAGCATAGCCAAACTATTGATTGCCAGACCATTTAGCGTTGGTGCTTTATGGCGGATCATTATGGGCGCTATTGCGTAGCCGATTGCGGCCAGCAAAATGAGTGCGATTGCTGAGGAACTGTTGTGACCTCGAAAACTTTCCAATCCAACTACCAATATGACGCCGACAAATCCCACTACCATGCCGATAATTCGTTTGAATTGCCAGACGCTTTGATCGCCAATGATCGACGCCAAGATTGTCGACCAGAATGGAACCGTTGCAATCAAGAGTCCAGCAAGCCCAGAAGTTATATGGCGCTCACCGCTTGAGAGAAAATACCAAGGGCCGACTAATTCAATGAATGAATAGAGCAGGATCCATTTGAAATATTTAAGAGCTTCACGAACAAGCCCTCGTCGAATTGCAATTGGCACAAGAATGATTGCCCCAAGACTCACTCTGGCAAAAACTAGAAAGCCTGGTTGAAAGCCTCCGGGATCAACCGCAATTTTTATAAACAAATAGGGAACGCCCCACAGAACGCCTGCCGCCAGGAATAGTCCCCAACTCTTGCGCGTCATTTACTGGAAATAACTGATCGATACAAAGCCTCTGTTTGATCAGCGATTGCTTCCCATCCAAATTCTTCAACGGCGCGCTTGCGGCCCAAAGCTCCATAGTTCGCAAGCTTCTCGGGATTGTCCATAAGGGTTGAAATCCTTTCAGCTAACGCGATTTCAAGTGCGGCCCCATCACCGTCGTAATTTACAAGTTCCCCGGTTACGCCATCCACGACAACTTCAGGAATTCCCCCAACCCTAGTTGCGAGAACTGCTGTTTGGCATGCCATCGCTTCAAGATTCACAATCCCAAGTGGTTCATACACACTTGGGCAAATAAAAAGTTCTGCGGAAGAAAGCAGCGCGCGAAGTTCGGGTTGTGGCAACATCTTCTCTTGCCACCAAACATTCTTACGAGTTAGTTGAAGCTCGTGAATCAAATCAGCAATTTCTTTTCCGATTGCTGGCTCATCCGGGTTCCCTGCGGCGATGAGCAGACCAATATCAGGGGAGACCTTCGACCACGCACGAAGTAAATGGGCAAGACCCTTTTGGCGTGTAATTCTTCCTACAAAGATTGCATATCTCCCTGTAATTCCGAGTCGTGCAAGAAGTTCTGGATCTGTTGTTGGAGAATACTTTTGCGTGTCAACGCCGTTGAGAATTGTGTGAATCTTTGATGGATCTAGATCCGGATACGCGTTTAGAATATCTTTTTTCATCCCGTTGCTTACAGCAATAATCGCATCTGATGCCTGATACGCAGTCTTCTCTGCCCACGAGGAGAGGCGATAGCCACCGCCTAGCTGCTCTGCTTTCCAGGGCCTATCCGGTTCAAGGGAGTGGGCTGTGATGATATGAGGAATCCCATGTAAGAGTGAGGCAAGGTGACCAGCCATATTCGCATACCAAGTATGTGAGTGGACAAGGTTCACACTTCCCAGCGCCTGCGCGATCTCAATGTCAGTTGTAAAGGCTTGAAGAGCTGGATTGAGCGAGCCAAGGCTCTCTGGAAGCGGATATGCGCTTGCATCTTGGCGTTTTTCCCCGAAGCAGTGAACATCAACAGTGATCTTTTTGCGAAGTGCTTGCGTTAACTGAAGGGCGTGAACTCCAGCCCCACCATAGATATGTGGCGGCCATTCTTTAGTGACGAGACCAATCCGCAAATCTTGGGACATTTGTTATAGCTCCGTTACATAGTGTTTACGTCAATGGCTACCCTACAGGGGCAGGTAAGGGTATCTTTTCAGCATGATTCGCAGAGAGCAACCCCTAGGAATTGTCCTTGCCGGTGGCGAAGGAAAACGGCTTATGCCTTTGACGGCAGATAGGGCAAAGCCTGCGGTTCCATTTGGTGGTGCATACAGATTAATTGACTTCGTCTTATCAAATTTGGTCAATGCAGACCTTCGAAAAATTGCAGTGCTCACCCAATACAAATCTCATTCACTTGATAGACATATAACTACGACTTGGCGGATGTCTACTCTTCTTGGAAATTACATCACTCCAGTTCCAGCACAACAGCGCCTTGGACCTCGCTGGTACACCGGAAGTGCGGATGCGATTCTCCAGAATTTTAATTTAATTCACGATGAGAACCCAAAGCACGTTTTAGTTTTCGGCGCAGATCACGTGTATCGGATGGATCCTGAACAGATGTTTACTTTCCATAGGGAAACCGGCGCAGGAGTAACTGTTGCTGCAATTCGAGTGAAGAAGAGTGAAGCTTCTGAATTTGGCGTAATTGAATTAGCCGAAGATGGCATAACCATAAAGGCATTTCACGAGAAGCCAGCGAATCCGCCAACTATGCCAGGGCATCCTGATTTTTGCTTGGTTTCAATGGGGAACTACATATTTAAACGTGATGAAATGGAAGATGCGCTTATTCTTGATTCTGAGAATCTTGAAAGCAAACACGACCTAGGAACAAATATCATTCCAATGATGACTTCAATGGGTAGAGCATTTGCATATGATTTCGCAAATAACCAAGTCCCTGGAGAAACTGATCGCGACAAAGGATATTGGCGCGATGTGGGAAGCATTGATGCGTACTATGACGCCCATATGGATTTGGTTTCGATCCATCCGATTTTCAATTTATACAACCGCGAATGGCCTTTACTGACAAATCCACCGTCACTCCCACCTGCAAAGTTCTCTGAAAATGGAAGCGCTGTTGATTCAATTGTCGGCGCGGGTTCGATTATCGCTGGTGCAAGAGTAGAGAGATCAGTTGTTTCCTTTGATGTGCAAGGCGCGACAAATGCGATTATTCAAGGATCTGTAATTATGCCTGGAGTAAGAGTGGGTACAAATGCAATAATTCGAAACGCCATTCTCGACAAGGGCGTGATTGTCGAACCCGGCGCACAAATTGGAGTTGATTTGGAGCGCGATCGGCAACGCTTCACAGTCAGTGAAGGTGGAATTGTTGTTGTTGGGAAGAATTCAATCGTTAGTGCGCACTAATCTCTCTAAAATGTTTTAAGCAGTTCGGTCCCGTAGGGCTCGATATCGAACCAAAACCTCTGGGGTCGGTTCTGCTTTTGCGCTTGTGACTTCTCCCAAATTCCATTCTGGGGGATTTTCTTTTCCAGAAAGCGCCCAGGCGGCTTGTCTCGCCGCCCCGTTAGCAACATATTCCCCAGGTGGCGGAACGAGAACTTCTCTCGCGAACAAGGATGATGCTATTTGGGATACGGCAGGATTCTTAGCTGCTCCACCAACAAGGAATACGCGCCTGATATTTACTCCGGCTTTTTCGAGAGCATCAACTGCATCGGCCAAGCCGCAGAGCATTCCCTCGATGTAGGCGCGCGCAATATTTTCTGGGGTTGAATTTGCAACTGTAATGCCAGCAAGTACTCCAGTTGCTTCGGGGCGATTTGGTGTGCGCTCTCCTTCAAAGTACGGAAGCAGAGTCAATCCATTTGCCCCGGCAGGCGCACTGAGAGCAAGTTCACCAAGACGTTCGTGCGTTACACCAAGAATCTTTGAAGCAGCATCAAGAATTCGCGCAGCATTGAGGGTGCAAACAAGCGGCAGAAATTCACCAGATGCGGATGCAAATCCAGCAATAGTGCCAGAAGAATCATGAGTAGATGTAGAGGAAATTGCAAAGGCTGTACCGCTCGTTCCAAGAGATACGACTACATCTCCTTCTTGTGCTTGAATGCCAAAACCAGCTCCAGCATTATCTCCGGCCCCAGCGCCAATCCTTAATCCTGATTTTGTCGTGGCCCCAAAATCACGATGTGAAATAATTCGTGGAAGCTCAACGGTTTGATCACTTCGCAGAACCTTCTTGAAAACATCTGGAAGATAGGAAGAGGTGACTGGATTGAAATAACCTGTTCCGGATGCATCGCTGCGATCGGTAAATATTTCCTTAATTGATGTGCTGCCCGATAGCTTCCATGAAAGCCAGTCGTGGGGAAGGCAAATTGCCGCTACTTTCTTTGCATTTTCAACTTCATGGTCTACCAACCAGCGAACTTTGCTCGCCGTAAATGAAGCAACTAATGAAGAACCAGTCAGCTCTGCAATATTAGGAATTTCATTGTTTATATCGTGAGCTTCTTTTGCAGAACGAGTGTCGTTCCACAGGAGCGCTGGACGAATTACATTTCCTTCGACATCGAGTGCAACCATCCCATGTTGCTGCCCACCTATCGATAGAGCCGCAACATCTTCAAGACCGCCAGCCTCTGCGATGGCTTTCTGCAGGGCGCTCCACCAGTGAGCAGGATCAACCTCTGTGCCATCGGGATGTGAAGCTCTACCCTCACGGACTAGAAGGCCAGTCTCCGCCTCGCGAATAACGATTTTCACTGATTGGGTTGAAGAATCCACCCCTGCGACTAGCGTCATAATGCTCCCTTTTTAGCCCAATGCTACTGAAAGGGTAGACTTCCACAGTCATCGTTGACTAGCCACATTATTCATGAGTTCGATTCAATTCGATTTTGGAGTTCTTAAAGATGCGTATTGGTGTACTAACAGGCGGCGGGGATTGCCCAGGCCTTAATGCAGTTATTCGTGCAGTCGTCCGTAAGGGAATCAAAGAGTACGGATATGAATTTGTAGGATTTCGCGATGGCTGGAAGGGACCTCTTGAGGGTCTAACCATGCCTTTGGATCTGAGTACGACTCGCGGTATTTTGCCACGCGGTGGAACCATCCTTGGTTCTTCGCGTACTAACCCGTTCAAGATTGATGGCGGCGTCGAAAAGATTAAAGAAAATTTAGCGTCAATGGGCATCGATGCACTTGTTGCAATTGGTGGCGAAGACACACTTGGTGTGGCGACAAAGTTGGATTCACTTGGTGTGAAGGTCGTAGGCGTCCCTAAGACTATTGATAACGACCTCAACAATACTGACTACACATTCGGTTTTGACACATCTGTCAACATTGCAGTCGACGCAATCGATCGCCTCCACACAACTGCAGAGTCTCACCACCGCGCTTTGATTGTAGAAGTAATGGGTCGCCATGCTGGTTGGATTGCACTCCATGCGGGAATTGCAGGCGGAGCTGCATGTATTTTGATTCCTGAAGTTAAGTTTTCTGTGGACAAGGTTTGTGACTGGGTTAATTCACGTTTTGAATCTTCCTATGCTCCTATCATTGTTATTGCTGAAGGTGCGATTCCTCAAGACGGTGACCTTGTAACAAAGGACCAGACCCTTGATTCATTTGGCCATGTAAAGCTTTCGGGTATCGGAGAATGGCTTGCGGGCGAAATTGAAAAGCGCACGGGTAAAGAGGCACGTACCTCAGTACTCGGCCACATTCAACGTGGAGGGTCGCCGACCGCTTTTGACCGCGTTCTAGCCACTCGTTTTGGCCTTCACGCCATCACAGCAATTCATGATGGTGATTTTGGCAAGATGGTCGCATTGCACGGCACAAAGATTGATCGAGTTCCACTCGCTTCAGCAACAACAGAATTGAAGCTAGTAACGCCAGATCTTTATGCTGAAGCGGAGGTCTTCTTCGGTTAATTGGTCGCGGCGCGAACTTTTTAAACCCTAGAATTCTCTAATGACTTCCTCACCTATCGAATCAATCTTCACGCCTGGTCTTGTGGCTGCCCAACAGCCACAATGGCCTGGCGGCGCCGATGGCGAACAAATCCGTAGCGCGGTAGCTCAACTTAAGAAACTTCCGCCTCTTGTTTTTGCGGGCGAATGCGACAACCTCAAGGCTCGCATTGCAGAGGCTGCTGAGGGAAGAGCTTTTTGGCTTCAAGGTGGAGATTGCGCAGAAACTTTTGCAGCAGCAACTGCTGATTCGATCAGAAACAGAATCAAGACAATTTTGCAGATGGCTGCAGTTCTTCAATATTTCGCAAGTATGCCGGTTATCAAAGTTGGGCGCATGGCTGGCCAATTTGCCAAACCACGCAGCAATAACGATGAAACTCGTGACGGGGTAACACTCCCTGCCTATCGCGGCGATGCAGTGAATGACTTGGCTTTTACATTGGAGTCACGCACGCCAGACCCGCAACGCTTGGTCCAGGTTTACAACACATCTGCTGCCACTCTTAATTTAGTCCGTGCATTTACAACTGGTGGCTTTGCCGATCTTCGCCAAGTTCACGAATGGAACAAGGGCTTCGCGAGTGATCCACGTTTTGGTGCGAGATATGAACAACTAGCAAATGAAATTGGCCGTGCTCTTGAATTTATGGTTTCTGCGGGAGTAGATCCGGAAGCATTTAAAACTGTTGATTTTTACTCAAGCCACGAGGCACTTATTCTTGAATACGAGAAGGCGCTCACGCGTATCGATTCGCGCACGGGACTTGCCTACGATGTATCTGGCCACTTTGTCTGGGTTGGAGAGCGCACACGCCAACTCGATGGCGCGCATATGGATTTTGCGTCCAAGATTCAAAATCCGATTGGCATCAAACTCGGACCTAAGACAACCCCTGAAGATGCATTAGCCATGATTCAGAAATTGAATCCATCCAATGAACCAGGACGACTCACTTTTATCACCCGTATGGGCGCAGGCCAAATTCGCGAGAAACTTCCTGCACTCGTTGATGCAGTAACAAAGTCAGGTGCGGTTGTACTCTGGGTTTGCGACCCAATGCATGGCAATACATATGAAACGTCTACCGGCTATAAGACTCGAAAATTTGATGATGTCATGGATGAAGTACGTGGCTTCTTTGAAGTCCACAAGAAGCTAGGAACACATCCAGGCGGAGTCCATATTGAACTTACGGGTGATGACGTCACTGAGTGCGTTGGCGGCGGCGAACAGATTTCTGAAGCCGATCTTGCGGGACGTTACGAGACCGCTTGCGATCCAAGACTCAACCACACCCAGTCACTGGAGCTAGCATTCCTAGTGGCAGAGATGCTGCGCGACCGCTAATTCAGGTCTAGGCTCTGAAGATGCTTTCGCAGACCTCTCATAAGACACCTGTGGGAACTCTCTACCTGATCAGTGATGAGCATATCCTTTTAGCCGCGGGCTTTAGGAGTTTTGAGGATCTCATTGAACGAATGGATCCGCAAGATTCCATGAGAGATATCAAGTTGGTAAGAAATATTCCTGTTATTAGCGATTTGGTAAAGGATTATTTTGATGGTGATGTGAGCGCGATTAATGGAATTCAAGTACGCCAACCGGGCGGTGACTTCTTTCAGTCTGTTTGGAAAGTTATGCGAAAGATTCCTGCAGGAAAAACAATGTCATATGCCGATTTAGCGAAACGTGCGGGGTCAGAAAACGCTGTCCGCGCAGCCGGAAGTGCATGTGCCCGAAATTTAGTTGCACCAATTGTTCCGTGCCACAGAGTTGTAAAAAGTGGGGGAGCGCTAGGTAATTACGGTTTTGGCCTTGAAACAAAAGATTGGCTATTAAGATTTGAAGGCGCGCTCAAGTAAATCAGGCAATACTGAATTTGTTTTCGAGATATCAGAATCTGTTAAATCTCTATGAGTCACAAGGCGAAGAGTGGTGGGCCCAAGCGCACTTGAAAGAATTCCTGCATCTTTAAGTGAAGCAGCAATTTGTTGGGCGCTTTGAGATGATCCCACAAGATTCAACACAACTATATTTGTGTGGACATAATCAAGGTCGACTGAAGTGGGTGCTACAAGGGAACAAGCAATCGCAATTTCTCGTGCACGTCGATGATCCTGCGCTAATGCGGGAAGATTGTTATCGAGTGCAAAGTTTGCGCCAGCAGCGAGTAAACCAACTTGGCGCATTCCAGCACCATAACGTTTTCTCCAAACGCGTGCTTCCGATACTCGCTCCTTTGTCGAGAGCAACATGGAGCCAATTGGCGCGCCAAGCCCTTTAGAGAAACAGACGCTTACCGTGTCGAAGTTATCACCATAATCTTTGAAGGAAATTCCTGTCGCAATGTGAGCATTCCAAATTCGAGCGCCATCCAAATGCATTGCAATTCCAACGCTTGAAGTTATTTTGCGAAGCGCTCGAATTTCATCGATTGGCTGGACAGTGCCACCACCAAAATTGTGTGTGTTCTCTACAGCAATTGCTTTTGTTGAAACTAGATAAGGGCCTGAATCAGGGCGAGCAATTGCCATCGCCTCATCAGCGACGAGGAGCCCGTGATCGCCTTCCCAGGTTCTTGTTGTAATCCCACTAAACGCTGCTCCTGCACCAAGTTCAGCACGAACGATATGTGAAAATGTTTCGGTGAGAAGTTCTTCTCCTGGCCTGACAAGAGTTCTGATACCAAGTTGATTGGAAAGTGAGCCAGTAGGTGTAAAAACGCCCGCTTCCTTTCCAAACATATCCGCAACGCGCTCCTCAAGAGCGTTGACCGTGGGATCGTCGGCATAGACATCGTCACCAACTTGCGCATTTGCAATAGCTGCACGCATCTCTTCACTTGGCCGAGTAACAGTGTCGGAGCGTAGGTCAATCATGCAGGAATTCTCTCACGGCCTTCATCGGAAATGATTATGTACATTGCCGAAATAACAAGACTCCCACCAATCACTACTCTCAAGGTGAGGGATTCATGGCCAAACCAGACTCCAAATAGCGCTGCAAAGATGTACTCCATCGTCAAAATGATTCCAACGCTTGTGGCCGACATAAAGGATTGCACCCAAGTTTGCACGATGAAGGCAAAAGCACTTGCGAAAACGGCGGTATAAACGATTGCCTTCCAAACTCCCGCATCTGGCGGCATGTGGAAGCCACTCTTGAGTGAGGCAATGAAGCAAATAACTCCGACTGTTCCGAGTTGGAGAACGGTGAGAGCGTACGTATCGGCCCCAGCGCTCCACTCGCTCAGCCCAACGATGTGAGCTGCGTAGAAAGCGGCGCTGATAACAACCAAGAACTCTCCAAGTCCGATGGAGAAACCATTGAGCGAGAGAAAAGCAAGTCCGATAGCTGCAAGTAATACTGAAAACCATTGAACTTTAGAAATATGTTTTCTAAGAATTCCCGCAGCGATCAAGGGAGTGAATACCGCATAGAGCCCGGTAATGAAGCCTGTCTTTGCCACTGTTGTGAGAGTTAATCCGAAGGTTTGGAATATGTAACCACAACCCAGAAGGGTTCCGAGAATAATCCCGCGAAATAGAAATCTCTTATCAAAATGTTTAACCGTTTGTGGACGCAGAATTATCATCACAAGAGCGGCAAGAATGAAACGACAAGCCAAGAAAGAATTCACATCCTGGCGATGAAGTGTGTCCTTCATGATGACAAAGGCGCTTCCCCAAATCACGGAAACCGAAAGCAGAATGCCAGTCAGCGCATATTTATTTCGCATTTATTTCTTTGCCTTATTCACTTTTGCGCGCATCTTTTTAAGCATTTCTACTTCTGGGCCATGTTCTGGTTCTTGCCCCGGGGTTTCTAAAATTAGTGGTGCGTTTTGCACAGCAGGGTGCGCCAAGAGTTCTTCAAAAGGCTTTGAGCCAATTTCACCTTTGCCAATATTTTGGTGTCGATCTTTGAGCGCCCCGCAGACATCCATTGAGTCATTTGCGTGTATCAATTGAATGCGTTCGATTCCAACGATGGAAACTAGAAGATCCAGAGTTTCCTTCATTCCGCCGACTTTATTGATGTCGTGGCCAGCCGCGAAAACGTGGCAGGTATCCAAGCAAACACCAACTTTGGGATGCCACTCGAGAGCCTCAAAATACTTAGTGAGATCATCTAATTTCTTAACAAGGGATTGCCCTTGACCGGCAGTGGGTTCCAGAAGTAGCCACGGATCTTCATCGGTTAATTTCTTAAGGATTGGCATCATGCCTTTGTTTATCTGCTTCCAAGCTTTATCGACATGGCTTTCATCTACAGCCGAACCGGTGTGCACAACAACGCCATGTGCTCCAATTTCTCGACCGCGCTTTAAAGAGTACGCAGTTGAGGCGAGTGAATTTTCATATGTTGCAGGAGTCGGGGAACCTAGATTAATCAAAAAGGGAGCGTGGACATACGCCTCAATGTCATGCTCTTGCGTCTTAGCGCGAAATGCGGCGTCGGCTTCAGGGTTTGCATCTGGCATTGCCCAGCCGCGGGGATTGCTTGCGAAAACCTGAATCGCTTCGGATCCAGTTGCGAGTGCATATTCAATAGACCGTTTTGCCATGCCGCCGGAAGTTGGAGTATGCGCACCGATTCGTGGAAAAAGCTGATTCCCCATATTTGTCATTCGGGGAGCCTATCAACTCTTTAACTCAGGGTTATGACCACCACGGTGCCACGTTTAACCTGGGTCCCAACTTTGGGCGAAATGCCAGTTACTTTCTTGACTTTCTTGCTCCCCAATTTTTTGACGCTTACCTTGAGTTGCAAGCTTTCCAGAGATGTCTTGGCGCTTGCTTCGGTAAGTGAAAATAGGTTAGGAATGAAGACGAACTCAGTTCCTTGCGAGATAACCAACATAACTGTTGACCCTTTATTTGCAGTCGGCAGAGTATCTGGTGTCTGGGCTATGACTGCGCCTGCAGGAATTGATTCGCTGTAAGCATAAGAACTCTTCACTGAAAAACCTGCATCAGTTAATTCATTTGTGGCTTGGTCTGAACTCTTACCTACATATGAAACAAGTGCAATCTGTTCTACGCCCTTGCTGGTGATTAGATCAACAATCGAATTACGCCGCACCTTCGTGCCAGCCGATGGATTTCCATCGACAATCATCCCGAGTGCAACTTTGGAATCAAAAGCTTCACTGATATTTCCAACCTTTAGCCCTGCATTAATTATTGCTGCCGTTGCGGCATCCTGGGTCAGGCCGGAGATTGAGGGAATTGAAATTCTTTCTTTACCTTTGGAGAGAATAAGGTGGACGGTTCCAGCCTTTGGTAAATGCCCGCCGCCACCGGGGATTGATGTCATAACAAGACCGGAATCGACATCTTCGCTGAAGTCTTGCGAGGCTATATCCGCATTCAAACCAAGAGCGCTAATTTGAGATTTTGCATCTTTGACAGTGAGGCCGACAAGAGAAGGAATCGCGATTTGTGATCCAGGGCCTAAGAATTGATACCAGCCACCTGTTCCAAGAGCCAATACGAGAATAACTGCGATAATTCGGTTTCTTTTCACGCGCTTAGAGACCCGCCTTCTAATTTCAGCCGTTTGAGATATTTCCGGAGTTTTTATTGGTTGAGTCAAGCTCTTTACTCGCTCAATCACTTGTGTGCCAATTCGAATTTCACCACGCGGAACTTTGCTTTTTTTCACTGCTCGCGTTGGAGGAACTGGAAGGTCTAATTCAAGACTTAGTTGTTTCTTCTGAGGATCTATTTCTTCCTGAATTGTTCTGAGTGCATTAAGAAGTTCACGCGCATCTCGATACCTTTGATCTGGATTGGAAGACGTGGCTTTTGTAATTACGGCATCGATATTGTCGGGGATTTCAGGTTTGAAAGAGCGGGCGCTGGGGACTCGATCATTCACGTGCATGTAAGCGATCTGAATAGGACTTTCACCCTCAAAAGGCTTTCGGCCAGTGAGCAATTCAAAGAGAACAATTCCAAGAGCATAAACATCGCTTCGAGCGTCGCAGATTCCTCGTTGCACTTGTTCTGGGGATAAATATGAAACGCTTCCAAGTACGACGCTGGATTCCGCCGTTTGGGTGGCCCCCAATTGCGCGCCGCGAGCTAAACCAAAATCGGCAATCTTTACTCTGCCGTCTTTAGAAATAAGGATGTTTTCTGGCTTGATATCTCTATGAATTATTCCAAGAGAATGTGCCTCTGCCAGCGCACTCACAACTGGGATTATGTAGCGGAGAACTTCCTCGACGGAGAGCGAACCTCTTTCAAATAAATAATCCCGAAGCGTATTTCCGTCGATATATTCCATGACGATAAAAACTGCAGGGGACCCTCCTTCATTCCAACCTTGATCTTGAATTGCGACAACGTTTGGATGGCTTAGGGCAGCTGTGGCCTTCGCTTCTTTAATAAAACGACTAACAAATTCTTCATCGTTTGCTAAATGCGGATGCATAATCTTCACGGCGACTAAGCGATCAAGGCGCTGATCCATTGCTACGTAGATGGAGGCCATTCCTCCGGCTGCTATGAGTTTCTCAAGCTGATAGCGACCATCGATTAATTCTCCAGTTAGGTCAGACACCTTTCAATTTTAGAGTTCAATGCTGAAAGTCACGCGCTTGGCGCGCCATCAAGGCAGTAATCCGCAGCACCCTTACTGCCTTCCAAGAGAAAATGCTTGGCTTGTTCTGCCTGCCATCTCTTCATGAAAGGTAGAACTTGCTCGCCATCACGCGCAATTACTCGCTCAAGTCCACGTTCTTCTTCAACGTCAATCCATATGCTCAATGAAATCTCGCCTCGTATGGCTTTTTGTCCGCTACCTACGCCTTCGAGGATGAGAACCTCGGGCGTTGAAATAATTCGTGAGCTGCCATATGAATTGGAATTCCAATCAAAGACAGGGTGTTCAATTGCCTGCAAACTTCTCTGTCGAATGATTTTCCCAAGGTTTTCGGTGAGCGTTTCGGTGAGCGCATCACCCCATCCGTTATAGAGGTCATCCATATGAATAATTTCAACCGAAGTAGAGGAGTGCTCCAGCTTTTCTCGAAGGGTCTGTGCCAAAGTGGTTTTGCCCGAGCCAGCAGGACCATCGATGGTCAAAATCTTTGGAGATGCTTGTACGCCGGCAATCGCTTTAAGAAGAGTGGAGATCAAGTTTCTTTGCTTCCTTAAGCCAGCGCACCCAGCCGCCAACTGCCAACCCTACAAAGATTAGATAGAGGATTCCTGTTAAGTAGAGCTTTCCATGGAAAAATTGATATGTGTAAACACCATCAACGACAAACCACAAGGGCCAAGCTTCATACTTCTCTCTGACCATCAATACTTGAGCTACGCAACTTCCTGCGAAACCAAATGCATCAGTGAGTGATGCAGCTGCGCCGATATGGATAAGCGCTGGATAAAGAGCGAACCACAAGGCAAGAAATCCAAGGCCCCACTGCAACTTAGCTTTTTTGGATAATCGCGCAGGTTTCGCCCCACTCTTTCCCCATCCAAACCAACCCCAGAAACCTCCTGCAATGAATACAAATTGAAGTGCGCCACTCGCGTAATATTTTTGTTCGAAGAATAGAATCGCGTACAACAAGCTTGAGATATTCCACCACGGCCAGGTTGAACGCGGTCCAAAAATTCCAAGCGCTACGCCGACCACAGAGGTTGCAAAAGCGACTAACTCCAAGATCGAAAGATTGTATTTCCAAGCGGTAAATACCGTTGTCATGAGAAGAGAATTAAGTGTGTGCATGTGTAACCCCTTTCCAATTCGCATTACCGAACTGGTCCTACGGTCGACCTGAACGTCAGGTCCTCTCAGCCAACAAAACGGCTCCCGTTATTGCCAACCTTACCATCGTGTCAGCACATCAGATGAGAGTATTGGCTTGTGCAAAAACTTGGATATTCAGCGATGTTGCTATTCACCATAGTTGGATCATTCTGGCTTGAAATTTTCCTCCATGTGAGAGTATTGAAGCGCGTAAAAAGGGTTCTGCTTACAATTCTTCCAGTTGCCCTTCTCTTTATTGCGTGGGATTTATATGCCGTGCACGCCGGTCATTGGTTTTTTGACCCAAATCAAATTCTTGGAATCTACATCCCAGGTCACATCCCGATAGAGGAGCTTTTGTTTTTTCTCATTGTGCCCCTTGCCGCAATCATGACCATTGAGGCAGTTCGTCGAGTTAAACCTCACTGGCATGTAGGTGATGAAAAATGACGTATACGCAAATAGCTTTTTTGGCACTCGCTCTGTCAGTAATCTCCGATGGTTTTCTTACTAAAAGCAGGATGTTAACTCGAAGAAGTTTTTGGACTTCTTACGCCATTATTTTGCCCTTTCAATTACTGACGAATTGGTGGCTTACTTCTCGCAACATCGTCACGTATAACCCGGATGTCATTATCGGATGGAGAATTGCAAGTGCGCCCGTGGAAGACTTGGTCTTTGGTTTTGCGCTAATTTTAGGAATTCTGCAATTGTGGAGTTATTGGGGTAAAAAACTTTAACGCGCCTTGATCGCCCGAATATAAGCCGGTAGCGCAACCTTCAATCTTCTCCATGTTGATGTCTTAGCTCTAAAATTAAAGACGTCGTAGCCAATTGCTTCTACTTCATCAACAATCCCGCAATAGAGTTCGCTAGCAGCTTCAATGCAAGGGCGACTTGAGGGTTCAAGGGCTTGGATTCCAACTGCCGCTTCTTGTTGCAGTCGCCTTACTCGGGCAATTTGAAATTTCATTACTTCGATAATCGCCGGAGTGAGAATTCGGTTGTTAAGGTCTTCGCGAGTGACGCCAAACCTATCAAGTTCGTCGATCGGGATATAGATTCGCCCACGTTCCAGATCTTCTCCGATATCGCGAATGAAATTAGCTAGCTGGAAGGCGACTCCTAACGTTTCGGCTGCTTTGTACGCTTCAGGTGAAAGAGCACCTAGCACCGGGACCATTTGCAATCCAATAACCGCAGCACTTCCGTAGACATATTCCATTAAGTCTTCATACGTTGCATACTCATTGATGGTTAAGTCCATCTCCATTGAATGGAGGAAGGATTCAAAATATGCGACGGGAATAGAAAAGCGCCTTGCGGTATCTACTAAAGCCCGACCGATGGGATCAGAACTTTCCCCAGTGCTAATGTCCTTGATCGCCTGGGAGCCCCAGCCTTTGAGAGCCGCCGCCTTTTCGCTATCCGTGAGAGTTGACGATAAATCATCAACAATCTCGTCTGCGTATCTGGCGAAACCATAAAGAGCATGGACAAAGGGTCTCTTTGCGGCAGGAAGAAGAAGGGTTGCAAGATAGTAAGTCTTACCGTGTTGAGAATTGAGTTTCTTGCACTGAGCGTAGGAGGCTGCCAAAACTGGGTCAGTAATTCCCGCGGCCTTCAATTCACTCATGTAGGGAGTCTACTTACACGCCCACGCTCAAATCTCACTGATGATTGAGAGATTTGTCGAGACTTTCCTGTGGGAAGGGCTTCAATTCAAGGCGCCAGCCAGTAAATTTGTGTTATTCCCTCCTGGCTTGCATCCAGATTCAAACTGCACGGGGTCGCAAACACCCCCGATACCAAAATCAGAGAGGTACGACATGCTCGATAGTTTCTTTAAAATCAGCGAACGTGGCTCAACTGTAAGCCGCGAAGTTCGAGGTGGTTTAGTCACCTTCTTCACAATGGCATACATAGTTGCGCTCAATCCGCTTATTCTCGGTGGCGCAGTTGATGGAAACCACAAGTTCCTAGGTGGATTCTCAAGCTTTGGAGCTAACTTGCCACTCATTGCTGCAGCTACGGCCCTCGTTGCCGGCGTGCTGACAATTTTGATGGGCGTAGTTGCAAATTTCCCATTGGCACTTGCAACAGGCCTTGGACTCAATACTTTCGTAGCTTATGGAATTGCATCGCGCATGACATGGGCAGATGCGATGGGTCTAGTTGTTCTTGAAGGCCTCATTATCACTGTTCTTGTTTTGACAGGTTTCCGTACTGCAGTATTTAAGGCAGTTCCACAACAGTTGAAGTACGCAATTTCAGTTGGTATCGGTCTATTCATTGCCTTGATCGGCCTTGTGGACTCAGGCTTCGTTCGTCGCACAGGTACCGGACCAGTTCCGGTGCAACTTGGCGATAACGGAAACCTCGTTGGCT
>Ga0209829_10001126_pt1 | contig 22453 bp, 21 predicted proteins | sample C_140205_EF_Meta_FD_187311 | JGI IMG/M metagenome (GOLD analysis project Ga0209829, IMG submission 187311) | Freshwater microbial communities from Lake Croche, Canada to study carbon cycling - C_140205_EF_MetaG (SPAdes) (version 2) | ecosystem: Environmental > Aquatic > Freshwater > Lake...
ACTGTGAGGGATGGGTCAGCAAGTGCTCGGGATTCTCATTGGCGAGTGACTCGTGGGAATTGAATCCCCAAGTGACCGCCGCCACCGGGACGCCGGCCTTTTTCGAGGCCTTGATGTCGCGGATCTCATCGCCGATGTAGATCATCTCCTCTGCATTCAGTGAAAATGTTTTCCTGATCGCCTTCAGGTGCTTGGCCTTGCCGGTGAGCTTCGAGGTGGAAGAGATGAAATCGAAGTGGTCGCGGAGCCCGTGGGCACGCAGGAAGAGATCGACATTGGCGGTGGCGTTCGAGGTCAGGACTCCGAAGCTGGAGGCCCGGGCGCGCAGGGAGGGAAGCACCTCGGCCATGCCGGCGATGAGCTGGAGGCTGCAAATGTTCGCCCTCATCAGCGCGGTACCGCGCCCGATCAGTGCCGGGACGCGACGCTTGGGAATATCCAGATGGTTCAGGAGTTCCTTGAGCGAAAGGTGCCGCAGATGCTGGAGTTCCTCCTTCTCGACCTGCCGCAGCCGGTAGTCAGGAGCCATGAAGTTGTAAATGCGGCGGGATTCCTCAAGCGTGTCCGCGAGGGTGCCATCGAAATCGAAAACGAATGCGCGGTAGGCCATGACTATGGGGGAAGAAATCGGGATTCGGAAATTCAGGCGAGCCTCAAATTTGGATCGATATCGGAATCGAGCGGCGAGGACTCCCCGGCGAGGTGGCGCAGCAGCCCGGCGAAGGCGATCATGGCGGCATTGTCGGTGCAAAGCATGGGAGGTGCCACGGCGATGCGGACTCCGTGCTTTTTCCCGGCAGCGTCGAAAGCCTCCCGCAGTGCGCGGTTGAGGCTGACTCCGCCTGAAAGACCGATCAGGCGATGCCCTCCACGTTTGGCGGCGCGGAGGGTTTTACCGACCAGGATCTCGATGACCGCCTGTTGAAACGAAGCCGCGAGGTCGGCGACCTTCTTTCGGTCCTGGATGACCTCCGCAGGATCGCCGAGATCCTGCAAGGTATAGAGCACGGCGGTTTTCAGGCCGGAAAACGAGAAGTCATCGTGCGGGTCATGCAGCATCGAGCGGGGAAAAGTGAAGGTGGCAGGATCTCCCTCGCGCGCTATCTTCTCGATTTCCGGGCCGCCAGGGTAGGGCAGGCCGAGCATCTTGCCGACCTTGTCGTAGGCCTCGCCGGCGGCGTCGTCGCGGGTGCCGCCGAGCTTCTCGTATTTCCCCGGTCCCTTCACTTCCAACAGCAGCGTGTGCCCGCCGGAAATGATCAAGGCCAGATGTGGCGGCACGAGGGTCTCATGCACGAAGGGGGAAAGCAGGTGGCCTTCCAGGTGATTGACCGCGATGAATGGCTTTCGAGTTGCGCAGGAAAGCGATTTGGCGGCCGTGCTGCCGATCAGCAGTGAGGACGCCAGACCGGGCCCGATCGTCGCGGCGAAGGCATCGATGTCCGCGACTGTTAGATTGGCGTGTTCCAGCGTTTGTTCGACCAGTGGTCTAAGGCGCAGCGAGTGGTTGCGCGAAGCCAGCTCCGGCACGACGCCGCCGTAAACCCGGTGAAGTTCGATTTGCGAGGAGATCTCCGACGCCAGCACCTCCGTGACCGCACCGATTTCCCCGCGCACAATGGAAACGGCGGTTTCGTCACAGGAGGATTCAATGGCAAGCAGCGTGGGCATGGGGCGGAAGCGAGCGGTTCTCTGTTTTTCGTGAAGGGTGCTTGTGAGTGAACAAGAGCACTTAACCACTCACTCTTCACCCAAGGCCTTTGCCATCACGGGGTCTTTCCACGCGGCGAGCTTCTTGGCTTCCTCGGGCTTCAATGACTCCCTGTGCCGGAATAGTTCGAAGCAGGCGCGGTCTTCCTCGGTCAAGGTCACCGGCACATCCGGCGTGATGCCGACGCCGTGTGGGCTGCGGTCGGCAGGGGTGTAGTAGTGGGCGAAAGTCAGACGCAGGGCAGTGCCTCCACCCATGGGAAGAATCTTCTGCACCGAGCCTTTGCCATAACTTGTCTCGCCGATGATCTTCGCACGGTTGAGATCCTGAAGCGCTCCGGAGGTCAGTTCGGAGGCGGAGGCAGACATGCGATCGATCAATACGGTGATCGGATACTCCCGCTTCCTTCGTTGGCGGTCCGGGGTTTTCAGTGGCTCACCGATGACTCCGCCGCGGCCTTTCGTGGTGACAACTGCGGTGGACGGGGGAAGGAAAAGTCCAAGGATGCGGACGGTTTGATCGAGGTTGCCGCCAGGGTTGCCGCGCAGGTCGAAGATAAGGGATTTCATCCCCTGATCTTCCAAGTCATCGAGCGCGGCCTCCATTTCCTTCGCGCAGCTATCGCCGAACTGGGCGAGGCGCAGGTAGCCGATGGTCTTGTCGCTTTCCAACAGCTTCGACTCCGCCAGCGATCGGGTTTCGACGGTGATGTGGGTCAGGGAAATCTCCTGCGGCTTCGGTGCGGCGACGGACTTCAGCAGCAACTTCGTGGTTTCACCGGGCGGACGGTTCAAGCGCTCGAGAAGCTCCTGCCAAGGCACATCCTTCACCTCGGCTCCGTTGATTTTCAGAACCGCGCTGCCAGCCAGCAGGCCCGCGCTCGCCGCCGGGCCATGGGTGTCGATCCCGGCGAGGTAGGGACCATCGTCGCGCACGCCGAGGGAGAGTCCAAGTGACGCCACATGCGGGTCAATCTTCCCGTCCTTCATGCCTGCCGCCATCTCCGGATGAATGAACATCGAGAACGGATCGAGACTGGAAAGCATGCCCTCCAGCGAGTGATTCACCAATCGATCATACGCGACCTTGTCGAAGTCGTAATGCTCCCTGCGCACGGTTTCCAAGACCTGCACGTAGCGCTCGATCGCCGGATAGGCGGTGTCATCGGGATCGGGTGGTGCGGGTGATTCCGCGGAGGAGAGGCTGGGGGAAAGCAGCAGAGCGAGGAGAATCGGGCGCATGGAATGACGGAACCTATAGGGCTGCTCAGACTTATAGGATGTATGTCTTCACGCCGCGTCCTGATCCGCCCGACGGCGGCGGATGAGCGGCGGGCGCTCGCCTTGGACGACCGGGCGGTTGATCGTGACGGCCTCGATGTCGCCACGCGAGGGAACATCGAACATCACGTCGAGCATCAGGCGTTCAAAGATCGAGCGCAGGGCGCGGGCACCGGTGCCGCGCCGGACGGCTTCCTCAGCGAGGGCGCGGAGGGCATCGCGGGTGACGCGGAGCTTCACGCCGTTCAAGGCGAGTTGTTTGCTATACTGCTTGACCAAAGCGTTCTTGGGCTCCGTCAGGATCGAGATCAGTTCGTTCTCGGTGAGCTTGCGCAGCGAGGAAATGACGGGCAGGCGGCCGATGAATTCGGGGATCAGGCCGAACCCGAGGAGGTCTTCCGGTTGGACCTTTTCCAGCACATTGAAATTCGGATCATCGAGATCGGTGCCGTTCTTGTCGGCATGGAATCCGAGGGTGTTGCGACCGAGGCGACGGCGGACCATGTCTTCCAATCCCACGAAGGCCCCGCCGCAGATGAAGAGGATCTTTTCGGTGTTGACCTGAATGTATTCCTGCTGGGGATGCTTGCGACCACCTTGCGGCGGAACATTGCAGATCGTGCCTTCGAGAATCTTGAGAAGGGCCTGCTGGACGCCTTCGCCTGAGACGTCGCGGGTGATCGAGACGTTTTCGGTTTTGCGGCCGATCTTGTCGATTTCGTCCACGTAGATGATGCCACGTTCGGCACGAGTGACATCGAAGTCGGAGGCCTGAAGCAAACGGAGGATGATGTTTTCCACGTCCTCTCCCACGTAGCCGGCCTCGGTCAGCGTGGTGGCATCGACGATGCAGAACGGCACGTCGAGCAGCTTGGCGAGTGTACGGGCAAGCAGGGTTTTTCCCGAACCGGTCGGGCCGAGGAGGAGGATGTTCGACTTCTCAATTTCGACGTCCTTGTATTGGTCATCGAGTTTCGGCACGTCCTGGCGGAGGCGCTGGTAGTGGTTGTAAACGGCGACCGAAAGGACCTTCTTGGCATGCTCCTGACCGATGACGAACTCATCGAGCTTGTCGCGCAGGGAGGAGGGGGTGGGGATCTTGAAGTTGGATTTATCTGCGGCCGCCTTACCCTTGGGCGTGCTGCCGGCGAGTTCCTTCTCGAGGATGTTTGAGCAGACCTCGATGCACTCGTTGCAGATATACACGCCTGGACCGGCGATGAGTTTTTTGACCTCGGAGTGGCTCTTTCCGCAGAAGGAGCACATCGTGAGATTGGAAGCGCGGGCCATGGGATGGGTGGGGTGGGAGAAAAGTGATTCCTCCGGTGGGTCGATATTACCTCAGGACGCGCCGGACGAAATGAGAAAATGTCGGTCTGGCGAGATGGGAGTATTTTCCCTCAGTAGCGGAAATGACGCTTGAGCGAGAGAAAGGGCTTTTCGAGGAGATTCCAGCTCAGTAGCGCGGCTGAAAAGGTCAGGATGGTGGCGACGATCATGAACAAGGCGACCGAAGCACCGCCATTTCCGGCGATCCCGACGATCCACTTTGGATAAAGCACGTCCTTCAGCCACGGATCGAAAAGGTAGTGGAGTAGGTAAAGCCCGTAGCTGTATTTCCCGAAGGCCACCAGGATGCGTCCGGAAAACACCTGACTGATCCGGGAAAGCGGCTGCATCACCCGCATCAGTAAAGCGCCCCAGAGAAGCGGCGCGAAGGGAACGAGGGAGATTTGCACCGGGAAGATGAGCCCGAGCACGGAGATTGCAGCAGCGGCAAGGCCCACCTGTGGCGCCCTAGACATCCAGATCCGCCAGCGTTCTCGATCCCGGAAAACGATCGCCAGCAGTGCTCCGGCGGCTAGCGTGTTCAGACGCGTACCGGTGAAGAGATACGCGCCCACCGGATTTCCGGAAAAGTGCAGGGTGAAGTGGATGACAGGAGGGAGGACGAGCAGGCTTATGCAGGTCTTTTCGAGTGATCGCCGATTCAGGAACCTCACCAGCAACGGCCAGACCAGATAGAACTGCTCTTCGACCGCCAGCGACCAGAAGTGGGAAAGTGAAACGCCCTTCGGCGAAACCAGCCAGTCGCTTTTCAAGGTTGCCCCGAGGTTGGAGGCGAACAGCCAGTACCAGGCCGGCGAATCCGGTCCCGCGGGTCTTGTCAGAAAAACCCCGATCAGGATCGCATAGTAGAGAGGAAAGATCCTGACGGCGCGGCGCAGGTAGAATACGCGAAAGTAGCTGCCCGTGGTCTTCGGCGCGTCCAAAAGAATCCCGGTGATCAGGAAACCCGACAGCACAAAAAACAGATCCACCCCGACAAAGCCGCCACGCAGTAGGCGGAACCCGGCGGTCGAGTCATCGACCAGTCCCCCGACCGTGACGAAATGACTCCACATCACCAGCACGATGGCCAGACCGCGCAGGCCATCGAGCGCAGGCGTGTGACGCAACCCGGTCGGCTGATCTGAACTCGGGTCCATCGGCTTTAAACAAAAAAAGCGCCGACCGTTTCCGGCCGGCGCTTGGTGAGAGGATCAGGCTTCGGGCTTTTTCTCGTCGATCGCGGCGAGCACCGTGTCGGGAAGCTGCTTGCGGCTTTCCAGCACCTTGTCCACCAGCCCGTAGGCGACGGATTCCTCGGCGGACATGTAGTTGTCGCGGTCCGAGTCGTGCTCGATCTGCTCGACGGTCTTGCCGGTGTGACGGGCGAGGATGCCGTTGAGGCGCTTCTTGAGGTTGAACATGAAGCCGATGGTGCGCTCGACGTCGGACGCCGTTCCCTGTGCGCCACCTGAGACCTGGTGGATCATCACGTGGGAGTTCGGGAGGCAGAAACGCTTGCCCTTGGTGCCGGCTGTTAGAAGCACGGAACCCATCGAGGCGGCGATGCCGATGCAGTAGGTGTTCACATCGCAGGTGAGGAACTGCATCGTGTCATACATCGCAAGACCGGCGGTCACGGAGCCACCCGGCGAGTTGATGTAGATGTGGATGTCCTTTTTCGGGTCCTGCATCTGGAGGAACAGCAACTGGGCGATCACCGAGTTGGCGACAAAGTCATCGATCGCGGTGCCAATGAAAATGATCCGGTCCTTGAGGAGGCGGGAGTAGATGTCGAAGGAGCGCTCGCCACGGCCGTCGGACTCGACGACTACGGGAACGTAGTAACTATTGTGTGGCGAAAGGTGGCGCACGGAGGTTGGGAAGAATTCACTCATCGATGGTTGCTTCTGTGGTTTCCTCAACGGTGGCGTGCTCGACCACGAAGTCAATGGCCTTACCGACGAGCATCGAATTGCGGATGCTTGGCAGGCGACCGGAGCGCTGGAGGTCCTTGATAAACTTCTTCGGCGCGACCTTGCGGGACTGGGCGATCGACATCAGGTGCTCGACGAGCTCCTGGTCGCTGACGCGGAGTTTCTCGACCGTGGCGATTTCCTGGAGGATGAAGTTGGTTTTCACATTGCTCAGCGCCTGGCTGCCGGCGGCGGCGAAAATCTCGCTCTGCTGGGCGGCGACCTCCTCTTCACTCATTCCGGCCTTGATCCCGCGGTTGACCATGGCGTCGGCCTGGCTCTGTGTTTCGTGCGCGAGAAGTTCGTCGGGAATCTCGAAGTCGACGAGGGTGTTGAAGTGCGCAACGATCTGATTGACCTTCATGTCGTCGATCTTGCGTTGACGCTCGGTCGCCATGTTCTGGCGGATGATATCCTTGATTTCCTCCATCGTCTTGCCGGGGGCAAGCTTGGCGGCGAGTTCGTCATCGAGCTCGGGAAGCTTGGAGGACTTGAGTTCCTTGAGGGTGACGCTGAAGACGACTTGCTTGCCTCGCAGATCGCTGAGCGGGAAGTCGTCGCCGATGGTCACGGTGACGTCGCGGGTTTCACCGACACTGAGGCCTTCGAGCTGAAGCGCAAAGCCCGGCAGGAATGATTCTTCATTGAGGCGGACCCAGAAGCCATCGCGGCCGCCGAGGTAGCCGGCGGGCTTGCCGAGGAATTCATCGAGCGGCTTGCCCTCGGTGGTCGAAGTGTAGTCGATCACGGCAAAGTCTTCGGCCTGCGCGGTGCGGCCTTCAATCGTCTCAAATTCGGCAAAGCGCTCGCGCAGGGTGTTGAGCTGGGCGTCGATGTCCTCGTCCGGCACAGCGCTTGGCGGAACCTTGACCGAGACGCCCTTGTAATCCGGAAGTTGGACTTCGGGGGCGAGAAGCAGGGTGGTGGAAAAGGTGAATCCGCCGTCCGCCAGGAACTCGGTGTTGTCGGGCACGCCGAAATCGAGCACTTTCAAGGATTCCTGCTTCAGCGCTTCATCGCAGCCTTCCTGCATCAGGCGGTCGCGGAGCTCTTCGCTGATTTCCTTCGCATAGCGATGTTCGATGACTTTGGCGGGGGCTTTGCCCGGGCGGAAACCGGGGATCTTGGCTTGGCGGGAGTAGCCCGCGACGATGCGTGCGCGCTCGCCGGAAACCTTATCGGCAGGGATCTCAACGCGGAGGGAGGCAAGGCACTTGGGCTGCTTTTCGACAACAATGTTCATGGTGGCGGGACCCGGCCTTTGACGCCGGGGGCGGGAAGCTATGACCGCTGCGGGCGGCTTGTCAAACCGGGTGTTCGGGAAGGATGAGCCCTTCAGCTGTGACGGCCGGATATTCCGGAGTTCAATACAACTCGACGAGGTAACCCGCCCGGACGCCGCCGCCGGTGGCCCTGACCCAGTAAATGCCGCGTCGGGCGGGGTCTTCGGGCTCGAAATTGATCCCGCCCATGCCGAGGGAGACATGATTGATCTTCACCTTGGTTCCGTCGATTTCCCCGTTGAGCGGCAGGGCGTTGTCGGGGCGCTTCGAAAGGCGGAAGACCTCGACGGTCAGCTTTTCCAGCGAGTCTGGCTTTCCGGCACCATAGAGCGACCAGGCATTGCCGTGCATGTAGTCGATCGGAAAAAAGCCGTGGCCGGGATAGCTCCAGGTGCCGCGGATCGACTTGCCGCTGCCGTCCATGCACCACATGGCAGAGTAGCTGTCACCGCCGGAACCGAAGCCGACTTTTCCCATGGTGGGGTGAAGGCACCATTCACGGTGGCCCCTGACGTCGCGGTTGTTTTCGCCGCCGTCCTCGATGTATTGGGGCACGCTGGCTTTCACGTCGCCGATGGAGGCTAGGTTGCACTTGTCGGTCGAGTGCCCGAGGGTGTGAGCCAAACCGCCGTTCTTCTTGCAGGCGAGGGCGGCGTCGGCGGCGTCTTTGGAAAACTCGGCGTCCGGTTTCACCTCGAACGGCACGCCGCAGAGGTAGCGGAAAACATTGAGCTGTTCGGTGGCTTCGTGGACTTCCTTGCTGATATCCGCCGGCTTCCGGCGTTTCTCGATCTCCCGGATCATCGCGCGGATTTCCTCCTTCGTCTTGGGATAGAGACGGCTGTTTTTCGGATCGTCCTCGGAAGCCGTCGGCTCTGGAGAAGGGGCGGGATCGGCTGGCTTGACGGTGGTCGGGGTGCCCCAGGCGATGTTGAGGTAGCTCTTGTCCTCCGCGCAAAGGGTGTCGATCGAGATCGAGATGGGATTGGCACTTGGCTTGAGCTCGAGAGTGACGATACCGCCCTCTACTTTCAGGATTTTTCCGGTGAGCTTGCGGCCCTTTACGTCAGTGAAGGTGTAGGCGTCAGCGGGGCACAGCAGGACTGGAACGAGCAGCAGGGCGAAGATCAGACGTCGCATGGAGAAAATGGGTCTAGCGGAAAGACAGGCTCATCCGTTTCATCAATACCGGACGAGGTGAAGAAGAAACCAACAGGCTGCTGAAATTCACGAGGCCGGACCGTCGGTCAGTCCGCTCCAGCTCCACAGCGTGGGATCGAGTGCTTCCTTGGCGTCGGCGGCAAGGATGTCGGCAGCCGCTCCTTCGCGCAGGATGGCAAACATGGTCGATCCGGAACCGCTCATCATGGCCCCAGCCACTTCCGGACGCTCCAGCAGCCATTGCTTCACCTCGGCCAGAAAGCGATGCTTTTCGAAGACCGGACGCTCCAGATCGTTGACCATCTCACCCCAAGTAAAAATCTGAGCTCCGTAGGAAATGCCGGGGATTTCGGACGAGTTCATCCAGCGCTTGTAGGCATCCGGGGTCGCCACGCCGAAGCCCGGCTTCAAAAGCAGCACGGGAAGGGCAGGGGGCGAAGGGGCGGGTTCGATGATCTCGCCGCGACCGGTGCAGCGGGCGGCTCCGGGATGCAGAAAAAAGGGAATGTCCGAGCCGAGGGCCGAGGCCAACTGGTGAAGGACGTCCAGCGGGAGTGGGGAGCCGTGGAGTTGATTCACCCCCAACAAGGTCGTGGCGGCGTCGCTGCTGCCACCACCGAGCCCTGCGCCGTGAGGGACATTTTTTTTCAAATTCACCTCGAGGCGGCATTGCTGACCGGAAGCCCTCTCCCATGCCCTGACGGCCTTGACCACGAGATTCGATTCATCCCCAGGCACCGAGGGATCGGAGCAGGCAAACGAGAAGGTCTCCGCAGGTGAAAAACTGAGTTCGTCCGCCAGTCCAGGAAGCCGGACCATCAAGGTGTCCAGCTCGTGAAATCCATCATCGCGCTTGCCGAGAATCCGCAGCGAAAGGTTCAGTTTCGCCGGAGCTTGGAGGAGGAGTTTGGTCATGGAAGGGGAAGTTTGGTGATCAGGGCCATCATTCGTCCGGTTTTGCCCTGTTCGATCCGGTAGCTATAGTGTCGGGAAAGATCCACCGCGGTATCTTCACCGCAATCAACGTAGTCCGCCACGCCGGCGCGTTCCGCCTGCCGACCGATTTCCGCGGCGAAGTCGATCTCGTAATGGGGCGGCCGGATGCAGGGACCCAGAGCCACGATCACATCGGACGCCTGACTGCCGAACTCCCGGGCCATCAGATCGAGCCCGGCCTGGAGAATGTTTCCCTCAGTGCCTTTTTTTCCGGAATGAAGCAGCCCGACCGACCCGGATTTAGGGTCGGCCAGCCAGATCGGACCGCAATCGGCCACGTAGATTGCCAGCACCAGGCCGGGGGTATTGGTGACAAGGCCATCCACTCCCGATACGACGGGGAGGCCATCGGGGGCGATGATGGTCGCTGCGCCCGGAACGGCGGCCACGGAGGTGCCGTGAATTTGCTCCGCCCGCCACCAGGCGGACTCGCTGCCTCCAATCGCCGCAACGGCTTTGCAATGAGCGCCTCTGAGGCGTCGCATTGCCTCATCGCGATCGGCATCGACCTCGATGCCCGCGATCCTCGGAACCCATCCGGCGCGGATGCCGGGCAGGGAATTGATGCGGTCTAGAAAAGGGAGCGCCTCCGTCACGGAGCGACCGTAACGGAGGCGCGATGGATCCGCCAAGCGGGTTCGTTAGTGGATTCCGATGTTCAAGCCATCACGCGGCCTTTGATGGCGCGCTTGGTGTGTTCAACGGTTTCAGCTTCATCTTCATCCATGCCGGCGAGAATTCCCGCAAGGTCCGTCGCGATCTCCTTGCGCATCTTCGAGACGAGCTCAATGCCCTTTTGGGTGATGCGCACCATGATCTTACGCCGGTCCTCGGCCGCGTGAACACGTTCCACATAGATCAATTTTTCAAGACGATCGACGAGGCCGGTGGCCGCTGCGGTCGAATGACCCATCTTCTTCGCGATATCCGACATCGTCAGATATTCTTCGCTCGAAAGGTAGGTCAGTAAGAAGAACTGGGGGAATGAGACGTTTCCTTTGTTGAGTTCAGATGACAGGTTCAGGATGCAGCTCCGCTGCGTAAACAGGACGAAGTCCGCGAGACGATCCGCATCGGCGTGGACCGATGCGCTCGAAGCGCTCGATATGCTCAATTTCATGGCTGGTTGTAGTGTTTATGTTTCGGGACAAGTAAGGGAGCACAACCTTTGCGAAGAAGAAGCTAGCAGGGTTTCCAGACTGTAATCAACCCTAAATTACAAAAATTTAAGAAAAGTTGACTACCCTAGAGCTATATTTTTGAAATTACGGGACTTGTGGGGACGGGGAGGGGCTTCCTGTACCGGAGTTGAAGCTGGGAGTGAAACCTTCTGGAGCCTTTGGCGGGGCAGTGGCACCTGGAGTTGAGGGCTCAGCCGGGCGGAAGAATACCGCGTCGCCGGTCTGAGGCAGTCCTGCCTGAATATCAGCGGCGGCGTATTGTCCGAGTTTTTCGCCACTGCATCGCAAGTTGGCGACCCGTTGATCGGGCCCTTGGGTGGTGAGAATGCTGCCTGCGGCGACCTCCCAGGCTCCATAGCTCTGGATCGTGACGAATTTTTTATCGGCGGAGATCGAGGCGATCCTGCCAACGAGCTTGGCCTGGGGCTTTTTGTCCGTCTTGTCGTGTCTCTTTTCCCTTGGCGCGGACGAGGAGCAACTGCACGGCCCGCAAACCAGAGCGGGAATCATCATCAAAGCCACTAGCCGATTCATGGCGTCAGCATGGTACCGAATGGCGACGACTGCAAGTGGACGAAGGAAAATGCGGTCAGGTGGTTGACGACCACCTTCTAGTGTGATTGAAAGCTCTTGCGAAAGCAAATGGAGCGGTGGCTGAGCGGTCGAAAGTACCTCTTTGCTAAAGAGGCGTAGGGGTAACCTTACCGAGGGTTCGAATCCCTCCCGCTCCGCCATTGCATAGCACGATCCCAGCAACTCTTCATCAATCGAGGGATTGCGGGCCATGTGCGGAAGCCGCGGCAGGTTTTCCACACATAATTCCACACGAGTTGACGCGGGGGCAACCCGGATTTCCAGATCGTCTGCATCTCGGTCGATCCCAGTCATGACAGCGTGGAGCGACTCAAGGAATACGCCGCCGCCCTCGGAGCCGACTCGAAGAACTGGTGGTTCGTGGACGCCGGCGATGAAAAGGCCACCCACGAATATATGGAGAAGGAGCTGAAGTTCTTCGGCATCCGCGAGCGCACCAACCCGTCGGACATCGACGCCAATGGCCGTTTCTCTCATGACCTCGCCTTCATGATGGTCGACCGCAACTGGCAGGTGGTCGGCTCTTTCAGGGGCCTCCCGCAGAAAGCAAACTCCTAGCAGCCTACATCATCACTGAGGCTGGTCGCCATTTGACGTGTGTGATGATGCCGGAAGAGTGTTGAATTTCAGTGAAAAAGGCTATTTCAGCGTTTGTTGAAACACGTTGAAAGTCGCAACTCGAAATCAAAGTCGCGCTTGGAATGTTGGGCTAAGCTCCACTTGCGTTGGCGCAAGACGGCGACCTCAGCCGAACAACCGCGAGCGGCGGTCGTTCAGTATTTCCAAGTAGCCGGCCCTGACAGGAGCGGAGAGATAGGAGTTTTCGATTTTCCGCTCCCACACATCCCGGGAGGCATCCAGAGTGTGCAAGATTGGATTGAGGATCGCGGTGGGTAGCCCTAGCCGTTCGCGGCAGAGGTAATCCAACCAGTCGCTTCGGATGAGTTTGCGCTTTTTGCCCCGCAGTGGCAGTGCACTCTCCTCGGATGCATTGCCCAGGACCAGCGTGGTGTTGAGCAGGTCGTAGGCGGGCGACAGGCAAACGACGCCCTTCCGGACCACCAGCGAGAAATTCTTCAGGTGCATGTCCTCGTTTCCGGTCAGAAAACAGAACAGGAGCAGGCGCGCGAGCTTGGCTTTCTCGATGGCCGGAAAGGTGCAGTGAGTTTCCACCACTTTGGCGATCTGCTCCAGCGAGCTGTTGTATTTGGTATCTCGCACGGCTCCCGTGAGCTGCGCGAAGTCCTCCTGGTGCAGCCGTTGGTTTCTACCAGCCCTATCGAAGCGCCGGACGAAATACACCCATGACTCGTCGCTGGCAGACACCAGACCATGAGGCGGCACGTCGAGCCCGGCGAGGAGGTTGCTCACACTTGTTCACAGGCTGATGACAACTTGCCGTCATTGACCACGCGGCTGGGAATCTGCCACCCTCTGGCCTCGCAATGCCTGCTTACGATCCCAAGTTCCCCAAGTCCTCCGCTCCTTCCCTTCAAAATGCGGTGGTATCAGCGGATGACGTGATGCGTTCCCTGCCGCACGCCGTCGGTCCGGAAAAAAGCATCCTCAGCTCGATGCTTCAGGATCCGCAGGAATACATCGGCCTCGCGATCGAGGAAAAGCTGACCAAGGAGCATTTCTACCTGCCGGCCCACTCCACCCTGTTCGCCTTTCTTGTCGAGCTCAATGAAGGTGGCCAGGAGATCGAACTGGTGTCGCTCGTCCAGCGACTGCTTGATCGCGGACTGCTGGACCATGTCGGTGGTCCCTCTGCGGTCACCGATCTCTACACTTATGCGCCGACCGGCGGACACTTTCGTCATCACCTGCAGTTGGTGAAGGACAAGCACGTCCTGCGTTCGATCATCCAGACGGCCAACGCCGCGATCGCCAGTGCCTACGAGACACCGGACGAGGTCAATGAGTTGCTCGATACCGTGGAGGCCAGCGTGCTCGGAATCCGTGAAGGCACGGAAACCAACAAAGCCCCGACGATCAAGCAATCGGTGGCCGAGGTCATCGAGCAATTCCAGGCACTCATCGCAGGCGAGAAGCGCTCCCAAGGCATCTCTACCGGCTATGAGATGCTCGACAAGATGAGCAGTGGCCTGAAGCCCGGGGAAATGTTTGTGGTCGCCGCGCGTCCTTCGATGGGAAAGACCTCGTTCATGATGAACATCGTCGAGCATGTTTGCATCGACCAAGCGAAGCCCGCCATGGTGTTTTCCTGCGAAATGAGTTCGTTTCAGATCGTGCAGCGGCTCTTGTTTTCCCGTGCTCGCTTTGCCATGAGCCAGCTCAGTCGCGGATACACTCCGAACAAGGGCGACCTCCAGAAAATCCAGCGCGCCGTCGCGGAAATATCCACAGCCAAGCTTTTCATCGACGACACCCCGGGCATCACCATCAATGAGCTCCGCGCCAAGGCTCGCCGCAAGAAGCGCGACGAGGACATCCAGCTCATCGCGATCGACTACCTCCAGCTGATGAGGTCCCGCACCAAGCAGGCGGAGAATTCCCGCGAGCGTGAGATCGCGGAGATTTCGGCCGGTATCAAGGGTCTGGCCAAGGAGCTCGCGATTCCAATCGTCATTCTCGCCCAGCTCAACCGTGGACCGGAAAGCCGCACCGGGAAAAACGTCGGTTTGCCGCGCATGTCCGACCTTCGTGAATCGGGCTCGATCGAGCAGGACGCCGACATGGTCGGGCTTCTCTATCGCACCGCCTACTACGCTGAGGATGCCGAGGCGAAGGCCGCCGAGGAAGGTCGCGCCGAACTGGTTCTCGCCAAAAACCGAAACGGTGAAACCGGCCACATCCCGCTGACCTTCATCGCCGACCTCATGCGCTTCGAGAGCGGCCAGCCAGCCGATGAGCCGGGTTGAAAAAGGGACAAGTTTTCAGTGTTCAGTTTTCAGGGGAGAGAACACCGGACTTGTTCAAAAGCCTTGGTTCGCAGGGATTTTGCGCTAAATTCCAAGTATGTCTGAGGAGGAATTGCTCAAGCGGATCACCACGTCGCCCGATCTTTGCCATGGCAAGCCCTGCATTCGTGGGCTTCGCTATCCGGTGGAGTGGCTGTTGGAACTTCTCAGCGGTGAAACGATTGAAGCGGATATCCTCTCGGATTATCCGGATTTGGAAGCGGATGATCTTCGTGCGGCCCACGCCTTTGCTGCCCGCATGGTTCGAATCAAGCGTTTCGATCCATTGACCGCTGCATGAAGTTCCTGGTTGATGCCCAACTGCCGAGGCTTCTGTCGATTCGGCCTAACGAGTTGGGCCAGCAGGCTGGTCACACTTTTGATCTACCGGAAGGCAATGCCACCACGGACCGAGCCATCGCCGACTTGGCGGATTCAATTGGTGCCGTGGTCATCACCAAGGACGCGGATTTTCTGAATTCCCATCTGATTTACGGAAAGCCGACCCGGCTGCTCTTGGGTTCCACAGGCAACATCGCGAACAGAAAACTGCTTGGATTGTTCGAGATTCATGTCGCAGCGATTGTGAGGGCCCTGGAGTCGTCCTCCTTTGTGGAATTGACCTCTGCTGGATTGTTCATTCACGAATGAACTCTACCGATTCGGGATTGTAGAATTTGGAGTGGGGGTTGAAGATTCGTGAACTTCGCCATGTCAACCATCCATCCGACCGCTCTCGTTTCCCAGGACGCCACGCTTGCTGAGGACGTGATGGTGGGTCCGTTCGCGGTGATCGAGGGACCGGTGGTTCTGGAGAAGGGCGTCAGCATCGGCGGTCATGCCTGGGTCACGGGAGATGTCGTGATCGGAGAAGGCAGTCAGATCGGCTGGGGTTCGGTCGTTGGCGCGGACCCGCAGGACCTGTCGTTTGATCCGGCCACAAAGTCCGGTGTCCGCATTGGTGCGAAGAACACCTTGCGGGAATACGTCACCATCCACCGCGGATCCAAGAACGGCGGCTTCACCACCCTCGGTGAAAGCAATTTTCTGATGACGGGTGTGCACCTCGCCCACGACGTCCACATGGGAGATCACAACGTCCTCGCCAACAACGTCCTGCTCGCGGGTCACGTCCATCTCGGCAACCATATCTTCCTCGGCGGCGGTGCGGGCTTCCATCAGTTCATTCACATCGGCGACTTCGCCATCGCCCAAGGAAATGCGGCGATCAGCCAGGATATTCCGCCGTATCACATGGCCCACGGTCAAAACCAGCTGGCCGGACTCAATGTCATTGGTCTGCGCCGCGGAGGCTTTGATAACGAGGTTCGCGCGGCGATCAAGTCCGCCTCCAAGTTGCTTTTTTTCTCCGGCCATCCAATCCCCCACGCCTTGGAACTCGCCGCCCAGCGCGAGTGGCCGGAAGCCGTCCAACGCCTCATCGAGGCCGTGAAGCATCCCTCACGTAAAGGGGTGATGACGCAGTAATGAACATCGAATGTTCGACGTTCCCCGTCCTTTCTCATGTCCGCCCTCCACATTCCTGAATCTTGCGGCGTGATGCTGCTGCCGGACTGCACGCTGTTTCCGCATGGCGGACTGCCCTTGAACATCTTTGAGCCACGCTATCGGAAGATGCTTGAGGACGCGATCGAGGGGACCTGCTTCTTCGCCGTGACCCGTTTGCTGAAGCCAGAAACCAGGAATCCTGGGAAATGCGTCTCTCCGGTGGGAACGATCGGACTGGTCCGCGCCTCGCACGAGCAGGGCGATGGGACCTCGCGCTTGCTGATTCATGGAGTGATCCGCGTGGAGTTCACCGAGTGGCACCTGGATCGCGACTATCCCTTCGCCTCGATCAAGCCGCGGATCACCACCTTCGAACCGGAGTCCCAGGCCGCCGCTGCGGTCGCGACCCTGCGCGGCGCGGTCGAGGATGCCATCCGTGAATTACCGGAGGAGGTGAGGCAGTCGGTCATGACCCTGCTTCACCGCGCCGATGAGCCGCCGTTGCTTACCGACATCGTCGCGCAGCAGTTTGTCCACGAGCCGAATCTCCGCCAGCGCATCCTTGAAACCGATTCCGCCGGTGAGCGCATCGCGCTGCTCTGCGAGCACCTGAGGAAAATTTCCACGACGGACTAAGGGGCCTTCTGAAAATTCAGCGGCATGAAACAGCCGGGCATTTCCTAACAGAATTTCACGGAACTTACAAAACGATGGGATCTTTGGTTTTTAATCCCTTGGCTGCCTCCTGTGAATTTTGGAAATTCCGCTAATTCTGTCAAAATGGATCGAATCCATCGAGCAGTATCATTTCTCAAATGGTCTAAGCACCGCGCTTCGAAGGTGCCACGCGATCTTTTAGGCGTTGCACGAATTCATGCACCAGCGTCGAGGGTTCTTCCTTCCGCCAGACGGCCCACATGTTGAAATCGAGCGATGCGGTTTCCGCGATCAGCGGCTTCAGCAGAAGTCCGGGGATGCGGTTGAGGTCGAGGATCCTCGGTAGCAGCGAGATTCCCTGATTGGCCGCGACCATGGTGAGTAATGAGTCGAATCCCTGGATGAATCGCACCGGGCCCGGTTTCTTTCCTTCGCTCTTGAACAACTGCAGGCCGTCCGAACAGTGCACGGACTCAGACTCCCTCCCGAGAAACAGCAGCGTCTCCTTTGCGATGTCAGAAAAGGTCAGCGACTTGCAGCCTGCCAGCGGATGATGATGGGACATGCCGATGCCGAATTTGGCATGAAGCACCTTCAGACTCTGCATTCCCCGTGGTAGCGCGGCCTTTTTCCCGTAGGCGAAACCGACGTGGATCACGCCTCTCTCCAGCGCGTCCGCCTGCTCTGGCGGCATCATTTCGACGAAACTCACGTCCACCTCGGGAAATTCGTCGCCGAAGGATTTCAGCGCTTCCGGCATGAAGCCGGCCGCGATCGGTCCCACACTGGCGATCCGCAGGCGGCCCCTTCGACCGGAATGCACCTCGCGGGCCATCAGTTTCGCGCGCTCGACGTGAGAGAGAATGGCAAGTGCCTCCGAGAGATAGCTCGAGCCCGCTTGGGTCAGGGATACGCGAACGGTGTTGCGTTCCAGCAATTGAACGCCAAGTTCGGTCTCCAGATCCTTGATTTGCTTGCTCAATGCCGGGCGGGTGACGTTCATGCGTTCGGCCGCCTTCCGGAAGTTCAATTCCTCCGCGACGGTCACGAAATAGCGCAGGTGCCTCAGTTCCATCCCGCACGACTGGTAACCTCAGGTTTCCAGTCTGGAAACAACAAAGTCATTCCGAGTCGCCTGGGCTGCGTCTATCAGATGCCTCGCCGGAACAGCCTGCACGATTTCTGCTCCTCTCCTAGACCCTTTCATGAACTCCCCCCATTTCCCTGTCTTCCTTCTTGTCGCCGTCTGTCTGTCCGGCTGTGAAAAGAAGGCCCCCGCCGGACCGCCGCAGATGCCACCGGCTGCCGTTTCAGTGCTACCCGTGCTTTCCGAGCCGGTCAATGTCACTCACGAACTCCAGGGCCGCATCAGTGCCATCCGCACGGCCGAAGTCCGGGCACGGGTGTCCGGCATCCTGCTCCAACAGACCTTTGTCGAAGGGAGCGAGGTGAAGGCGGGCAACGTCCTTTTCAAGATCGATCCCGCCCCGCTCGAGGCCGCACTCGCCCGCGCCAACGCCGCCCTTGCGGTTGCCAAGGCCACGCGCGACCAATCGCAGTCCCAAGCCTCGCGATATGAAAAGCTGTCCGAGTCGAAGGCGGTCAGCATTCAAGAGGCCGAAAACACCGCCAACGCCCTGAAGGTTGCCGAAGCTGAAGTTCTCTCCGCCGAGGCCGGGGTGAAAACCGCCGAGCTCAACCTCAGCTATGCGACGGTCACCGCGCCGATCGACGGACGCATCGGCAAGGCCCAGGTCACCGAGGGCGCGCTGGTCGGGGAAGGCGATGCCACCAAGCTCGCCATCATCCAGCAGATCGATCCAGTCCATCTCGATTTCACCCAGTCCGCCAGCGAACTGAATGCCATCAAGCGCGCGATCCTCGAGGGCAAGGTCGAGCCGATGTTCTCGCCGAAGACCTCGGTGAGGCTCCTTCTCGAGGACGGCACCGAGTATGCGCACGCGGGAAAAATCCTGTTTTCGGAAGTCAGCGTCGATCCCTCCACCGGCATGGTCTCACTGCGTGCGGAGTTTCCCAATCCCGACCGCTTTCTGCTGCCCGGCCTGTTTGCCCGCGTCCGCATCACGCTGGAATCACGCGAGCCCTCGCTCACCGTTCCCCAACGCGCCGTCACCCGTGCCCAAGGTGGAGCCGGCAGCGTGCTCGTCGTTGGAGAAAACAAGACCGTCGAGCTCCGCATGATTCACACTGCCGCCGCCACCGGAGACAAGTGGATCGTCACCGAAGGGCTCAAGGCCGGCGAGCAGGTCATCGTCGAGGGCCACCTCAAGGCCCGACCCGGCAACACCGTTGTCCCTAGCCCCTTCGTCGCCACGAACAAGGCGGGGAAGAGTTAGAGAGTTAGAGGTTATTGGTTAGAGGGGTTGGTGGATGAAACTGCCTCGTTCTTCCTCTTCCAAATCACCAATAACGTCTAACACCTAACCTCCATCCAATCCAGAATTTCGAGTTCCCTCCACCATGGCCCGCTTCTTCATTGACCGTCCCGTCTTCGCCTGGGTAGTCGCCATCCTCATCGCCCTGCTGGGGCTGATCTCCATCACCAAGCTGCCTGTCGCGCAGTATCCACCGGTGGCGCCGCCTTCGGTTTCTATCACTGCAAACTACGCCGGTGCGTCCTCGGAAACCTTGAGCGATACCGTGACTTCGGTGATCGAGCAGCAGCTTAACGGAATCGACAACCTGCTATACATGACATCCGCCTCCGATGCGAACGGAACGGCCATCATCACCCTCTATTTCAAGCCTGGCACCAACGCTGACGTCGCCCAGGTGCAGGTCCAGAACAAGGTCCAGCTCGCCACACCCAGCCTGCCATTCACTGTCCAGCAGGCGGGCGTGGTCGTGGCGAAGGCGACGCAGAATTACATGATGTTCATCACGCTTTCGTCCGAGGACGGGAGCATGGATGCCATCGGGCTTGGGAACTATATCGACTCCAGTCTGCTCGATCCGCTCCGGCGACTCGAAGGGGTGGGGGAGGTCATTCAATTCGGCGCCCACTACGCGATGCGCATCTGGCTCGATCCCGACAAGCTCTTCGCTTACAATCTCACGACGGGTGATGTCACCGCCGCCATTCAGTCGCAAAACACCCAGGTGCCGGTTGGCCAGCTCGGCCAGCTCCCCGCCACCAAGGGCCAGCAGCTCAACGTCATCCTTCAGGGCCGCGCCACCCTGCGCGAGACCGAGGAGTTCAAGAACATCATCCTGCGCGTGAATTCCGACGGCTCGCGCGTCCGCCTCAGCGATGTCGCCCGCGTCGAACTTGGCGGACATGACTACTCGATCAGCGCCCGCATCGACGGAAAGCCGACTGCCTCTGCCGCGATCAAGCTGACTCCGACCGCCAACGCTCTCGACACCGCGAAGGCCATCCGTGGTGAAATCAAGCGTCTCACGCCCTTCTTTCCTCCGGGTGCCCGCATCGACTATCCGCTTGATACCTCGACGTTTGTGAAGATCTCCGTTGAGGAGGTGCTGAAGACCCTTGTCGAGGCGATCATCCTGGTTTTCCTGGTGATGTATCTCTTTCTCCAGAACTTCCGCGCCACGCTCATCCCGACGCTGGTGGTGCCGGTCGCACTGTTGGGTACCTGCGGGCTGATGGCAGCTTTCGGGTTTTCCATCAACACGCTGACCATGTTCGGCATGGTGCTGGCGATTGGCATCCTCGTCGATGACGCGATTGTGGTCGTGGAGAACGTCGAGCGCATCATGAGCCGGGAGGGCCTAACCGCCAAGGAGGCCACGATCAAGGCGATGGGCCAGATCACCAGCGCACTCATCGGCATCACCCTTGTGCTCACCGCTGTGTTTATCCCGATGGCCTTCTTCGGTGGCTCGGCCGGCACGATCTACCGGCAGTTCACGATGTCGATGGTGTCGTGCATGTTGTTTTCGGTCTTCCTCGCGTTATCTCTCACGCCCGCGCTCTGCGCCACTCTTCTGAAAGATGTGGAAGCCGGGCATCAGCATGCCAAGGGCGGCTTTTTCGGCTGGTTCAACCGCGGTTTCGATTCCATGACGAACCGATACCAGGGCTGGGTCGGTGGATTGTTGAAGCGCGCCTGGGCCGGGATCGTGGTCCTCCTCTGCGTCGTCGTCACCGTCGGGTTCCTTTATAAACGCATGCCCTCCTCCTTCCTGCCCGAGGAGGATCAGGGCTACTTTCTCGCACTGATCAGCCTGCCGCCGGGAGCGACCGACGCGCGCACTGCCGAAGTGCTGCGCGATGTGGAGGCTTATTTCGCGAAGCAATCGGAAATCGAGCACTACTTCACCGTCGCCGGCTTCAGCTTCGCCGGAAAGGGCCAGAACTCTGCCCTCGCCTTCCTGCGGCTGAAGCCTTGGGAGGAACGTGTCGGCAAGGAGCACCACGTTTCGCAGGTGATCAAGCGGGCCATGATGGGTCTCGGTGGCATCAAGGACGCCATCGTCTTCCCGCTGAATCCCCCGGCCATCCCCGAACTCGGCACTTCGTCCGGCTTCAACTTCTGGCTTCAGGACGTCGGTGGCGTGGGTCATGAGAAACTCGCCGCCGCCGGCAAGCAGCTCCTTGGCATGGCTTCCCAGAATCCTGCCATCGTCGGGGCCCGCCCGAACGGACTCGAGGATGCCGCGCAGCTGAAGATCGACCTCGATGAGGACAAGGCCAGCGCCCTCGGGGTTTCCCTCTCGGACATCAACACCACGATGCAGACCGCCTTTGGTTCCTCTTATGTGAACAACTTCGTCAACGGCTCGCGTGTCCAGCGCGTCATTCTCCAGCTCGACTCGGCCTTCCGCATGACGCCTGAGGATCTCGGAAAAGTCTTCGTCCGCAACAAGGAGGGCCGGATGGTGCCGCTCTCCGCCCTGGCCACCACCTCGTGGTCCTTTGGTTCGCCCCAGCTTCAGCGCTACAACGGACTCCCGTCCCTGAACATCGTGGGTGCCGGCGCTCCCGGAAAGAGTTCCGGTGAAGCGATGGCTGCGATGGAGGAAATGGCCGCCAAGCTCCCCCCCGGCATCGGCTTCGAGTGGAGCGGACAGTCGCTGGAGGAACGCATCTCCGGCAACCAGGCCCCGACGCTTTATGCCGTCTCGCTGATCATCGTCTTCCTCTGCCTCGCGGCCCTTTATGAGAGCTGGTCGGTGCCCGTCGCCGTCATCCTCGTGGTGCCGCTCGGCATCCTCGGAGCGCTCGCCGCCGTCACCTTCCGCGAGTTGCCAAACGACGTCTATTTCAAGGTCGGACTTCTAACAACTGTCGGCCTGTCAACGAAGAACGCCATCCTCATCATCGAGTTCGCGCTGGATTTACAGAAGCAGGGCCGGGGACTCATCGAGTCGATCCTGGAAGCGGTGAAACTGCGCCTCCGCCCCATCCTCATGACCTCGATCGCCTTCATCCTCGGCGTCATGCCGCTGGTCCTGAGCAACGGCGCAGGTAGCGCCAGCCAGAACGCCATCGGCACCGGTGTCGCCGGCGGCATGGTCACGGGAACGATCCTCGCGGTCTTCCTCGTTCCGGTGTTTTATCTCGTCATCGCGAAAGTGGTGGGGAGGAAGAAGACGGAAGAAGTGAGTTGAACATCGAACATTGAAGGGAGGGGAAGACCCGGAGCGAGACGCGCCGGGGACGGACTGGAGCGGGCCTGCTTCGCTGAAGCTTCGAAGGCTGAAGACGCTCGCAGCCACGCATGACCACTTCCCACTTTTCACTCTCCACTTTTCACATCCCCCGACTCCGCTGGCACCTTTTCGAGTGAACGCTGGATGGACTGACGGAGCTCAGGAGCGAGGTCGGGGCGTTCGTCCAGGACTTGTTGGAGGGCGGCACGGGCGGT